>Ga0123355_10007418_pt1 | contig 16430 bp, 15 predicted proteins | sample TergutEmb28metaG_3_FD_89872 | JGI IMG/M metagenome (GOLD analysis project Ga0123355, IMG submission 89872) | Embiratermes neotenicus P1 segment gut microbial communities from Petit-Saut dam, French Guiana - Emb289 P1 | ecosystem: Host-associated > Arthropoda: Insects > Digestive system > Gut ...
CCAGTTACCGGGTTTGTGTTGCAGTTATAGGGATCGTCCACGTTGGTGATCTGGAATTGCGCATTGGACGGCACCGGCAGGCCGATACGGATCAGTCCTTTCTGCAGCAGCAGTTGATAGGCCGCTTGCTGAGCTGCGGGCGTCGAGACGTCGTCCGAGGGACAGGTGGCGCCATCGAACAGACGGAAAAGCGGATCGTTCGGGTCGGCGGCAAACCGCTGCTGGGCGTGCTGCGCGCTGAGGCCCCAGCCGTCCGGTCCTTGGTGGCAGGTGAAGCAGGTGCGTCCGTTGGTTCCGAGGTTCTGAAAGAACGCATTCTGCGAGGTTTGCGTGGCTCCATTGGGCTGAAAGCTGGCAAGCTGACCGCTCGGATCGGCGTCCATTTCCGTCTGCGGAATAGCGGCCGGGGTATTCTGGGAACTCCCGGTGCTGTCGGGAAACAGCTGCTTCATTGCCTGGGCGTGCGCTACTTCGCCCTGCAATGGAGCGGCACTGTTAGCGGTCGCAACATTTGGCGCAGTTTGTGCCAAGGAATAACTGGAGGCGCTCGCGAGCAGAGCAGCGAGGCCCAGCGGTAAGGCGACATTTCTCACTAGCATCACAACCTCATAGTGGTGGAAGCGAAGAACGCCGGTACGCACTTGCCGGGCTGATTAGGTCAAGTCCCTGTTTCCATAGGCTACGAAGCAACTTCTGGTTGAGAAGCGAATCACTGACCTCGCGACTGAAGGACTCGAATAACGCATCAAGTGACGAAGCCAGACCACTCTGGTTGAAGAAGCGCGAGGATTGAAGAGACTCCCGGTTGTCTCTCAAACTTCGAAACACGTCCCAGACGGCGCTTGTTCGAGGTCCAGCTCGTCGATGGCGCGGCCAACGGCAGCCGACACACTCGATGTCACATTGCCGTTTATGACGCGAATGTCGGCTTTTTCGGTCGCTGCTGCCGTTTATGTTGGGAACAAATTCTGCGGAATTATCGTACAGCCGTTAAATCGAGACGAGGCTATGTGCAAACATGACCGGAATCTGCTCTGGGAAGATCAGCGATAACAGTCGCGATGATTATGGCAGTTGCAGGTTGTTCGCGTGCCTGCGATCGCGGAGTGCCGTTGCGCGGGACAAACTTTGTCTGCGGCGGGTGCGCGAGCCACTCTTACAAAATGGTGCCAAACTTCAGAGCTTCCTGACACCGTCCAGGGCTGGAATGTCCGGTTTCGGTTCGTGAAAAGTCCGGACAGGCATTGGTGTGCACCCCGGGCGCAACGACGATGCTCAAAATCCGCTGTTGCGCAGCGTTCAGAGCGCGCGGAGAAGTCAACCGCAGCACCTGATTGGCGATTTCGAAGGTGTTCGCGGCCGGCCTCGGGCCGGCGGTGTCATGTCATCATGGCTCCTTCGCGGTGCGTTGCGACACGTACGACTGCCCAATTACAGACCTGTTCAGCGCTTCGCCCGTGGCAAATTCGCCTCTTCTCGCCACCCTGGCTGCGAATCTTCTTTCTCAATTGCTGGCGGACCTCCGAGCCAACCGCTTCGGCCGTGGGCTTCCGGGTGGGGTACGACTTACACCAGCGGCCTATTCTGATGACCGATTTGGGTGGCGAGCGAACGTCTGGCACCTAAGTCCCTGAGAAGCACACGGAGACCTGGATGTCGCACCCAACCGCTAAGGTCGGCTGGCAGACAGCGACAAGATGGCGCTGTGAATGACGCTCGGCTTCGGAATGACTCCGACTTTGAGGAATGCGTCGGCGGTTTCCTGCGGCTGATCGATGATCGCGGGCGTGGCGGGTCCCACGACCATTTCCGTCCGCCCTATCGCTGCAGCAGACGCACATAGGCCAAGAGGTCGGGCCATGGTGCAGGAGGACGCACAGGAACCAACAACGGCAACCCAAGACGTGCGGGCGACGTTTGGGGTTGGTAATCTCGGCCTCGCATTCGAACCCGTGTGACGGTTCTAAGTCATCGACAACGGAGGGCAAACCATGAAGATCGTCGTCATCGGCGGAACCGGCCTGATTGGTTCGAGGACCGTGGCCATTCTCCGCCGCGGCGGCCACGACGTCGTTGCCGCTTCGCCCCAAAGTGGCACAAACACCATTACTGGCGAGGGGCTCAGAGAGGCCATGGCCGGCGCACAGGTTGCGATCGACCTCGCCAATTCACCCTCATTTGAAGACAAGGCGGTGCTGGAATTCTTCGAGACCGCTGGCCGTAACCTTCTCGCAGCGGAGGTGACAGCGGGCGTTCGCCACCATGTCGCGCTATCCATCGTCGCAATCGATCGCACGGACAATGGCTATTTCCGTGCCAAGATCGCTCAAGAGAGACTGATCGTGACCTCCGGCATCCCCTACACCATCATCCGCTCGACCCAGTTCCTGGAATTCCTCGCCGGCGTCGCCGCCTCAAGTGCAGATGGAAATATCGTCAGGCTTCCGCCCATCCTGTTCCAACCCATCGCGGCGGACGACGTTGCTGCTATCGTTGCTGAGGTGGCGCTCGCGGTGCCGCGAAACGGCATCGTCGAGATCGCCGGCCCGGAACGAGCGCCGTTCAACGAAATCGTCGCCCGTTATCTGAAGGCAGTCGGCGACCCGCGCGGAGTGGTGTGTGACCCCGAGGCTCTATACTGGGGCGGACGCGTCGAGCAGCATTCGCTCGTACCGTTGGGCGAGGCCCGCCTTGGGCGCATCGGTTTGGACGAGTGGCTCCGCCCGAAGGCGTAGCCGCCCCGCCTGAAGTCGGCTTTGATGCGCCTCGCCCACCGCACCTGTCGGGCCAGACCCGGCGTCACTAGCCGAATCCCTCCCTGCGACCCGCCAGTCCTTCGACCAACGGATCATCGCGCCACATTGACGCCTTTCGGATGCAACAACGCCGCGGCGGCTCCACACTGAAGTAGCGGTATCGCGAGAGACGCCATATTGCGGCGGGAACCAATTTATGCACTGCGCAGTGCGGACGACCGCGCGCCGCCGATCGAAGCCATCTAGGTCGCCCAAGTGTGCGCTTTCCGGAATTCACGCCTGACGAGTGAATGACGCGAGTGGCTCACCGGCGCTCTTACCGCACTGCCCACTCGCATTCAAACCACCCGCGACTGGCGCGGCTGGCGCGGCTGTCACATCTGTCCGATGCAGACCCGATCGCGGCTACTCCCAAACACAACAATACGCTTGCTCATCTCGCTGAACCCATGACATCCCGATCGCTAGACTCGCGCCCAGTGCAACCCAATCGTATGATCGATAATCGCGTTCCCCGCAAACCAGGTTGGCTTATTTGCTCGAATTTCTCGCAATAGTTATCTGGGGACAGATGCAGAATAAGTGGTAGGAGATCGAGACATGAATAGGCTCTTGGCTGGGACTGTGGGCTTCCTGAACGGGCTGCTTGCAATAATTCTTGTCGTAGCGGGGGCAGTAGCCGGCTCGGTATCTATTCGCGTTGCCGGGTTTGTTCTAGGAGGAATACTAGGCTTGATCGCGGCAGCGATCATATGCGGCTTTCTGGCACTCGTTATTGACATACGAAGCGAGCTCGTACGGATTCGCGAGGTGCTTGAACAAAGTAATGCACGCTCCGGTTAGATGCCGATGGAATAACACACATGACTCTTGGATTGAACGACATCGCGCTCCGTGTGGATGCGGCGTCGCTCACGCGAGTTGGACCGGCCGCCACCCGCGCCGCCACAACCATTCGGTCCGCCTCGTACCCGTTATAAAACAGACTCAGGACTGGCCAACGCTTCGGCATTGCATGTCACGAGCGCAATCACGAAGTCATTCTTTCATTGTGGCATTCCAAAAAGCGCATACCGGAACGAACCTCACAGGGCGGCGTCGGACGCTGCTTGTCAGCGCATCCGTCGCGGCGTGGAAAACCGCAGACACCGGGAAATCTGGAGCGATCGCTCCCGGTCGGCCCCGATCATCTGCAACCGCAGCCACCCGACGATCCGCGATTATGTCCATGGCGGCATGTCGGGCAACAGCACGGCCATGCAAGTCACGTCGAGAGGTTTGGCATCGGCCGGCACCTATGGCGTAGTCACGGTACCTCGCGGCGGCGGCGCAGAGCATGCTGGCAGCCAACCGAGCGCCGCATTGCGCCAGCACGCGCGGCGGACTTGGGTGGACCGAGGACAGCCACGATAGGTTTTACCAGTGCGAACCAAAAAGGCGCGCCCCGCACCGGGCGGCGCAGGTTCTCGCGAAGACCGGATCAACCTCCGCCTAACCTGGGCCCACCGCGGCGCAGCGGTTTGCTTTGTTCAATACCGGACTGGGCCTCCGGCGCTAATAGAACACGCCGTACACCATATCGTAGACTTGACCGGTGCTTAGGTTGACCTGCCGGAGGTCAGGACCATAGCGCACCCAGACGAACCCGAGTGGCGGCGCTTGCAGGCCGATTGCCGCCCAACCGGCACCCCTAACGTCCGGCATTTGCGTCCGGATCCGATCTTGCTGATTTCGACCTCTGACCATCCGTCCGGTTATTTCCGCGCCCGCTCGATCGCCTGCCGGATCATGAGCCGCGCTTCGTCCCGATCGCCCCAGCCAACGACCTTCACCCACTTCCCGGCCTCGAGGTCCTTGTAGTGCTCGAAAAAGTGCTGGATCTGCTCGAGCGTGATCTTCGGCAGGTCGGTGTAATGTTCGACGTGTATGTAGCGCTTTGTAAGTCGCGTGACGGGCACAGCAATGATCTTCTCGTCAATCCCGTTTTCGTCCTCCATCCTCAGAACCCCGACCGGACGGGTGTTGAGGTAAGCACCAGGGACGAGTGGCCGCGTGTTGGCGACCAGCACGTCGATTGGATCACCGTCGGACGACAGCGTGTGCGGCACAAAACCATAATTGCCGGGATAGCGCATTGTCGTGTGCAGGAAGCGATCGACGAACAACGTGCCCGCCGCCTTGTCCATCTCATACTTGATGGGCTCACCGCCGATCGGCACCTCAATGATGACGTTGATGTCCTCTGGAGGGTTCTTCCCGATCGGTATAGCATCCAGATTCATGATCACTCCCCTGCCTCGGTGGGCGGTCTCGCTGAATCGTCCCGTGGCCGCATGGCTCACGCAATGTCCGTAGACGCCCAATACTGGAAATTTGAACGATCAATGCATGAAGCTGCCTTTGACCTCCGCCGGGTCAAATGACCGCCCTGCAGATTTTCGGGACACAACCATTCTGACAGGCTGAAATGACCAAGCGTCCTCCGGAACAAGATCTCGCCGCGGCATCACGCCCTCGCCAGCAACAACGCTCATATCATGGTTCATACCCCGACTGAATAACGGAAATTCGGGTGTGTGATGGTCCGGTCGACCGGACCCTCAGTTCGGCACTGTAGATACCCAGTCATAGCTCGTCTGTCGACGTGGTGCGTCGCTGTTGCTGTATACCCGGGCGACCGGTGTGGCGTCGATCAGACCAATAGCCGCGCCGGCGACTGGCACGGCCGGCGGCACACCGGCTGGACTACCCCTGCCCGGCCCGAGCGATAGCTACTACTCATGGAGCCTGTCTCCTCGCACGCATCGCCACCACTGACATTGGACGATGACGCGGATCGGACAAGCCGATCCCGCTGTAGCTGGCGATGAGTACGACCTATGTCGGTTTCTGGCCGGTGCTGTCGCCGACCTCGTGCTGTGTCGCCTCACTCAGACGGCTTGGCGCAGCAGACGCTGCAACAACGGCAGACTCCCAGCATGATCGGCCAACGCCTCAAGATGGCTTGCAGCCTCACTCGACAGCCCGAGCAGGGTGCCGCGTCACGCCAGCAACCGCAGCGCCTGCAACCTCACTAACCGCCCTCCAGGTGCGCGAGCGATCCTCGACATCACCGGCGTCTCCTGTCGCTTGCGTCTTGACGATGTGAAAGGTGCGAAAGCCGAGTTCACTGGCGCCAGCCGGGCGCACCCGCGAAGCCACCTGACGGGCACTCCTCAGGATCGACCCCACCGACGCAGTTGCGCCCCTTGGACATGGGGACGTAGCAACGCTCTGACCGTTCGTCGGCCTAATCTGGCACTGGACAGGGCACAACCTTCCAGATATCGCTCGCGTACCGCGAAATAGTGCGGTCGCTGGAAAACGGGCCCGACGCGGCGATATTGAGGATTGCCTTACGGGACCATGCATCCCGATCGGTATACAGCGCGCAGACCGCGTGATCCGCCACTAGATAGGATCTCAAGTCCGCGAGATGCATGTAGGTGTCACCCTCGGCGAGCAAGGCATCGATCAGCGGTCGAAAGACGTCGGGCTCATAGCGGCTGAAATGATTGCCAGATATCAGATCCAGAGCGGCCTTGGTCTCGGGCTCGCTCTCATAGTGTGAATACGGGTTGTACGAGCCACGGCTTGCAGCGACCTGCTCCGCGCTCAACCCGAAAAGAAAGAAATTCTCTTCACCCGCTGCATCCGCCATTTCGATCGTTGCGCCGTCTCGGGTGCCCAAGGTCAGCGCACCGTTCATCATGAACTTCATGTTGCTGGTGCCACTGGCCTCATAGCCACTAGTCGAGATCTGGTTCGACACGTTCGCGGCCGGGATCAGCCGCTCCGCCAGAGAGACGCAATAGTCAGGAAGAAAAACCACCTTCAGACGACCACGGACAGCGGGATCGCCATCGATCACACCAGCAAGGTTGTTGATGAATTTGATGATGAGCTTGGCACGGTGATAGGCAGGTGCCGCCTTTCCGGCGAAGAAGAAAGTTCGTGGCGTCACCTCGAGGTCTGGCTGCGCTCTCAATCGATCGTAGAGCACCACGATACGTAGTGCGTTCAGCATCTGGCGCTTGTATTCATGGATACGCTTGATCTGACAGTCGAAGATGCTGTCGGGATCGACTGTCTGATTCAATGTTGCTTTCAGCCAGTCTGCGAAGCGCGACTTGGCGCGCTTTTTAGCCTTGCGGCAAGTCTCCAGAAAAGCAGCATCTTGTGCAAGCGGCTTCAGCTTCGCGATCTGGTCAAAATCGGTCGTCCACCCGTCGCCGATCGCCGCAGTGATAGCAGCGGACAGCCCTGGATTCGCCACTAGCAGCCAACGTCGCGGGGTGACCCCATTGGTTTTGTTGCTGAACCGCTCAGGGAACAACTCGGCCAGGTCCTTGACGGTCCTTGTGCGCAGCAGTTCAGAATGAATCGCTGCCACACCGTTGGTGCTGTGCGAACCAACGATTGCCATATTGGCCATCCGAACCTTCTTGTCTGCCCCTTCCTCGATCAGGCTGACACGCGCCACACGTGCTTCGTCGTTTGGATATCGGTGGCGGACCGCATTGAGAAATCGCCGATTGATCTCAAATATGATCTCGAGCTGACGCGGCAACAGTTGCTCAAAGTAGCGCACTGGCCATTTCTCGAGAGCTTCAGGCAACAACGTATGGTTTGTATAGGCCAAAGTCCGCTGAGTCAGGTCCCAGGCCTGGTCCCATCCAAGCCCGGCCTGATCGAGTAGGATGCGCATCAGTTCTGCCACCGCCAGCGTCGGATGCGTGTCGTTGAGCTGAATCGCAGCTTTGTCGGGAAGTCGGGCCCAGTCCGAATTGACGCGCCGAAATCGGTGCACCAGATCCGCCAGCGAGCACGCCACCAGGAAGTACTCCTGAATGAACCGCAGCTCTTGCCCCATTTCCGTGGAGTCATCTGGGTAGAGAACGCGGGTCACCGTGCCGGCCGACACCCGGCCGATCAGCGCCCTGACGAAATCTCCGTGGCTGAACTCCTGAAAATCGAAGTAATCCGGCGACGCCGAGCGCCACAGCCGCAAGCTGTTGATCGTCTTACCGCCGAAGCCGACGACGGGACGGTCGTACGGAATTCCGACCAGAGTGGAGGGACGGCCGGGCACGATCTGCAGGCTTCCGCCGTTCATCTCGACACTGCTGCCGAGTTTGACGTGCACGACGTTGCTGAAGCGCGGCACCTCCCATGGGTCCGGACGGCGTAGCCAGTTGTCGGGCTCCTCAACCTGCCATCCATTGTCAATTGTTTGTCTGAACATACCAAACTCATAGCGTAGGCCGTACCCCATGGCCGGAATCTGCATCGTCGCCATCGAATCAAGGAAGCAGGCCGCGAGGCGTCCGAGGCCGCCATTTCCGAGGCCGGGATCCGGCTCCTGCTCTGCCAGCCCAAGCCAGTCGAGATTGACCTCCTGCGCCATATGCTCCGCGTATGGATGCAGACCGAGATTGGTGATGTTGTTGATCAAAGAGCGGCCGATGAGGAATTCCATGGACAGGTAGTAAACGCGCTTGGGATTTTCCTGGTCGTACGTGCGCATGGTCTGGACCCAGCGGCGGGCCAGGGCGTCACGCACCGATCGGCCGGCCGCGTCAAATTTCTGCTCTACGCTGGCGGTCTTGGGGTCGATGGCATCGTCAAAGACGAGATGCTGCTCGAACAGCCCCATCACGTCCCCAGTTAACCGCACGGGCCCGTGGCCGTAGTGTTCCAGAACGTCCGCACCCGCGCTGTTACCGGTTTTCATTCGTTTCTCCTTCTGCAGACGGCAACCGACCCGGCATCGTCGTCCTCGTACATTCGGCTCGTGGCGATAGCAGTAACAAACGCGCGAGCCACCCCAGGTGATGCCTACCAGTCATTCGGTTAGCGACGGACCGGCCGGATCATGCAGTCCGCTCGGGCACCCTCGGATGCCGCAGCCAGAAACGGGCAGACAGATGCTCGGATTCTGTCGAACCGGGGGCGAGGGTCCGTGTGCCGTGATCCATGTTGGTGTCTCGCCGAGATTGCTATGAGGTATCGCCTTAACCGGTTGACAAGGTCCTGCACCGTCCGACGACCGCGATGTTGACACTCACCAGTCCCGGCATCGACTGAACCGTTGCGCATAGGTAGCCACGATGACTGAGTGCTCCGTCCGGCGTCAGGAGTTTGTCGGTGGCATTGCGGCAACCGTCGTCGTGGTCGGAACCGATCGGTTCCGCCAGCTGATCGAGCCGACCTGTAACAAGAATTTCTTCAACATGAAGGACGGGCGGCCACGAGTGCGAGCCAGATGGTCGAATGCCGGCTCGGCTGGTGTATCGAGCAATGCGAAGCCACGGAGCGCCTCGAGACGAACGGCTTCGTTGCTCGGGACCGCCGGGCGCATCGGACCATTCCTTCATGAGCGGCACGCATGCTCGGTCAACCACCACGCGGCTAGCCGTCTGCGTGGACAAACCCCTGGATAGGGGTCCCCGCCACGCTCTAGCGTGTTGTAAATGAAGCCCGAATGTGTCCGACGTCAAAGCAGCGCAGGGCGGTGCGTCGACCGGTCGGCCGCCTTCGACATCGAGACCAACCTGTTGAACGTCACGCGACGCTCCCGCAAGCGGTCACTCCCTCAAACATAGCTCTTGAGAAAGCTACGCACGGTGTCCCCCAGATCCGGACGCTGCAGCGCGAATGCGACCTGTGCTTCGAGAAAACCAAGCTTATCGCCACAATCGAAGCGGCGACCCTCGTAGCGTACTCCATGAAACGGCTGCTTGCCGATCAACTTCGCCATCCCGTCGGTCAACTGGACTTCGCCCCCGGCACCTCGCTCCATCAGCTTCAGGTAGTCGATGATCTCCGCCATCAAGACATAACGTCCAATGATTGAAAGGTTGGAAGGCGCGTCCTTTGGTGCCGGCTTCTCGACCAGTCCGGTCACCTCGACCAAGCGCCCGTTATCGCGCCCCACCTTGAGGATGCCGTAACGGTTGGTCTGCTCGCGCGGCACCTCGGTCACCGCGACGACATTTCCGCCGGTCTCGTTGTACGCCTCGGCCAACTGCGTCAGACAAGGGGTCTTCGACAGAACGAGGTCGTCCGGCAGCAGGATAGCGAACGGATCGTCACCGATAAACGCCCGTGCACACCAGATCGCGTGTCCCAGCCCTAGCGGCACCTGTTGACGCACGGTGGTAATCGATCCCGGTTCGCTGTGACTTGCTGCCAGGGCCGCCAGCGCCTCAGTCCTGTTTCGTTCGCGCAGTGTGTGTTCCAGTTCGTAGGCAACGTCGAAATGCTCGACCAGCGCCGTCTTGCCACGTCCGGTCACCATACAGAACAATTCTATGCCGGCGGCCCGCGCCTCTTCGACCGCATATTGGATCAACGGCTTGTCAACGACGGGCAGCATCTCTTTCGCTATTGCCTTGGTGGCCGGCAGAAAGCGCGTGCCCAGACCCGCGACGGGAAGTACAGCCTTGCGCAGTTTCTTGGTCACGACTCGGCTCCTATGTTGATGAATCTCGACATGATCACGCTGATCAGTCGGATATTTGACGTATTTGTCGCATGCCCACGTCGCCTCCGGTCGTTGCAATGTGCGGTCGGCGATGCACGCATCAATACAAGAATGCCGATGGCGTTGCCATGACGACGGTCGCTTGGAAGGACGCAACCATATTCGGCCTGCGGGCAATCCAAACAGACCGTTGTGGGAACGGAATGTCCACCATCGCGGGACCCCGATGCGGCCACTATGTGCCAGAAAAGCCGGGTCGTGCGTGGTCGCGCGTTCGGTACCGGTGACCGAGTACGCCTGCTGATCGCCGACACCGTGTGCCTCGCACGGAGTGCGTGCAGTGGTTCAGCAGCCGGGCCAACCTGGTGTTGTTTTCTTCGAACGACATCTGCGCGTTGACGTCGGAGGCTCCAACATCAATCGGGCGCGGTTTCGACGGTGAGAAAACGGTACCCCGACCACCGGGATCATATCGACGCACGGGATTTGCAACGACAGACCGGCGACGCGAGCGCCCGCGAGCAGAGGCGCAGGCGTTACGCGACTCCCATACGCCGTCGTGCCAGCGCGGCGCCATCGGCCAGAGCACGCAGCTTCGCCACGGCTACGTCGCGCTGCATCGGAGCCATGCCGCAATTGGTGCACGGAAACAGCCGCTCGACCGGAACATGTTCCGCTGCGTCCTCGATCACCGATGCGACCCGTTCTGGGGTTTCCACGTCATCGCTCGCCACGTCGATCGCGCCCACTAGCACGTCCTTGCCGTGCAAAAGTCGCAGCAGTCGCAGCGGCACGTGGGAGTTGATGCACTCCAGCGAAACCTGATCGATCGAACTCGCCGCCAGTACCGGGAAGGTCGCCTGGTATTGCCGCCATTCCGCGCCGAGGCCGGCCTTCCAGTCGATGTTCGCCTTTATGCCGTAGCCATAGCAGATATGCACCGCGGTCTTGCACACGAGGCCCTGGGCAGCGCGTTCCAGTGCGGCGATTCCCCAGATTGCGACATCCTCCATGTAAACATTGAAGGCCGGCTCATCGAACTGTATGACATCAACACCGTCCTCCGCGAGACCGCGCGCCTCCTCATTCAATGCCGCGGCGAACGCCATCGCCATCGCGACCTTGTCGCCATAATGACCGTCCGCGATCGTATCGACGATGGTCATCGGACCCGGCAGGGTGAATTTCAGCCGCCGTTTTGTGTTTGCGCGCGCGGCGCGCGCTTCCATCGCATGCGCTCGCGCACGCAGCGAGATTGGCCCGGTCGCCGTTGGCACCATCGCTTTATAGCGGTTGTTACGGATGCCCATTTCCACTTGTCGACCGAAATCGATGCCGTCCACATGAGCCAGAAAGCCGTGCACGAAATGCTGCCGCGATTGCTCGCCGTCGCTGACGATGTCGATGCCGGCATCCTCCTGAGCTTTGAGCCACAGCACGGTGGCGTCGCGCTTCGCCTCGGTTAGTGCCTCACCTTCAAGCCGCCATGCCGGCCACAGCTTGTTTTGTTCGGCCAGCCATGCTGGCTTCGGCAGGCTTCCGGCTGTGGTGGTCTCCAACATTGACTCGCTCCCTTCTTGGCCGCCGCTTGACGATACGCCGCTATGCGCTGTGCGGCGACGTGTTCTCCAGCAGCATTGCCAGTCCATCGCGGAGCGTCGCGGCCATGTTGCGCCAGGCGGTGGCGGCATCCGCGGGTTCCGCACCGGCGCTTGTCACCGGCTGGTCCAAGAGCCGCCGTAACCCGGCCGCCACGCTGGCGGCGTCCGGCTCGCACAGCAGCGCCAGGTCGTTGCCAGCCAATTGCTCGGCCAGTCCGCCAACCCGCGTCCCCAGCACCCGCCGTCCGGCGGCGAGGGCAGCGGCGGCCACCCCACTTTGGCTTGCCTCGCGATACGACAGCACGAGGGCGTCCGACCAGCCGAGCAACGCGCCGATCTCATCTTCCGGCACCCAGCGGTTCTCCACCGTGACACCAGGCATGGCACGCAGGCGGTCCAGCACGTCGCTCTCTGGGCCACGTCCGACAATCCGCAATTCGAGCCCGGGCTGAGGGTCGAGCAGAGCGAGCGCGTCAGCGAGCAAATCGAGTCCTTTGTATGGCAGCAGCCGCCCAAACGACAGCAACCGGAGCGAGTGCCGCGGCCGGTCGCGCGGCGGCGGGGCGCCGAAGCTTATTGGCGGATGGTTCAGGCGGAGCAGCGGACGCGGCGGTCCGGCCAACCCCTGCGCGATCAGTTGGTCGCCGACGTAGCCGGACAACGCCCCGAGTGCAGCCGCGCGCCGGCACAGCGCACGTTGTAGTGCATTTTGCAGCGGCAGGCCGTCGCCGGGGTGGAGGTCCGCATCATGTACCAACACAACGAACGGCACGGCGAGGTGCCGCAGCGCTGTCGCCATCAGCAGGTCCAGAGGACCTGGCAGAGCGCAGACTGCGACGTCCGGCGCCAGGGCACGGATGCGTGTTACGAGCGGTCGCACCGCAAATGGCCCGCTCACGACCCGCAGCACAAAGCTGGCCAGCCCGTCATAGGTCGCGACGGGCAGGTCGCAGCGGGGCGCCGAGACTGAACGCAGCAGCTCGGCTCGCGTGGATAAGGACAGCAACGCCTCGGTGTCCGGCAGCATTCGCAGTCCGTCCGCGAGCAGGCTCGCAAAACGCGGCGGGCTGCCGCGGCGGCTCCATTGCCAGACCAACGCCCTCATAGCGGCAAGCCGCAATCACGCCGCGCTGCGGTGCGAGCAGCGCCGCCGAGCCACCTTTGAGCGGTACGGGAATGCGCTGCCAGGCTCGCACCGGCGATCTTGTCGTTGGCCCGGGACCGCACTCGTGTGGCTGCCCCGGCTCCGCCGGGAACGGCGGCGAGGGCGCAGGCACCGACACCGCACGGATTTTTCAGGGGGAACCGGACGCCAGAGCCGGTGCAACCACGACAGCTGGAATGAGGCGGACATGCGTTAGCACGACCTCGCAGATGACGTTGGCGCGCCATTGTGCTTCATCCCCACCGCTCGATCCCGGCACGCCGCGCCCGCTCGGCCACAAATCCGAGCCATGTCATTTGCGGCAGCAGGGTCAGCGCCGGCACGTAAGGTTTCAGGTTCCCTGGCGCCGCAATGAACACCAGGCAGCACACGAACCCGAACGCCGCGAACACCCAGTGGACGAGTGTCACGACCGGCGCTGGCACGCCCGATCGCTGCACCACCTGGTACAGATGACCGCGATGCGGCAGCGTGAGCCGCTCGCCGGCCAGCGCGCGGCGAACCAAGGTGAACGCCACATCGAACAACACGCCCGACAGCAACATCGGCACCAGCAGGAAGGACAAGGCAACACCCTCAAACCGGCTCGCCACCACCCCCAGCACCGAAAGGATGAAGCCGCAGAACTGGCTGCCAACATCGCCCAGAAAAATGCGCGCCCGAGGGAAATTGAACGGCAGGAACCCTGTGAGGCCCGCCGCCAGCATCAGCGACGCCGCGTAGGCGAACCAGCCATCATGAGTCGCTGCGAGGAAGCAGAGACCCACGGCTGCGATCAGCGACACGCCGCCCGCCAGGCCGTTCAGTCCATCGATGAAATTCATCGCGTTGGTGGCGAACACGATCCAAGCGACAGTGAGCGGTGGGCCGAGCCACCCGATCGGCAGCGTGCCGATATAGGGCACGCTGTAATCGCGTACATAGATGCCACTGGCGACCGCCACCAGAGCCGCGAGAATTTGGGCGACCAGTTTGACGCTGAAATTCCAGTCCTTAAGGTCGTCGAGAAACGCCACGACGGAGATTGCGATCGAAGCCTCAATGACGCCGCGGAAGTACGGGTCCGCCAGCCGCGCAAACGCGGCAAACCGGTACAGCGCCGCCACGCCCACCAGGAACGCCACCACCACCCCCACGCCACCACCCTTCGGGGTCGGCAGGGTGTGCGCCTTTCGCGGATCCGGGCGATCCATCACACGGACCGCGATCATCAGCCGCACCACGGCGGCCGACAGCACGGCCAAGCCGGTGGCGAACGCCAGGTGATGCAGAACCGCAGCGAGTGTCACGCGGGCATCAGTGCCCTGCGGCGTCAGCCCTGTCGAGGGCCGCGCCCTTCAGAATGAAGCGCGCCAGGGCGTTGCCCACGCAGGTGCTCAGCAGCGCCACAGCCTTGCTGCGTCTGCCGACGGGGGTGCGCTCCAGGTCGATCCGATCGTCATCAGCCCAGGCATTCATGACGTCGAATCGATGGAAAAGCACAACACTCGGCATCGTCGCGACCTGCTGCAGCACCGTCTGATATGGTTCGAGGTCAGTGTTAGCGCGTAGGAAGCGGCTGAACTGCGGGTCCACCAGTACCACGTCGCCACCGACCTCCTGCACGCGCTGCACGCCATCCTCTAGGGCCGATTCCAGGCGGTCCGGGCTCAATCCGCGCACCGCCTCCACGGTGCCGGTTTGCCAAATGACGAGGGTATAGTGCCTTGCGGCGAGGGCCGTGGTGATCAGTGGCACCATGTCCTCGGCGGTCATGCCCTTGCCGCCGCGGACGGTCAGGTTGAACGTCACCTGAGGCATCGCGGCCTGCAGTGCCTCCACCATACGGTAGGGGAAAGACTCTATTGGGGTACGGTCGGGGACCGCCCCGACTGTCGTCGCTGATCCCACCGCAAGGATGTTGACTGGGCCGCCCGCGGCAAGTGCGGCGGCGACCGCGGCGAGTGGCTCCTCAGGCACGGCGAATTCCTCAGCCACAGGACAGGTCGCCAGAGCCGGCGGTGGTTCCGCGGCCGGCGATGATGACTGCGCGGCAACGAGACCAAGGATGAGGAAAGGCACCAATTTCGTATACATTCGCTGGGTCAGTCAGAATGAGATTCCATCGGAACGGCAATGGCAGCGGGTTGGCGCGCGGCAGCGCGGCCTTTGCCACGGTACCAGGCCGCGAGCGTGGCGACTGTCAGCATCGCGATGGCGCCGAACACATTCGTCGCCAGCTGCATCCATGCATCGTCGCTGTACTCCAGGCCAAGACGGACCATGAAACCAAAAAAGATACCCGAACAAAACACGGGAAGTGAATTTTGCCCCATCAGAACGAACGGCGCTGCATACCGCGACCTCAGCCAGTTTGCGCTGAACGGCACGAGCCGGACCACACCCCAGGTCAATGCAAGGATTGAGAACAGGCGGGCTGGATGCAGGTCAGTCTTGTCCTGCGAGATTAGCCAGCGGGTCGCCCAGGCGGGCATGGCCGCCAGCACGGGCGGATGCACGTTAATGACGAAGATCACGAGCAGCCCGAACGCGAGCACAGCAATCGACAAAACATCGAATGGCCAATTCACCCGTGGCCGTGGCGGCGGGCGGTAGGACAGCACCGCACCGATCATGAACAGGAGCTGCCAGGCAAAAGGATCGAAATACCAGTCCTGATCGCCCCAGCCCTGCATGTTCAGGCCGTCCACCGCCACCACGAGGTACAGCGCGAGTGAGCCACCCAGCAGTACTTTCGGCCAGCGCAGCAGCGGTAGCGCCAGCGCGAATATCAGCAGCAGCACAACGTAAAGCGGCAGAATGTTGAGGAAGTTGGGTTGGAAGCGCAGCAACAGCGCCTCCAGTAGCGCGCGGTACGGCGAGTCAGCGAGGATATCGAGGCGCGCCTCGTCCAGATAATAGGCCCTGTCGAGCAGGCGTGCCGAATAGGCAACCTGGGCGGTGAACACCACGAACAGGAAAATGTGAGCGATGTACAACGTCCATGCGCGACGCACGGTGTCCGCCGCTGCGTACAGGTAGCCCTGGCGGTCCATCGTCCGGCCATAGGCCAAACCAGCGGCATATCCCGCGAGCAACACGAACATTTCTGCCGCGTCACACATGGCATAATTGTGCAGGCTGTAGTGCTCCAATACGTCGCCTGGCACGTGGTCGGTGAAAATCCACCACAACGCCACGCCGCGAAAGAAGTCCACACGCAGATCGCGCGTTCCGCCTGTGCGGATCAGAGCCATGCCGGTCCCCCTCTGGCGGGGGAATGTGGGCTGTGAGGGTGGGTAAAGGAACCGCCGGCAGCATAACGAAATGTCACCGCGGCAAGGCTCGCGCTGTCGGCTCCGTGTCGGCGGGGTCACGACCGCCAGCGATCCCAGTCAGGCGCG
>Ga0123355_10007419_pt1 | contig 16429 bp, 14 predicted proteins | sample TergutEmb28metaG_3_FD_89872 | JGI IMG/M metagenome (GOLD analysis project Ga0123355, IMG submission 89872) | Embiratermes neotenicus P1 segment gut microbial communities from Petit-Saut dam, French Guiana - Emb289 P1 | ecosystem: Host-associated > Arthropoda: Insects > Digestive system > Gut ...
ACGGCAAGCGCACCATGGAATTCTCGCGCGAGCTGTTCAAAGAGGGCGTGCTGGGCACGGGTATTACGTATCCGACGGTGCCCGAGGGCAAAGCCCGGGTACGCACGATCATGACCGCTACTCACACCAAAGCCCAGCTGGAGCATGCCTTAGAGGTGCTCGGAAGAGTGGGTAAAAAGATGGGGATTTTGGCCTGAGGCGCGAGGTGCTTAGCTCCGGACCCGAGAGAGGAGCCTTGATCCGGGTGTGCCTGTAGACGACGAGATCCGCTCGCTTACTCCACTGCGTAGTTAGGGGCCTCACGGGTGATCATGACGTCGTGGACGTGGCTTTCGCGCAGGCCGGCGCCGCTGATGCGCACGAAACGGGATTTCTGGTGCAGTTCGGCCAAGGTCGCGCATCCGCAATAGCCCATGCCCGATTTCAGCCCTCCCACCATCTGGTAGAGGATCATCGCAACCGAGCCGCGATAGGGCACGCGGCCTTCGATGCCTTCCGGCACCAGCTTGGCCAGCCGGTTGGAATCGACACCCATATTGGGAATGGCGGCGGAAGCTTCTTCGGCCGCAGCCTGAAAATATCGCTCACTCGACCCCGCGGCCATGGCGCCAATCGATCCCATACCCCGATAGGACTTGAAGGTGCGGCCCTGATAGAGGATCAACTCGCCCGGACTCTCATCGGTTCCGGCGAACATGGAGCCGATCATGACCGAACTGGCGCCGGCGGCAATGGCCTTGGTGATGTCGCCGGAATATTTGATGCCGCCATCGGCGATGATGGGTACTCCGGCATCTTTGGTGGCGCGATAGGCTTCGGCAATGGCGGTGATCTGCGGAACGCCGGCGCCCGTGACCACTCGCGTGGTGCAGATGGAGCCGGGACCGATGCCGACTTTGATCGCGTCGGCGCCGACCCGGGCGAGTTCGCAGGCGCCATCGAAGGTGGCTACGTTGCCGACCGCCAAATCGACCTCGGGAAACCGGGCTTTGAGTTGCTTCACCGCTTCCAGAACACGCGAAGAGTGGCCGTGGGCGCTGTCGATGGCCAGGAGATCGACGTTCTCCTTGACCAGTTCCTCGCCACGTTCCAGATAGTCACCGGTGGCGCCGATCGCGGCGCCTACGCGCAACCGGCCCTGAGAGTCCTTGGCGGCATTGGGATATTTGAGCTTCTTCTGGATATCCTTGACAGTGATGAGGCCCTTGAGATTGTAGGCCTCGTCGACCACGAGCAGCTTTTCCACGCGATGTTTGTGCAGGATTTTTTCCGCGCCTTCAAGCGTCGTCCCGACCGGGACGGTGATGAGATTTTCTTTGGTCATCACCTGGCTGATGGGAATGTCGAAGCGAGTTTCAAAACGCAGATCGCGATTGGTCAGAATGCCCACCAGCTTCTTGTTCTTGGTGACGGGGACGCCGGAAATTTTGTACTTGCGCATGACTTCGAGCGCGTCAGAAACCTTGTCGTCCGGGGACATGGTTACCGGGTCGACGATCATCCCGCTCTCCGAGCGCTTGACTTTGTCAACCTCCTCGGCCTGCTGTTCGATCGTCAGGTTGCGGTGAATGATTCCGAGACCACCCTGCTGGGCAAGCGCAATGGCCATATGGGATTCGGTGACCGTGTCCATGGCGGCGCTGATCAGCGGTATATTCAACCGGATGTTGCGCGTGAGCTGGGTCTGGGTGTTTGCCTGAGCGGGGACGACGTCGGAGCGCGCCGGAAGCAGCAATACGTCATCGAAGGTGAGAGCCTCGGGAACGGGGAAATGAATCATAAATCCAGGTAAGTCTTTATTGTAGAGGTGCGTCGAGGGAGAGGCAAATAGCCGGAGGGAGAGGTTGATAGATGGCTGCGGGTTTTGCGGGTGGAGACCTGCAACCCTCGGACGCCAGACGCTTCCCGGATCATGGCAAAAGAGAAATTCGGCGCTGCAGACGATGAACCCTGACAACCGAAGCCGCGATTACGACGCGAAATTCTACCGCGAGCTTCAAGCCGCCGACCCGTCCGCTCGCGAAGTGCTGCCGATCATTCTCGAGATGATCCGGCCGAGGAGCATGGTCGATATCGGCTGCGGTACCGGTCATTGGCTGGCCCAGGCCAGGGCGCTCGGTGTCGCGGACATTTTGGGTATCGACGGGCCGTGGGTCGACAAAGCCCAACTTCGGATCCCGGCCGAAAATTTCGCTGCCCGCGACCTTCGGGCCCCGCTCAGGCTCGAGCAGCGCTTCGATCTGGCGCTGTCACTGGAAGTCGCCGAACATCTTCCGGCCTCTTCCGCCAGGACTTTTGTCGAGAGCCTGTGCACTGCGGCCGAGGTGGTTGTATTCTCGGCGGCGATTCCCGGGCAGGGAGGCAGGCGCCACATCAACGAGCAGTGGCCTGAGTACTGGGCAAACCTGTTTCGGGAGTTCGAATATGAATGCTTCGACTGTCTGCGACCGCGAATCTGGCAAAATCCCGGGGTGGCCTGGTACTACGCGCAGAATTCTCTGATCTTTGCTCGGCACAGCCGATCCTCTCCCTTCGGGCAGCCCGGAAAGCCTTTGCCCCTGGTACATCCCCGCTTATGGTCGGCGGAGGTTGACCGCGGCAGGCGCCCCGGCAAGCTCGTCGAACGCCTATTCAAGGCCCTGTTGAGCGGACGAAAACCTGCCCGGCATTGAGTGCTCGCCCGCCGCGCGCCAGGTTGCGGGATGATCACCTTCTCGCCGCTCGGTGTAATCGATTAGTCTCGTACGTGACCTACATGCAGCAGCAAGCAACGCAACCTGAAACGCTCGTTTTTTGCGGCACGCCGCAGTTCGCAGTTCCCACGCTTCGCAGGCTGGTAGAAGCGGGGTTTCGGGTGCCGCTCGTCCTTACCCAGCCGGACCGGCCCAAAGGGAGAGGTCTCGGGCTGGTTGCCTCTCCGGTCAAAGAGACGGCGCTCGGCCTCGGACTGCGGGTCTTTCAACCGGAGAAGATCAAGCAAAACCAGGAGCTGCGCGAGAGGCTCGAGGAGATCTCGCCCCAAGCGATCGTCGTGGTCGGCTACGGGCGGATCATTCCGGACTGGATGCTCGAGCTGCCTAAGTACGGCAACATCAATCTGCACGCGTCGCTGCTTCCCAAATATCGCGGTGCGGCGCCCATTCAGTGGGCGATCGCAAGTGGCGAAACCGTTACCGGAGTGACCACCATGCGCCTGGATCAGGGCCTCGATACCGGCGGCATCCTCCTTCAGAAAGAGCTGGGGATTTCCGGCGAGGACACCGCAGAAACGCTTTCGCCGAAGTTAGCGGCGATTGGGGCGGAGCTTGTGATCGAGACCCTGCGAGGACTCGACGGCGGCACAATTCGGCCTCAAAATCAGGACCATTCCCAGGCTACGCTGGCCCCGATTCTCAAGAAGGAAGACGGCCGGGTCGATTTCGAGCGCCGCGCGCAGGAGATTTACAACCGGTTGCGCGGATTTCAGCCCTGGCCGGGGGCGTTCACCACCTTCCGCGCGAAGATGTTGAACCTCACGGCGGCGAAAGTGAGCTCGGAAGAGGTGCCCAAGGCGGAGTTGCTGGTGAAGAACGGACAGTTGTTTGCAGGCTGCGCTCGCAGCACGGCGCTCGAGTTGTTCGAAGTTCAGCCCGAGGGCAGGAAGCATATGTCGGCGCGGGAGTTCGTGAATGGATACCGGCCCCGGACTGGGGAAGAGCTCGGAAACTGAGGAGGACGAGCGCCGGGAGGGTGCGCGAACCATCCATCGCCGCGGGTCGTTTTCCTGCGGTTTTTTACCTGTTTCGCCTGTTGGATCGCCCGACACCTCTAGAATCGGCTCATGCCCGTTTCCCCGGCGCGTGCGGCAGCCTTTAGGATTCTGGTGCGCATCGAGTCGACCGATGCGTACGCTTCGGAACTGCTGCATTCCGACACCTTCGCCAAGCTTGATCCGCGAGACCACGGGTTACTCACCGAACTGGTTATGGGCGTGCTGCGCTGGCGCAGCGTCGTCGACGAACGCATCGCCGAACACGCAGCGCAACCGCCCGCCAGGTTGGATTTGGAAGTGCTGACCGCGTTGCGGCTTGGCGCCTACCAGCTTCTGTTTCTTGATCGGGTTCCCGCGCACGCAGCCGTAAACGAGAGCGTGGAGTTGATCAAGCAGGCCCGCAAGCGCTCGGCGGCCGGCGTCGTCAATGCGGTGCTGCGGCGGATCGCCTCGGCCCGCGCCCCCTCCGCCTCTCCGCGAAAGGACGCGGGCAGCCCGCCATTGGGCGCCGGCTTGTCCCATCCTCGATGGCTGGTTGAACGATGGGCGCGGAATTATGGTCTTCCTCTGGCGCACGCGATCTGCGCCTACGATCAGGTCACGCCAAAGACGGCGATCCGGGTCGCGGCCCCCGCCCTCCGGGACGAATTGGAAGGTCAAGGCATCCAGCTAAGAGCCGGGAGGCTGCTCGCGAAAGCATTGGTGATTGAGGCGGGAGACATCACCGCAACCGAAGCTTTTCGCGCGCGCCGGCTCTTCATTCAGGATGAAGCATCCCAGCTGGTGGCGCTTCTGGTTGGACATGGAAGCTCGATTCTCGACTGTTGCGCCGCACCCGGCGGCAAGACACGGATTCTCGCGGAGGAGAACCCCGGCTCCACGATAATTGCAATGGAGCTCCATGCCCATCGCGGGCTGCTCCTAAAGGAACGGGTGCCGTCCGCCGCAGTGCGCGTGATTGCCGCCGATGCGCGCCAGATTCCACTGGCAAAGAAGTTCGATCGGGTGCTGGTCGATGCCCCGTGTTCGGGGACGGGCACGCTCGCCCGAAATCCGGAAATTAAGTGGCGTCTGAAGAGGGAGGACATTCGCCGCCTGCAGTCTTATCAGCTCGAGATTCTGCAGGCTGCCCTCGAAATCACTGCTCCCGGCGGCCGCCTGGTTTATTCCACCTGCTCGCTCGAGCCGGAGGAAAATGCAGCCGTGGTCGAGCGCGCCCTCACCTCTACGGGCTCGTTTCGCGTGCTCGATTGCCGAACCGAACTTGAAAGGCTGAAACTCGGCGGTGAACTGACGGCCGGCGATCTGGGCTCCCTCGTGAGCGGTCCGTATTTGCGTACCCTGCCCGGGGCGCATTCCTGCGATGGTTTTTTCGCGGCCATCCTCGAAAAGCAGCCTGGATGACACTCAGATGTCTAAAGCCGAGGCTACGGCGGCGTCCGGTAAACGGCTTCCAAGCCGGGGCCCCGTCAACGGAACGGGTATCCGCGGCGTGAGCGGATCCTTAGCTGGGTGTGCCCGCCTTCTCTTGAGGCGAGCCCAGGTTACTTCACCACGAAATCGATCGCCGCGCCGGCGAGCACTCTAGATCCGGGCGCGGGGTCCTGCGAGACCACGATGGATGCAGGCGCCGAGGGAGGCGGAGCCTCCGTTCCCTGGGTTTCGAACGAGGGCCCGGGGCCGGGCGGGGAATTTGCCAGCCCGCCGGGTGCAGGACTCGCGGGCGGTTGCGCCGGAGGTGCCGCCACGGTCACCTCGCCCACGGAAAAGCCTGCATTCTGAAGCGTAGCGGTCACCGCTCCGAGCGGCTGGCCGAGGAAGCTGGGCATCACGAATGCTTCGAGCGCGGGCTCGTCGGCGACCAGCAGGCTGATTCGCGGAGCGGAAATGTCGGTTGCATTCGCGCCCGGATTCTGCCCGACCACCTGGCCGGCAGCGGTTCCCGGGAGCTGAACATTGTCGGCTGAGTTGAGCTCCAATCCGCGGTCGGCTATGGTAATGGCGGCGGCGCGTCCGCTTTCGCCCACCAGCTGCGGAATGTTGATCCGCTGCGGGCCGAGGCTCAGCGCGAGCTGGACCTCGAAGCCCCGCCGCACTACCGCGCCGGGCGAGGGTCCCTGCGACAAGACTCTTCCTTGGGGAACGGTCGCACTGTAATAGCTGGTTTCGGCATTGACGCCCAAGCCGTTTTGCTCTGCCAGGAGGCGAGCTTCGGCGGGGCGCTGGCCGCGGAAGTCGGGTACCTTTACCTCGCGAACGTGAATGGCAAGGCGCATGGCGGTTAATGCGGAGACCAACGCAACTGCAAGCAAGAGGCAGGCGGCGAAGAAATACCGCAGCAGGTTGCGCATGCCTAAATTATAATTTGCGCGTTCCGGCGCCGACCCGGATTTGTGACCTTACCAAAGGAGACTTTCTCGATGAGGTTCGCCCTCGGTCTTATTCTTGGAGCGCTTCTCGCCGCCTTCGGAGTCTATTACTATTTCGTCTCCGGCCGCGCGCCGGCAGCGGTTGAGGACAGGCCCCTGCCCTTTGAGAAAAGACTCGCACACGGCGCCCTCAACGCCCGCATCGAACGGGAGATGCCGAAAACAGCGCCCATTGCCGCCGATGAAACCACGTTTCTGGCAGGCGCGCACATTTACACGGAGCATTGCGAAATCTGCCACGGCTCGCCCGGCCTGGAGCAGTCTGCGATGGCGAAAGCCATGTTTCCCAAACCTCCGCATCTTTTCCGAGGCAAGGGCGTGACCGACGATGCGCCGGGGGAGACTTACTGGAAGGTGCAAAACGGCATCCGCCTCACCGGGATGCCGGAGTTCAAGCATGTTTTGAGCGACACGGAGATGTGGCAAGTGAGTTTGTTGCTGGCCAATGCGGATAAAATCTCGGATGCGGTCAAACACGAGCTAAGGCCGCCGGCATCGACTTTGCGTATGCCGCTCAAAAACTCGAAGCACGAAGAATCGAAGCAAGAAGAATCGACAACCCGTTTCCCTCGCCCGACCGGGCCTGCTCTGGGGAGCGGCTTAACCAGAGAGTTACTCCCGTTTCCGCAGAAGCTAAGTGTATGCTGCGAAAATGGGCGTTTCGGTTTCCGTGCTGGCGAGTGGCAGCCGGGGGAATACCGCGATGGTCGAGAGCTCGAAGGCGCGCATTCTGGTTGATGCCGGAATTTCCTGCCGCGAGACTTTCAAACGGCTGAAGGCAATCGGCCGGAGTCCCCAGGGAATTTCCGCCATCGTGGTTACGCACGAGCACTCGGATCACGCCTGTGGGTTGGCGGCATTGGCCAGGAAGCTGGATGTGCCGGTTTTCCTGACCGGGGCGACACACCAGGCATGGGGGCGCGCGCTGCGCGACCAATCCGGCGAGTTGCCGGAACTACCCAAGCTGGAGCTCTTCTCCTCCGGGCGGCCGTTTGAAATCGCCGACATCACGGTCACGCCATTCACCATTCCCCATGACGCCGCCGACCCGGTGGGATTCACCTTCCGTGCGGAAGGCCGCAAGGTTGCAATCGTCACCGACTTCGGGTATATGCCCGCCAGCGTGCGCGACCAGCTGCGCGGGTGCGACGTGCTGGTAATCGAATCCAACCATGATCTTGAGATGCTGCGCAGCGGGCCCTACCCATGGTCGGTGAAGCAGCGGGTGATGAGCCGGGTCGGCCATTTATCGAACGAATCTCTGGCCCAATTTTTTGCGCACTATTACGACGGAGGAGCATCTTACATAGTACTGGCGCATATTTCACAGGAGAATAATCATCCTGAGATTGCCCTGCGGGTGGCAGAAAGCGCGCTCGGCCCGCAGATGACGCTGATACAAAACCGTGTGTTGCTGGCGGCGCAGGATGCGCCAACGGAGACGATCCGGCTCTGAGGAAGTCACGTCCTTCCATTTCCTTCGGCCGCTGAGCCAAGAAATCGGAAGTTCGATTGGGGGTTTTCGAGATTTGATTGACGCAGTTCTTCGCCTTCAAAATATGAATCACTGTACGGATCCGGTGGTAGGGAAGATTGTAGCGGGCTGGCGATACGATATTTCCGGAATCGCGCCGGAGATGCGGGGCGATTACGAGGCCCACTTTGCCGAATGCGAGCATTGCCGCTCGCGGCAGCGCCTCCATCGCCGAATTGATGTGGGACTGATTGTGCTGGCTTCGGTTTCCGCCGGAGTCTTCCTGCTGGCTTTCGGCGTGATCCACCACTTTGCACCGCGGCACACCTTCATTTTTGAATTAGCCGCGCTTTTCGGATTCGGGCTCTCAGCGCTGATCTGGCTGGTTGTCGCGGTCGCCACTCCGGCGCCTGCGACGGTTGTGGATGTGGCCCGAGTTGGCGCCCGTCACGTGCATGACCGCCTGCCGGAAGAGATTCGCCAGCGCCTGCCCGAGGACTTAAGAGTGAAGCTGACCCGATCTTGAGGCGCCAGCCCGCACGCGATCTTAAGGGTGGGAACCCGGGATCTAAGACGTGGGAGCGGGCCGCCGAGTCCGCCATTCGCCTCTTCCCTGCTATCTACTATTTGATGTGGCAGCTTGCCAGGCCGCGCTTCTCCAGATATTGCTGGTGATAGTCTTCGGCTTCATAAAAGGTAGCCGCCGGCACGATCTGTGTGACTAGCGGCCGGCTGAACCGGCCCGATCGCTCCAGTTGGTCCTTCGAAACGCCGGCCGCCTGCTCCTGCTCGGGCGAGTGATAGAAAATCGCCGAGCGATACTGCGTGCCGAAATCCGGCCCCTGGCGGTTCAGCTGCGTGGGATCGTGGTTCTCCCAAAACACCTTGAGCAGATCCTGGTAGGAAACTTTGGCCGGATCGTACTCCACTTCGACCGCCTCGGCGTGTCCGGTGCGGTCGGTGCAAACGTCCTTGTAGGTGGGGTTCTTCAAGTCACCGCCGGTGTAGCCGACGCGAGTTGAAATCACGCCGGGAACCTGGCGGAAGGTCGCTTCTACTCCCCAGAAGCATCCCGCTGCAAACGTAGCTTTAGCCATGATTCACTCCAATTTGCCAAGGGTGATTTTACCGCAGCAAGAGGGGAATTCGGGCGGATCCCCCCCATTTGAGCTTGGAGAGAACTCACCGAAGCGCGCAAGGGCCGTGGTCAAGAGATGTCGAGGTTTAACGCGACTTGCGGCCGGAACCGGGGCATCTCTGGGCAGAAGGCGGCCAGGTGATGCGCCAGGCTGGTGGTTCGGAAGTTCGAGTTTGAGAAGCCCCACAAAAGTGCCATTGATAATACGGTTGAGCTTGAAATAAGCTTAAGCACAACACAAACCAAGCGTTGGCAGGGTCAGAGCGGTCACAGCCAGAAGTACTTCCCCGGCAGACAAGCATAGCGAAACGGGCGGTTGCGTTGGCCTGACAACGATAACGACCGTGTGGACATTTTAGGTGCTTCGCGTGACCGTTCCGGCCACAACCCAACTAGATCCTGCTTGAGAGGTGAGTAAGTCCGTGGCTCTCTTCTCTTGGAGGCGGCTTCGTCGAAATCGCGCATGTTTGCATGGCATCGGGGCGCAAGTTGAGGCAGCAAAAGCTAGAACTAATTGCTTGAAACCCCAGGCAAAACTTACTCGATTTTAGGAACCGAGGTTCGGGACACTAAGCAGGTATGTCTCGTTGTGTGGACCTGGAACGAACGCCAGTGTACCCCCGGCAGCATTTCATCTCGCTTCTGAAAGAGAGTACCGCAATATGAAACCAGGCGGCTTCGAGATTGCCTCCACCTCCAACCACTTCCTTCAACCACAACCGGCCGGGCGGTTTCTGAAAAAGGGCGTACTCGGAGCCGGGTGGAGCTTGCTCTTGGTTATTGCCTTCGCGTCGGCTGCATTGGGCGGAGAGGTAGCGATCAGCAGTCCTGTCGACGGGTCTATGGTCAACTCCGCCGTTCACATACATGCGGCATACAGCGGAGGAACGGGAACGGCAACCTACATGAAGCTTTGGATCGATCACAATCCCTCCACGGTTCAGCACAACACGAACGTCTTCGATGCGTCGGTATCGCTGACGAATCGGCCCCACCTGATCGAAGTGCAAGCGCTCGATCCGTCGGGGCAGCTTTTTGTTAGTGCGGCCAATATCCAAGTAGCAGCTTTGGCCGTAAACCCACCAGCCTCAAGCCGGCCGCCCGCAAGCCAGCAGCAGTTCACTGCCAGCGATAGCTCCAGTTCGTCCATCACCTGGTCGGCGACCGGCGGCAGCATAACCAGCGGCGGGCTCTATACGGCAGGAGCGACCACGGGTACATTCTTGGTTAAAGCTGCCGACGCTAGCGGCAATAAGACGACCGCCGAGATGATCATTGCTCCCCTCGACAGCGTTACCATCGAGAATCCGACTGCCAATGCAACCGTGCCATCCCCGGTAGAGGTTCATGCAACTTACAACCAAACCACGACCGCCACATACATGAAGGTATGGGTCGATCACACTCCAGGGCTGGTAGAGATGAATACCAACTCCTTCACGGCCAGTCTCTATCTGCCGGGAGGACCGCACCTGATCGAAGTACAAGCTTCGGATCCATCGAAGCGACAGGTATACACAAACTCGGTTCATATCACTGTCCCCGGCGCCAGCGCCGGCCTCAATTACACCACCTGGAAGAATGACAATTGGCGAACCGGGCAGCAACTGCAGGAGACGATTCTCACGCCTGGCAATGTAAATTCCGCCCACTTCGGAGTTCTGTTCAGTCAGCCGGTTGACGGATATGTGTTTGCCCAGCCTCTTTATCTATCCCATCTTTCGATCGCGGGTGGAACGCATAATGTAGTTTTTGTGGCCACTGAGCACGACTCGGTCTACGCCTTCGACGCCGACAAGAGCGCCTCTCCACTGTGGCACACAAGTCTCATCCCGTCCGGCGCAAGCACGGTCCCCCAATCTCTGGTGGGTGGCACCATCTATCCGGAAAATGGGATAACCGGCACGCCGGTAATCAACCCTTCCACCGGAACTTTGTACGTGGTCAGCGAGACGCTCGAGAGCGGCAAGGTGGTTTTCCGTCTCCACGCCTTGAAGGTGGCAACCGGGGAGGAGGAAGGCGGAAGTCCGGTGGTGATCAGCCCATCCGGCTTCCAACCCAAAGAGCAACTACAACGGCCCGGTCTCTTGCTGGCGAACGGTAACGTTTATGCTGCTTTCGGTTCGCAGGGGGATCATCAGCCATACCACGGGTGGATCCTGTCCTTCGCCGCCACCTCTTTAGCGCCAGCGGGAGTCTGGAGCGCCACCCCTGCCGGGACGGAAGGTGCCATCTGGATGTCGGGATCCGGCCTGGCCGCTGATTCGGGCGGCAATGTCTACGCCATAACCTCGAACGGAAGCTGGGACGGTGCGTCCAACCTTTCCGATAGCTTCGTCAAGCTGAGCCCAAATCTTACGTTACTCGACTACTTCACTCCCTTTAACCAGGCGTTGCTGTCCGCTGACGACCAGGATTTGGGCTCGGGAGGGATGCTGCTGGTCCCGGACCAGGCGGGCGCATTCCCGCACGAAGCCATCGGTTGCGGCAAGAATCCGGCGATCTACGTTCTCGACCGGGATAATATGGGCAAGTTCCAGTCCGGCTCGAACAGCCAGATTATCCAGGAAGTCGACAACCAAGTCGGGGGGACTAGCGGCCATCAAGCACCGGATCGTTGTTTTATGACGCCGGTGTTCTGGCAGCAGACGCTCTACTTTGCGGGAAGCAATGACGTCTTAAAAGCCTTTAGCTTTAATGCCTCCACCGGCAGGATGTCGTCTACGCCCATATCGAAAGGCAGCTTCGAATTTGTGTTTCCTGGCGGGCAGCCGGTGGTTTCCGCCAATGGAGCCGCTAACGGTATTGTTTGGGTGGTCGATCACTCCCCCTCCGTCGCCCTGCACGCATATAACGCTACCAATCTTACGACGGAGCTCTATCGCAGCCCCGGCCTCGGAGCGGGTGCCAAGTTCGTAGCTCCCACCATCGTCAACGGCAAGGTTTATGTCGGGACGGCGAGCAAGCTGTTTGTGTTCGCATCCCACTGAGCGCCTGATGGGTATGAATCCGTGGCCCTGGGGGAAAAAATGGAGGCCCACGGGAAGTAAAGGTGCCTTTTTTTTACAGAGGTTCTTTTTACCAAGCTGTGAACGTCAAGGCGTGCACGTAGGCGGAGTAGGCATTGCCGGTCTTATTCCCATCCAACTGAAAATGGACTCCAAAATGTTCGGAGCTTGGCTGCGTCACCGGATAGAACGACTGGTTGATCGCGTGCCGCACACCATTGAAAGTGAGAGAAAGAAACACGGCTTTCCCATTGCTGATCTCGGTGTTGACGGTCAGGTGATCCCAACTGCCGAGAGCCGGCCGACGGCAAGGAATATCCGTGCGCGACCAGTGTGCCCCCGCCGTATTCCAGACACTGAAGACGCCTTTGTTGTAGGAGCACTGCACGGAGAACTTGTACCACTTGGTGCCGATGTGCTTGTTGGACGAGAATTCAACTCCTTGGGCATAGGCGGGATTGCTCAGCCGATAGTGTGTGTCCAGGGTGAAGTGTTTGACGGTAGAGCTTGACCCCAGAAGGATCGGCCACAGGCAATTGTTGTATTGTCCCATAGGAACGAGATAGAACAGACCGGAGGTTCCGTCCGCGGCGGGGGAGGATACGACCCGGGGCTTGGCACTGCACACCGGATTCCCCTGGTCCGGGGACGTGTACCAACCCGGCATCAGATCGATGTTGGTATAGGTTAGCGGGTGGGCGGCCGAAGGGGTCTTGAGTGTAGTTACATCTACAGAGCGAGACGACGAAATCTCAGCCCCACTCGCTTCGACCGCCTTGACCGCCAGAAGGTGGTTGCCGTCTGACATGGCCACAGACACGTCGAGGGGTGTGACCGGCGCCAGGCGGCGCACTTCGACGTTATCCACGAAAACGCTGATCGAATCGACGGGTGTTGTGGCTGTAAAATCCGCCACCACGCGAACCGGCGAGCTCACCGTGCCGGCGCTTGGCGAAACGATTTTTACCTGTTGCGCGAGGCTGGTGATCGCCCCCAAAAGAAACACCGAAAACATGAACCTGCGCCCGAAAGTGTTCGGCCCCAAAACGCCCCGCTCCCGTTGGTTGATTTGTGGGCTTCACCCTACTGATTTCAGGGGCCAGTTGCAAGATTAGTTAGGGCAGGGTTTGTACGTTTTTGTTCGAAGCCGACCGATCGAAGCTAGCGTGACGGCTCGAAACTCTCCGAACAGCCGGGAATCTCCGCCGCCCGTCCGGTGCCCAGCCGATTCATGAGCGCAGTTTTCACCAGCAAACCTTCTTTGTAATGCCTCCATTGCCACAATCCGTAGCCTCGGGCGAGAAAAAACTGCTCTTGGTTGCGGCAGTGATCGAAGTCCTTATCGCAGTTGTAGTGGTAGCGGAGGAGGCGAGTCGACACCCGTCCGAGATCTCCGCCGGCATCCATTTCGCGGGGAGCGTCCAGATCAACCAGGGCTCTTAGGAGCTTGCTGGCTCTGTAGGGACGGCAGGACGAGAAATAACGAAAGCTTGTATCCTCCACCTTGATTTCCGGCCCCGGCTGGCCTTCCCCCACGCATCGCGCAGCAATGGGCAAGTCGTGAACAAAGCGCTTGAAGGTACGATTGTCCTTCCACTCGAGCTCCGTGGAGCGCATGTAGATATATCGCTCATCAAACGACTTAACATCGAAGCCGTGGGCTTTCGGGCTCTTCAGCCAGAACCAATATCCCGCGGCAGCGAAATCCTGATTTGGGAATACCTGCGTGTATAGGGGGTTAGGCTCTCCCTCGAGAAAATGGCTGGCCCTTTTTTCTTTGTCCAGTACGAAGTACCGCATCACATCGGCTTTTCCCTCGGGACACGCGAAGGTTTCGGTGCGGGCAAAACCAGACGCCATGGCCAACAACAGAAATACGGCGATACGCATATCCCCCTAGCCTATTCTTCCCGTTCGCAGGTGGAACCATGAAAACGGCGGCGTCGATGGTTTCGCCGAGCGTTGGCTGCCCGCCAGGAAGGCTAGAGCACCAGGGCTCCGGTGAGCTCTCGGACTCTAGCGACTTCGTGTTTTTCGCACCAGCCGGCGAGCTCGCCAACGATGATTTCGGTGGCGCGCGGGTCCCAATAGCTGGCCGTGCCCACCTCGACCGCACTCGCCCCCGCCAACATGAACTCGATCACGTCTTCGCCGGTCGAGATTCCCCCCATGCCGATGACGGGAACCTCAACCGATTTCGACGCCTCATAAACCATGCGCACCGCAATCGGCTTGATGGCCGGGCCGGACAGACCGGCCGTGACATTGGCGATGCGCGGCTGGCGGGTTTCCACATCGATGGACATGGCGACGAAGGTGTTTACCAGGGAAATGGCATCGGCTCCGGCTTCCTGCGCCACATGGGCCATGTCTGCGATGCTGGTGACGTTGGGAGAGAGCTTCACAATCAGCGGCCGCGTGGCATACTCCTTGGCCGTGCTCACGACTTCATTCAAGGATCTCGGATCGGTGCCGAATTGAATGCCGCCACGTTCGGTATTGGGGCAGGAGACATTCAGTTCGTAGGCGGCGATCCCTTCGCCCTGGTTGAGAATCTCTATGGTGTGCTCGTAATCTTCACGGGTGTAGCCGAAGACGTTGGCGATCACCACGGTGTTTTTTAGCTCCCGCAGCCGGGGAAGCTTTTCTTCGACAAACGCCCGCGCCCCGATGTTTTGCAGTCCAATCGAATTCAGCATTCCGGCGGCGGTTTCGTAGAGACGCGGCGGCGGATTTCCGATCATGGGCTCGCGCGACAGTCCCTTTACCACGAAGCCGCCGAGGCGATCGAGATGAACGACATCTTCAAACTCGACCCCGTAGGCAAACGTGCCGCTGGCGGCGATCACCGGGTTTTTAAACTCGATCCCGGCGACCGTGACGCTGAGATCGGGTGTCAGGCGCGAACGGTCGTCCCCGAGGGGTTTCTGAGAGGATAGCCTGTCCGAAGGCATCGCGAGCTAGTTTACACGCGGCCGGGCTGACTCCGGCTACAATCGCGCAGTCAGGAGCAAAGCCCGTGAAGCGGTTGCGGCTGGTCATTGCCGGGTTGATATTTGCGGTGCTGCTGGTTGGGCTCTGGTTCGGGCTCCGCGGGTCCCAGCCGGGGCGTTCGCTCGGCAGTGAATTTCCGCGGGCGTTTGCGAGTTTTACCCTGCTCTTTGCGCCCTTGTGGTTCTTCGGGTTTGGCGCGGCCGATCCGGCGAAGGAGCTGTCCGGGGGAAGGAAGATCGCAGCTGCCAGCCTGTTATCCCTCGCCTACTTTGCCTTCGCCGCCGGCAGCGCGGCGTTCAACCCGCGCGCGGCCCTCACGGTGATCGCGTTTCCCGTGCTGCTGGCCGCATTTCTCGAAATGCCGAAGTTGGGAAGGGCGATGACCTGGCGTGACGGTGCGGTGCTGGGGATCATCGCCGCGGCTTACTACCTGAAGTGGTTCGAAGGCGCATGGCCGCGTGAGCTGGCATTTCTTCCGAAACTGTTTCTTGCCGACGTTGCCCTGTATTGCTTTCTCCTGGTCCGGCGGCTCGAGGGTTCGGGATACTCGCTCTTACCCAGCCGTTCCGCATTTCTGATCGGGCTGCGCGAGTGGGGATTGTTTCTGCCGGTCGGGCTGGTGCTCGGAGAATGGACCGGCTTTATCCACTTTCATGCCGGGCTTCCCCGCATCGGCCCGATCCTTACGGCGATGGTCGCGACCTTTCTCTGGATCGCGATTCCGGAAGAGCTCTTTTTCCGCTCCATCCTGCAGAATTTTCTCGAGACGCGGATCGGCAGGACCGCTGCCTTGCTGGTTGCGGCCGCGCTATTTGGGTTGTCGCACTTCAACCACGGTGCGCGATTCAACCTGCGATACGTGCTGCTGGCAACGATTGCGGGAATGGTTTATGGGCGTGCCTGGCGGGCGAATCGCCAGATTTTCGCTGCGCTGGTGACCCATACCGCCGTCGATGTGGTCTGGTCGACGTGGTTCCGTTGAGCGCAGCGAACCCATCATTTTCTTTCTACGGGCGGGCCGTTGGCAATGAGGGTTCGGGTGAATCCGGCGGCCACGCGATTCAGGAACGAACGAAAGTAGAGACGGCTGCGGGGAGACGGGGGGAGGAGGACCCGCGGCCTCGCCCGGTGCGGCCATTCCCCGAGCAGACGGGCATGGGGGCGGCGGAGTTAACGCCTAGATACTTTTCGCGCGCCCGAACCAGCTTATCGACCTCGGGCTCCTCCAGGTTTTGCTGCCGCCCGAGGATGTACGTGGTCTGGGCAATGCGCGCGAAGTGCTCGACGGTTTCCATCTTCATGTACGCGGATTGCAGATCTGCGCCATAGGTCACGACTCCGTGATTGGCCATCAGGATGGCGTCGTATTGCGGGATGAAAGGCTCCAGGGTTTTGGCCAGCTCCGGAGTTCCCGGGGTTCCGTACGGCGCCAGGGGGATCTGGCCGAGACCCACCACCACCTCGCACACCAGCGGTTGATCGAGCGCCATGCCGGCGGCTGCAAATCCGGTCGCGGTGGGAGGGTGCGCATGCACCACTGCGTTCACGTCGGGTCGCATGCGATAAATCAGAAGGTGCATGCCGATTTCGCTGGTCACCGCCCGGCGGCCTTTCAGCTTGTGCCCTTCGAGGTCT
>Ga0123355_10007420_pt1 | contig 16426 bp, 8 predicted proteins | sample TergutEmb28metaG_3_FD_89872 | JGI IMG/M metagenome (GOLD analysis project Ga0123355, IMG submission 89872) | Embiratermes neotenicus P1 segment gut microbial communities from Petit-Saut dam, French Guiana - Emb289 P1 | ecosystem: Host-associated > Arthropoda: Insects > Digestive system > Gut ...
ATCCAACAGATGCAACAGTATGCAGATATTTATTTACTGCAAAGCTACTCTACATGTTTCGGGTGTCACAGCACCCATCATCAGGAGTATTAAAAACTGTAACCGCAGCCTCCGGTACAGGTCCTACTACTTGTACCGCTACTCCCCTCCAACGCGGGCTGATCGGGACTGGTTTGTGCGAGTCGCACGCAACTCGCACAAACCAGTTGGATTATGTCCATTAAATGTGTCTGGTAGGAAGACGCAAAAGTCTGTGTATCTGTGTGTGTGATGTTACCTGCGTCGCAGTAAGGGAAGTACTTCGATGATCTCAGGTTGCCATAGTGGTACTGGTGAACACTGAAGTCCTTTGGAATGTTATTTAGTGCCTACTGATAGGTAGTCACCAGCGTCAGGAAGAATGGAGAGAGGAGTCTTCTTCAGAGTCAAGCAGTTCAAGAGGAGACTATTTCCTCTTGGCATTCTTTTGGATTTTGTGCCTAACCTCCATAACGGCAGTCTTTAAACAGATAAGCGTCCCACCTTTCTTGATGGAAGTTCAAGCCATTGAGTTCGATAAGTTAAAGAGAACAGAGATTTAATTAATTACCTTTCTATATGAGTTTCATTTCATCTTCATGAGTTATATCGTTTTGAAAGGAATGGTTAAAAATCAGAAGTGAATTTATCAAGACCGAGTTTTGTTCCGTTGTGAAATAATTCGTTTTGGAAACCTGATGCCTCCACGTGTATCTGCAAATACTGAAGAATAAAACGGAAAACATGAGTCACACTGACGTTCGATCCCGAAACTTTCCGGACATATTTATAGACAATCGCAGCTGTGATAGCCCACTCTAGAGGAGCACGGAAAGACAATGAAAATTGTTCCTTTTCTGCGACACTTTTTAAACTGAGAATACAACCTTGAAACGGCCCGAAACCACGCGTGCTCTAGATTGCTGGGCTACAAAAGTAGGCTAAGTGCAATATAGTGAATTCATTGTCATATCTTACCTATGCTGTAGGAAGGCTAAAATTAGATTCTTTAATTAAATAAAGTTCATCCTGAAATAACATTTTAAATTTAAGCTTTCTTGCGGTGGGTGACAGGAACAATATTTAGCCCAGCATGACATCCTGTTAATGCCAATTAGCAACGCTAAAATACCGTGAGCTTTTATATACAAGGCCCATGAGCTGTATCTGTAGCTGCAAGCCATACTGAGTCAAAGGACGTACCGTAAACCTTTATTATAGTATATGAGTGAATAACAAAATTATATTCGGATGCTAAGTACGGTTACATTTCTTGGCACAGGAAATTATCTTCAGTTGCTTAAACTCTTCCTTCAAGTTCGGAGGTTTTTCCTCCTGTTTCATATTTCGCAGGGTTCAATTCGATTGTCGACTTCGAGGTACAATATCCTGGAGGACACTGTACCGTTCCGGGATGGCCACCTGCAGGTGTGACGATACCAGTGTTGTATAATACAATTTTGACCTCCTGATGAGCACATAGTGCTCGAAACATGTAGAGTCATATAATAAACTTATTATAAAACAAGAATTTGTGCATTAATTTTGTTAATTGCTAAGATTTTAATATGTTGATTGCGTTATTTGCGATCACTGCCAATCATTCAAAGGATTTTAATGACGTACTTTTATGTGGCGTGCAGCTGCTTTCTTAAGTAGCAGCAGCTCTTTGAAATATTTGTGATATTTACGAATACTGAATGTGAATATTTTTGGGTCGCAGAATTAACATTATTTGCATCGCATGTATTAACTATAAATTAATTATATTAAGATATATATTAATATTAAAATTACTTACTTTGTCGTACGTTACAACTAATTAGAAAATTTTGTTCAGTCTTATGATAGCTTAAGTACAAGCCGAAACATGTAGCTATCTATAAGTTTTCTACATAAAATATATGTTGTGTTCCTGACAGGTACTTACTGGTATTGTGTGTGTTTAGCACAATGGGAGGAGCCAAGTTTATATAATAGGTTCTGAAAATTACAGACCTAATATAGCCAAGTATTCCGTTCTCCAATAATTTGGATATTTAATGTAAGAATTTTCTGTTGTTTGTCTGGTTTTATCTGATTTTTTCATTATTTTATTCTTATATTGAAGTCAGGTATTTTATTACTCAAGCATAAGACCAAAGAATGACAGTGAGACATACGTATACTTCAATCAGCAGTGCGTTCTCCACATGTATCGGAGACAGTTTCCAATTTTTTTATAGCTTATATTAAGTGAATTTTGGATTTAAAACGTAAGAGTCAATCAATGGAAGCTGCGGAAACTAAAACTGGAAATTGTATATATTTTTTTTATTTTTTAGGTTGCGCCGAGAATTTGCATTTCAGGTTATGTACAATATATTTTTTATATAAATGAACATTATAAAATGTGCATGAAAAGTACTGTAGCATGCAGTGGTAATGTCGAAACTACAGTTCCCTCATTCATTGTCTGAACTATTTGTCCTAGTCGTGACTGAAAGAATTATTCTTTCGGTGAAGCAGCAGTTGCCTTGTATGATACTGAGTTACCATTGATACAAGAGAGAAACTGTGTATTGGAGAGGAATTCGCTTTTACAGGCAATTTTCTCAGAAAATATTTTCTCCAAGTAGCACCAAGGTGTACGCATATATTTGTTCCATTGATTTTAGCACATAACTTGTATATTTGCAGTTGTCTATCTAAAATTTCAGATTCTGAGGGTAGTTGTTCTGACAAAATTAATTTTAAACGGTTTTTCATTAAAATGTGAAGGGATTTTTATATTGGTGTAAGTAAAAGCATATCTCACATGTCAATATTTTAAACTTGTAGTTCAGTCAAAGGCGAGCAGTAAACACGAAGAGTGAGTGTTGAAAATTTATTAATTTTTCATGAAGTACACAGAAGAATGTACGATACACGTGGAAAGACAAAATTAAGTTCTTGATTTCTCCAAAGAAGAAAACCTAACACAACATTTATTTTTGCCTCTTGTTGTGTTTGGATGTGAGTTGTAATTCATCTTGAATGATGAACGTTGCTTCAGGACGTTTAATAATAGAGTGCTAAGGAGAGGATTTGAACGTAGGAGGAAGGGAGTAAGAGAAAACTAAGGAAAATTACATGTTGCGGTACTGTATAATTGTTACTTTTCACCAAAAGTTGTTATGGTTCACAAAGTAACAGGGATGAAATTAGTGGGACGTGTAATAAACATGGACGATATAAGAAAGGAAACAAAAGTTTGGTCGGAAAAGCGATCCAGCTTTTAAGGTGAATCTTTTGAGCAAGACATTAAATTTAAGGTGTGCACGTATCAACTTCATTTATATATAAAATGTTCTGGACAAGTGGCTGAATCATATTAACAACATAATGAATCCAAAGGATTCCATAATAGGCAGGCGAAGAATGGACTAAAAATTTAATAAGTTATAAAACAAACGACCAGTAACCAAAATTGTGGACTGCAAAACTAAAAGATTTTTTTCACAGCTTTTAGACTAAAAGTAAGACAGTCGTTGTACAGAGAAATAATTTATGATGCAAATTCTTGAGAATTAAGATACTGTCATGTCATAGAACGTCCTTGAAGGCAAGTACTCTCTTATTTCGACAGAAGCATTCGCGTTAAACCGTGAATAGTGACCGATCACTAATAATTCAGAATATTTGTAAGTTTTATAAGAAATTGTGTACAATTCAATTGTGCTGAACGGATTTGTGTTTAAATTTCTCGGATATAAAACTTCTGTTCATCCAGTGATTTTAACTCCATCTAATGGGATGATTTGTTGTGTGAGATTTCCAAAGTTCTATACACAGATCAAGCCTTCAATCAATATAAGTCCGTAGATAATAGGGCATTGAAAATATTTTAGGTCCTCTATTGAGTATATGAATCTAAAGACATGTCCTCTGTTTATATGCGCTTAGGTCTAAGTGTCCCTGGGTCTAATTGGATTCATATGAGAAGTAATGCAACTTTAGAGTTCAGAAATGTGTGAGGAAATGAAAGCAATGTAGCAGGAAGACTTCTTTTTATTTCCTCCCTCCTACTAGATTCATCCTGCTTTTTGTGCTTAATCCTGCAATTTCACGGCTTGTCCAAGGCTCCATCTTCTCAACGGACTCTTCCAATTTGTTGTCTATTTTTTGTGTGTGGGTGAGCTACATTCTGCTGTCAGGAAGTCTTGTTAGCTAGAGATCTCTCTTCCATGAAACTAGTACACTGGAAGTTATCTTACGCTACGGTAACTTCAGTCACGTGAATTATCACTGCACAATGTTAATGAAGCGGAGAAATGTAGGAAATTAACTGCTGCTACACAGTGACGCATAAAGTGAGATTAAAATACATCACCACTAAAAAGGGGACAAAAGAGAAATAAAAATGAAGATATACTAAATTTTTCATGAATGTCGTCCTTTGTGTACGGCTATGAAACTTGGCCTGTCACCTAAATTATTCCGGTACGCGGCGCTAGTTTTTACGCCAGTTAACCACAACACGGCATCTCGTACGAGGAACAATAATTCTAACATTCAATTATTTTGGTTACTACTGGAATGTAAATGTTCCGTGTTTTTTATCTCTCGCGTGATTCCAAAATTCAGTACGAGTTTTAACTTGGATAATGAGTGAGAACTTGATGATTTTAATGTAATTTCAATAATTTTTAAGTTAAATAAACTTTTAACTTATTAAATCTTCACCATAATCCATCCGCAATTCATGTAATGAAGCTCTTATTCACTGGCGTCTTTCTATCGATTTCTTATCCCTTCGTGGCTTTTTTTTACCAATTTATAAACACTCACATCCCAAACAGCAGCGATACCTCCTCTGATTGGGTCCTCCTCGATATCTTGAACAGCGTTTTCCTCGCAGACTGCTGTTAGAATCGAGTTCTCCTTCGGTTATAAAACAAAAGGACTTTTAACAAATGCCATGAGAATCAGCACTCTGCACATGGAACATAAGCAGGAAGAGTGAAGGCAACTTACGGTGTTCAGAAATGTGTTGCTACTTACGATGCTTGGACGGAATGAAGGGAATTAGGATTAACAAGAGGCTGAATGCAGTTCCGTTGTAAGGAGTTTCAGATTCTGAATGGATTGCCGTATATTTAGAGGGTGACAAAATCAAGAAGAGATAATAGCTACGGCATATGACACACACATGGGGAACACAAGCATTTCTTAAAATATTTAAATCGGGAGTCTAGCGGGAAGAAACCGCCTGGTAGACCGTATTCTAGATGGAAGGGTACTTTTCTAAAGGTTCCTAAAGAAATATCGTGTGATATTGGGGATCAGATTATCGTTGTGTATTTTTGTCAACTAGGAAATTAAATCCTAGTAATTAACCAACTTGATGAATTAAATCTTGTTTTATAATAAGTTTATTAAATTCTTTTACATGTTTCGAGCACCATGTGCTCATCATCAGGAGGTCAAAATTGTATTATACAGCATTTGGTATCGTCACGTTCTGTAGGTGGCCGTCCTGTGCACCGGGCGGCCACCTACAGGTTTGATGATACCAGATACTGTATAATACAATTTAGACCTCCTGATGATGAGCACATGGTGCTCGAAACATGTAGATGCATATAATAAACTTATTATAAAACAAGATTTTATGCATCAAGTTGGTTAATTACTATGATTATACTGAGATGCACGGTCAGCAAAACATAAAAAAAGAGGAAATTAAACTTGGGGTTACATAAAATGCGTAAACTTTATTCACTAGCTGAGAGACTGTCACTTTGTAGAAAAAGATGCCCCTTTGTGGCGTTGGTAAGTTTAGAGAAGAACGGAAGGTTTAAGGCTTACCAAATTGCCGATTTGTCATCCGAAGTGTAGTACAAAATGTCTAACGACATAAAAATTCTGCAGCAGAACAGATCGGAAGAAAAACACCGTGATGTCTAGAGAAGAACAAAGAGAAGGGACAATTGTTCTGAAGCCAAACGGCAGTGGTGTCCGAGTATTGTGACTGTGGCCCCTCAGTCGGATTATGTAAACTGTGTGATTAAGAAAATCCAAAAATTTAAAGATTAAGATATATAGAACTATAATTTTGCAGGTTGTTTTTATGGGTGTGAAACTTGGTCGCTGACATTGAGGGAGGAAAGGAAGTTGAAGTTGTTTGGAAATATGGTGTTGAGGAGAATACTTGGACCTAAGAGGGACGAGGTAACGTGGGAATGGAAGAGATTGCATAACGAGAAGCTAAATGATCTGTACTCTTCACCCAATATTGTGCGGGTGATAAAATTAGGAAGAATGAGATGGGCTGGGCATGTGGTGCGTATGGGTGAGGAGAGGGGGGTGTAAAGGGTCTTGGTGGGGAAACCGGAATGAAAGAGACCATTGGGGAGACCTAGGCTTAGATGGGTGGATAATATTAAGATGGATCTCCAGGAGGTGGGATGTGGGTATACGGACTGAATTGGGTTGGCCCAGGATAGGGACGGGTGGCGGAGGCTTGTGAGTGCGGTAATGAACTTTCGGGTTCCATAAAATGTGGGGAATTTCTTGACTAGCTGCAAACCAGTTAGCTTCTCAAGAGGGGCTCTGCACCATGGAGTGAGTAAGTAAGTAAGTAAGTAAGTAAGTACGTAAGTAAGTTTGATTAAGAAAAAGATTTTTCGGAAACTCCCTGACTCTCTTTCACAGATAAAGGCTTGCTTTATATAATGTACCCGCCTATATGTGAGGAGGGAGGTAAAGCCAGCACAACACAAACAAACCAACCAGGATCAAATTAACCTTTAGGCACCGTGCATCCTATATATAGGACAGGCATACCGCTACTCCCCAGAGTACGCTTTTTATATATTTAGTCAACAAATATATTATTTAATTATTTTTTTAGACTTTCACGATCATCGTTTATTCCTCCACAAAATGTCGTGTATTTACTAATGTTAACCTTCATGGTTCATAAAATATTCACATTTTACATAAATGGTGCGCTAAACTGTAAATGTCCAGCTCCAGGGCCAAAGGGTTAATGAAAGGAACAAAAACGAGACATGTACAACATTCACGTATTAGAGTCCAATAATAAGAAAAATCACCAACTTATTCCAAGCACACAGATGTGGGAATTAAGAACACCAGAACCTTACAACAACTTACAAACGCAAAAATAATCAACAACATAAAAGAACAAGAAAAGAGTGGAATCCATAAACTTACACTTAACACATGCAAAATATCATACATCGGACAAGTATTCTTAAGCAGAGAAATCAGGAACATATTCGATACATAAAACACAACGACCCTCATTCAGCATACGTGTTACACCTCCTGAACAATAAACACGAATACGGGCCTACCAACGACACTAAAACATTACTAAAACATATCAATAAAACCACAATATTAATAATAGTTGAACAATTATACATCCAATCATATCACCGTCACAAACAGCTCATTCCAGAACAACACATATGCGAGCATAATCTCACGTATCAGCTGATTCATGACCTACACAATACGTCACTTCCCACCAGACTAACCGACCAATACTTCAACATCAACACAACATGAAACCAGTTCCACTCCGATCATGCTAGCGCCTAGTCACGTGGAGGGTATATACAAAGTTTTACTATACCGTAAGAACCGGAATACTTTTATTATTCAAAAAATCCTTTAATATAATCTGGAACTTTACATATAATACAATTTATCTCAGTAATTAACAAAATTGATGCACAAACGTTTTGTTTTACAATAAGTTTATTTCATGCCTCTACATGTTTCGAGCACGTGCTCATCATCAGGAGGTCAAATTTGCATTACACAGCCTCTGGTATCATCACACTCGGTAGGTGGCCGTCTCGTGCACGAGACGGCCACCTACAGAGTGTGATGATAAATAAAATATTTTATACTTCTAATGACAATATGTATATATATATGAGTAATTTTACAAAATTTTAATACATTTTAAGCATCATAAATACTATATGCTACACATACAGTAAAGCTACCTCCTGATGATTAATAGTTAATGTATTCGAATCATGTAGAGGTTGATTATTGAAACAAATTAAGAAAAAAAATCCTTATTACGCGGCAAGGAGGCAGCACTTACGTTGCTATACATCAAGCTGCTTAGAAAAATACGTAATTTTGACATCTTAGGCACCTGATATGTCACTGCACAGTCTCTTCGTTTACAGCGATCATGCCTAAGCTAGTGTAACAGTCAAAGTACCCATTAGAGAGGGTAACACAATATAAGTATCGAAGTTACTGTCCATCAAAATTTACGATTTTCAAACGAAACATGCCATTCTCTCTAATTACCTTAAGGATTGTGCTTAAAATCAATACGTAGAATAGTTGTGACTAAATACGCAAACATTTAAAATATTCTATTATATTTAAACTATTATTTTTGCTTTGTTCTATTTCCTAACTATTCGAATAGGTTTTCAAGTACTCGGTTATTATAGTAGAAGTTCAGTTCTCAAGGAGAGAATTGTCCTGCTTTATCCTGTAGCAAGCACACAAATATTGACAGTAATCAAAATCATTATAGTGTTACTGTTTCAAATTCCGCCGTTAAGCTTGTATAGAAATAAATATTTAAGTGTTGATTTTGTTTAGTGTGTATAAATAAAAGACATTCATACTCGTAATTTGGATCACTTTTTAGTGAGAGGCTAAGTAGGGATGTAGAACGTCTTTTTCTTGCATATTTCTTTATTGCTTCTGACCTCCCATCTTGTAGCTTATAATAGAGCCTTCCAACATCCAGCGGAATGTCGAACTACTTTGCTGTACCCTGCATTTTACCGAACAAGTCAGTGTAATTTTCCACAATTAAGACAAGTCACGTGTGAGGAATACTGAAGGAAACATGAAACTTCTTGTTCAGGATAACCGCTTGGGTCCCAGACTCGAAGTACGTGACAGTGGAAGTTTAATGTACATTGGTTTCTGAAATGATTTTGTTACTGCTTGGAACTTCGTGTTGAAGCTTGTGTCCAGTGTCTATGGCATTGCTTATTCTCTCGTATTCTCAGGGGTAGCACGAAACATTGTCTTTCGATGAAGTTATAGGACTTAAAGATGATTAATTAGAATGTTGGGACGGGAAATTTCATTACTGGATACTTTGAATTCTGCTGATTGGCACGAAACCCCTGCACAATAAAGCAATTCTCTTTCCTTGAAGATTTAAGGCTTGAAGCTGATTAATTCCACTCCACTTGGAAAGTATTTTTACGGTATCTTGTTTTCTCTGTAAACTCTTTTCATTTTAAGAGATTGAAGCCTGTAGAGTGCGAAATTTTTTCTTTTATGATAATACATTCAAACCATTGAAATTACACCTAATTTTACGACAGTTTACAGGCACTGGCAGCAACTCTCACCAAGTCTATTATAATTATTCTCGTCTATTTGGGTCTATTATAACGAACATGAATTTTTCAAAACTAAAATCTTAATAAAGTGGTTCGGAAGACCTGGGTTCTCTCTTCAGGAAGCCTTGTTTTCAGAAGTACATGCCACGTGACAGACTTCAGACTACCTCACTCATTTCACGCTGCTTGATCGTGAAGATGAAAGCATTACAGTTTCTGAAAGCATAGAGAATTACTTGCCAATCGACATGGCGTAATATTACAGAAGACTTGAATAGTCTGTATTAACCTTGTGTTGCAAACTGATATGCTGAGATGGTCGGATGACATGTGTTCTAATCCTATCAATGTTCTCGAGGCACACTGAAGCACACTGTAGAATACTGACATGCTTCTTAGACTGTTACACAGCGTTGTATCAAGTCACGTTAACTGCTCAAGAATTCTTACGTGTGAACGCGAAGCTCCATCTTTCGGCCCTTCTGTTTGTCACAGTATCAGCCTTATAGTCCCTTCTACTGGTTGCGTTTCCTGGTGAGATTTTAATTACACGGATTAATTTGTCGTGGTGATGGCTCCAGATTGCATGGGTCTAATATCAGAGAATGTGCACAGGGAAACAGAGAGTGGCTGGATAAAGCAATGCAGTTGGTATTCGCTGTAGTTTAATTTATTTCGGCAGTATTAATCCTAAATTACACGATACTGATTTCCTAGTTAATCGCACGTGTCTTATGATGGCTGAAAATAGTATGTCTTAGCCTGGCATGTAAATTGGTCGCTGTTCTAACATTATCTGTACTTTTTGACATGGTACAAATTTTAAAATTTAACTATTTACCCAAGTACGCTTCCTTTCTTCACCCTACGAGTCCGCGCTCGACTCCTTTATATCCGCCTCTTCTTGTGAACAAGGGCAGAGGGTCCCAAACTTTAGGAATTTTCCTGCGTTATGAGGAAACCTGTGTTTCTCATAGAGAAATGAAAGACTGTGCCATTCGTCTCCAGTCTATACCAAGTTCCACTAAACCTTCGAGTTACAAAAACAAAGCAGGGCTGAAACATGTGGCAAAGAGTCTCGGAAACTCGCCTGCGACAGGTCAGTCGAAACAACTGCGCTGTGATGAATCTCGGCCTCAGTTCCTTTCGAACTTTTCTTTTAAACTTTTATAAATTAAATCAAAATTAATGTAGTTTATTTAGAATAGGTGTCATTCATCAAAACCTCTCTGTTACTCATATCTCTCCCTCGGCATTACCAAACTGCCAACCCCACTAATTCTGTCGGCCGCCCTTCCCCATAAGAGAGTACCACAAACTTCATACTATAAGGATTTTATAGATTTAGTAGCAAATACTTTCTGTTCGGTTGTGTACGTTCATTAAAATCAAATTAACTATTTAGAAGTTTTAACAAGAAGGGGCAAGTACATGTGTACGTTTTTCCGTACACCCACGCCTGGTGACTATGGGTATATTCAGTGTGCCGTGCCTCGAAAGTACATTAGGACATGGTAAGGTGCAGCGCCTAATGATAATCATTCACATACCTTTGAACAAACAAACAGAAGTTCGGGGAAGCAGGAAATAATGTTCACGTTAGAAGTAATCTGAATGTACAGTACAAGGCTATCTGTGGAAAAGCTGCAGTTGCCTGAAGAAACTGAGGAAAATAATAAAGTCAGAGGATAAATTATTGGTGGTATGTTGAGTGTGGTCTGGGGGCCGGAACAACGCAATCGGTATAGGGATTTGTTATGGGCCGAACGGTCCGGGGATCGAATCTCTTTTGGAGTGACATTTTCCGCACCCTTTCAGACTGGCCCTGAGTCCCACCCAGCCACCTATACAATCGAACCGGATCTTTCCGGGGGATAAAGCGACCAGGGCGTGGCGTTGACCACCTATCTCATCTATCGCCAAGGTTAAAGAAAGAGTAGAGCTACAACTCTACTCCCCCTCTGGGCCTTCGTGGCCTGTTCTAGGGTGAACTTTACCTTTACCTATATATATGTATATATGTATATATATATATGTATATACCATGTATATAATGCTTGGACAAAGTGCAGGAGTGTCTGCCCCAGATCAAATCAAGGAAGAAAGTTCATATCAATATATGTCCGCAGACAGTTTACGATGTACAGACCCAAAGTTCTTCCAAACTCAAACTTTTCGATTTTCATCTGTGGGGACAATTAAAATCCCAGCGTATTCGGCTTTGCCTAAAAGGAAGAGAAATTTCGTCAGCGTAATTTTTATGCTGGTCAAACCACTCGCAAGCGCTCCGGTACTTTTGAAACTCTGCGACAGTTCATGATCAGATGTGTCTATGCGCGCATTGATTCAGGTGGCGGATATTTTGGCATTTGTTGTGAAACGTGACTTGATTAACAATAATAACACAACATTGATTAAGTTCGTAACGTGAATTATAAGTACGCCGTGTCAGTTACACCTAACATTTGTATGTAGTTAAGGTATTTATTGTTGAACCTAATATCGCAATGAAATTTAAAAAAAAACACTCATATCCGGACCATATTTGTTAGAATATTTTCCTTTGGTTTGATATGAGAAACGCACTCTTGACGTTTGTCGAAACATTTTAGGTACACTATGTGTGTATATACTTACGTTGTTTGTTAGCTACATCTAACGCTTTTATTTGTATTAAGCTACATACAAAAATCTTCTGACGCGAAGAAACCAAGTCATACAGACGTTACATTGCTGAGTAGGAAATTATATTACCATTGCTAAATACATATCGTATGGCTAAATTCTTCATGCCAAAAAATATTGTAAGATCTAATAATTTGATGTTTATTGGACCGTGTCAAATTTTGATATTTGAATAATAAGAAACCAAATAGATATTACTTATTTTATTTACTTTACTTCTTAGATACTCAACATGTTTGGGGCATTAATATGTCCATCTTCAGGAGTTTGCGACTATGTTGTTGAACTACCCCATTGACTGTATTGTTCTTGGAATCCAGTGTGTTGGAGTTAGGGTGCGGTTCGGCTAGGGTGGTATCCGGGCTGCCGACTGAAGCACAACTTCGGCCGACAACCCGGATACCACCCTAGCCGAAACGCACCCTAACGTCAACACACAGCAATCCAAGAACAATACAGCCAAATTGGTAGTTCAACAACATAGTCGCAAACACCTGAAATGGACATATTAATGCCCGAAACATGTTGCGTATCTAAGAAGTAAAGTAAATAAAACAAGTGACGTCTAGTTGGTTTTCCAGTCTTCAACTATCTAATAATTTACATTTTGAGATTTTTAACTTGTGAAATGTAAAGATTATTAATTTACGGGACCTGAATCTTTTTCATTTGGTACAGAAGTGTTAATTGTCCAGAGGAGCCTGTTTTGTCTGTCTCTCCGAAGAAGTGGGAAGTACATTCATTCTTAACAGTGGCACCTGTCTATCAAAATACAACGCGTTATACCGCAGGTGACACAAATTTTCAACTTTTTATAATTATTTGTATATTTTTTATAAAAACAAAACTTTGCACGAATAAATCTGTTTTAGAAGAATGCTGAAAGTTTATTTCAGTAATAAAAAATGTACATCAGTCTCATTACAGGCCTGGAATGGCCCAGAGGGTTCCAGGAAGTTAAGGCTCCCAGATTTCGTGACAGCGGCACAGGATGGTGGTAAGGTTGTCAGCCTTACGCACCGGCCGCCTTTTACACCCAGGAAATACTCCTGGTACTCATTTCTGTTAGAGGCTGAGTCGACTCCAGGGCCATAGTGCGATCGGAAGGATTTTATGTCAATGAAAAATCCAATGACACCAGCTGGGATCGAACCAGCGACCTTCCGATTTGTAGCACAGCTCCTTAACCACTGTGCTACGGTCCCCTTATTTCAGTAATATGTAACTGAAAATTTGTAGAAGGTCGTTAGAGTGGTGGAATAAAGAAGTATAAATGTACGAGGCATGGAGAACACATGACGGAGATGGAAACCTGAGAGGGAGGGACTGCTCAGGGGACGTAGACTTACGTGGGAAGATAAAGTGCAATTTGTCTTAAGGAAACAGTGTTGGGGATGTGGATTCCACTCAAGTGGTTCTGGAAAGTATCCTGTGGCGAGATGTTATAAACACGTTAATGGACCTCCTGGTGGTGAATTATTTGATAAGTTGGTATAGACCATCAGGTTCTCAAGGAATACCCTGCTACAAATATTTGCTTTAAAAAAACTGTAACGTGTAATTAATAGTCTAGCATATACGCCTAATTAAAGTCTGTTAATATCAACATGTCTCCGTACGAATGTCTTAAAATTACAGTTTCCGCTTGGCTGACGTTAACATCTCTGTAAATCTGAGTGACTCTGCATTACACGCATATACAAACTTACTTGCATATACAAACCAGGGCTGATATGAATTAAGCAGCCTGCCAGTACACAGATGTTATCATACATCGCAAATATTCCCTAGTTAGCACATTATCTGAAGCATGAGTAACGAAGGAACGGGATATGAGAGCCCTGTCTACACAAACTACGGTAATAGAATACACTCGCGTTTTGCACGTACAGACGTCGCTCATTCAGAAAGTGAAGTGAAAAACGGAATAAAATTTTCGTACCGGGAAATTTCGTTTCTCTGTTACATAATTGCGAAATGAGAATAACAAATATTTTTATTGGTGCCTGACATTAATGTATTCAGTCTTTGGAATATCAGAACGATGAAAAGAAACTGTTCTCTGTGAAACACGTGGAAGAGCAGAATGACAGTTTAAGTTGTTTGATGTAAGCATAGTCGTTTTATGATCCAGGATGATGCGACTTACAGCGAAACGACATACTAAATTAAATACAACATATGGCGTTCTTACGACATTGAATATTACACTAATATATTGGCCATCCCCGACGTGACACCTTGTAGTTTTGTAGAGGTTCACCAACTTTTCCGTAATGTCTTCATTTTCTACCGTGAAGACAGAAGTGTTACGTTTCTTCAGATATATGGCACAAATTACCAGATTATACGGCAATACTTCTCACAGCACCGCAGCCTTAAAAAAATTATGAGATTAAACGAAGGGTCCAGGCGGGCTGTGGGGCCCAACCAGCTTCGTACTAAATGGACACAGTGGCTATTTCCGTGGGAATAAGCAGTCTCAGTCCCATGCTTGTACATCGCCTGTAACTAAGTGCCGAATTTAAGCATGACTGCAGTTAAACCTCCACTCCCCTATATAACTTCCTTGCTTGCATTCCCTTTATTTTATTATAAAAGCTGAAAAGGTGCATATACATGGTGGTTCAAATATGACCAGGACTGATGTCGCCAGATTTACACACAAATAGTCCCGGTCATATTTGAACCAACTTGTAGTTACAGGTCGTGTGAACAAGAAGAAAGTTCTTCTTGTTCACAGGACCTTTAAGGATGTAACAGACAGAGTGTTCCGAAACGTCGGCACATAAACTTCAGACGCCGGGGAATCACCAAAAAGAAAAAATACAACATTCATTACAGGGCGAAAGTTTGAAATCAAGATATATTTCAACGTATTTAATGTCTTTATGTATTTCTTGGGATGTTGAGAGGATGTGGGTGTTCCAATGGCACTCAAATTCCTGATTCCACGAAAATAAAGTGTTTATTGTCTATTATTAATTTTTCACACTATCGATAACTAATTAACGATAATAACACACTGAATATTGTTACGTATCTCGGTCCAACAGGGACGATCATCAGGGAATGAATTCTCTGATGAAGGTCCTTTGTGTGTCGGAAATATATAGGAATGTTCTGTGTTATACTATAATACAGAATAGGAAAGGAACAACTTTGTGCATTTTGTTGATTTAGTGTCGTGAAAACGTGTTTCCTTGTTGAACACGATCCGTTATTCCGTTGCCTCTTTCTTTGCTATAATGGAGAATTTTCCGGTTGAAATTTCATTTAAGAAAGTGCCGATTGTGTTTATCACTCTCAGTCTTCAACTAAATATACATACATACGTACATATGTGTGTACGTATATATGTACGTACATACATACACACTTACATACATATAAATACACACATAAACAAACATACATATATATACAGGTGTCCCAGGAGGAATGTGCCAGACTTCGAGAGGGTGTTCCTTATGTTAAAGTATACCGATATAACCCAAAACACCAATGTCCAAAGTTGAACGGTTACGGAGAAAATGGCCAGAGAAAAGTGTGGTCTTCTTACGGGTCCACGCACTGTACCTGTCAGCTGACAATCTTATCCATTCCGGACCCTGAGTCTGGTGTCGCATTTCGGGAATTCAGCTGACGCAAGCCACTGAACGCAGTTCAAATGCATTGCACATGCAGTGCAGGTTAAGGCCGCTTTGTGAATGGTTGGCAGGTTAGTTGTACGGTGTTGCTAAAATGTCTTTTATGTTTTCCCACGTGGAATATTGTGACATGCATTTTGTGTATGGATTTTGCGATGGCTATGCATGTGCTGCTGTTCAAGAACACCAAAGGCGTTTTCCCGATCGAAGGATTCCGTCTCGAAGTGTATTTACGCGAATTCACCAGACATTGCGTGATACTAATTCTCTTCCGAGTGTTTCTTTGCAGTCTGAAAGGGAGGTGGTACAAACGATTAACACACGAGAGAACATCCTTCAGATGTTTCAGAGAAGTCCGCGTCTGCCCACTCGTAGAATGGCCTCTCGCATCGGCGTATCGCGTATGCAGGTGTGGCGAACTTTACATGAGGAAGATTTGTATCCTTACCATGAACAAAGGGTACAACATCTGGAACCAGGCGACCATGCTCAGCGTATGGATTTGTGTCACTAGATAAAAGCTCATCCCGAACTGTTAAGCGTCATTTTATTCAGTGATGAGGCGTCTTTTACCCGGGACCGTGTAAATAATTTACGAAATGTGCGTACGTGGTCCCACGATAATCCACATGAGACAAGTGTAACCAACTTCCAAAGGAGATTTACAGTGAATGTATGGTGTGG
>Ga0123355_10007421_pt1 | contig 16426 bp, 7 predicted proteins | sample TergutEmb28metaG_3_FD_89872 | JGI IMG/M metagenome (GOLD analysis project Ga0123355, IMG submission 89872) | Embiratermes neotenicus P1 segment gut microbial communities from Petit-Saut dam, French Guiana - Emb289 P1 | ecosystem: Host-associated > Arthropoda: Insects > Digestive system > Gut ...
ATGGTCGTATTAACGGCCGAAACATGTTGAGTAATGAGTAATAAATGAGTATTGAATAAATAATAAAATAAGTGGCATCAAGTTGGTTTTTCCCTTCACGCAACTGTGGAATAGTTTGTACTACTGAGCTTCACAATTGGTGCTGTTCACTAGGTAATAATAGGGTGACCAAATAAAAAATGGATGGGATGAGTGGGGCATGTGGCATGGGTGGGAGAAATGAGTGTTGCATGGAGGTTTTGGCCAGACAACCGAACGGAAGAGTACTACCTCTTGGGAGACCTGTCTATAGATAGAAGAATGATGTTAATGGATCATTAATAATTTTAGTTTAGTAATGTGGATTGGATGTTGACTGTCAGTTATACCACCCTGGAATGCCATCCTTCATCTGTTGAGATGTGGTCAGTATATTTTTATGTGTAAGCTGATTAGCACAAGTCCAAGTGTATTTATATATGTTGAAAAATATAAATTGTCAAATCCCCTTTTCCTCCTGAGCCATAAAATAATTTCCCAAAGTCCATATTTTTCAAAGTATTTTGGTGAATATTGTGAGAGTGATACACAGTTTGTGAAAGGAATGTAAGAAATTATACAAGATGGTGCATTGGTGAATGGTGAAATAGAGAAGTAGAGATATGTATTATCCCTTAAGTTGAAGGGAGGAGGAAGCAGTACATATTGTATGAAATTGTGGTGAAACAAGAAATGGGAGGTTGGAATTGCTGTGTGAGATGATGTTATTAGTGGGGACCTGGCATGCAGGGATATACAGAAATTGTCTGAACTCTGTTTTAGGTTAAGTATAAGACAGAAAATTGAAATGTGAGCATAAATAAATAGAAATTAGAATTTGATATTCAGTGACAGTCAGTGTTGCACACAATTGTAAACCTGCATGGGGAAGATATGGCACAACATCCTGTTTCTGTACTGGCATGGCTGTATGTAAACAGGGCAGAAGAATGACATCAATGTTGAAGAAAACCTGTGCAGCCCGTGTCAAAAACTAAAGGTATTTTTTATTAAATACAGCTTTCATTCAGCCTCTGAAGAGGTTCTTTAGCTTCATCTGTTTAATGCAGTCAATAAAAGATCCTTGAGAAAACTTAACAAAGGTGTCATAATGCATTACTTTTTACTGGTCAATGAGAGATGATCCTGCACCATTATCTAGTAGAACTGGTGGGCAAGAGACATTGTTACCAGCATTTTGAAGTGACTGAAATGTTTAGACCATATTCTGAACTCATGAAATTGTTTCAGTTCTTACTGTTAACAGTTCATCATGCATCATCTTTCTGGTTCATAACTAATCAACTAACTCATGGAGTAGAGTCCTTTTTTGAAGAGTTAAGAGCTCCTTGGCTGGTCAAATTCCCCACATTTATGGGATGTAAAGAATTATTACCATACTCAAAAGAGCCCACCATTTGGCCCTGTCCTAAGCTAGATGAGTCCAGTCTATCCCCTGCAATCTCATCTCCTAAAGATTCATTTTAATATTATCTCCACCAATGTCCTCCATGTGGTTTCTTTCCTTCAGGTTTTCCTAGCAAAACCCTGCATGCATTTTTATTTTTGTGTGTGTGGCACATGCCCCACACATCCTGTCCTCTGTAATTTGATCACCTGAATTTAGTAAGGGGTATGAATTTTGAAATGCTTCATCTTGCTGATTTGTACCTAGTAGTGCCAAATTCACTAAATTAAGACTACAAAACGAAGTTATAGCTCTGGGCCTGATGTAAGGAACTGCTTTGGTGTGCAGTCACATACTCTTAATTTCACTGTAAAACTATCTGTGACAGGTCAAAGCAGGAAATTTATCTTTTGCGATACAGATTTAAAAAAACTGCGTTTGTTAACTGAGTTCAATTAAATTCCAAGGAAATTCTTAGAATTTCCACAAAATGAAAATACATTTGATTTCTCTTTAGTAGAATGATTTCTGTTGTATGGGTGACAGTTACACAAAGAAACCAGTTTTGAAATATCATTAGAGTCATTTCAAATGACACCATCACAGGTCATAACCTGACTCCCTCATATTTGGATGAAGTTTGGTCACATCAGCCCATAATGGGTATGCATTACAGTACCAGTTTTTAAATCTGCAGATTTACACGTTTGTAATAATGTTTTATTTTTTAAAAATGACATTTGTTTTGTGATTTTAACTCTTTAAGTTGCTATAACTCCGATCCCAACTGAGTTATGGTGCCCAGAGTGATGTAATTTGAGGGGGAATTGAATAACCTTTCCAGTGTCTTACAAACTACATTTAGAGATGAGAACTTTTAATGGGCAATTTATTTCACCTTTCCCCTTGGTTTTCTCAAAACGTTGTCATTTTTTGCACCAGATATGTTTTCTGCATTCTGTTATCCTGTGACCAAATAATCTGATTTCAAGTTGGAACTGCTGTGGGATCGGTTGATACAAAATCATACACCTCATACACTTACACATTTAGTGTAGAAAAGGCAGCGTCATTGGATTATTTGGAGAGCTTGTAGTTTCCTATCGAAAACACACATGGAAAACTTTTTTTTTGCAGAGCGTTTCTCCAGTGTTAAATTTCTTTACATAATTTTTCTTTTAGTCCATAGAAGAATTCATGGACAGAATCACTGATGTAGTTAGAACCATGCTTGTTAAAATCCATTTTTTAATCTGTTTTCTTGTTGATATACACACACACATTCAAACATATACATACATATACATATATTTGATTTATTTTGTATATTGACTTTTTCTGTATCCAATAGGGTTTTCAGCTGCTCATGGATTTATAGAACTTATGAGAAATAAAAAATAAATAAATAAATAAATAAAAGCTACATTTGCAATCCAGCAGGATATGCTATGACAATTGCGAGATGAAATTTCTACTATATGCAGTGTGTGTCATATTTCCACTATATGCAGTGTGTCATATTTCCACTATAGGCAGTGTGTGTCATATTTCCACTATATGCAGTGTGTGTCATATTTTCACTATATGCAGTGTGTCATATTTCCACTATAGGCAGTGTGTGTCATATTTCCACTATATGCAGTGTGTGTCATATTTCCACTATATGCAGTGTGTCATATTTCCACTATAGGCAATGTGTGTCATATTTCCACTATATGCAGTGTGTGTCATATTTCCACTATAGGCAGTGTGTGTCATATTTCCACTATATGCAGTGTGTCATATTTCCACTATAGGCAGTGTGTGTCATATTTCCACTATATGCAGTATGTGTCATATTTCCACTGTATGCATTGTGTGTCATATTTCCAGTGGAGCCCACATTGAGCACGTGTGATCACTCATGAAGAAATCTAGATACCAGGGGAATGTTTTTTAATAAACTGGGTCTCTGTGTGTTTTCATTTCATTTATTTTCCCAAAATTCCATATACAGGAATATATCCAATGAATATAGGAATAGTCAATCAATAATTAAATTGGCTCAATAATATGGTAAGCCACACATAAAATTTGCAATAGGAACACAGTACATTTTTAGTACGAACGTTAATTTTACATAATTTGTGTTTCAGTGAATACAATAAACATTAGATGGCTTGATATGCACCAGAAGTATCATTGTTTGGCAAAAAATTCGTCTAAACTATAAAATGAATATTTTTCCAAAAATTTTCTCAAGGCAGTCTTAAACTTACCGGCTCACTGGAAATGTCTCTCAGTGCTCTAGGAAGACTGTTAAAAACTTTTACACCCGAATAATAAACTCCCTTCTGATACATAGTCAATGTTGCCTGGGGTAAATGTAAATCATTTCTATGTCTGGTGTTGCTATCATAAATTACACTGTTTGAGGTAAAGTGGTTCCTATTTTTAACCACAAACAGCAATAAGGAAAATATATATTTTGATGCAAGTGGCAATATTTTCAGTTCTACAAACAACTTTCTGCAAGACTCTCCATATCCACATCCCATCATTGTTCTAATTGCTCGTTTTTGCATTTTAAAAATCATAGTGCTATGCGGCGAGTTTCCCCAAAAAATTATGCCATAAGACATGAATGAGTGAAAAAGTGAGTGATAAATCATCTTTAGTGTAAAAATAGACAAACATGGCTTAATGTTTCTGATCAGATAACATATATTACTCAGTTTTTTTGTTATCAAGTCAATGTGGTCTCTCCATGACAGGGTGCAGTCCACTGTAAGACCAAGAAATTTAGTCGAGCTGCTTGTAGGAATAGTTGTGTTATTGTAATCTATAGCAATTTCTATTTGATTTATATTTCTAGTTGTAAAATTTACAAGTTGTGTTTTAGAAAGATTTAAAGAAAGCAAATTATTTTTAAACCACTCATTTAAACTGATAAGTAATGTTTTAATCTCAGTCTTGAAATCAAGCAGATTAGAATGCGATATTAGAATACTAGTGCCATCTGCAAATAGAATAGGTATTGATTTTTCTCTCACAAACATAGGTAAGTCATTTATGAAAAGAAGAAAAAGCAAGGGTTGTGTTTTTCATCCAGTTGCTACCCTATTAGTGGGACAGTTCTGAACTTACATGTATGTAGGAAGGCACTTGAATATTGGCAGACTCCCTTGTAGTAAAGAGGTTTTCCAAATGTGTTCTTAATAGCAAGTTAGATGCCTTCCATACCAGATGCTAATTGTAGCAACCCCATACATAGAAGCCTGTGAGTTGCAATACTCTTCATTATCTGTCCACATGCAGTATGTCTTTGTTACAGTTGCAGGTGCATGGGCTAGGTAGCAATGACTGCTGAAATCAGTCTGTCAGTATATCAGTCACAAGTTTCCTGTGTTTAAGTCGGTATTGCAGCCTGTACCTATGCTGATAATTGTTGTGTCTGGATAGGCACATAGCTTATCCTGTCAGGCCATCCTTGCATAACTTCTGCAGTTCATGGCATGCATATTTAGTGAAACTGTAATTGCTTTGTATTTTTGGATGGCTGTAATTCATAAGACAATCAGCAGAAGGAATGTCTGTGGAAACTGTTGCTAGAAAGGGGATTTGCACTCCCTAGTATTTGGATAATCTCTACTGGCACATTACACAGGCTGTATTCATATGCCATGGAAATGAGTGCCATGAACTACTGTTTAGTTATTAGCAAACATATTCATTTCCTCTTTGTCAAAGTCACCTGTTGATGTAGAGGTTGATGTCTTGTTAGATTGGATTCAAGGGTGTGGCTGCTATTGACACAGATTATCAGAAGAGGTGTATTAGTGTACTTTCTAGGCAGCAGCTGAAGGAAGTAACGTAATCTGTTGAGTGTTTCGTGCTAAGGAAAGTGAAACACAGTAATTTATAAAATAGTCAGCCAGGATGAGTATTGAAATATGCATATTTGAAAGTGTTGGGAAAATGAAGTGTTATGGAAATTGGGCTCTAATTGAGCTGAACTCTGAAGAAATTGACAGTATTTGTTAAAATACCACAGTGACACATGAGGATGTCAGTGCAGTGGATATTGTAGGTTGTGATGCTCTGTAGTTGAAGATTGCTGGCATTTCAGAGGAGCAAAATGCCTTCTTCCTTATGGCAGAAGTAAGCCACATAGGTAAAAATGGCCACTTTGTATATCAGAAACTCAGATGAGATGATAGTAAAGTTGATAGTAACCATTGAAGTTAACACATTATAATAGTGCCATGTTCCATAAGATGCCACATTAAATTTAACTTCTCTTGGGTAGTTGACGATAGTAGTAACTATACTCCACCAGCCATGCAATAAGCAGTTTTGCATTTTGCCCACACAGTGTGCATGTGTGTTTATGTTATTCTCAGGATAATAAATAGTGGCTATTTCTGTAAATGCCATTAACTGATTAGTCATTGTAATGAATGTGTTTTCTGTAAGGTGGGAACTGAACTTTTGAAATGTTACTTGACCTTTAGGCTTCAAGGGGTCACAGGTATTAACTGTTAAGTGGAACAATCTTGCTCAGTGTAAGATCCTGTAATGGGATTTTGTGACTTAGAGAATGTGCCATTATTTGAGGAATTTATGTTTCAATTGTACTTATAAAGTACAGTACATGGAGTAAATTTTTATGGCTGAGAATTTTCTTCCATTAGTGGCATTTTTTGAAGATAATCAAACTTTGGGTTCTACAGAAATTGAGCAGTTAGTTGACCAATCAAGTGACTGTTAGCTTCATAAGAAGGTTTCTTGCCACATACCATTACAAAAATTTCAGCATGTGCAGTGCAATACTCCTGTTTCCAAAAACACCCTATTTGGCAGGCTTCTGCTGGGGAGTAAAACAGCCTGTCATTTGAGCATCCAGCACGCTCTTAATTGATCTTAGTTGTTTTGTTCATTTAGACAATTATTTTGCCCCTGTATGTAGTTAGGCACTATACAATGAAGGTGTATGGGGGGGGGGGGGGGGGGGGGGGGTAGACCACACCTTTTTTAACCTTCGGGAGGGAGGGAGGGGGGGGGTGGGGGGGGGGGGGGGGGTGGAGGTGTAGCACCACACTTTCTTAACCTTAGCAGAGAATGTAGGTAGGTGGTCAGTGGTGGATTCATGCGTGCTGCCAATAGAGAAGCCATCTGCTTGTGCTCTTCTGACATGATTAAGCCCACTTTGTTATATTTACCATGCATATTATCTGTGATGCTGATGACCTTGTGTTTTGACTAACTGTGAATTACTGTGTTTGGAAGTAGTAGACATGACACATTACAGTACAGTATCATTGTTGTATCCAAAATTGTTGTCTAATGGTGCTATACAGTATTCAACTTGAGAATTCCTTTTTGTTTATAGAATATTCCAGCAGACACGGAGACTAAAAAGGAGGCAGGACACGGTGAAGCAGCCGGTTCAGACGAGGAAGGTGTGGACTTACTGCTGGGAGAACCAGCTCATCATGCTCGCCGACCGATGAACGCATTCCTCATCTTCTGCAAGCGGCACCGTGGCGTTGTACGAGACCGTTACCCACACCTTGAGAACCGATCAATAACAAAGATCCTGGGCGAGTGGTGGGCAAATCTTGAACCGGCTGAGAAAGCATCATATACTGAACTTGCACACCAGGTATGTCTGAGACAGTCACAGATCTTTGATGTAACTTTTTATATAAAATGAACTGCCCTTATTCAGAACTTATGTTACACTGTAGGTCCACTGTGTCTTACTGGGAAATGGTTGGGCTGCACCTGGAGGCACCAGATAGACAGCAAGTGGTTTCTGTAATGGCATTGCCTTGAATCAGTGGGAAGGTTTTGGAAATTTTTAACCATCCAGAAATAGGATTCTTGACAGCTAGAGTTTTCTGAGACATGACACTTTGTTGTGAGAGTGCTTTTCTGACATTTTGAGGGATTGTAGTGCCTTCATCATCAAGATCAAACAGTCCAAGAATGTCTGGAACTGTTTTACCCTGAAGATGAAGGCAGTATTATCCTTTAAAGTGTTGGGAACCATGCACCCAGCAACACAGTGACATGTTTCAGAAGACTTAAATCACTACCAACACCACTGTGAGAATCTCAAATCTCAGACTGAAAGTCTCTTAGGAATCCTTTGAAGGATGCATTGTTTTGGGCTGATTAACATTTAAATGAGACTGCCAACCACCGTAGTGGTGACTTAGCCCTTGACACTGGTGAGTCAGGAAGTGGCATTCTGCCTTCTCTTGCATGTTTGTATTAAATATGTGAACAACCAATCAACCAAGCAACTCAGACACCAAACTCTTTTTTGTAAATACTATACAGAGATTATTGCTGAATTTTATGTAAGTATTGTTGGGATGTTTAATGTTGTGTATTCCCTGTATTTTCAGTACAAAGAAGCATTCCTGAAAGCAAATCCTGATTTCAAGTGGTACAAGCTACCTGCACCACCGTTACGTACACTCGTCACACGTCCATCCAATCAAAACAAACCCCATAAATTAGAGTGTCAGTTAACCTGTGGTCCCATTACACCAGGCAAACTGGCAGGTGAGTAATTTCTTGTTCCACACAGTTTAAATGAACCCTTGATTTTGTTTGGAAAATTCATGAATACACAAAATGAATTAGTGTAACATTAATGTGTACTCACTGTTATGTATGATGTTGTAAGGCTGTGGAACATATTCAATTGGCACAGTGCAATGAAGTAAAGAAATAACCAGTACTCTGCTTGTGCTATGTAAGTTCCTAGGTAAATGAATAACTTAAAGATTGTACTGAGATGACAGGAGGAATCTCCATTGTTTGCCTACCCTATGTTTCTCTCTGGCCTATGTTTGCCAGCACAAAGTGCTCGTCAAAGTTGAAGATTATCACTACCAAAATTCATATGATTTAATAGTTAGGATTACACAGAAGTATACTACCAGGGACATTTAAAAACCTGAGGAAGATATGGAAGGTTGTTGATCCATGAGACTTCTCTCTGTGGCCTTGACATAGTGCTGAAATTCTGTGTGGGTAATAGCACTTTATACTGCCATCAGAAGTCATAGTACGCACGAACGCCCGCCCGCACGTGCGCGCACACACACACACAGAGTCACACTCACATGCACACTCACATGCACACTCACAGTCACACACATTCACACACAGTTACACACACTCACACACACACACACACACAGTCACACTCACATGCACACTCACAGTCACACACAGTTACACACACTCACGCACACAGTCACACACAGTCACACTCACATGCACACTCACAGTCACACACATTCACACACAGTTACACACACTCACACACACACACAGTCACACTCACATGCACACTCACAGTCACACACAGTTACACACACTCACGCACACAGTCACACACACACACACACACACACACACATATAATAAAACTGATGTCCTTTCTCCAGATGTCTAGCATAAGGATACTATATTGCAGAATGTAAAATAAGGTGCAAGCAGTAATCACACTACCTCACTGAGTGGCCGGCATGTGCCGCTATGTCACCACTGCATGTGCTGCTCTGTCATGAGTGCATGCACATGTGCGATCTAAATGTCACACAGTCACTAACTAACTCTGATGAGCAGAGGTGTTATTCCTCACCTAGCCAAATTCCCCACATTTTGTGGAATTCCAGAGTTCAATGCCAGATTAATCCAGTCCATGCCTTCCTATCTATTTCTCTATGATCCACTTTAAAATTGTACTCCATTGTGTGCATAGTTCTTCCAAGTTGTCTCTTTGCTTCAAGTTCCTGCCAAATAAATTATCGTTTCTCTAAAAAGTTAGCTGTGTGTGATATTATTCATGTTTTTTATGTGCTTGATCCTTTTATTGTTTACCCCAAATATCTGTAGGGGTGAATTCACATTGTGATTTTTATGAACTTATGTCCCTTATTTCTGTTGGAGCAGAGTTTCATAACCCTCCTCTCTGTAATGCTGAAACATACTGTATGTACATCGTTTATCAGTCTTGGGCTGTGTTATGCACCAACTGAGTTACTGATTCCAAAGGTAAAATAAAGTATGATCATGTGGGTGTAAAATGTTTGGAGAGGTATGCGAACGTTTTGTCTCACCATCATATTACATCTGTTATCCAAAAAGTAGCACCTTTACTGAGGTATACCATAAGCATTGTCCAGAATGTACTGTCTTCTCATTTGTTATGTACAAATATAAAAATTAAAATATAAAGAACTGTAATTTTGCCTGATCTGTTATATGGGTATGCTGCTTCATCTTTGATATCTCTTATGTTAAGGGGAAAACAGACTGAGGATGTAAAAGAGTAGGTGCAGGGAAGATATTTGGGCCTAAGAATGAGGAGGTGACAGGAGGAAAATGCATAATGAGGAGCTTCTTGACTTTTACTGCTCACCAAATATTATTAAAGTGCAGAGAGAGGTGGGTGAGGCATGTGGCATGTGTGGGGGAAGGGAGAGGTGTGCACAGAATTTCAATGAGGAAACCTGAGGGAAAGAGACCACTTTGAAATGTAGGCATAGATGAGAGGTAACATTAAAATTGATCTTCAAGAAATAGTATAGGAGGGTGTGGGTGTGGGCTGTATTATTTGGCTCAGGGTAGGCTGTTGTGATTATGGTGATGAACCTACAGGTTCCATAAAATGTGAGAGATTTTCTGACTAGGTAAGGAACTGTTAGTTTTTCAAGAAACACTCTGCTTCTGTGAATTAGTTGGTTACCGACATAAGCATTACCTTGACATACATATTTCAGAGCACACAGGCACAATCATCGGCATCTACAATACCTGCTTTCATTCTGCAGCTTAAAATATGGCATTGTGTTAGTTGTGGGTTCTGCACTGTCTTAAGATTTTTTTTAAATGTGCATATCTTGGTCTTGTCTAAAATATGTAAGGTGTCAGAAATATGTAGTATAGAAAATTAGTTCCTTTTGAATGTGTCACAGTTCTTGTGTGTAAGTATGTAAGTAATGTCTTTTATATTGTAATTTGTATTTATTTATTGCTGTCCTGAACACTACATCTATTATGGGTTGTCCCAACAGATGCAGGCTTTCTATGCAAGAAAGCTACTTTGTTTGGTGAGACAGTCAAAGAAAGACAATGTAGTGCATACTGTAAAGGTACAATAATGAACGATGCTTTCTTAGCAATGTTTTATTTTTCTCCTCAGATGAAAGTCAGATGGGCGGGCTGAGTAGCCTTCTGGCCTCTCCCCCTTCCACACCAACCACTCCCACCACTCCTACATCTCCAACTATACCAAAACCTCCCAAGAAACGATATCTGCAGGAAACAATGGGTCTCCTTGAAGCCAGCACTACTGTGGTGCCTCAGCAGTATACAGTACAAGCTGACAAGGAGGAAACATTTGGGAATGGACCAAGTGAGACTTCTGCTTCAACCACCCTGGACTTCAGGTCTTCTTCTTCTTCTTCTAAGTCCCTGTCCATGGGATTATCCCCAGTTAACTTTATGTCGCCTTTTACAAAACTAAGAAGCCATGCAGCAAATCAGTTAAGTTCACTTCAAGAGAGAAAGACAAACTCTCGTAGGGCTAGCCTTGATTCGGTAACAAATAAACTGAAGGACACAAAACTAGGTAACATAAAGGAAAGTTTTTCTAAGACTAAAGGAAGTCACAGCAACTCTGCTTTCATTTCCATTGTGCCAAGTTTAGATCCCGTATCGAAGCCGAGAGATGTGGGTGGTCCTGCGAAGTTGAGGGTCAGGCACCATCGCAGTATGAGCCATAATAAAGATGACTGTTTAGGTGGTTCAGAAATGGTTTGTGCACCATCCACCGTGATCCGTCAGCATATCTCCAGTAAGAGGGAAGGTGATGAGGGACTGTCTGGTGTCAGACCTCATAGGAATCTGGAGACAACAATAAAGGCATCACAGCAACAAATCATTGATAGGGTAGTAGATAGGCTCTGTGGCTTCACAGATCATCATGCAAGATCGCCATCGCCACCTTCAAACTCAAGCACCGACTGCAATAATGCTTTTTTAATGGAAAAGTCGCAGCCTCCAGGGACCTTGCCTACACTTCAGTCTCCATCCAAACAACAAATAACTGTAATGTCTCCACCTCTGCATATGACTAACAACAGTGTCATTTGTAGCAACATTGTTGTGCCTAAGAGTAAAGGCAGCTGTGTATCAACACTAATAAAATCCCCATTAACACTAGATGATCACAGCATTGAGACAGTTTCATCAGATAAATTTCTCTGTGGCACAGAGAACTTGGGTTGTGATTTGAATGCAGATTCAAGTTGTCAGTATGATTGCAAGAGTATGAATAATAATGTGTATGTTAGTAATGATATTGCATCAGAGATTTGTAAAGAGAGCAGGCTGGGGAATTGTAGGCCACAAGGTTGTTATTACAGCATTGACAATTATGAAGCAAATCATGCTTCAGAAGTTACAGGCTGTGAAAATACTTACAAGGTGGCTACTGCTGTGGAGACTGCGAATTGGAAATGTGACATCCAAAGTGAAAACCACGTTTCATCTGCACCCTGCCTGTTGAATTCTAATAGGGTTGTAACCTCGGATCTTTGTGATAAGTTAACCAAGACTGTTAATATGAGTGCAAATTACACTGAACCAAAGCCTACATGCTGTGAGTCTGAAAGAGGTTTCGAAGAACTGTCAAGTGTGTTTGATTTTTCAAGGACTTCTGAAAGAGAGGAAAATACTGGCAGTAGTGTACTCCAAAATGAAAATACTTCTAAACTGACTGGTTGTTCAATGAACAGTTGTCATGATAACAGAGGAGTGGATTTTATGCCAAAATTGAAAGTGGGGTTAGACAGTGCTGAGCAGAATGGGTTAGTGTTCCCAGCACTGTATAATGATGACAATAAGGTAAGGACAGTTACAGTTCATGGTCCACCAGGACAGAGCACTAAACCAGAAGAGCACTTGGAGAGTCGGGAAGGGAAAGGTCTGCATATGACAAGGTCGTATGATTGTGCTGTGGTGAAGACGTTGGCAAGCTGTGGGTCAGCAGGAAGTGAACAGGAGCAGCGGACATCTCCCTTGTTTAACGAGTCATGTGCAACAAATAGTGATAGCTTTGTATCAGGTGATGGATCTGAAAATGTAATTAGAGATGAAAATGGTAGACTAGATAGACCTCCAAAATCAGATGCTGACAATACTTTTAATGGTGTTCCTATGGCAGCTTCAGCAGGCTCTGTTAAAAGATATGATCCTGCAAATTATGAAGTAAAAAATGGTGAAGTAGATATAATCAGGGCAAAGCAGTCGATTCGCTGTTCACAGAACACTACCTCAAAATTATCCCTACAAAAGTCACTGGAACATATGATGAATGGTACAGGTAATGTAAAAGAAACCTCAGGTGTTACCACATTTGATATTATATCTGCTCCAAAGAATTCTGAAGAAAGGAGAACTTCCCAAGACTCTTCCAACGAAAATGTTTGTGTATCACTGAGGCCAGAGACGTTAGATTACAGTGCTGACACAACTACAGCAAAATCAGATTCTGTGTTAAAACACACAAACAATTGGACCGGGGTTTCAGAGGACGAATCTCCTGCAGCTGCTGATAACCCACAGCTGCTTCCAAGCCCAAGTGAAATACATCGAAGGAAATCTTCACGTACCTGTAAAGGGCAGCGTTACCGAGAGTTTATGAGTGAAGGTCGTCTCGTACTTGGAAAGCGGACTCGGAGAAACTTGGGCAGTAGCAGTGAAAGGTAAATTATGTTGTTTAATGTGTTTTCTCTGAATTCATCAGCCCTTTTTTTATACTGACAGACATTAAATTTTTAATTTTATTTTGATGAATGTGCCTCGAAAATGGAAGCACTGTGTACCCCTGAAACATTCATGGACAACTACCAGATTACTTGCTGGTAGTTGGCAAAAGGTTGAAGAGGCAAGCTGAAGAGGGGGGGAAGCAGTTTGTGTGCACCAGCAGGTGCTCCTGTCCATTTCAGAAGTGTTTACAATAACTGAAACTATGTTTGTACTCCGAACAGTGTAAAAGTTTCTGTATGAGATGTGACACTGCCTGGCTACTCTGAGGTGAGCCTAGCAGCAGCCATGTAGTGCCAACTGAGCTATGTGTATGTCAGAGAGATCAGCTAGCAAGTTATCTAGTCAGTAGCCTAACATTCCTTCATCCAAGGTAGATTGCTTTTGTCTGTGCCACTTTCAGTCTTAAAAAGAATAACTTTCTGATTAAGGTATTCAAATTTACTGATATAATTACAAAGAAATTTCTGGGTATGAAGAATTTAATCAGTTTCTGAAACCACCACTGTGCCTGCATATCACTTTAATTGCCAGGGCTACAATGCCTATTGGCAACAACACAGAGTAAATTTTAAAATGCCTTTTGTTATTTTCTGTTAGGCCCGCAGTAAGAAATGGGAGAACTAACATATTTCTTGTTGTAATTTATTCCTTTTTGGGTAATTCCCCGGCGTCTCAGACGCCGGGGAATTACCCAAAAGGGAATAAATTACATTTAGAACACGGCGAAAGCTTAAAAACAATATTTCTTGTGTTCCAGTAATGTTGATTTTCCATCAACTCCAGTTAAAAGGAGAGAAAGGCTTGATTCTGGCTCCTCAACCACTAGTGAGAAAACAGACAATTCAGACACATTTCGTGAACTGAATCTTGAAATTCAGTCCACACTGAAGCCAGCACCTTCAGGACCAATACTAAAAAAGAAGATGCCAACTACGAAGAGAGAAACCACTACTTCGAATCTGAAACATGGCAGTAGACGGACAGGAAACAAGTCAAGGTATTGCTGCTCCTCAGGTTTAGTGATAAGATTATATAAGGGATTTTGTTACTCAAAGTTGAGCTTTGTGTTTACAATAAGTAGACTGTAGAATGGAAGGCTTTAGTTATGAGTGCAGCTTGTTATGTCTGCTGTACTGACAGTTGAACAATGTACACTCAACTTGGGTGTGTTACATGTGTGAGGGTTGCTTATCAAGTAAGGTTGTGTAGGTTAGAAAAATTAAAAGAGAACTAAATCCTCACAACCTTAAACATAACTCATTTATTCCCTTAAAGTATCATTATTTTTTGACATGAACTGTGAACCCTTTTATACGTTTGTTTCATCTGGCCATGAACTTAAAAATTACATTGCAGTATAACTGCGGCTCTTGCATTCACAACCTTCCAGAAGCAGCCATTTTGTTTTCCTGATAACTGTGAAGTCAGTAACCTCCCACATGTTAGTTCATTGTCTGAAACAAATGATATGTTGCATGTTATTATCCATACTACAAGTGCAGCCTCCTACTGGATAATAAAATGCTTGATTGAAGCCATTGCTCAACTGGGATGTTACATTGCGTATGCTGTTAGTTGTTTACCATCTTTTCTATTGGTCCCATCTTCAAGGGTCAAGCAGTTATTCTTGGACTGCATGACCTTCACAAATGAGACCAAGAGGCTGTCCCAAAATGCCAGTTAACAAATACCAACATATGCTGTGTAACATGTAAGAAGAACAGCCTCAGTTGCACTAAGGTGAAAGTCTGAAATCTTACATAATGCTTCATTAACACAAAATTTTCTGGCTAGGGAACATTACTTACAGAATTTGTCTCATAATTAAAGTACTTGACAAGAGCAAGAATCTGTCAAATTGTGCTTGTTATGAGCAGCTTGATAGTCCTTGTAATCCTTTAACCATTGTTGGTGCAGCCTCACACCTTTCCACCAGTCACAAGTTTGTGTCTCAAGGTGAGGCATTACTCTGACCTCACTGCTATGGAAAGCATCACAATCACTACAAAACCTGAGAGGCTTTGAGGTGCTCACAACAGTGTTGGTGAGGATTCAGATCTTCTGGGATGTGACACTGAGTGGTTCCTGACATTTCAAAGGATTTATCCATCAAAACATGTAGAACAACCCACCAAATGACACAGTGTAATATCCCAGAACACATGAATCCACTACAGAATATTTTGCAGTAAGTGTGGAATGGTACAGTGCGTGTGCACTGCTGTTGCTGTGACGTCTTATGTGCTCCTACTTATACTGAAGTATCTGTGAAAGGAAAATGGTGGAAGGCAAGGCCAACAGTGATGCATGTGTATGGCCTGGGGAGCCTGGAATCTATTTTTAAGAGTTCCATTCACCCAGTTTTCACATCTGTGCACATTGTTCTGAAGAAGAGGAGGGTGGCAGTACAGTGCTACACTGTATTCAATCCCAGCTGGACAGTGATGTTCCAGAACACTGATCGTCTGTAGCAGCAAACAATCTGGATGTCAGAGTCTTTGTTTATCTGTCATTTGCTGTTGTATGTAGTACTGGTGATTGGTTGCTGGGTGTTCCATTGATGGTGCCACTAGATGACACACAGACTGGTCCTTGATGGTTAAAGGTTAAATGGTGCAGATCAATCCATATATTCCCATGGCTCCACACAGTTACCTAACTCTTAGTCAGGACAAACACTGTCATCTCGTGCTCTTTCCACGGTTTGCAAATGTCACCAGCTGCAGCACGTCACGGCCCAAATGCAGCGACTTGTGTGAGTCTCATGCCAGTCTTTGTAGGGTCTGCCCAAGGAGTCATGCTCGTGGTTGGTAGTGGCAAGTTCAGAACGTTTGAAGAACATGGTTTTCCAGTTATATCTGTTATAATCTCTGAATTAATTTGTCTGTTGTGTTTATATTGTGGGCCGGAATAGCTCAGTTGGTATAGCAATGCACTACTGGCTGGATGATATACGGATCGAATTCCAGTGGGGGGTGAGATTTTCTGCACCTGCCCAGACCGGCCCCAGGATCCACCCAGCCTCCTATACAATGGGTACTGGGTGTTTCCCGGCGGTAAAGCAGCCAGAGCTTGGCGTTATGTTGACCATTCTCCCCCATCTAGTGCTGCTCCCTCCCCCCACCCCCCCCCCCCCGCCCCCCCCCGCCCCCTCCCCCCCTC
>Ga0123355_10007422_pt1 | contig 16425 bp, 15 predicted proteins | sample TergutEmb28metaG_3_FD_89872 | JGI IMG/M metagenome (GOLD analysis project Ga0123355, IMG submission 89872) | Embiratermes neotenicus P1 segment gut microbial communities from Petit-Saut dam, French Guiana - Emb289 P1 | ecosystem: Host-associated > Arthropoda: Insects > Digestive system > Gut ...
AAATTTATAAAAGTTGTATAATTAAAGTTTTTGATTTAAAATTAAAAAAAATTTTTTTTTAAAGTTAAAAAAAAAAAAAAAAAAAAAAAGGATGTAATGGAGTAACAGCGTCTCTGCATACAGTGTATGAAAGTACTGTGTATGCAGAAGTCATGGCTGTCAATGAGTATGTCCATTTCTCAACACCTGCTTCAACAAAACCTGATATGCACAATCTATTCTAACACTTTGTGGTAGAAATTAATTTCCCTATTTATTGACTCATTATAACCCATACCTTGTGTGATGCTTGAATCAAAGGACTGATCCATAAAATAAATACTTATATATAAAATAAAATATGCTCATATTAATATATACAGCTTTCATTACAAATATTTTTATGTACCATGTAGTGTACATTGAATTAAATACAAGAAAATTTGTCTGTCTGTAGTGTGTGTGGCTTTGCAATAATAGGCTTATAACTACAGTACATGAACATCAAGGTCATTGTAGTCTACAAAATTGCAAAGGATTTATTTGGAAAAGGTGTTGGTACACTGTCCTCATATATTTTCCAGTTCTTTTAAATGACATGGGTGTCTGACATTCTGTTAATGAGAATTGTTGCTAAGGACATACAGGGAATTGTAAGAAGTATGACAGTCCCCAGTTAAAAACTGGTGTTGGTATTATTGTTTATATGGGCAATAAAGTTAAAAGTAAAAAATTCATGGTATTGTGGTATTCATGATGTTGAATGTTTGAATTTTGGTTTTGTGGTTGTCAGGCACTGTACTCTACCATGAGGACTGAGGCAGAAGGTTTCCCTCAGGTGCAGATAAGTTTCTGGCAGACTGCATGGTGCCATAACCTACAAGACCACAATGTGAATATTGAAGTGAAAGATTCATACCTCTTGACATGTACCTGTTGTTGTGTATCATTTTTTTCCTGATAAGTTGCTGACAGCAGGGAACAACATGTGAACTGTTCATTCATTCCTAAGGGACTTTATCGGGTCCCAAAACATAACCAGTTCCCTAGCGGTAGTGGTTTGTGTGTTGACTCTGTTCAGTTGTTTAATTTTTACAGCAAAGAGTGTGGTTAATTTGGTTTGAATGTTCGTGCAGTGAACTGCAATGACTTGAATTGTGTAACCATGTGAAGTTATATTTTTTTTAAATATGTATATTGGCGTGTTAATGGAAAATTTGAGAACTGTAGTCATGATGTAAGTTTGGTTGAGCAAGTTATACATGTAAACACCGGGAAGGTTGTATCAGTCCCCAGTAACAGTCCCATTCCATTATGTCTGCATATACTGTAGCGAAGTGGACTAAAAAAAAGCGCTGAGTTAGTAGTTCTGGTGAACACATGTACCAACCAGTAGGACTGATGCATAGTATGTTTTTGATCCACCTTGTGATGTGGACAGTTTTAAATCTTGAGTGCTTTGTGAAAGGACCAAAAGATGAGCCTTATTGCTGAAATTTTCCTGTTCATACCAGGTGAGTGGTGTGTGGTGCAGCCAGTGCTGTGATATAAGAAACTGTAAGTAGCTAAATTGTTTTCAAAATTCACATAGGGTAGAGAGAAAAGGGATAACTTGAAATTAGAAGATGATCGAGCCTTGTTTGTTGTTAGGCCCCTTAAGTAGGCAGACACCAAGGGAAATAATGAAATTTTTAGGTCTGAGTTGTGGAGAATACAAGATGAACCAGTATTCTGTGTGTGTTCCACTAGGATGTAAGATGTGGTAAAGATTCAGGTATACTCCTAGCCCAAGCACCTCCTTGAATGGTTTATGTTTTAAATTTTACATTTTCTGAACCATGCATTGTGTACGCACTGCTCTGGTACAGGATACATAAAAGGATAAATAGACATTTAATCTATTCACAAAATTGCGCTGGTATATAATGTACTTGTATTCTGTTAATATAAAATTAATATATACATAAACTCGTTTCATACGGAATTGGGTTAATGGATACAAGTGTAGTGAACTCGTATGTGGAGTAACACTGTTTATACTGTAATTACACTGGTTGTAATTAGCATCTTGTTACTTGTGTGGTAACATTAATTTTCTAAGTTGAAATAGAAAAGTTATAAATCTCGCTAGCATTGACACTGTGAATGGTGACACTTGTTGTAAGCCTTGCTCTGTGGAGCCTGGAGTATGCAGCACTAAATTTACTAATGATTCTTCTTGCACAATTAATGAGTTGGAAAAAGTAAATACTTGTAATATTGTTCACCGTACCTTGTTCTGGTAGACGATGCACTGTGATACTATGGTGAAATACCTGTTGGTAACTCACTTGTTGTAGATGCACATATACAATGAAAATAGCTTACTTAAGGCAATTACACTGATTATATGTTAAGATAAAATACATTGAACAATGAATATTGTAGTGGCTGCTGGAGCCGTAGTGACACACGTCTGTTCACTTAGGATGCACGCTTTAGTCATTACAAATGCACTGGTTGGAAAATTGTTATAATTAATGGCTTCCTTGAACGGAGAGCCATGCCCTATCATGCTTGCACATGGAGCCAGGGATGCTAGACTGAAGTAGCGTCCTGAAGCCAAGCCAGACTTCTCGCCTTCCCCTAGCTTAAAACAAAGAGTAAGTGTCGTGTGCAATGTTCTAGAAGCTTCTACGACATCACAAGACCATGACATCATTGCCCTTCCCTTTAGAAGCCATGCTGGTGGCAGAATATTGCATCACATGATGTAATGCTATGCACAAATATAAAATTTGAAAATAATATACAAATAAACACAAAATTTAACCCTTGCATGAACACACTGTGATATACACGTGTAAGAAGAACCCAAAAGATGCACACTTTTTTCATTAACGTTTTATATGTTGACCAAGAAGGAATGTAAGAATTGTATTAATATTTTGAAAGCTTGTCATGTTTCTGTTAATTTCAGAAATTTGCATACAGTTCCTGTCCTGAATGTTCTATTCTTTCTAAGTAGATGATGCTAAACCTCCAAATAATAGTGTTATTTCTTCCTTATGATGTATTGTTTACAATTATATGTTTTATATTAAGTATATGTAATGGGCAGTTACTTTATCTGAATCCACTTTGTTTGATTTGAGACATACTTCACCCTGAGTATGGTGAGTAGGTTATTTCATTAGTGGTGTGAGGTAACATGTTGTGTGTTCTAGATAATATCACATCCATGCAGCATTTCTGTGCTAACTACTATATGCCTTGACTTGGTGATAATGCATCAGGCATATTTGCAAAATATGTCACAGAAATTTGAATTTTAAATATTGGGGCTTCACAAATTAGATGGACATCAACGTCCACATTTTCTGAATCTATCTATATTAATCTATCTATCTATGTGTGTATAAATAGTCTCCTGCCCAGTGTATCTTCTTTCAGCATGTGCACCACAGATTGTTTAGCATGTAGATAAGCTGGAAAATGTATGTAATTTATTTCACATGAAACATAAATAAACAAAAGGAACTTATGAAGTGTAAAATGAAATTAAAATCATGCTGGATGTGTGATTCTGTTTGTGTTGTTGTCACATTACACTGACTCAGCTTCATGTTTCAGCTGATGGTCAGGATTAAACACTGCAACATTACGCATATGATTGTTTACTGATTTACAAAAATATTTGTATAGATCACATTTTATGAAGCTTACTATGTTGTTTTGTTCAGCTTATTACAAATAAAACATTAGACTTGCATCTGGGAATTTTGGAGTGAACTATAGTTGATGTATATTTCGTCAGTTCTTCTTGCTGAATGTATAGATTGAATCTCATGTTCATTTTCTGTCTGTACATATTTATTTTGGAAGAGTAGAACTATACCTCTACCCACCCTCTGGGCCACACCGGGCCTGTAACAGGGTCACTTTACCTTTTTTTACATATTTATTTTATGCTTCATTAATGAACATTAATTAATATCGCCTCAGGGTGTCAGGTGCAGGACTGTAGTAGTTTTGCTTTAGAAGGATAGAACATATTTAACAATCCTGTACATCAGAAAGCAGTGTTCAGTGTAGTGGTATTTAATATTTCCATGTTCCATGCAGTGAACTATTTTATGATATTTATTCCAACAACTGCACAACAATAAAAGGACAATAGTTTATATATGACACCCCTCCTACACGTTTTGTCCTACCCTGGCCATTTCAGGGAGGTGATTAACAAGGAAACATATAGTTATGGCCAGTTATGTTACAGTTGTGCAGATATAGAACAAAAATACATGTGTTAAGTAAATGATACAATGAAATATTTACAACTTGGAGTAGGTTATGTAAATTAATTTTTGTGATGATACTTTTTATTGTTCAATTGCAAACAGATGTCTGTGTCAAATGTATCCATCTTATTATTCAGGATTTGTCCTCAGAATAGTTAAATGACAGATAAATATTAATAATTTGTTAATGGGCTAGTTATATTTCTTAGTGGTTGCACTTTATGACATAAATGCTTATGCCCTGTGTAGACGTGACTTCATGTTGCCATGGGTATTGGAGCATTGCACTTGTATTTGAGTGTTTCCTGCTTGATTAGCTACTATGGTAAGACTTTATTTTTAATTCTTACACAATGAGGCCAAATTCTCAGTGTCATCATTCGATTGACAACTTTTACACAAAACCTGACTTGAATGGAGGTAACTGCCCACTAAATGTGACATGAATGCGGAGAAGGTTTCTTAAGATCAGAATCAGCGTATTTAATACACAAAGAAGGGGCATGTTGATATTTGATCCACATTCTTGCACCATAAACAAATGGTAAAGTTCACCCTAGGACAGGTCATGATGACCCAGAGGAGGAGTAGAGGTATAGCTGTACTCTTCCTTTAACCATGGCACTAGATGGCAGTGGGGATGTCTTCTGTTCCGCTGGACATGTTGGAACAGAAACCATCATGTGGCTCCGATATGTGGATGATATGTTTGTGGTTTGGCTTCATGGTTTAGACAGTTTACAGGAATTCTTTATTCACATCATTAGACTTAGACCTACCATCGAGTTTATGTTGGAAGTAGAAACGATCCAGTTCTGTTTCTGGACATATTGGTCATCATGCTAGGATCTACATTGGATGGTAAAGTCTATAGAAAACCTGCACTCTGGCCATTACCTTCATTTTCAATCGAATTATCCACGTGTGAAAAGAGGAGTTGTGCAAAGCACAGAGCTGCTACCATATGCCACAAGCAACCAGACTGCTCTGACAAAATTGATATTCTGAGTCACGACCTACAGCTTAGTGCCTATCTCATTGGGTTTATTGAATCATTTATCAGTGGATCTAAGAGAAATATTTGTCTGAAGAAGGTGCAGCCACTCGGCTGTTTATCTGAAAGGCTTAAGTGTATAACGAATAGATATAGTATAAGAACTGATTTCAAAACAAGACACACCCTGACAAATTCGCTTATGAGAACCAGGTCAATAAGGACTCCCCAGGAGACCGCAAATTGTGTCTATTTTATTTCCTGCAAATAAGGCAAAAACTATGCTGCAGACCATGGGCTGTCAGACTCAAGGAATATGGACAAAATTTAGGGGGAGGTTATCCGGAAATATCCAGATAAGCGCAACATTCATTTGAAGAGAACAACCATATAGTTTGGAAGGAAGCTAAGGTTTTAGGGATAGGAATGAATTCGGTATATAGAAAATATATGGAAGCGGCCTATATGTCATGTTTACAAAATCCCAGCACCGAAATTGCATCCATTGTATCCTTCAATTCACAAAGAATTGTCTAAATAATAGGTTTGATCCCATGAAGATATGCAATTTCATCTACAGATAGAGTTAATGGTGTTAGGAATTTTAAATGCTTGTGTTCTGATCTTATGTGTTGCGTCTGAGATCATCTCTGTCTAATGAATTCATGGTCTTTTTGTGTGGTCGTAATTTGTGGAGTGTTACAATCTTAATTTTTTCAGTCTTGTCTTATGTTTTTAATTTTCCTATAGCTCTTTGCCTGTTACAACCTGTGGATTTGATTTGTTCTCGGGCACATATCTAAATAAGATGATTATTCCTGTGGTAGCCAGTGATCGGAAACAGCTCGATCGAAGGGGTGCACCAGCGTAGGTGGGCTTTTAGCTGAAGAAGGAAGCAGAGCCGACATTCTACAACGTGTTTAAAAAAAAAAAGAAGGACATACACCATCGTCAAAGTCCAATAATGTTGCAAGTCGTTACGTGCAGGCGTAGCCTGAAGGAGCAGGTCAGCGGTGTAATTACACTGCTAGTCACATTTCCCGTGAAGGGGCCCCGACTACGTATTCCTCCCCTCCACTACGTTTCGAGACTTTCACAAACCAATAGCGATTGTTGGCGCTCTCTCCAGTTTCAGAATGTGGGTCGTGCCCACAGACCAAGGATGTACTGTGTGAGGTTACGACCGTCAAATACAGCCGGCAACAACTGACAGCCGAGTCGCGCAAAAGACTTTCATGGAGACGGTAAGAAGGCATTCAGTAATATAGTTTGTTGGATTATAAGCCTAACAACATTTTTAGCTACAAGCGACTTTTTACCACAATATTTTACAATACTCTCATGAAAGTAGATTCATGTACAAAGCCAGGACATCTTTGTGTTGGTGTTTCAAAGTGGAATGGTCTTCTTCATAATTACTTGCTACGTACACGTAATTTTATGGAGTGCGTCGTGTGTTGTAATTGTTTAGTTTATAGGCAGACGGGCTAGAGGGTCGCAATATCCTCTTGAGTGAAGGTAGCCAAATTATAAAGCAAAACATTATGGGTAGACTGCTGTGTTCGCGGTGACTGTGGACTAAATTTGAACAGGATCGGAATGCATTGTATGCAGCATAGAGAAGCTAAGTTTACATTGAGTTGATCAGTCTCCGTACGAGCAGAGACATTATACGTGTATCTGTTATTTTGTATCACTGTACGGTACTGCGCTGTACTTCACTGATTTAGTGATGGAGTTGTTGTGTTGCAAGAAGTGGAAACATTGTGTGGGTCATGGTTTTAGGAATGTCGCAAACCAATGACAAGAGGGTAGCATTTTGTGCCATTTTCTTTAGCATTATCAAACAATACAGGCAATATACGTGCCAGATCATCTAGTATACCTGTAACATAACATTGAGGCGTGTTCGCGTAACCATTATTGGCTTGGAAAAGCAATGAATATGAACCATATTGTGTGTGTATTCTTTGCCTTAGTTATCCGCTATGCAAATCGCATCCTGTTTGCGCTGTGTTACATTTCCATTTGTGGCCTGTCTGGATGTACCAAGATTCTTCACATTATGTCACATATGGCGCGATTTTCGGGAAAAAAGTTATCTAATTTTTGTGTGTTTTGATTTTCTGTAGCTACAACATTTGTCTGAAGCATTTCTCTTTCTCAGAAAATTCAGCAGCTGTATTTCGTAAATTTTCATAGACATTCTTTATTCTTGTAACATTTTAATCAAACCTGAATTTTCTCGATATATTTTCGGATATTATTCAGTAATCAAATTTCATGAAAATCGGTTCAGTGGGAGTTGAGTTTTTCCGTACAGACAGTCAGACATGACGAAGCTAACAGGTGCTTGTTGAAATTTTGCAAACACAAATAAAAATGGAGAAAATTCGTTTCTAGGTTCACTTTGACTTATCTTACAGCCCTTACGGTACCTGGACATCGTGACGTAGCTGCTGGCTCTGGAGCTGCCGATTTCCTTATCCGTACTGACAAACAGGTTAACGAAGTGACAGTCTGTGCCTTATACCACGGCAGGTCCTGGCTGTTGCAGTGTTATCTTAGTTCTTCCAGCAAGAATTGGGCGGAATTTAAAGAGTCGCAGTGGGCTTCCGCCTGCGGCGGCCCCAAATGGTCATTCGAAGATTCGACGTTATACAACCTGTACAGTTCATGAGTCGTTAAACACGTGAAGACACGTGACAAGGTCCACCGTCGCGAGTTAGCGGATTGGATTTTACGAGCATTGCGTAGGGCAGACCCCATGGCATAATGAAGTTGGCGGAAAATTAAAAAAGTATTCATCCACCTTCGTGTTACCAATTGGTATTTTTGTACGTGACTGCAAGCAAGGTTATTTAACGTGGAAGCTAGCTTTTAAGTTCATTTTTGAGAACAGGTGGATGTGTGAAGTCGATGGCAGAGTAGCATCATGCCTCGTTCGCACTGTGACGGTGCGCGACTGAAAACAGCTAACTAACCAACTAATTAACTAACCAATTAACTGACTAACAAACAAACTGACAACATGGAGCAGAGTCCTTCTTGAGAAGCTAACCGTTCAATAGATAGTCAAAAAATTCCCCTCATTTTATGGAACCCGAAGGTTCATTATCGCATTCAAAAGTGCCTGCCACCCGTTCCTATCCTGTGCCAGATTGATCCAGTCCATGCCCCTCATCCCTCTTCTTGAAGATACGTGTCGTACACACCGTGCACCATTTATTGTGAGTTGATAAACACAGCGTAGTGCACAAGAGTTGATCAATAAATGGTGATAAACATTTTAATATTATCCTCGTATCTACGCCTAGGTATTTCAAGTGGTCTCTAGCCGTCAGGTTACCCTACCAAAACCCTGTATGCACCTCACCTGTCTCCCATGCATGATGTATGCCCCTCCCATCTTATTCTTCTCGATTTGAACACGCTGGTAATATCTGGTGAGGAGTACAGATCATTAAGCTCCTCATGTAGTCTTCTCCACTCCCCTCTTACCTCGTCCCTCATAGGCCCAAATATTCTCCTCAACACCCTATTCTCAAACACCTTCAGCCTACGTTTCTCCCTCAATGTGAGCGACCAAGTTTCATACTCGTACACAACGAACAAAATTATAGTTCTGTTTATCTTAAACCTTAATATTTTTGGATAGTAAACTGGAAGACAAAAGATTCTGCACCGAACGATAGCAATTAAGACGAACCAAACCTTTAATAATGTTCAGTTCTGCATAGCTCATAACAACTTCAATATACATTGCAGTTATTCAATTTAAAATTTAATTGCCTTGTCATCTTTGCTGACAGTTATTGTCCCTTGTCATCCAGGGATATTAAGCGCTTCTGAGTCTTGTGACAAAAAATCTTACATTGAAATATTTCGGCTCTCAGCCTGACCAAATTCTTTTACAGCAATAATATGACAGTTGAGGGGGTCCATATAAAACGAATTGGCAAGCCGCGTGTTGGAGACCCCTGCTCTATATACTTTTCTTAGCCCCCTTAAGCTGTAGTCAGTAAGGGGTACTTCGGAATGTTGCTCCAAGGCCGACAATGTTGGGCTTCGTGAAGGACGCCTGCTCCATGGGCACCCACAGGCTCCAATGCACCGACATCATCTGTGTACGTACCTTGTATCCTAGAAATGATGGAAATAAGTCTGAGCAGGTAACAAACATTAGCTTAGGGAAAATGTTCGCAGAAGGGCACCTAAATTAAACGGCACAGACAGACTCGAGTTAACAATTGATTAAAAATGACGGTTACTGTGTTCTGTGACGGGGCCGGGTTAGCTCAGTCGGTATAACGACTCGCTACGGGGTGGACTGACCGGGAATAGAATCCCGGTGTGGGCGAGACTTCCCGCACCTGTCCAGACCGGCTGTGATGCCCCCCAACCACCTATACAATGGGTACCGGGTCTTTTCCGGGGGTAAAGAGGCCCGGGCGTGGCGTTGACCACCCACCCCCATCTAGCGCCGAGGTTAATGAAAGAGTAAAGCTATACCTCTACTCCACCTCTGGGCCTTCGTGGCCTGTTCTAGGGTGAACTTTACCTTTACCTTTACTGTGTTCTGTGACTTCACGCCTTGTAGCGCGGTGGGTAATCAATGTAACAGCGTAACGAAGGAACCAGTTGTCTGTCTGTAGTAAGATATTCTTCATTGCAGGTGTTAAGAAGTAACTATGAATAGGAGCAGAAAATTGTAGTGGTGAGTATTCTTAGTCGATAGTGCGGCGTCCACCTTCCGAGAGAGAGGTTCATATCCTTCCTCTAGATAGCAGCACTGCCTAGCGCCTGTTGCTTTTTGTATCCAGCCTGTGCTGTGAGTATTCCGGGATATCAGGCTGTCCTTTGGGGGCTAGAATGCGTGGGAATGTATCGCAGTGAAGTAGGTGATGTGTGGCGGAATGTGATGTTGATAACAGTAACAACTGTCCAAGGTAAAGGTAAAGTTAAATTTCCCCCCTTCTGCGCCATGAAGGAATATAGGGGCAGGGTCGCCGAGAGCGGGTTCGGACCTACAGTGAAAATTTTTTTCGGGCCCTCCAGTAATGGTGGACCTATTGACTTTCAGTTGGTTAGTCTGGAACGGTTAATTTGTACAATCGGCCCCGGTAATTTGTACCGGTTTACCCCCTGTTGTCGGCACTGTATAGAGGGAGTACAGGTTTAGCTCCACTCATTCTTAACGTCGGCTGTAGGTGGAAGTGAATGGTTAACTACATACTTCGGCGGCTTTACCCCGGGAAAAAGCCCTGGTACACATTGGATGGGGAAGCTTGGTGGTCCCCAAAGCCAGTCTGGAAGTTTTGGAGAATCTAAAAATCACTTGCCCTTAGCAGGATTTGAATCTTGGACCATCCAGCCCGTAGCGTAATCGCTATACCAATTGCGATAATCCGGTTCCAACATTAAAAATTTGCCGTTGAATTTTCGAAGTGTTTATGCTGGTTTTACATGAAGACCCGTCACGGTACTGATTTCGGAAACTCGGTGTCTATTGGATTCCTGAATCATGCGCTAATTATGTCGGATCTCTCACCTACACATTAGTTATCCATGGCGATTCATGGTGGAAATATTAATGAAACAGTAACTATTTAACTATATGGATTAGAGTTCTTCTAAATACGATATATCTCACTGAGCTGGACACTAAATTACCGGCATTTCATGAAATGTGAAGGTTTATCCGTGTCATAGGGGAAACACTAATATGGCCGCTGCCAGCCGGACGGCCAGTGAACCGCGTTACTTTTGTGCTAAACCAATGGTTCCCAAATTGTGCTCCGCGGATCCCAAGGGACCCGCTACCAGTTCCAAGGATATCCGTGGACACATTTCTGTACTAGCTGCTATGAAGTTTACTTATTTTTTATTTTTGATTAAAGGCGCAATGTTGTGTCAAAAATAATCGCGAAACTGCTTTAATCGATGATAAGTTTATTTCGTATCGCCGTTAGAATATCTAATTAAGAAACCCCTTTACTCACGAAACTAGCGACAATCAGTAATGAAGGTCAAATCATGTAATGCATTGTTACCTATGCCACTCTTGTGTACACAGTGCGATCTGTACGATTTAGGACTGATTTTTTTTTTAATAACAGAACTAGAGCGACCTATCGGCCAACCCATTAACTAAGTACTATCAACAAACATCCGTTTACACACCGAGTTTCATTTGCTTATCTTCGACAGTGTACGAGTTACAACCTGTTTTGTAATGTCAGTTTTCTTCGTACGTCATGGGTGACGGAAATGAACAGAGAGTTGCCATAAAAGTTTGTTTCAAAGCCGGTGTATCTGCGACAGAAACACTAGTATTGGTGCAAAAGGCTTATGGGAATGAGGATCTGAACCGATGGTATTCTCGATTTCGAGACAGAAGAGAACTGGAAGAAGATGACGAGAGAGGTGGCCGTCCAAAATCGACTCGAACTGTGGTAAACATGGCTGCTGTTGCTGATTTGGTAAAAATGACCGTCGTATCGCATCAAGAATGATAGCAGAATCTTTGAAGATCCCCAAGACTGTAGTCCTTTGGATTCTGAAAGAGGATTTGGGAAAGATAAAGTTGTGTGCACGTTGTGTTCCACAATCCTTGACACCTGAGCAAAGGGAAGATCGAGTCACATCTTACCAAGATATTATCGCGATGGCCGATGCAGACAAATTTTTTTTAACAAAATGATTACGGAAGGTGAGACCTGGTGTTTTGCCTATGACCCCGAAACAAAGCGACAGAGTTCGGAATGGGTTGGTGAGACATCCCTTCGGCCGAAGAAACTGAAATTCCAAAGGTCCCGTATCAAGATATTGTTGATAATTTTTTCGACTCTCAAGGCGCAGTGCACAAAGAAAAACGGTAAACGCAGAATTTTATAAAGAGTAAAGAATCGCCTCCTGAAGCGCATTCAACGGGTTCGTCCAGCTGCATTATGCTCTCGAGATTTTTTCTTGTTGCACGATAATGCATCCGCCCACAAAGCTGCAAGTGTTTGCCAATTTTTGACCCCAAAAAATGTTAAACCCTTTATTAACCTCCTGTACTCTCCAGATTTATCTCCGCCAGATTATTTTCTATTCCTCAAGTTGAAAATGAAGTTAAAAGGACTCCACTTTGCGGATGTTGCTGAGATCCAAGAAGCCGTAAGTGATGAATTAAAGAAGGTCCTAAAAGTGTAATTTTCGGCAGCTTTTCAGAAACTGTACGACCGTGAGAAAGCCAGTATATATGCCAATGGAGCTTATTTTGAATTAAAAAAAGCGTGTCTTCATCATGTGTCTTCGATTTTAAAAAACGCAGTCCTAAAACTTTTGGACCGGACTATGTATTAGTATTTGTCTATAATTAGATCTGAGATATAAATATTTAATTTTGGATACCTATCATCCATACACACTATAATTAAGTGAGCAAGGATGTGAGGATCCGTGGTTATTTTTCGAAGCCATGAGAGGCCCGCGAGCAAAAGATTTAGGGCAACGTTGTGCTAACCTGTTGCGATGTAACGGTTTCACGCATAGGTGGAGGCTGTTACTCGTCTCCCCACACATTGTAACGTCCCTGTTTCAAACCTTATAAGGTCGAGATGAACGTTTCTCAGTTCATCCTTCGCTCCGAGACCAACTTGCTACGAGGCACAAGTTGATACCTGCCTCGAATTTCCTAAATCGAAAGATGCCATTTTTTGTTATTACAGTTATTTTTCACTTCATCACAAACAGCGAAGAGTAAAAAGTCTTATCTCCATACGCCATGAAGGCATATGGAGGGAACAGACGTATAGCTCCAACCATTCATATCCTCAACACTAGATGGAGATCTGTGTTTAATTTCGCGTCCCGGTCTCTGTACCCAGGGAAATAACCCCAGTGCCCACTGAATAGAAGGCTGGGGATGCCGCAGAGCTAGTATGAACGTCTAAAAGTTAAGAAAACTCTCCTACCTCTACCAGGATTCGAACTCCGGACCTTTCAGCCCGTAGTCGAGATATTGCTAACTAGACTCCACGTATAATGGGGTCATGGTGTGCAGCCAAGACGCCAAACCCGTTAGAGTAAACTGGCTCCTCGTTAAAACTTACGCGAATAAGGCGCAGTTTCCCACATCCCACACAAGCGTTCGTTGGCAGGAATGGCTCACCTCAGGAAGAGACTAACATGTGTTTGACCGAAGCGGGCGCGTTTAGTTACCTTCCTGGGTAACTGGAAGGCCTACCCACGTAGCCCCATCAAGTCCAGCAACACCAACACCAATAACATCAATACCACCACCACTACTACCACCACCACCACCACCACCACCACCACCACCACCAACAACAACAACAACAACAACAACAAAGCATTAACATTTGAGGCTTTACGCCTCCATCGTGCCGGTGGTGCCGTCATCAAACCAGATGCCGTGTCAAAAGCCGCAGATGAACTTCTGAAGCCCAGTGGAGGAAATGGCGCGTTATTGCCAAGGGATGGGAATAGGCAGGACAATATAGTGACCTCCACGATCACCTGATATTACCCCTTTGGACTTGTTCCTTTGGGGTTACATGCAGGACGAGGGAACACAGTGAATACTTTCGCCATGCACACTCGATCGGCGGCGTGGCACCGAATATGTTGGCATGTGCACACGAATAGAAATTGAGTGTAGCTGTAGTGTGCTGTCTACTGGCCAAGGGGCACACAACGGAATGTAGAACGGAAGCTGCGTACTGTAAGGTCCTAATGCGGCAAGTCGTGACATTGTATGTTCAGAGATTTTGTTCTTATTTTGCTTTGTAGAAAGTTAAGTCGGGGACAGTTCTGTATATTTTGGAGTCTAGTTCCCACGTCGCGGGAAACAATGTCTGCATTGGAGCGACCAGTCGATTATTGCGCTATAAGGAAGCAGTCGCTGTTGGGTGAAAATCTTGCGAAACTGGAGGTTTTCTTGGAGGCGTCCCTTGTAAGGTGTCTATATTGTTATGCTTCCGTTAGCAGTCCAAACACGTCCAAATCGATCGGACATGTACCTGTAAGGGGTGTACAATTTCAGTTAACATTCCTGTACTGTATATTTACTGTAGTTAAGGGGTGTACAATTTAAGTGACTTTCCTCTACTGTGTGTATTGTAGATAAGGGGTGTACAATTTCAGTGACTTTCTTCTACTCTACATTTACTGTCGATTAGGGGTGTACAATTTCAAACTTCCGCCGCGAGGTGGATGAGAACAACGTCCTTCTGGTTTATTACGCAGCTCATTGTGGTAACTCCTTACCGACGTTTCGGGACCGATAGGTTGTCTCGAAACGTCTGCAAGTAATTACCACTACTCGCTGCGTAATAGCCCAGAAGAGCGACGTTTTCATAGTTGCACAAATTTTCTTGAAAATCTCGGAAACTCTGTAAAATTCTGGGAGTCGTAAGGGTGGTAATAAGCAGGCTCCTTACTGAGGGCCCACAAGTAACAGGCGTTAACGTGCCAAATGTAGTTGCTTGGGCGACCAAGCGCTTTGGATTGTGCAGCTCTTGTATAAACATCACCCTTCTTAACTTCTATCTATCTATCTGTCTGTCTGTCTATCTGCCTGTCTATCTGTCCACCTGCCCGCCTTCCCGCCCGCCCGCCCGCCTGCCTGCTTGCCTGCCTAAGTATAATGAAGCAGATTCCTTCCTGAGAAAATAACAGGTCCTCGGCTAGTCAAGAAATGTTATGGAACCGTTAGGTTCATTACCGCATTCACAAGATCCCGCCACCTGTCCCTGTCCTGGTCAGATAAATCCGATCCATATCCTCATCCCACTTCTTGAAGATCCATTTTAATATTATCCTCCAATCCCATAAATCGTAATTACTCTGTATGGCCAGAAGGCAGTAACCAGTGATAAAGCAGATGACCTACATGTAACAAAAGCTAGTCTCTGAAGGGTTAATAAGCACGGAGCGAACGGTCGTTATGAGCTATGGAAAGTGGACAGTTTTGTACGTAAATCATTCCCAACGTGTACCCCAGCCAAATTTCACGCGCTAAAATACGGCGATTTATCCTTATTATTGTTACAACTACTGCTGCTACTGCCAGTCATCGTTCAAATACCAAAGTTAATGCCAGATTTTTCTTTTTGCATTAAAACACGACTTTCTCAAACCAAGGCGCTTTGGTCCTTTACTTAAAATATAATCAGCAACATTTTACACTTTTTCCGAATTTGATCCATTCTCACAAGCTCTGGCCACACTACGTCACTATTCTTCATGGCACATAATTAGAGAATTGACGTGTGAAAGTGTAATAAAATCCACTGGCTTCTCTTTCGTGCCATCTTTCATGAGATTCGGTCAATTAGAAAGGAAGTTACGTCGCAGGACATATATAGAGACGGTGAAAGGACTGGGGCGAACTCTTTTGGAACACGCAAAGAAAATTTTGGGTGACATACACGCAGGAAATTTTTAATCTAGCTCTACGACTAGCAGCTTGCCGAGAGACGTTCTTCTGAACAGAGCTATGCATACTCACACATGCAATTCTTAATCATATGATGCTTTTCTGACATCGCAACATGTGTCATTTGGTTCGCTCACATGATGCAGATAAGGAGTTCTGATGCAGTCAAAGATTGTAGTTATAAAGAGACGGGATGTATCAACATTGTGACTAGGCTATGGGCAGTGGAACTGGATTTCACATACAGGTCGGGGCTATGATTTTTCGCTTTTCCGCCATCTAGGCGTGCTATGGGATCCGACAATCGCCCTGTTCGACGGTACTGGGTGCGCTATCTACGGGAGTAAAATCAGTGTCACGTTACGGCCGTCTTGTTGTCGAGCACCCTTTGGGGCTTAAGACTAAATTGTAATCTGTTTATGAATGTTAATGTGACGCTTTTTAATTTTTATATGTGTACCGTACATTTTTATTGTTTATCATTTATTTGTGGCCGCCTCTGTGGTCTAGTGGTCAGAGTTTCTGGCTACAGATACAGAGGTCCCGGGTTCGATCCCCGGCGCTACCAGATTTCTGAGTAGTAGTGTGTCTGGAACGGGGTTCACTCAGCCTCATGAGGTCAAACTGAGGAGCTACTTGAATAAAAAAAAGTAGCGGCTCCAGGTTCAGAAAACAGAGATTAACGGCCGTGGGGACTCGTTGCGCTAACCACGTGACACCCCTCT
>Ga0123355_10007423_pt1 | contig 16424 bp, 11 predicted proteins | sample TergutEmb28metaG_3_FD_89872 | JGI IMG/M metagenome (GOLD analysis project Ga0123355, IMG submission 89872) | Embiratermes neotenicus P1 segment gut microbial communities from Petit-Saut dam, French Guiana - Emb289 P1 | ecosystem: Host-associated > Arthropoda: Insects > Digestive system > Gut ...
TACCCGATTGGTCAAATGTTAAATTTCGCTGCTCCCTACCAAGTCCAAAAGTCAGAATTTTGAATACGTTAACCCCATTGGCTTCCATTGTTGTCGCCCTTGTGAACTCTTTCACACGTCTCAATAATTTTTTTAGAGTCCAAGCACCTAACATTGTAAATCTTCCTCTATGTCAACCTTTTCTTTACCACATACATTTAACACTGATGACTGTCGAAATTTTTTTAGCTTGCTATACCCGCCATAAAATTCTCTTTTATTGTAAACTGTAGTGCTGACGCTCTACAGTCTCTCCTCCGTCATAAGCGAAACCAACAATTTAAACAGTTCTTACCTATGCTCTAAATGTACAATTTTGACCCCTAATAAAAGACTTGCTCCCTGTATTGGTTATATTGTGTTGACGGTAATATATGGTAATAAAGTGAATATATAGATACACAACGGGATGACTTCATTCAAAATACACATAAGCCTACACTCCCAAATTAATTCTTTTTGTACGAGTCGAGACAGCCAGAAGCACCCTCAAAATGCTAAGCCGCATACAGTGTGTAGTCTTGTACTTAATGCCAGTTAGTATGACTAAGTGTTAACAGCTGCAGCTGCCTCCTACAAGTTAACTAGAACAGCCGCACATTTGCCCAAATACACTCAGGTATAATTGTAGATTTGGTTCTCTGAAAGCAGTGACTGTCTTCTGATATGTGACTCCGTTTAGTCTGGTATGGAGCCACATCCTAGATGGCAGAAATCTTCACTACATATAAACCTGCAGCAGTCTGAGATGTGAGGTTTTCATGGTGTGAATATGAAGATTACGGTCTGTTAGGGCGTCAGGATCTACACCGATTCAGGAGACGTCATGTTCTTCGTAAACCGTACTAACTACCTACCACACTACACGGCGTCGCAACCCAGAAGGCCGTAATGTCAATCGTATGCGTTTGAACGTGCAACAAATTAATACAATGTTTCACCAGTACCTATGACTAGCAGAAAGGTGGACATTACGCGGGAGGATGAAACTTATAACACAACAATACAACGTTGTGTTATTGCATTAAGCCACAAATAATACTTCTATTAGGTGTGGCTTAATTAAGAACCCCATTAGCTATTCATGTGCACCTCTCGCAGTTGGTGTATCATAAACCCACCTAAAACACTAGCTGCAAAAACCACAACTGAGTACCTCACATGCATAGTAAGAGTATATATATATATATATTATAGGTTTCTGTGTGCTGTTACATTCTCCAATGGGCCTTGTTACTCTGCAGTGTTACCATTAACTACTTTCCTACACAGTGCGAAACGCAGTAATGTACTACACTGATTTTACAAACGCGCTCCTTACTTCTACCTGTATTTTAATAAATATTTTGTACAGTTCGATAGTCTAATGTCCGTTTTTCGAATCTAATCGATCCACTTGCGTCATACTGCCAATGTTATTCTGATAAAGAACATTATACTTTTATCACGTTCCGAAAATGCGCCTGTAACACTTTGTCACGTGTGTCCCCGTGTAAAAATTCCTCAAACCGAAGAACGGATTTTAATGAAATTTGGTATTCGGGAAAATTGACACTTGACAAAAATCCCAAAACTGGTTAAAATCGGACAAAAATAACGGATAATTTACATGAATATTGCATTCATTTCAGCGCGAAGTTTGGATGCAACTCAACAAAAAACATGTCTCTCAACAAAAAGAAAGTTTCGAACAAAGTTTGTAGGCAAGCATGAAACACGCAATGTCTGCACAATCGATTCTTTCATTAACTATTAAGCTTTAAGGACAACTGAACAAAAACGAGCAACGGCGTCACAACCCTTACGTCTGCGTACATTTCCTCACTTTTCAAAAAATCTTGTATTGGGGTTCTTCTATGTTAAGGCTAGTCTGGTAGGTGGGTGGAGGGGTAGGCAGTAGGTAGTACGTAGGTAGGTAACAAAGTTTAGGAGGAATGCACTAATCCACGATCTTGTAAAGCATGATCTTCGCCGCTGTAAGAGACTTGGATTTCATATCTCTAATTTTATACCGTATATATCGTACGGACAGTATAGGCAACAAGGAACACTTGGGAACTTCTGACGTGTTTATGGGAGTGACCGCGTTACAACGTAATGCAGAAATTCAGAAATTTTCTGCGGTGAGAGGCACACGAAGAGCACACAATTTTTTTTTTTACTATTTTTTGGACGTAAAAAAAAGAACACGGAGTTAATTAATCAGGCCTGTAGGCCTACTGTTACTCGTCAACTTCTGCAGTTGGATGTGTGAAATGTGGTATTAAAGTAAACAAAAGACATAAATTGTGTACTGAAACAGACCTCCTGTTTCCTTGTCAAAATGGTGGGAAATCTTGAAGTTATATAGAACAATGTTAAGGCAGTGGGAATCTAGTGGCCAATTGTTTCAATTACGCACAGAAGGTCGGTAAAGTGACAAGGCACGGGGCTGGACGAAAGAGGTTATCGTGCAGAGGCAAGAGAGTTCTCTTACCCAGTGCATCCAGACTGGCTCTGGGACTCAGCCAGCCTTCCCTTCAACGGATACGAACTCTTTCTCATGCGGTAACCCGGCTTGGCGTATACTACCCTCCCACTTCCTTCAGCACCGAAGCAAAAAGACTCGGAGATAGAACGCGCCTCCAATCCGTCACACGCATTCATCATTGGTCTTAATTAGTAAGCACAGGGACAACTTTACCTTTGCCTTTATGGATAACTAAGTTGTACAATAAATAGTTTATATTATTCACTAGTCTCCCTTGAATAAATGGGAGAATTACCAAAGTTCTTGTTAAGGGGAATTCTTTGGGACGTCAGCATTCAAAGCACTGACCAGGCGAAGTGCGGAGAGGACGTCGCTGCTGTACGCACACCGTGCAAATCCCAAGTCAATAATAGGGGATCTGCATAAAACCTGCGCCGGGCCATTTGTGGTTTTCACATACACAGTGGCAGGGCAGAGTATACGCTACTGTACAGCCACAACTGCTCCCCGTAAAACAAAGCTGGACGACCTGTCATCAGTTCCCTGTACTGAAAACTATTGTCGGCACATACATAAACTAACGCGCACACATACATACCGGTTATTTACATAGCTTGTATTACACACACGGCAAAAACAAGAGATGAGACAGATAGTTGTGAGGGGGATGGGTGTGGAGGACGGGAGTGGGGTGGGACGGTTGGTGGGAGGATTACAGTTGCCGGGAAAAAAGTAAATCCAGGTTTATAAATGGTCATATTTAACTTAAATATGGTGGAAGTCATTTTTAATATTCTCAAGAGGTATAAAGGGTTCCGATAAACTTCATATTTTTTTTAGATAGCGGCCATTAATGTTCACTCCCAGTCACTCTACTGTATGGTATATTTTCGTTAAAGCTCGGTCTCAGTTTACACCTGTAACATTAATCGTTCCAGACTTTCTTCACCCATTCTAAAAGTATTATTACAATCAACACACAATCGTATGCGCAAGGCAGGTTACCAGTTTTTCGTTATTCCTGTCCTAAGACGTTTGATTGAAAACGATACACAAGAGTGCAGTACAGCACGTTTGCTGTGTTACGATTCGGTCCATATACAAAATAAGATAATGTTAAGTTTGCAATGTATAAAGGGGGCACTGCAAAAAACTTATTCTACAGAACAAGAAATTTTAGAAATATATATATATATATATATATATATATATGAATATTTCATTATGGTTTGAATTCCCTATATCACTGCGTAAAGAACAGCGACGAGTTGTTTAATCTGCACACCTCTTGTCAGCGTTCAACTAACAAAGGATTTGGTACATGAACATGACGTGCATGTAATTCACAAATGATGATGTACCCGTCTGCATATCAGGTGGAGAATTTCTGGACAAGCTAAGGGTCTACGAGCTTACTGAGAACTGCTCGGCCAAGTTAATTAGTTATGTGGCTGATAATGCAGATGGGGATTTTGATTCAGCTGTGGAAGGAACTCCAACAAACAAGTGCATTTTGACGCACCAAATCGAACCCAAAACCACAAGCAGCGTAAATTATCCTAGAGTGCTGACACCATTAAAAACAGATAACACACCAAACCTCAATGTTCATTTGAATAACCAAACGCCCACTCCGAAATAGCGATATAACGATTTAAGTTCGAGCGTGGAACAGCAGATCAGTAACCAGGCAAAAAAGAAAGAAAGAAAAAAAAAAGGCAACGCACCGTACAAGTTAGAGCCCCATCTGCTATTTACAGCTCTCCACCAAATCTCTCCAATTCACCTGTCAATCACGCGAATTCTTCCTGTGCAGCAGGGCTTTACCTCGTTTGTTATGCTTCAAATAAATTCCTTGCGAGTATCGCGCTTCCTATAGTTTGTACATCCCTTGTGTCTAAACAACCAAACTGGAAGAACCAAACAAAAAAAAAATTTTTCCAGTGAACAGTTTCGGCAAACTGCAATCAGCCTTGGCGTAGCCCATCAAAATAGCATAAACAACAAGTACAAACAGTGGAAAGTACACAAAACCGTGTTCTCTCTTCACAGTGAGTTTCCTCAGTTGCTCCACAATACGAATATTTAAATGCCTATTTAAACAGCGTAATGAAAACAGACTGAGAAGTCGAACACACTAATAGTTGTACACTTATGGTCTATAGAACCAACCGAGCCTGCTGAGTATAACATCCACACCTCAAAAGGGAAATAATATGGTGGAGAACACTGCATTATGAAGCGCTCCTTCTCCAGTGATGTTATTCAGATGATTACATCAGCAGGGCGAAATGAACGCCACGTGAAGACATGCCAGGGGAAATGAGAACTTAAAATAGAAATTTGATAGGGAAACTTAAGGGAAGAAACCAACTGCAGACACAGTCATGGATGGGTATACATTGCTAAAATATGGGGATCTTTGTCTTTGTAACTGCCAATCCATTAAACTTGGGGTTTTGATAATACTGCAATTCATACAGCGAACTTCTGGATTATGAAGCCCTGAAATTGGTTATGCAGGTACCATTCCTGTAGAGGAACGCGTTGTCTCCATCCACACGATGGACTACGTAATGTAGGTCTACATTTATTCCGAAAGAAACCTAATCCAAATGCCCATACAATAACACCAGAAATAAAGTAGAACTTCTACCGCAGACCCTCCAGACGGATGCGACGTCCCCTGCGCGCGTTTATTCTACACATTTGGTGAAGACAAGAAAACATTAAGCATGGTTAGGAAGAGGGTTCTCACCTGTCTCAAAGCATGATTTATATTTGTAACATTATGTAAGGTACCACATCAATTAAAATGCATATGTACAGACCCACCCTACATAATTCTGATTAACGAAAACACATTCTCTCGACCACTGAGGCATATCTCGAAGCTGGAGAAGCGACTTATTGGCTTCAGAGAGATAATGTTCTCTCTATGTAAGACTAAGGTTTCTATTTCGTACTGACTCACATCCGACATGCAAAGTACTTAAATTCAATCATGTATCCTTGTTTCTAGCATGCACACAACAAGCATATCGAAGAGACAACGTGTATGTTTAAAACCATTATTAGTTCGTGCACTCGCAACTTGTTCTTGAAATATTAGACATCCTTAAACGATTCTCTGTATTGTGAGAGGGAAAAATTCTATATTTATTTTTACATAGAATCGACACAATCTCGTTGGTTTATATGATCTTCCAACATTCAAACTTATCCCATAAAAAAGTCGCACTGCACTAACGCCATCATGACATAGTAAACCCGATATTCCATTGTCAATAACTACAGTACATATGCCACCAGTATTACATAGGTGTAGGACTGTATGAACAGCCATGCCAACAAGCGCTTATTTATAAATCGCTTTTATCATCATTGTCATCATGGATGATACTAGCCGTATTTATAATAGAGTATCGTTAAATAGCGCAGTCACATCACTAGTTAATAAAAGAGACACACAACAAAAGGGCCACTGCGTTACGAGATACTGTTACACCAATAAACTGGCAAAAAATTTAAGCGTGTACAGAATCCCCCGCTCCACGATAAGTGGGTCCCTGTCACCGCGGCACAGCGCGTTCTCAGGCCGCGGATGGAGAAACGATCTCCAATATCGAGGGTAGCTGCGAACATATTGAATAAGCACTCGCGGACAGCCGACAAGGGGTGATCCTCAGGCTGGGGGGTTGGGCGAGGTGATTAAAAATTCTCACCGTAATAACTGGCCTTGTTATGAAGTATATATGTGTGTGTGTGTGTGTGTGTGTGTGTGTGTGTGTGCCTCGGGCCTGGACTTATCCTTTGGTACAAGATGGATCTTCAGAAAGTTGGATTGGAGGGAATGGACTGGATTGATTTAGCTCGGGATAGGGAGAGGTGGAGGTTCTTGTAAACGCGGTAATGAACCTTCGGGTTCCACAAAATGTGCGAAATATCTTGACTAGCTGAGAATTGGTTACTTTCTAAAGGACTCTACTCCATGGAGTAATAAGTAAGTGAGGAAGTAAGTACAGAATTTTTACGATAATGTGGAAGGTTAGGAAATGTTCACCCCATATTATTATTATTATTATTTATAATGTTCTTGTTTTACCTCTGAGGTTTTAGTTCTGCCAATATATGGTTTTACAAAACATCAGTCCGCGTTCCATATTCGTGTTTTTCACTCATTTACCACAGCCGTTATACAAACCTAGCAACTGACAATGACAGTGTAGTTAAGCACAACGCTTCAGCCTGCCACACGGATAAACCCCAACCAGCCACACCGAAACTCCAACACACGTCGAAATAAGAACACGCAACCAATGTGGTGATACAACAGGAAAGTCGCAGGCTCCTGACGATGGATGTATTAATATCCGAAACATGTTGAGCATAGAAGAAGTAAAATAAAACTTAATAAATTGTGACATCAAGTTGGTCTCTTATTCTTCAACAGTTAGGAGAATATTCGGAGCCTAATAAAGATGAAGACGGCCTAAATCAGCAATTCAAGGCATGTAATAACCATGAATTTTTGGGTAGGCGATTTAAAGTTTCAACGACGGCAAGGAATTAAATTTCAGACCCAAAGCCATGAAGTCAGTGCTACGTTTGTCGATTCAGTAGAAAACTTCAAATAAAATTTCTGAAGTACTAGCGCCAAAGAACAGTTCAGTAGCCAACTGAGTAAAACGTTGTCTTCAGACAGAAATTTCGCAGGAGTATACAACATAATATGCCGCCGAAACTGCATGTGCGACATTCACATAATAAACGCCATGACTATTTTTCCCACTTGGGTACCCAACGTCCAGTCCCGTGTCTTTCCCTTTTCACTGGGGTCATACATTCAATGACACAAAAGGCTTGCAGTAACAGACCAATTATTCACTCACACTATTAATTCAGAATAATGGAAGATAAATGCGATAAACGTCGTTAGTTACGAAGTAGCGATGTTCCAATTTTGGGACGAAACATACAGCATAATAAATAAACGGGAATTTATCACAATAAATACAGCCTCTGAACAGCAAAGTTCAGTGAGCCGTTGGATGAAAACATCGCCCTACGCTGTAATAATGGTGCTGTGCGTACATAAAGACCAGAACTAATGTTTCACAGAAACAGACTGTTCAGTGGTTTACGTTGTCACAGCAGCACAAACAAGCAGTTGTAGTGCTACACTCCTGATTTCTGAAACACCATGTGGCCAACACTCCTCATCTACACAATGTCACATCATTTCTTTAAAAAAAAAAAAAAAATCCCCAGCATATAAAAGAATCATGAAGTGAAGATGAAAAATTTTGAAGAAAGACGGCAGTAGAGAAGAGATGGGTAAAAACCTCACGCAGTTCATCAACTGATGGAAATTGAAGTTTTCTTCTAATAATAAAAAAGGCTGAAGTCTAATTAGCATTAATTCTAAAAGACAGTGAAGCTCAAAATCATTAACCGCTGGCTGTGGCTGTGAGTAAGGTGGATGGCGGGAGGAAGACAAGGTACCACTTCCACTACCGCCAGACGCTTAATTAAAAAGTTTTAATTCCTGGCAGTAAATAAAAACTGTCTCCATGACGAAATGGAAGGAGCAAAGGAAGAAAGAAAAAGATAGATAGGAGAAAAAAGAATGCAGATTCTTTTTTAAAAGAATTAAGTTCCCGATCATACACCGCGCATTTTCAATTGCCTTTGCTGAAACGCAGTTACACCACACGTCCTTACCTCGTCACAATTAAATTACTCTCAAATACTACACTGCATTGCACGGTTTAATTTACGCTCATTATCTATGAATTATGAGCAGTGCATCCACTACTGCTATCAGGCTCGAAAATATTGACGTTACAAAGATCTGCACGTACAAATGAATTTACACCAGAAGAAATTCGTGGAAATCGATTTAGAGAACTGTAAAATGAAAGTAAACTGCACCGCAGTGTCGCAACGAAGACTGGTATACACGCCAAGAGTCCCAGTTTACGCTTGTGTATCGAGCCACAGATCCACAGTGTGTCCCAAGCCCTGATATAAGGATCGGCATACGTATTGCAAATTGAGCTCATCTGCATATTCACTATACAATATCCTTGTTCTTTCAGTAACACAGATTTCCGTGCTACGACAGAGCATGGTCTCTGAGTGAAGTCACAGCCGTGTTAAGACTAAAGGTATCGACATATATCGCCCATCTCTAACAAACCATTCCACCTGAGGGTTTTCGCATTTTTTCGCAATGTTGTTTGAATCACTAAGCATAAATGAAATACTAAATAATTACGATGACACGTTCGAAGCCTTTGGTGCGACTGACAGCTGGTGGTTTATATAAGTACTACAAACAGACTTCTGTATCGTTTTATTCAGTTTAATTGGAATTTTGTAGTTGATTAAATAACTAATTACATAACAAAAAAAAATAAATTCCGCTTTTGTTTAAGTGCATCATTTCTACAAAGCACTTAAAGCTTTTCAAAAACGTTAATAGATGTTTAATCACAATATGCTCATTATAGGGTTAGTGAGCGAGCCCCGCCCCGGTTCTTCGTACAGTTGTTGCTGTTCAGGCCAGCCGGCATTGGCACCCGAAATAAACACTCAGCGAAAGCGTATTAAGCTATGGAACATCCAAGAGGTATGCATGTCTCGGTTGTATTTTCTGATAACACCTATCAGGCTGTTTCTTAGGAACCTTTAATTCACAGCATGATCTTCAATGAAATTTTATTCAGTTACGAAGCAGTCAAGACGCGCTTATTAATCGATCGGCATTGAAGCGTAGTAGGCCTACTGTAGCGACAAAATCTATCAGGTTGTCTCTTAAAACTCTTCAAATTCACGGTGTGAATACTCGCTGAAACCGCATGAAGTTATGAAGCAGTGAAGCGGTACCTACACTCAAGTCGGCATTACAGTGCTGTAATCTTTTGGTAAAATCTATAAAACTGCCCTTCCATAACTATTCGAATTTATGGCGTGAATATTCAGAGAACATGTGACTTCATAGCATGACATCTAAAGTTATAATATATACAAATGAATAAACTGAGAGGTTATCTGTAGAAATCATAGCTGGGAATGGAAATTTGCAAAATTTTCCGTTGAAATTTTAATTCATTTTATACCTCAACAAAGGACACGGTCCGTGTCCACTCGAAGAACCAACTGCTCAATACTGTTCACGGAAATAATCGCTATTTATTGTGAAAGTAAAGCGAAACATCAATTTATGGTGGACAAAGCGTTACGTCGGTTTTCCAGTCAGTATGGGTCCACTAGAACTCTATATTCACTCATGCATGCAAATATCATCGACGCTATACAATCTAAAAAATTGCAGCGTCGTTAAAAATCACATAGAGAGAGAGAAAGGAACACATAAATACATAGTGTGAACACAAAACATTTTCTTAGTATCATAGCGAGCTGTACATACAGCTAGCACCGGGCTCTAAACGGCTAAGCCTTTATGCTTTACACACACGCCATTTCTTTAAAATTTAGAGAAAATGTAGCCCTATTTAAATATCCGAGACTTCAAATTATGATAAGCATGTCATACGTCTACAGTTTTATAAAAAAAGTAAGCAGTCACCAGAAATATTCTATACGACATAACTACAGCAGGTGCTAGGAACCGAATATCATTGGGCGTTATACATCGGACACAACATGAAGAAAAACATGTGACTATGATGTTTTGAAACAAAGGGTCAGAAGAGGGGAAAATAGGCATTCGTTAGAAGTTCCATGTACGTTCAAATGTATAAGAACAATACATATATCCCTTACAGGTAGCTTATATGGAGTCCGGAGGCAATGAAAAGATTAAAACCGTTAGACAGGCGTATACGAACATGGCAGTCATCTGTTGTTGAATGACAGTATTATACGTAACGAGGGAGAGAGGGGTGGGTACGATACTGACTGGAACTAAAGCACACACATTTACACATGAACACCCTCTGGTAAAGCTACAGCTAGGTGAATGGGACGGGCGACCGCGTTGGGAGTTCAGCTGTGCATTGCTCACAGCACAAGTGTGACATACGGAGCTGCGTCACACGACAGGGAGGGAACATACACACACACACACACACACACATACACGCGCGCGCATAAGGCACAAATGTGTTTGTTTGCAGTAAGAAGTTACTAAACACAGTAATGAACGTTTGGCATTATTATGTGTTATCAATGTAATTATATATAAAAAAAACAGTGTAAATTTGAAAACAGCATTTGACATTAAAAAGCTACAGGAATGACCCACTGGAATCATCGGAACATAAACACATCAATACTGACCTCATATCACTTAAATCTACAAATCTGTAGAACGCTACAACCAACGCAGAACAGAATCTTTCGTTTTCCGGGTTTCTGAACCTTGTTATGACACACCTGGCAGAATCCTTGGATTAGTGACCACCCAAAGGCAAGGACAACACAAATGCAAATGCTGCAGACACAACCATACATCCGTACTTCGAGTGGGGTTCGAACATACGACCCCAGGGTTACAGCCTGATAAGTCATATTACGTATATAGTCTTAATAAATATCGTCTTATTTATCACATTCTCAGTGCCAGCTTAAATAATGATACAGAAGCCGAGAGACGTAAGAACAGCACAACAATTCCAGCGTGTTCGCTCAGTTATTGCATCTTGATTTCCAGTTCTTAAATACTAAAGTTTCGCGCTTTCCTTGTAATCGCGTAAAATCTCTGCTTTCAATCACAATCATTCTAAAATGCGAATTTTTAAATGCGTCGTCCCATGTTTTACAGAACACTCACAAGTGGGCTGAAATCATGTGAAGTAGACAGAACTAATTAAGGTAACGGTAAAAATGTAGGCAATCCCTGCACAGGCCCTGAGAGTTCCGGTATGTTGAGGCTCCCAGATTTCAGAACAATTCGCACGTAAGGGTGGTAAGGTTGTCAGCCCTATGCACCGACCAGCTTTACCCCCACGAATTATTCCTGGGACTAATTTCTGTTATAGGATGAGTCGACTCTAGGGCCATAGTGAGGCCGGAATGATTATGTCAATGAAAAATTCCAATGACACCATCGGGAAACGAAATCGCCACGGATTGGAAAGTCCTGGGATCGAATGCCAGTGGGTGCGACATTCTTCGCATCCGTCCAGACCGGCCCTGGGGACCACCCAGCCTCCTATACAATGGGTATTAGGTCTTTCCCGGGGGTAATGCGGCTGGGAGGTGTGGCGTTGACCACTCACCTCCATTTAGTACCGAGGTTAAGGAAAGAGTAGAGCTATACCTCTAATCCCCCTCTGGCCTTCGTAGCCTGTTCTAGGGTAAAATTTATCTTTAACTTTTACATACTGAATTATACGCTAGACATACGACCAAAAGCATGTGTATTTTAAGCAATTATTGTTTACTGCAGAACAGTGCTTTTATAACTTTAAACGCTTGCTTCCTGTAGCAGGTGGAGTAACCGTTGCTCGTCCGGGCTTTACTTAAAATGAAGTGCAGTATGTATCTTACATACTGCAAGTGCTTGTTACCAACGGTAACGAATGCCTTACTTTCAACTCCCTATCTACAAATCTGAAATTTATATATATACAGTAACTTTGTGGTTTTATTTGTTCTGAATAAGCATACGTCTTATTGTATCATTATCTCCAAGAGAATACAGAATGAGGCTGTCTGAAAGCGCAGTAACCTTTGGACTGAAGAAGCAGCGGAGTAATGGAAAAATACACGGACAGCAACCATCATATTTGTATCATTTCGTAACAGAAGAGAAGTGTAGAAGAAGACTGGTTTGTTTGTTTGTTTGTTTGTTTGTTTGTTTGTTTGTTTGTTTGTTCGTTCGTTCATTCATTCATTGGTACCCCAGGAAATACTCCTGGTACGCATTTATATTAGAGGCTAAGTCGACCCCAGGGTCATTTTATGTCAATGAAAAATTTCAGTAAAACCATCGGGAATCGAACCCGCGACCTACCGGTTTGTAAGACAGTGCCTCAACCACTGTGTCCCTTTATGTAAACTGTACGGACGCTTAATTCATTAACATAAGAGTAGTGAGTACAAAGCGAGGAACAATAGATGTATTTAGATTAAAGTGAGGAGCGTTGAGCTAATGACATTCGTACAAGAGTACGCGACTCGACCAATCACAGCTGCTTAGTTGCTCTTCTATTCCAACAAAACAGACGAGGGTAAACTCTCATATTAATATCAAACGGAGATATGTAACGCGGAAAACAAGTTGCAGACTACAACTACCTCATTCAGGTAAAGTTGCAAGCAGATGTCACCTCTGTCGTCGTCACTCCTTGGTAACAGCTGGCTCGGAGCTAAAACAAGGTCTACGACATCACCCCTTGTTAAAACCCCTGACGTCACATACAAAACCAGTCGTCTCTGGCACGTGATGCCCTTATACCTTGCTTGTTTCGCGTTCAAAAAACTATTGTCTAACTTCCACCATGTCTAAAACACGTGGATCAAGGGACTCAACTAAAGCGCCTCCTACAGGCCACCAAACTACTGATTATCCATTCACCTACAGCCACAAAAGACATTAAAGAGTGGCCCTTACCGCCGACGTAATTAAGCATTTTAGCACCGAACTCACACCACAATGAAGACAAGTATGTGTCGTTCAAAACTATCAAATTACATGTAATGACTGGATGGAAATCAAATCACAGCATAAGCACGGACCACGTTCGGATTGAAGGGATTACCAAGAACCTTATGCTATGGGGATAAACTGACAGACTGACAGGAACATCAAGTTTACCATCAACCTCCTTATAGTGCCAAAGTAACACATTTCATTTATTTATAATTTACTTTCCGTCCTCGGCAGTTTCTTGCCAAATAGGCCCCTAGCGTCAAATGGTACACCATCAGTCAATAATAAAAGAATTGAAGGCGGGACCTCTGGTATATGAGGCAAAAGTGGCACCCACATTAGTGCGATGCCCGATAACAGAGTATTACAAGATGCCAACGCCTTGATGCCTAAGGCACAAGGAAAAACTGCCTTCATTCTTGTAGTCATTTGTACGTGGTTCATCATTTCTGTTACAACCAAAAGAAATTAGTAACTGTTGGCTACTACCATAATTACATCAGAATGTTTTCTGAAGCTTCTGTTGCTATTACAGCACACACACATTGAGTTGATCCTATAAGCGATCTTGAACGCATGGTCTGCCCCTGTTATTGCAGGGGTACCTGGAGAAACTCACACCCTCCCAATCCCTAACTATACCTAAAGCTGCTATTATTGTTATCCGCATAGGGATGAGGGAGGGTAGAAGCAAAGCACAGTGTGTATGCGGTGGAGAGTTGTAGGGTACGCTCTTAGTTTCCATACGGGCGCGTGTCTGGCTGAGATTGCAGCTTCATTGTTAGACGGGATAGGGGTTGTTTGAATGGACGTACGGTGCTTCATGTGTGTACCATGTCGGGACAATCCTGCTTCAAAATCTAATTGCAATTTTCCTTACTACAAAGCTGAATTTATTTTGTTTCTCAGGCATTGTTTACGCACTGCATAATGTTCAAAGTCTTCCCCGCGGCACGTACCATCTGCATCAGTCCTCCATCGTCGCTAAAATGATCGTGATCTCTTCTGACATATTTTGAAGAAGACATTTCCCTAAAATGTTTGGGGAACAGATGCCTAATTTTGGTTATATCCACTGAGCTGTCAACATTACAAGATTAGTTTGAAGAACGGAGTGAATATGAGGAAGCATCATGAATGAACCGATTCTTTTTGTTTGACTCGTACATAAAGGAATGAATAATGTCCAGCACTATACGTTGCGTCTATACCTAAAAAAAATAGCCGTGTTTCGTTAGTTTACGTTCATGCTCTCAAGTTACGCGATATGGCTAGCTTAGAGGGATGATTTAACAGACAATATAGTCCAGGATAACTGGAGGGGCTGAAAATTTTACGCAGTGCTTCGCACATGGCTTCTGTTTGTGTCAATAAAATAAAATGAATCAAGTCAGCATCCCTCAAAGAACACAAAACTGGCTCAACGTCTTAAAACAACCTCCTCTTTACAGTAAATAAATTTTGTACCACTTTTGTTCCAGGATTTGCTGCATCTTTCAGTAATTTCTGCTGTCACAGGCGTAATGTCATGCTGTCCCTCTGGATTACCGTAATATTAATATCACAATTATCATTAATAATAACAATAATAAAAATGACGCATACGTAATTAGTGATGCAGCTGTCCCAAGACCGAGGACCTGAAATGGTACTTTTGTTTCATCTTTCCACTCCGTGCATTCTTGCAGTCAATCACTTCTTTTATTCCAACTAAATGCAAAAAATATTGTGTGCATTTAGTTGGAATAAAAGAAGTGATTGACTGAGCTGTTACGTCTATGTAAACATGATGTCCGAAGCACATCATCACATTAGCATACAAAATTAAACAACAACGGCACACGAAACAGATGGCAATAGTACCAGTAGTCCTGTCGGCAAATGATGTGGCGCCGAAGACCCTGCACAAGAGTCTGATAAATCTTCTAAACCTTAAACAACAGCATCTCCAACAATATCCAAAAGGCAGCAGTGCTTGGAACATGCCACACTGTGCGGAAGTTCCGCAGTCTTCGGTTATAATGCATAGCGTTTTTAGCGGCTTCACCAACACTACGAGTATTTTTCATCCGAGTGTTGATGATGACGATGACGACTATTATGATGATGGTAATAATGATGATGAAGACTATGATGATGATCACAACAACAGCAACTGCTAGTACTACAATAGTGAAGACAACAACGCCTGCCTGCCTGCCTGCCTGCCTGCCTGCCAAGACAAGTTACTCAAGTTCGCAAGCAACGTGCCAAAAAGACATACAAAGGAGACGTAAAACTCTATGCATTCCATTTCTCTTCACTAGAGACGAGTGGTCAGCTTCACAATGACTGTATTTTTTAATGGGACTGTACCTAATTTCATAATCTTTTGTCAAGGTAGAAACGAATCTGATTCAGACCGAAAGCTTGCGGGGAGAGCTGAGGGCGAATTGGTTGGTTAGGGAGGATTTAGAAGTGCACGAGTAAGGCGGAAGGGGTGCATTGCACATAACAGCTGAGCAGTAGCAGCATGAAGGAGATCGAGATTGGTTTTAAGGGTAGTGGAGGGTGCGCTTCAAAAGGGTGGGATGAGAACGGTTGAACCTTCTAGAAGCTGAGGGTTTGACAAATGTGGAAATGTGAACAGTTCGCCCTGATTACTAACACACATGAGTATCAGTGTAAAAGTGTTACATACTCGTGCCATAATAGGCAATTCACACTTCATCGGATAAATTAATAGTTCATTAGCCTACAATTTCGCATTACTGGGCCTTGCCATGCTTGGGGCAAGTTAGCCGCCGGGTTCGCACATAGGGGGGACTGGTTCAACTCCAGGTCAGTCTATGCGAGATTCGTGGTCGATCAAATGTCACTGAAACAAGCTTTTTGCCTAATTAGGCCCAATTCGGTGTTTTGTCAGTATCAATCCACAAGTGTTCCATACTCAAATTTCAGTCATCTACCAATGACGCCCTATAACCTTAGCAAGTGAAAGCGTTGTTAAATATCACATCTCTCTCTCTCTCTCTGTCATTACTGGGTATCTGCAAATATAAAGACAATGAATGCCCAATGACGAAGGCACCGCTACAACAACTACAGCAACAAAAATATATGTAAATTAAGCCTTTATTAACCATTTAAGGACGAAACATACTTACTTACTCCATGGTGCAGAGTCCTTCTTGATAAGCTAACTGGTTTGCAGCTAGTCAAGAAATTCCCCGCATTTCACGGAACCCGAAGGTTCATTACCGCACTCACAAGCGCCCGCCACCTGTCTCTATCCTGGGCCAGCCCAATCCA
>Ga0123355_10007424_pt1 | contig 16423 bp, 6 predicted proteins | sample TergutEmb28metaG_3_FD_89872 | JGI IMG/M metagenome (GOLD analysis project Ga0123355, IMG submission 89872) | Embiratermes neotenicus P1 segment gut microbial communities from Petit-Saut dam, French Guiana - Emb289 P1 | ecosystem: Host-associated > Arthropoda: Insects > Digestive system > Gut ...
CCCACATCCCACCTCCTGGAGATTCATCCTAACATTATCCACCCATCTACGCCTAGGTCTTCCCAGTGGTCTCCTTCCCTCCGGTTTCCCCACCAAGACCCTATACACCTCCCTCTCCTCACCTAACCTAACCTACCCTACCCCCCCCCCCCCCTCCCTCCCCGTATGCGATCTTTCACGTATGTAGCACTACTGCTTGTTACTTTCACAGAAGTGAAGTGTGTTAAGTCAAATTAAATTTTGGAAACGTCGATAAAGCAATTGCAAAATATATTTCACAAACTGACACCGTCAATTTATAGAAACAGGAAACTCCTTCAATATATCTGCTATATATCGGCGTTGTTAGGAAGGGCCAAATTTGCAAAAGAAGTTGCAGTCCTTTCATCTTAATCGTTTAAGACAACGGCAATTTATGATAATATGCAACATTAGAGATTCGACTCTACGAAGTTGAAGGGCTTACTGAAGCGATCTTTCTTTGAACTTTTTCTGTCGTCTAAGTTTCAAGGTAGTACGACGTCTTCCGACACCTCGTACTGGACTGAAAGACGATGGACAAATTCAAAAAAAAAATTACTTTAATAATATTAGAAATGTTGACACACAAACACATACACACACACACATATATATATATATATATAGAGAGAGAGAGAGAGAGAGAGAGAGAGAAAGCGTAACTTTTTTTGCACGTTCGCTCTGATATTTCCTCTAGATATCCGATTAAAAAGAGCCCATTACTGTCTTAGGTTTTAGCGGACACTGATGGAAACTGGCGAGAAGTTAAAAGTAACATAAGCAATGTATTGAATAAGCACATAAACAGTTTTACATTTTCCCTCTTCACTGTTATCACAAACAGTAACATAGAATTGAAGTCGTATTTCATCAATGGGACGAAATACATACCTGTCCAGAGCAGTCAAATTGCAATCATGAATTTCTCTTCCTTTGTTTTTCATGTGGCAGGATGGGTGGAATTTTGTTAGTAAGCATTTCGAATATTTCAATAGGAAACTGGGAAAAGTACAGGCAACGTCACTTCTGTTTCATTATCTGCAACCTCGTAAAATTTACAGGAACATACATACGCCATAAAATGTATATTTCACTCTTCTATAGAAACTCTGTTGAAAGCTCCCCGACAAATATTCAGCAATTTGCACTACAGATATGTGTACGTTTCACAATCTTTCGTAAATTCTTCAATCTTCAATTTCATTGATCTTCATTCAGCGGTTCTGCAGTTGTTACATGCCTACAGACGGAAGGTTGGGGAAAGGGATTTTAACAGAAGCACAGCAGGGATGTGAACGCACCTAGTAGTATTCACAAACTGCTTTTCCTGCTATTCCTTTATTCGTAGCCCACCTGTCAATATGTTCGAAGTTTCACAGTCATTAGGACGAAAAAATAACAGTTAAAAATTTGAAATTTTTTATGTATTGGAAGACGGAATAAAATATATTCTAGATTGAAGTGTGTGTATACTTGTCTAACACAACTATATGTTGGTAGAGTTATGTATAATTTATTACATAAAATCAACTACATGTTTCTTATGTTAATTGAGGTATATGTACCTGTACAGGTACATATACCTCAATTAACATAATACCATGGATCCAACTATGTTAACCTAGAGCAGTATATAGCAGAGTTCATGTACCCATACCACCCATCCTACACAACATGAGAGTTCTCATTCCCAACCCACACCTCACCTTCCCACTGTATAAAAAAGACTCACATAAGTCAAGTATAACTGCTTACTAAGTGTTTTTCAATTTTCAATTATCAACCTGAAGATGGCCAATGAAAAGGGCCGAAACATGTAGTTGATTTTATGTAATAAATTATACATATCTCTACCAATATATAGTTGTATTAGACAAGTATACACACACTCCAATCTATTTATTGTAAACACAACGGGGATGACAAACCTTATGAAAACATATTCTGTTTTAGGTGTAAATAAAAAAAAATCTGTTGGCCTGTGATATTAGAATTGAATTTCCAACATCCTTCATAGAACACTCAATTAATGAAAATATCTACACAGAGATTTACATTAGGAACTCCAACAGTAAAACTTAATCCGCTGCGTTTGTTGTTCAACATCGTCTAAAATAATGAGGTTTTATTCGTATTTATTTTTTTTTTAATTTTACTCGGAACATCGCCAAACTGCCATGGGGTGTGACAGGTAATTACAAATTAACAACAATGCAGAGAAGCTAACGGAAATTGTGTTCAAACCGATCATTACGAAAACCGGTCCATGAATGTTGCGCACTCTTATGGCAATTCATCCCCGTTGTGTCGTCAGTACATTTGTAAGTTCTCGTACAATATTGCCAGTCCAAACATAATTCTTTATTCACTGAAAAAGCAGCTACATGTTTCGGCTATAGAAATATAGCCTTCATCAGGCTGACTGCAAGAACAAAATGGAAATATTAACAATTGCTTGGTATGACACGTCAGAACCATACAGATACGTAGTACATTGTTCTACAAAAATACGTACGTAGCCTCGAGAAAAAGATTTTTTAAAGAAAATGTACATTTATCTTCAAGAAGACTGAAACAATGATAAGGGGTATACTAAAAATAAATTTAGAACATTAAGAATAGGTTACTGACACGTGCTACTCTTAGCATTTTAAACTTATTATTACTAAATTATTACGGTTGCAGATTTTTTGAACATAATTTTACCTTTTTTATAAAATTCCCTTTCTCAAGGCTACTTACCTCTGTCATGTATGTTTACATAAAAATACATTAGTAAGGTTTTGAGATCTCAAACAACGCAAATGTGAATATTTCCATTTTATAATTTTAGAGATCCTCATGATGGCTAAAATTCTATAGCCAAAACATGTAGCTCTTTTTTGCAGTAAATGAACAGTTGTGTTTATACTGAATACACTGTACTTTTTAATGAATGTCCGGTACATTGATGTTTGCAGTTGCATCAGGAGACAGAGAGAAACGTACTGAAGAGCAGATAAGCGCGTTCAGGCGCCTAATAGAATTACAGACAAGAAATCCTATTAGGTAGCCGCCTTCAAGGGCCTATCCGTCCCTCTGCAAGTTCTCTCTACGGCAACAGTTTTTTCCCAACTGTTCGCCACTTGCGAACCGCCCAATGACACTGGATTTTCCAAGGCTTGATATCCAACGTACCGTACTCAACACGGCACAAATAACAGACAAGAACTCTACTTGCTCTTAGAATATCTGAACATGTTTATGCAACTAAGAACGGGGACAGATTAGTTTATGATAGGCACTCAAATAGTTCCCATAATCTAGGGAACACCAAGATTCACTACAGCCCATGCCAGGGGCCGCGCGTTCTAAGACGTATGTCTACGGCCGACTGTTTGCTGGGGTTGCGGGTTCGAATCCCGGCGGGGGAATGGATGTCTGTCTCTTGTGAATGTTGTGTGTTGTCAGGTAGTGGTCTCTGCAATGGGCTGAACACTCGTCCAAAGGAGTCCTACCTAGTGGTGTGTGTGTGTGTGTGTGTGTGTGTCTGTGTGTGTGTGTGACAGAGAGAGAGAGAGAGAGAGAGAGATTGTGTGATCAAGTGCAGCAATAACAGTCTACACCAACGATGTGTAGGTAGAAGAGGTCAGAGAATGGAAGAAAGAAAGAAAGAAGATTCACTTCCACCCTTCCAGGCGCCGGCCACTAGACCATTTCCTCATAAGCTAGATGAATTCAGTCCACATTATTGAACCATATTACTCCACGATACTTGAGGTGGAAGATTGAGGGTTCGTCTCCAGGCAGCGGAAGATATTTTTCTCTTTTCCATAAAGTTAAGACAGCCTTGGGGTCCTTACAGTGGCAGACAAAATGGAAAACGGAGGCTGATTTCACGGGGATAAAGCGGTCAAGCTTGACGAATCTGCTGAAATGCAGTTTTGTGCGACTTATATAATCCCTACGTCTCCAAATTGGAGAAGGGACAAAAACAAATTCTGAACTCAACGACAGCAAGCATTTGCTGAATTAAACCTGTTTGTAGTTTGTTAATGTCGCCTGATCTCTTTCTCCACGTGCATTACAAAGCAGTACAGTAAGTCGATGTCCAACGCTGGTTACAGGGTCCAAGGAAAAGCGTATTTGGTGATTTCGGATTAGTATTAAATGGGATTTGCGAGGATAAGGAAACGCGGCCTTCAAATGTCGAAGTAAATAAACAATACAATCCTAAACTGTAACGATGTTTATTTACAAACATGCAATTTCGTAAACAGAAAAGGAAGGTCAATATAGAAGATGAAAAAAATTCGGGATGGTGAGCTGAAAATTTACGCGAGATTTGAAATGTCGACAGCGGTGTTGCTGAAAATTCAGATCATCTGCGTTATTTACTCTGCGTAGTCTGCGAAACAGTTACCGACGTTTCGGAGGATGGTGTTGCTATCATATTTAGGGTCAAGTATTCCAAGAACAAATAAAGGCACGAGAGAAGATCAGGATACTTTATGTAGGCAAGGATGCGCGTGTGGGTTAAAGCGCCGTGTTGCACATGAAGAACAAAACGAAACAAGTTGGTTACATAATTATTCATGCAAAACCTGAACAGTCTTTTACCTTTTTAAGAACAGTTACGTTTTTCTTATGTCCGGCAGACCACGCACGTACATGGAACATTTTCGTTCGTCAAATATCTTAATCGCTGGCGCTAATTTTTCCACGTATAATCGAATACAAGTTTGAAGAAGGTTTCTTGCAGTACATTTCAAAGCTCTTAATGCTGTTATATATGTTACGAATTTAGTTTTGAAGTTTGAAGTTTAAATCAAGAATCATCACTGAAATATTACATTTCTAGGACTCAAATTTGGCATATTAACCTGCAGTAATTGCAGACAAAGCGTAACCGTATATTGCAGTAACACGCAGAGAATCGCAAATGATTCACGACGTATACTTGGAGCGAATCCCCCCCCCCCAAAAAAAAAGAAACTGCAATATTCAGCAAAGTCTTTGTCTCTGGCTCATATGTCGGATTATATTTGAGTTTCGATGTCTTTCCTTATTATTTTGACCTCAGATTTCCAGCTTTGCTCCCTCATCATCCATCAAATTCTTTACTTCATTATTTTCCGCGCTCTACTCTTAATTAATGAACTTGTTAATTGGACCAACTTCGCAACTTGCTCATTGATTTTCATATATTCCTAACTTCTACGGCTCGAACTCCTAGCCAGACATATATATATATACTTACATAGTTGGCGTTTAAACGGGTAAGAAACATAGTTTCTTGCCCAAAGAAAAAACGGAGAATATATGTTTGAAAATTAACTGCTCTGTAAAAGCTGGTGGGTTTGCAATCGGTATGGATTAGGCCCTCTGGGCTGTTCTAATTCAGAACAAGGTCCTGAAATTATGAATCTTTTGTAGCTATTTGTTAGGAGCCCTTGTACGGGAAATCAGTCCATTGTAAGACCTTCAAATACACAGAACGTAAACACACAGTTAACTTTCACATAGGCCCAGTGTCCGGTGTGGGATTACAGTTCAAGATTATATTTTTCGAGCTGTCGAAGGCCGTAGTCCTCCGTGCCAAAAGTTATTAAAACGACAAATCAAGGAGGTTAATATAGGCGACTTATGCATCACAAAAAAGAGAACAAAAATAAAAAAAATCTTTCCTTTCGTAGATCAACCGTAACTGGAAGTTATTATTCTTAGAGATAGTAAAAGCAGTCCTGTTACAGACCCGGAGTGGCCCAGAGTGTTCCAGGAATTTAAAGTTCCCAGACTTCATGACAACGGCACAGGATGGTGGTAAGGTTGTCAGCCTTAGGTACCGGCTGCCTTTACCCCAGGAAATGCTCCTGGTACTCATTTCTGTTACAGAATGAGTCGACTCCAGGGCCATAATGCGATTGGAAGGATTTTATATCAACGAAAATTCCAATCGAACCAACGACCTTCCGATTTGTAGCACAGCACCTTAAACACTGTGTTACCGCGGTCCTATAATTACAGATAGAATCCGTATTATTATAAACTTTAGGAAATAAAGTATGAAAATTCTGGGCTGCTTAAGAATTTACCTCTGTCACGCCAGTTTGTTAACACAGCAATCAATATATTGTGGTTTCAAGAACGCGTGGGATTTCTTGACCACTTTAACAATTATCAGCTTCTCAATAGGGTTTTGCTCAACGTCGTTAATTCGTAAAACATTCTTGGTTAGGTGACTGGTTGGTTAATTATTTTTTTTAGTTATTCGTATGCAGCCTGTTATGAAATGCTTGTGTCCTGCATTCCACACACTGTTTTCTATATGTTGCAAAATATGATCTGATATCCTGATTTGCATAGTTTATCAAAACAATTACATAATTTTTTTACGACTCGACAGCCCTGGTGGACCAACGCCTCCTCATTATCGAGGCTTCACTTTCACACTGAGTTAGATACACCACACTCGGCAGGACTCCTCTGGACGAGTAATCGGCCCGTTGCAGATATCTCTAATTGACAAAACACAACACTCACATGAGAAAGACATCAGTGTCGCGGCGGGATTCGAACCCGCAATTCCAGCAAGCGATCGGCTGCACACCCACGACCTAGACTGCACGGCCACCGGAATTGGCGTTACATAAAGCTACTGATAAAGAATTCATTTCCACACCTTTATAGCACGTAGGTTGTATTTTGTGTATCCTTCACAGTATCATTTCCGGAAAGCAGTAGCATCAATATACTGAAATTATATTGCGAACACTACAAATGTAAAAATACTTTGTCTAATAATTCAGTTGAACCGTTTGTGTTTTCCGTTCTGTGCATAAATGCAAGGCGAGAGGAACTAAGCCAACATATGCCTGTATAATGAATGTTTACACAAAGACGACAGATACGGGTTTGTTGTAATCAAAACATGAAGCACAATAAATGAGCAGATTTTCGAAGCCTTGAAGCACTGCCTGTTCAAATTACTATCAACGCACTAATATTCCTGCTCTGATTAATATGGATAATGTACTCCAACATATCGTTCGCAAAACGCTAAAAATGCTTCGAAAATTCGAACGCACTATACATACACACGATTTCTATCATTTTGACGATTTATTTGCGTCGCTTTCAATGATCCAAATCCTTTGTAATTTTTCGTGTATTTGCCCATTGACCACAAAATTCATCTCACAGCTGATGTTCTGTTATTGATTCGCCATCGGAGCGTCTATTTCTATTCAATGGCAAATCCCATGAGTTTATTGCAGTCCTTGGCTTTCTGGTGACATCATACAGCGCACGAAAAATAAACTGACAAGCGGGAAGTGTGTCTGGCAGGTTGCAGGCACATTGTGTCTCCGAATCCAATCAGCCGATTACGATGTAATTTGGTACTGCTAAGAATGGTTCTTACCTATTAATTATATGAGATTTTATTTAAAAATACTATTTAATTTTGTGTTGGGTGTGTGAAATATTATTAGTATTACAAGTGCATTTAACACTTTACATATAAATCGTTCATTTAACATTTTTTTAAATTTTATCACCTGTGTTTGCAGTAAAGCACATGTCAACACTTATCATTCCAAAATTTTATTTTACTTCCCTCTTATTTAACATAGTCATGTATGTATTTGATTTCTGAGGTATACTGAGAGTATCACGTTATGTTCTGTTGTGGCAGTACATTTATACGCCTACCAGGAATAAAACGATATAAAATATACTCAGTTTTCTACGACTTTTATCTGAAATAATTTTCGAGTTGCTAGATATTTAAGAAACAGAAGCAAAATATTTACAACTAGCCGTGTTACGCAGTGTGCCACCATCAGCAACAACAATCCGAATCTTATCCGAAATAATATATTTACTTTTTCAATAAATAAACTTTAAGTCCAACAGGGCATAAAAAGAGTCAAGAAACGCGTGTGGAAAACCTGTTTCTTCTACATTGGACTGAATGTTTAAAACACCGCTCTCTTCTTGTAATGTGGTCAATTAAAAATAGACAGAATTACAAATCCACAACAAGATTGCAAAAATAGACACAATTTCGTCTGCTTAAGTTACTGCAATTGGCCACACCAGGATTCAGCAAACAGTGTTCTCTCTACCTGTTTTATCGTTACTTTAATTAAAACAGGTTTGGAAAAGATCCTTAAAAAATTCAAAGGAAATTCGTCCTATAAATTAAAGGATAAAAATGCCTAAGTAAACTGATGTCGTATGTCAAGATATTGAGGTCTATTTTACGTGAAAGAATGTACATAACGAAGCAACAGGGCTATGAATACCACCTATTAGAGGCTAAGAGAAACTAGGTTTTCTGAGTGGATGACGTGTTCTTAGTCAATCGGTCATTAAACGCCCGCTATTAGGACTAGGTACGCAAATTAATCTTGTCAGTGTATAATAACTGAACATATACATGAAACGCTAAGCCTTAATTAACCATGTCCGCTTTTTCCTCCTCTCTCCTTCATGTTTTACTGCCTGATCTTGCCCGCGGCAAGCAACTGTCTGCAATTTGTACACTTGCATAATCACGTTTATACTTATTAATCTCATGAAAAGAAAAATTAGCAATATGAAGTTATAATATGAAACCCAGATCAAGATTTAAAGTGTAATATTCTGTTTTCGTGCAAGCAAATGTGATCTGCCTGCATTCTCACTTTAATACTGTCATAAGATTTGAAGTTGAAACGTAATAAGGAGGTAGTTTTCTGCGGCGCGTTCATTTACTTACTTTTAAAGTATTTCTTTTGTATTTGGTATAGAGGTCTTGTGGCCTGGACAACTTCGTCCACTAAAAGTGCAGCTGTTAGGCTGAAGGTCGAAGTGACACTCTGATTGGAATAACACTGTTGTCGAAGATATGGACGGTCTTCAGAAATGCCATGTACACGCATGTAATATGCATGTGTGTTAAACCGTAATTTCATAAAACAGAATATTGGATTAATTTCCGATATAGAAACTTACGCCTGCAAGTAGATCAACACTGCATCCTTTCTCTTTCTTCCATAATCTACTTCAGTCATCGTTTCCCTACTTCATTCTACGCCGCAGATCCCAATAATCAATAAACAACGTAAATATGTTTAGAAGATTTAATACCTCGTACAAAGACATGGGTTTGCAGCGGATTCCGTCTTGTGATGTACATACTTTAGACTACACATTTAGTTTTTAGGCGCGTTCGCAAAATTTCTAAAAACGACTATTAGGTTCGTCATGTCTGTCTATCTGTCCATCTGTCCGTCCGCCCGCCCGCCCGCCCGCATGTAACAACTCAGCTCCCACTTGACAGACTTTCGTGATATTTGATATTTGAGTATGTTTCGAAAATCTGAGGACAAAATTAAAGTTTAATTAAAATCTGACAAGAGTAATGGGTACTTCACCTGAAGACCAACACACATTTTTTACCATATCTCGCTCAGTTCTTCTTAGAATGAGAAATGTTTCAGACATAAGTTGAATAGAAACCCAAAACACAAATTTCATTTTCGATAACTTTTTTTTTTTAGAAAATCGTGGCGTTTATGAGATAATGTAGAGCCGGGCAGGCTACAGATGACAATAAGGCGCATGTACATTTCAAGCTGGGTAAATAAGGCTACAGACACAGACACAGACACAGACACAAACACACACACACACACAAACACAAACACTCTGAATATGAAATACTTATTGCTTTTCCACTGCAACAATGATTGCACGAACACGCCTCATTGTTACGTTCTAAGTACAGTGCCTGTCTTGTATTCACTACATGCATAAGTGTCTGTGGTGGTACTCAGATAAACATTTTTCTGCAATACTTGCACAAGCTTCCATTTTCAGACCATATTCGCCCACGCGTAGAAGCAAAGCAGTAGTCAGGACTTTCTGAATGCCGCGTGTTTCCCATTTCCTATAATATATTGTAGATAGAAGCGTGGGCTGATTGTCATCGTTATGTGTATCTGAAGCAGTAACATGGCCAACTCTGATCTCACCCTAAAGGGAAGGTCTCTCGGTTGGTGGGAGGCCGATTACTGCCTACCAACTTTGTCCCAATTTACTAGTACTGTACCCAAAACCCTACAGCCGACAACACGAGATTTAATTACTTAAAAGCAAAACGACTATTTCCGTTAAGTTTTCAGCACTCCTGATCCGTATTTGGTAGATCCCGGCTTCGATTTTCGGGACACAAAGTCCACATACCATATGACCTGCAGGGGCGGACCTACGTTTCTGAGGTCTGCAGTTTATACAATTTTTGGGGCCCCCTTTAAGAAAAACAGTACAAAATTACAATTTCAGAAATAGTACCTATGAAAGTGAATATTTATTTAGAATAAGAAAAGAAATCACAACAAATTACAAATTTCAAACAGCTGACAAATACCTCACACACACACACACACACACACACACACACACACACAGTCACCACAAAATCAGGAAAAACGACATAACATCTCTACTAACTGCCTGACACACCTCTATAATACATAACCGATTGTGGTTAAAATATCTTCGCAAAATATGACCATGTGAACACATTACTACAGCCCCTCCCAGGGCCTGGGAAGGGACTCGTAAAAGTGAGGGGCTCTGAAGCTTAAGTTTCATTAGCTTCATGGCATATCGGCCCCTTACAATCTATGAATCTGACAAGCGTCGTTAAATACATTAAATTTTGAATTAATATGTATATTTTAATTTAGTGGATGACGAAAAATTTATTGTCCGCAAGATGGCGTGGTTCAGTCGTCATTAGATTAATTACGTCTAACTGTATCAAGATTAGTGTTTGTCGTAGTTTTTTTTCAGCCCTTCCATTCAAATACTTGTGCAGTACTTTAAAACAGCTCGCAGCTAACTAATCACTGCGCACACCTTGAAATTGCCTTTCACAATATTTCATCTCCATGTCGAAAAATTATTTAAATAAGAATTTAGATCTCAGCGAGAATTCTGAGCATATTAATTTTTGCAAGACGAACAATTCTACGGAAATTGACTGAAATTCTTTTTGTGTTTAACATGTTGAGTTCACAGGAATCACATAAGGACATTCGAAAAGTTTTGTGGCATAAACACGATTCGAAATTTCGTGGAAATCCTGTTATATCGGAAAGTAAAACATGCGGTCGAAAGTTCGTTTGACGTACGCAGTGAACGTAACACATGAAAACTATATTGAAATAAATTCGCGAGGTTAATTGATAGCTGGAATACATGAAACCAAAGGTCATTTTAAAAATTAACTTCACTTCTTAGTCGATTAATTGTACTATCAGATGTTAATTTATTTTGCTTGTTTATGTTCTATTTAAGGATGCTATGATTAGCTCAGACGATGTAGCGTCGACTGGAAGGATGATTATTGAAGAACAGACTAATGGATTCGAACGGATGTGGAAGGTACCGGTTGTGGAGTAACCCGTGCAAATATCCCTGCTTTGCGAGATACCGGGCTTCCGCCGCGATGTAGACGAGGCCTTCACTCTTTTGTGTTTTCATGCAGCGTTTGTCGGTAGTACGAGAAAAATTTTCGACCTTCCAAAATTTGACAGATAGGCTGTCCCGAAACGTCGGCAAACATCCACCACCATCTGCTACGTAACAAGGCAAAGAGCGGAAACCTCATCCCTCTATTTGCCTGGGGAGAATGTGGACAACCTCGAGAAATTTGAAAGAGAATACTCAGTGTTACAGACGAGATTCGAAAGAGTGACCTCCCATATACAGTCAGAAGCGTTAGTGGTGTAGCCCATTTGCTCGATCAGCGGCTAAGACAAAGTCAGCAGGTAAACAGACGCCCGGCAGGCAGCAACAAAAAAATGGTCGTTCGATCATCCAGCGCTAGCTTAATGAAGATTACAACAAAGACACTGAGGTTGCTAATGTACTTGTCTAACGAAACAATATTCGAGATGGGATCAATGTTTTATGCAACTGGTGCCTCCGGTATGGCATAGTATTGTACCCATTCCAATACTCTGCATCCACATCCAAATCGATGCAGCAAGCCAGGCATCCAGCAGGCCAGCTAGGCAGAGAGAGAGAGACAGAGAGGGTGCTAGGACAGGGGATTGCAGAGCGAAGGGGTTAAATCCTCCCCATCCCCATCTCCTGCAAATTCAACCCCATAACACCCATCACATATCACCTTCCCCGGGGGTCCCGTCCCCAACTGGCTGGGGCTCAAAACGGACTATAAGACTATAAGACCTATACGCTTATCTCCCCTCAACTGAGCCGCTTACCCGCCACCTTATTCTTCCCCTTACATAACCACCTGTCTCACTTCTAAAAATAGATCCCACTCATAAAAGGAAGATTTCTGCAACAAGTACGGCTGTGCAGAAAGGTGAAGTCGTTTCCGTGTATTCCATAAAGGCGTATGGGGGAGTGGAGTTACGACTCCACTCATTCTTAAACTTGGCACTGAATGGAAGTGAGTGATCGTCTTCACACCCCAACTTCACCCCCGCTACTCTTTTAGCAGAAGGCTGGGTAGGCCCCAGAGACGGTCTATTCTCTGGAGATGAAAATCCAACATGATTTCACGTGTTTCTCACCCACAATCTAATCACTATCATAAGTATAATAATTTCGTTACCCCAACTCCCAGGCGGAGTCTTGTAAACTTATTGGGAAGTCCAGCAGTGCTCCATACATTCTTAACCCTTTGACCGTGGTAACCAGAGGACAGGGTGGGCTTGACAGGGTTGTAAAATAAAAACCCCTTCAGGTTCAAAGATTGAACTACGGCAATCCATCCAATAACTTTACTGATTGGGACATTCAGAGAAGTGAACATAAAGAGGTGATTTTACCTCGTACCTAGTACGATAATTCCTTCAATATAGACAAAGTGTAAGTAAGAAGGTAAGAGCTGATTATTAAATTCTACCTCGTGGAGCTGCTTATAATTCAATTAGACATAATTTCTTTCGTATTTCATTCTTGCCTTCACCCAAAAAAAAAAATCTTTCAGCAGAAGTTAAAAGTGAAAGCTATTGATATTTTCTAACATTAATAGAAATTTATGTTCATCATAATGTATGGTATACATAGTACATAGTAGGACAGGTATTGTGACTGTGCAGGCCTAAACCAATAACGTGGTACTGAATATGTAATGTGCCCTGCGTCACAGAATTAAATGAGAAATCATCATAACGATATATGTATATACGTGTATATGATGTTTTTGACTCTCAGCCCTGGAATTAAATCCCGTAATACTGACCTTAACTCCTGGAACATTCTGTGTATATATATAGCTCATTTATAACGATGCAGTATCATTCTTTATTGCACACCTCCGGGCACAAGAATGCATTTTTCCCATTTTGGCACGAGTTTCAAAACTCCATCCCGGTAAAAATGGGGGTATTGCATTCACGAACATTCACGAACAGAAATGACGACTTCCGCTTTATTGTGGAAACGGCGGCTATCCAAGCATTACTTCAGCGGCCCAGACGAATGCTGGTCCGGCGGATCGCAGTCACGAGCGTCCAGACGTACCCAGTAGAAAGGATACGACAACTCTTTTGCCCGATGTACTAAAGAGTAGTATCTCGCGACAGATGTCAAGGTCTCTTCGTGCAAATTGCATCAGGCACGTGTCACAACATGTCGGAGTAGGCGTTTGCGTTGACTGTTGTGCCCCGATACACGAATTCAACGTGCACAACTCCCCTACAGCAGAATACAGATGTCATAACTTTCCAGAAGGCCGACGTGTTCTGAACTTTTTGGCTATAGCAGAAATTTGGTGTTTCTAGTGCGTTCAAATTTCAAGAATAAACTGGTGCGCTCGTGAACCATCACCTGTCACTATGGATTCTTGGAAATTCTTTCTTTAACATTCTAAGGCCTAAAACAGTAATTTCGGAATGTCGACTTTCGTGTTCCACTTCCAGACATCATTTTACCTCGCGTGCAGGCACTTAGCGGCATCACAGCTCTTCGTGCCGATGATCAATCCAAATTGTGACTCACCGATTCTCAAAAGGCAATTCCTCCAGTCGTGCTGCCTTCAAAGCCAGCAGCATGTGTTGGGGCGACCGGTGCTATCATCATCATCATTATCATCATCATCAAGGATCACAGCTCGACCATTTTCAATCTCTCTGCACCAGTTTCTGCCACGCTGCCCTCTAATTACGTCATCAATCTACTAATTCCATGGAACACATTCCTGTGTGATAGGCCAACAGTTGTCATCATATCTATCAACTGGAAGTGAATATCCATGGGAAAACATGTTTAACCCACAAAAACCTAACCACAATCACAACTTCTTGGAAACAAATTTCCAGTATATTTGTCATTACACATCAACTTATCCCCGAACAGCGTCTGTATGGACTCTTGCACCATCTGTAGCGTGATAACCGAACAACTGCTAAGTCCTACCGAAAAGTAAAATGAATACAGAAAACAAAATTTACGCGTTAGGGAACCTTACTTCTTTGAACACATATGGTATGTGTATCTATATACACTTGTATCTGCCATGTATGTACGCATTTTGTACGTACATGTCACCAGGCTATTTTCCTACGCCACTACGGTTGTCAAGTACTTCCATAGGTAGCAGTTCTGTATTTGGAACTGTGCTGTTATAATGGAGAAGTGATGCAAATCACTAACAATTATACACAGAATATATTAGTGTTTCCCACTTTTAACTTCCACTTGGAAAAATTAATGTGGTGAACCTATATATGAAGACACGAACGTAAATGATTCCGTTTTGAATTTAAAATGGCCTTTCCACTTAGTAGACGCACTAGTAAACTTTAACCGTCTTATATGCATTCTCACGGTTATTTTTATTTATACACATATGTGTATATATATATATATATATATATATATATATACACACACATCCTGACGAGGAGTCTTCTTCTGTATACCAACATACAAAGTGGATTTCTCCCTTTTACCGAATGACATATCTGTTGATACTAAGATTACGGCTGATAAAATTACCGAAATATGGTTATGAGCTGTTTACTGACTGTGAACTAATTTATGTTATTTGGACAGAAAATGATACTTGAGAATTATTTGTGCTTGTGCATGTGCGTGTGTGTGTGTGTGTGTGTGTGTGCGGATATACGTACTGTATGTATGCATGTACGAATGAAAGTGAGTAACTGAAGTTGTGTGGGGGCTCCGAAACCATTCAGTGGATTTCAATGGCTTTCGGTGTTCGTGATCTATACCAGCATTTGTTGAGCGTATTTCATTGTAGTTTGTATTTATTCACATAGCCCCAAATTTACATGAAGCTCAAATTTAACATTACACATTTTTTAAACTAGTTATTGTATAAAGAACCGCTATAAGCCTGTAATACAAAATCGTGAGTTCACTGAGTTTTTTAACTCTCATTCCAAACAAATCTCGAAATAAATCATAAAGTTAAAATTAGGTAACTCTCAAACGCATAAACGCCTACTATGCTAGTAATTTCAACGCTTATTTCTGCTGCAATTTTGTATTAAACTGACAAATATATAAAAAAATGTATTTTACTGCCTTCTCTGTCACTTAAATACGAGACGCTTATCGATCCTTAAGCATTCGCTTATTCTTGGTGTCCTGATTCTTTTAAAAATCAGGCTAAAACCTTGAAGTAGACTAACTTTAGTCTAAGTATGTGCACGTAAATACAAGTCAATGCTCATGCAGATACATATATTCTCTATTACAAAGAAAAATGTTTTAATACTCTTTACAAAAATGATCTGTGTTTGCTCTGAGAATCATTCCGAATACATAAATACTGCGACAAAAATACATATCGTTTAATGCTACAGTAAATGTATATAATTACAACAGTCCTCGAAAGTTAAATGAGACAGAGTGTAAAGGTAGAATACTAATAGAGTGTGTCAATAATAGAAACGTGTGTGAACTATACTCTACAAATTTATAGTCTGCACTTCCCATAGACCACTTCAGTGCCAGTCTGATAAGGTACGAAATACAATTAAAATTAATTTAAATTGAACTACGATACCCTACATCAGAAAGACAAAAGAATGCAAATTCGCAAAGATACATAACGTGAAATACGTAGTGTACACTTAGGAACACGGGCAGCACTTTCGCCACCTTGGAATTTTGACACAATTTCTTATATCCAATAGTTTAGTAAATCAAACAAGGAAAAAACCCAAAACATAATCATTTTAATTAAACAACAAGTGTTACCTGAATCTGATATTTATTGGACCGTGCATCATTGTGATAACTGAAGAATAAAAAACCAACTAGATGCCACTTATTATTTTATTGTACTTCTTATAGGCTCAACATGTTTCGGACATTACTATGCCCATCATCAGGAGCTCGCGACTATGATGTTGATTACCAC
>Ga0123355_10007425_pt1 | contig 16422 bp, 12 predicted proteins | sample TergutEmb28metaG_3_FD_89872 | JGI IMG/M metagenome (GOLD analysis project Ga0123355, IMG submission 89872) | Embiratermes neotenicus P1 segment gut microbial communities from Petit-Saut dam, French Guiana - Emb289 P1 | ecosystem: Host-associated > Arthropoda: Insects > Digestive system > Gut ...
ATTCTACAAGATAGCGTTTGGAATAAAGTTAGCAGTAATCGTACTGCCAAGCGTTCGACACGATTTTACATTGATGAAATGCATCTTCTCTTGAAGGATGAGCAGACCGCATCGTATACTGTCGAAATTTGGAAGCGTTTCCGAAAATGGGGAGGAATACCCAGCGGTCTGACGCAGAACGTGAAGGATTTTTTGGCTTCCCGTGAGGTTGAAAACATCTTCGAGAACAGCGATTTCATCTATATGCTTAACCAAGCGGCTGGGGATAGAGTTATCCTTGCAAAGCAACTTGGCATTTCTAATCATCAATTGTCATATGTGACCCAAGCCGATTCTGGTCAGGATGTGTTTTGTCAAGGTGGGTGAAGAAAATAACTTCCTACCAAGCTCTTGTTAAATTGTTAGTAAGTTTCTACACTTTTACAAACGAAGCCATCTTTATACAGTTTAACCTCACACTGATAGTAGATAGACAGAAATTAAAAGATATCTCATCAGAACGAAGCGTTTTATCAAGTGGGTAATTTATCGAAACAAAAATACAGACTCTTTATCTAATTTGAGGTACTTCCCCATAGTTTATAAGGATATATAATATGACGAAAATAATTTACTAAATGGTCTAATAATTTATACATATCTGTTTACAATCGACAAAAATATGCTATAATAAAACATGTTATAATGGTTAAAGGCAGAGTTTATGAACAGCCACGAAAATCGCCTAAGTAATGCTAACACAAACCTGTCCGCAGTGGCTAATTTTTATTGGAGATGGCTAAGTTGCGTCGCATGTGAGGATAGAGGTTCTGCAAACCATACTTGTTGCGTTCGGAGGTGATGCCTGATGGGAATAAAATGCAAGCTGTCCACACTCATGGGAAAGCATAGGTATAAAATGGGAGATGTCCACGAAAAAACAGGTCTTTCTCGCACGACTATTTCAAATCTGTACCATGACCGCATGGAACGAATTGATTATGTGACCCTTAGTAAACTGTGCGAGCTGTTTGACTGTCCTGTAGGTGATATTCTGGAGTTTTACAAAGAGGATGAAGCGCAAATGGTTCAGTCGCAATGAAATTGAATGAATGTGAGGAAGTGTTCTGATATGTGGTGCAGGGTATGTAACCGAGAAACCGAAAATGAGAGGTGTGAGCTTTGTAGCAACTCAACGGAGCAGAATGTTCCCGTCGAGATTTTTTGGTGCGATGAATGCAAAACGCCTATCATTAGACTTGCAAGCAACATTGACAAAAGCATTTGTACCTTGTGCAACAATAAGACACGTTATTTATGTGCTGATATACGTCCAGTGTTTCCCGAAGAACGGTTGCTTCTTGAAATATTAGCGGCAACACCTTTTGAGTATAAAGACAAATCAGTTTGGGCATCGAACAGTCGATACTACGTAGATGGTAGCCCAAAGACCATCACGAAGAGCTATTACACTAAGCATAAGCCAGAGTATGTAGCTCGTTTGCTTAAAGAGTATGAGTCACAAAATGACCACGATTATTTTAATGAGCGTGTTTCTGCGTTCGTAAGAGCGAATCGTAACCGCCTTAACTTCCTGATTGATGAGGCAACTGAGTTTATCAAGGAATCGTCGAAAAATTATCCACAGGAGCGCATTGTTATTTCATTTTCAGGTGGCAAGGATTCTACGGTTGCGGCAGATTTAACTATCCGCGCCTTAAAAAACGCGAGTTTAGTTCACATCTTTGGTGACACTACGCTTGAGTTCCCTTTAACGCTCGATTATGTCAACAGGTACAAGGCAGACAATCCTAAAGCGATTTTCAAAACTGCTCGGAATGACGAGCAGGACTTTTTCAAAGTTTGTGAGGACATCGGTCCACCTGCTCGGATGCTACGATGGTGCTGTACGATGTTTAAGACTGGTCCCATTACGCGGACGATAAATCGCACCTTTCGCGATTGTGAAATTTTAACCTTCTATGGCATTCGCAAATGCGAGTCCGTGAAGCGTAGCAAATATAACCGTGTCGAGGATAGTGCAGATACAATAAAAATTCGGAAGCAAAAAACAGCTTCGCCAATCTTCCTTTGGAAAGACATAGACATTTGGCTTTATATATTGGGCGAAAACGTTGATTTCAACGACGCTTACAGATTAGGTTATGACCGCATTGGCTGTTGGTGTTGCCCAAACAATAATGACCGTGCACAATACCTTTCGCATATCTATATGTCTGATATGGCTACCAAATGGCGCAACTTCTTAATCCGTTTCGCAACGCAAATCGGCAAGCCTGATGCGGAAGTATATATTGACACTGGCAAATGGAAAGCAAGGCACGGTGGCAATGGCATCGCCGCTGCTGAGGATGTCAAAATAAAATTCACTAACTGCACAGCTGAAGATAATGCCAAAGTTTATGAACTTAATCGACCATATAGTGATGAATTTGTCGAGTTGTTTGTTCCTTTCGGGAAAGTTGCAAATGAGCTTGGACGAAAGTTGATTAGCGAAGCGATAATCGTGGATAAGCATACTAATGTGCCGATTATATCAATACAGCCCTTTACACAGGACGGATACGAGTATTCTGTAAAAATAAAAACAATGAACGTCGCAAAACATGAAGACTTGCAAAGAATGGCTTCGTATCAAGTGCGAAAGTTCAACGCCTGCCGTAAATGCCTCAAATGCGAATCGCTTTGCAAGCTTGGTGCTATAACAATTTATAATAGAGAGTATCGCATCAGCGACGAAAAATGTGAACAATGCAGGATGTGTGTTACAGCCAAGTATCTTTCTGATGGATGCTTAATGAAAAATGTTTTGGCTACAAAGGGTGATGTTTATGAAATTTAGAGCGCATGATACCTTTTTCATAAGAAAAGGTTGGCTATATAAAGGAATGAAAAATGTGGTCAATGACTCTGCTGTATTCATGGGCGTGAACGGAAACCCTATGGATATTTTGGGCATTGGTGCAAACATGGTGAAAGCCTTGAGGTATTGGTTGCAAGCGGTTGCACTAACAGCAGAGGCAATCGACCCTGATTCTCGCAGGCGTATACAGAATCTTACACCGTTCGGCGAGGTTGTGTATGAACACGACAAATATATTGAAGAAATGGGAACACTCTGGCTTCTTCATTATAAACTCGCAAGCAACGCCGAAGAAGCGACGGCTTGGTATTACTTTTTTAATGAGTTTAGGCTAAGCGAATTTTCGCGAGACGATTTTGTTGTGCAACTTAACAACTATATTCGTATGAACGACAATGATGTATCGGAACGCTCCCTTGATGACGATTACAATTGCATCGTCAACACGTATGTCCCTCGGATAAAGTCCAACCCCGAAAAGGTGCGTCCTGAAAGCAATATTGACTGTCCGCTCGGCGAGCTTGGACTTATCGACATCATCAATAAAAAAAGCAGACTCTATAAAAAATGTATACCAAAAAAAGATACCCTCCATCCCTTGATACTGCTTGCCATTATTTTAGACAACGCCAATGGTGAAACAGAAATAAAAATTTCCAGCATCCAAAGCGACAAGGGTAATGCGGGTAAGATATTTAATCTCGACATCATCACTCTCGTAAACCTGCTGAACAAGGTTGAGTTGATGGGTTATGTAAAGGTAGTGCGGACGGCGGGACTTGACGTTATCAAGATAGAAAACGAGATGAGCTTTCTTGATTGTATACGTGAGTATTATAGAATCATTAACGAATAAACACTGAGCGATTGGGGATAGTGTATGTTTAACCAAAAAATTGACGTTGTCAGGGGTTTTCAGACATCTGTAAACATTGCCTTTGACCTTCATGATGATAACAAAGTAAGAACCTTTATTCCCACGATGTCCTCTATCGACATCGTGGAAGATGTGTTGCACAGCATAAATAACCCTAACCAAAGTCGCGCGCGCTTGCTCATTGGGGCATATGGCAGGGGTAAATCACATATCATTCTTGTCCTTATGTCACTTTTATTTAAGAAAGATGATGTATCAGTATTTGATGAACTTCTTGGAAAAATGTATGAGTTCAACCCAAAACTGCGAGATTTTACACTTGAATACCTAAAGAGCGACCGCAAACTACTCCCAGTCATCATCAGTGGCAATAGTGCAAACCTTACTCAAGCGTTTCTAAATGCCCTACAACAGACTTTGAACAAAGAAAATCTCAACGACATCATGCCTGATACAAATTTTGTAGCTGCGGTGAATGCAATTAAACGGTGGCAACAGGAGTACCCTGATACCTATGAAAAATTCACGAAAGCCCTCAATGAGTCGATTTCTGCGTTTACCACCTCGCTTAAAGAGTTTGACGTGAATGCTTATGATAAGTTTATTAAGTTGTATCCAACGCTCACCTCTGGTAGCGAGTTCAATCCCTTTGTAGGGGATGATGTTGTTGAGCTTTATGAAAAAGTCGCAGGTCAGCTCAAAGAGAGAGGATATAACGGCATCTATGTAATTTACGATGAGTTTAGCAAGTATTTAGAATCCAGCATTGCTTATGCAACGGTTAACGACACGAAACTATTGCAGGACTTTGCTGAAAAGTGTGACCGAAGCGGAGATAAGCAAATCCATCTTATGCTCATCTCGCACAAGGATATTTCAAATTACATTGACAATAACCTTCCCAAAGAAAAAGTAGATGGTTGGCGTGGTGTTTCTGGCAGATTCAAACACATAAGTCTGCGCAATAACTTCTCGCAGATGTATGAGATAATTTCTGCGGTTATTAAAAAAGATGAGCGTTATTGGAAGAAGTTTTGCAAGGATAACTCATCACGCTTCAAGGATATAGAAAAGCGTTTTACTGCTAACGGCATATTAGAAGAAGACATCGCTGATACCGCGATTAAAGGTTGTTATCCCTTGCACCCAGTGTCTACATTTGTTTTGCCACGCCTTTCAGAGAAAGTCGCGCAGAATGAACGAACGCTGTTTACATTCCTATCCGCAGAGCATAAACACACCCTTGTTGCGTTCTTGGAATCGGCAGATGGCGACTTCCCGATGCTCACGCCTGATTACATTTATGACTATTTTGAACCTTTGCTCCGTAAAGAGCATTATACGAGTGACACACACAAATTATATAATCTGACGGCGAAAGTCCTGGAAAAATTAGACGCAAAATCACTTGGCGCAAAGATTATAAAAACTATCGCCCTCATCTACATCATTGAGCAGTTTGAAAAGCTTCCCCCGATTTATGATAGCATCGTTGACACCTTCAAGGATACGGTTATCGACATTTCAGATATTGAAAAGACTATGGAATACCTTATTGACAAGGAGTGCATCGTTTACCTTAAACGCAGTAACGGCTATTTGAAGATAAAAGAAAGCACTGGCGTGGACATCCAACATGAAATTGTAACAACCATCGAAAAGATGCATAACACAACGAGCGTTAAGAAAATCTTAAACGACTCGTCTTATGATAGCTTCATGTATCCGACCGCTTATAACGATGAAATGGAGATAACCCGATTCTTCGATTTCACGTTCATAGACAGCGTGGAGTTTTTTGCTGTTACTAATTGGGAGCGGAAAATCGAATTAGTCAAAGCAACTACTGGGGCAGACGGGGTTGTGTATGCAATCATCCCTCAAAACGATGAAGAACTCAGTGTCATTAAAGAAGAGATTACGAACGGTAACAACAGTCATGACCGAGTTGTTTTCATACTCCCCCGCAGATATACGGATATCGAAACGATGTGCTTTGAGTACAGTGCGGTTAAAATGTTGAAAAGCAAAGTGCTTGATGATGACTTGCTGGCTGATGAATACGACATTTTCATTGAAGATTTAGAAGAAGTCATCAGTAGTTTTATTTTCTCTTACGCAAGGCCAGAAGCAGATGGAGTTGAGTATTTTCACAAAGGTAAAAACTTGAAATTAAAGCGTAAGGCGCAAATTTCGGCAACGCTGTCTGATATTTGCCACAAAACCTACCCTAACACACCTGTAATCAATAACGAATCAATAAATAAGGACGAGCTACCAACCGTCGCCATCAATAGTCGCAACAAGCTACTTGCGGGGCTACTTGAAAGCGAACTGGAGGTGAATTTGGGACTAACTGGCACAGGACAAGATGTATCGTTTATGCGAAGTACACTGGTGCAAACGGGTGTCTTGATGAACGAATCAACCAAGCCTACGATAACCATAACACCAAAGGATGCTAAAATGAGAGCTGTCATGTTTGTCATTAACGACTTTTTGAGGAATACAAACAACAATGGGAAGAACTTCAAGGAGTTATACGACACCCTAATACTGCCCCAATATGGCTACGGAATAAAAAAAGGCGTTCTACCGATTTATATTTCGGCTATATTACATCACCACAAAAAGTATATAGTCATCAAAAATAAGACTGGCGAGGTTAGGATAACACCCGACCTCTTAAACAGCATCAATGAATCACCACAGTCCTATACCGTCTATATGGAAAGCTGGAGCGATGAAAAAACGCTGTATATCGAAGGTATGACGGCACTGTTCGTTGACCATGTTTCGGAAAAGGAAAAGGACTACAACACCTTCTCCTACATCGTTATGGCTATGAGTCGGTGGTATATGAGCCTGCCAAAGTATGCAAAGGAACTGAAAGAGGTGTATAGTGGCAGGAGAGGCGGTAAAAAAGACAAGGCAATAGCTACTCACGTGAAGTTTTTGGGCGCATTGAAGCAGCCCAGCATAAACGCAAGGGAGTTCCTATTTGAAAAGCTCTTTGAAATATATATGTATAGTGACTTTACGGTCAACATCATTGATAACATAAGGAGTGCCAAAGAACTCTTTGACGGAGCAAAGGTTGTTTTAACTAAGGCTTTGATTGGTGATGTAAAGGACATCTTTGGAACAAATGAGAAAAAAGGTGCGACTCTTACCTCTATTATTAGAGATTGGTACGAGGGATTAAAACCGACAACCGCAAATCATCTTTTCGCTAACAACGAGGAAAAGGTTTTGCAATTGATGGCGAGTGTCAGCAACGACGAGAAAACTTTTATGGAGCGTTTGGCTAAAACGGTCAATGGACTTAGGCTTGATGATTGGGACAATGGCAGTATCGAAGACTTCTTGGTCTATCTTGATAAGATGAAAAAAACTGTCGCTGAGTTTGATTCGCAAGTAGAGAATAAGTCTGTGACAGGCACAGATATGTACAAGCTGACCGTCATGAGTGAGTCTGGCGAGGAGGTCATCAAAACATTTGAAAAGGTCAAATATAGTGAAAGGGCGAAACTGCTTCTTAACTCTATAACCACAGACCTTGAAGAAATGGGACAGTCAATTAGTGAGCAGGAGAAGCGGCAAGTGCTGATGGAACTGCTTGAGAAGTTGTGTTAGGAGATACAAAGATGGAAAAATCTGATTTTATTTCAGCAATTTCAAGCATGTTTGACGAAGACATTGATGATGAATTAGTCTTTTTTTCACATGACATGAAAATAACATTCGATGATGATAATACATTTAATATATCTTGTGATTTCTATTATCCAAGTAGAGATTGCAAGAAAAACTTTGATAATGAATATCTGTTTATTTTGCAAGATAGAACTACTCTGTTACTAACAGAAAAATTTACTGTTACTCTATATCATTTAAACAGAAAAGATGTTTCTTGGTTATTTTGCTCGAATTTCCTAACTCCAGACTTGATTAACAAATTGGAAAGCAAGAACACAAAGATAGTGTACTATGGCAAGGTTAAAATGGACGCGCTACTTTTACAATATCCTGACTTGGTTGCTAAGTATAAGCTGTTAGGTTGTGATGAGGGTGAATAAAATTACCTATTTCGATAACGCTGCTACAACATACCCTAAGCCCAAATCCGTTTACGATTTCATGGATAGGTTTTATCGGGAGTTTGGCGTAAATATTGGACGCGGTCAACATAAACAAGCGTCCATCGCAAGCAAGCTACGTGATGAAACGCGAGGCTTGCTTCTTGACCTATTCCATTGCCCTGCAAAAAAGGTAGTGTTTACTCATAGCGCAACGGAAGCTCTGAATGTAATATTGCAAGGACTGGATATTATAGATGGTAGCAACCTTTATCTCTCTCCATTTGAGCATAACGCTGTGACGAGAGTGGTTTATCATTTGCAAAGCATATATAAATTAAATGTCCTCACGTTGGCTGTTGATAAAAAGATCCTCGCTTACGATTTAGAAAAGATTAAATATCAGTTTGCAGAGAACAAGCCCCACTACGTCATTGTTAGTCATGCGAGCAACGTGTGCGGGTTAATTGCACCTATCAAGGAAATTTGCGAGATGTCCAGAGTGTATAACGCAACAAATATCATTGACATGGCGCAGACGGCAGGATTGATTGATACAGACATTAGCAGTGAGATATATGACTACATTGTTTTTGCAGGTCACAAAGCCCTTTACGCACCTTTCGGCATAGCTGGTTTCATATGCAAAGGTGATGCGTCGTTAAAACCGCTAATGTTTGGTGGTACAGGAAACGATTCTGGCAACCAACGCTTACCAACGACGATTCCCGAAAAGTTTGAGGTTGGTAGCCCCAACATCGTAGCCATCGCTGGATTTAATGCCGCGTTAAAATGGATTGCCGAAACAGGGATTGAAAATATTTATACTGTAGAACGAAAGTGGCATAATGAACTGTTGTGTATATTACGAGAGTTTAAGAACATAACAGTCATAAACCCGAAGGATATTGACAGTTGCATCGGAGTTGTGTCGTGCCTGTTTGACGGTTATAGTAGCGATAACATCGGTCAAATACTTAGCGAGTACGATATAGCTGTTCGGACTGGTTTGCATTGCGCACCGTGCGCCCATGAGTTTTTAGATACATTTCCAGAAGGCACGGTGCGGTTCAGTGTAAGCTATTTCAACACACAAGATGACTTTGTGAAGTTAAGAAAAGTTTTGCAATATATAGCAGACAACAGTTAGGAGGTCAGTAATGAGGGAGTCGGAATTTGAAAGTTACCTGTTGGCTGACAATAAAATTGTAAGCAAAGAAAAAGCGGTGCGCTCCCGCATTAGCAAAGGCAAGATGATTGAAAAACACTTTGATGAATCACTCGACAGCATCGTGAAAGATGACAATAAGACCTACAATACGCTGTTGCGAATCAAATCCGAAATGAAAGACCAAAACGGAACGGTGTCAAACGCATTGAGGAAATACTACGTTTTTGCAAATGGGAAGCCGTTCCCGTCATTATCTGAATACCAAAGCACAAAGGAGTGGAATAGTTGAGTTTCATTGACTTACAAATCAAAACTGAATACAGGTCTCTTCTTGACGATGTTGTCAGTGAGTTTTATACCCCTGTTCTGACACAAAGTGTTCTTTACAAGAGAGCCGTTGGCTTCTTTTCATCATCTGCCTTAGTCGAGTTGATGAATGGCATCATGGGATTAGTTAAAAATGGCGGCAAGATTGAATTGGTCGCTTCGCCAAAGCTTTCACAAGAGGATATAGAAGCTATTGAAGATGGCTTTGAACGGCGTAAAGAGATTATAGAAGAATGTTTACTCCGTGAACTGGTTACGCCCAAAGGTAAGTTTGAACAAGAACGATTGAATTTGTTATCAAACCTCATTGCTTATGGTATAATCGAACTAAAAATTGCATTCTTGGAAAAGGACAATCATATCGGAATGTTCCATGAAAAAATGGGATTGATGTATGATGGTGATAACAACATCATCGCTTTTACTGGTTCGATGAATGAGAGTGCTACGGCGTTTTCGCATAACTATGAATCTATAGATGTTTTTACATCATGGTCGTCTGAACAAGACCGTGTGATGGCAAAACAATCAGCTTTTAATGCAATTTGGAGCGATTACGAACCAAACATTAAAGTTGTTTCCTTTGCAAGTGTAGAAAAAGCGATTATTGAACAGTATCGCACATCAGAAATTAGGGATTATATGACATACAATTCTGATGAAGATAAACCCCAAATAGATTTCTTTGACCACGATAAAACTGGTGTGCAACATCATCCATACGTTCCTGAAAGTGTTACAGTGCGACAATACCAAAAATTAGCAATAAAGAAGTGGGAAGAACGCGACTTTGTTGGGATTTTTGATATGGCTACTGGCACTGGAAAAACATATACGGCACTTGCGGCAACATCGTATCTATTTACTCGCACCAGTTCAAGACTTGCCGTTGTTATTGTTTGCCCCTATCAGCACTTGGTTGAACAATGGGTTGAAGATATTGAGTTGTTCGGCATGAAGCCAATTGTGTGTTATTCTGATTCACGGCAAAAGAACTGGAAAACTCGGCTTAAAACCGTTGTTTCAGGTTTTAACTTAGGTGTAACTGAGCATATTTGCATAATTGCTACGAACGCCACATTTTCGGGCGAGTATGTCCAAAGCCAAGTGTCTGCGTTGAACGGTAACACATTACTTGTTGTTGACGAAGCGCACAACTTTGGAGCAGAAAACCTTAGCAAAGCATTATTGCCAAATATGAAGTATCGACTTGCTTTATCGGCGACCATAGATAGGTATGGTGATGAAGAAGGCACACAAAAGCTCTATGATTATTTTGGTGAAAAGTGTATTGAATATACACTAAAAGAAGCTATTGATAAAGGGATGCTCACACCATATTACTACCATCCCGTTGTCGTGTCCCTTAACGAAAACGAACTCGCAACCTATTTAGAAATCACTCGGCAGATTGTGAACGCCATCTCGAGGAACAAAGATAGCAAAGGTTCTTTGTCTAACCATGCAAAGATGCTCCTTATTAAACGTGCGCGATTAGTAGCAGCTGCGAGCGAAAAAATTACGCGGTTGAAAGACGAAATTGCACCATATACAAAGGATAAGCATATTCTCATTTACTGTGGCGCAACGACAATGAAGGATGTTGATTATAAAGATGGTCTACCACCAGTTGATGATGTACGACAAATTGACATCACCGTGGACTTACTTGGAAATGAACTTGGTATGCGAATACACAAATTTACGTCCGAAGAATCTGCCGAAGAGAGAGAAACTCTCAAAAAAGAATTTGCTGATGCAAAACATATGCAGGCACTCGTAGCTATACGATGCTTGGATGAAGGCGTAAATATTCCAAGTATTAAGACGGCATTTATACTCGCGAGTAGCACGAACCCAAAAGAATATGTGCAACGACGCGGTAGAGTGCTGAGGACATACAAAGGCAAGGATTTTGCAACAATATATGACTTCATCACATTACCAATACCCCTCAACGATATGGTATTGCACTCACAAAAAATCGTAAACAGCGCAAAGTCATTGGCTGTTCGAGAAATAGTACGCATGAAGGATTTTGCTTCTATATCCGAAAACCCATCAAAAGCAGACTCTCTCATTGCAGAAATTGTACAAGCATACGACATTAATCCTGAAGACGAAAGGAGTAATCAAGATGTCTGATTTTAGGCAGAGCGACCTGAACGAGAAGAAGCTCAACCAAATAAAAATAGCGATTCTCAAGGTTGAACAGGACAATCTCAAGACGCGTCAAAAACCAAACGACGCGATGGTTGATGACATCCGCAAAATAATTGTTGAAGAAGTCAAGAAGGTATATTGAGGAGGTAGCATAATGCTGTTAAAAACACTGCGTATGTCAAACTTTCGCCAGTACAAAGGCGACACGAAAGTATCGTTTGCCTGCGACAAGGAAAAGAATGTAACAATTATCCTCGGCGATAACACATTCGGCAAAACCACTCTTTTGCAAGCATTTAACTGGTGCTTCTACGAGATTGTGATGTTGCCAAACCCCACCCATCTGCTGAACTATGATGTTGCAACTTCAATGCTTGAAGGCACATCTACTGATGTTGAAGTTGAAATTATCTTAACTCACAATGGAATGGAATATATCTTAACCCGTACACAAAAATATGAAAAGCGTAATGGCGTTGCAAGAGGAGGAGCGCAGACCGTTATGAAAATTTCGTATACAGAGAAAGATGGGCAAACTCAACCTATTTCGATAAAGGATTCGGAAAGTGTGTTGAGGAGTGTTGTAAACAACATTTTGCCAGAGGATTTGTCTACTTATTTCTTTTTTGATACAGAACGTGTCGGGAACATAAGCAACCGAAAAGATTTGACTGATTCCGTAAAAGGGTTGTTGGGTTTGTCTGTCTTAGACAACGCCATTAAACACTTAGGCAGTCGTCAAGTTAAAAGGTCGGTTCTTGGACAGTTTTATGATGCTATTGATACCAAGGGCGATAATAAGGCAAAAGAATTTTTAGAGCGGATTCAAGATGCCCAGTCGCGCCGAGAAGTGATTACGCAGCAACTTGAGCAGGTAGATTCGGAAATCAAGTATTACGAAACTCGCAAAGAGCAACTAGAAGTGATTTTGCGGGATAATCAATCTACCACCGCGCTTCAAAAGAAGAAAGATGACCTTGAAAAAAGAATCACCAATGAAGAAAAAGCGCAGTCAAGTCAATCAAAATCGTATATCGACGATTTTAACTCAGGTTCATTGGGCTTTTATGCCCAACCGCTGATTACACAGGCTCTCAACCTTTTATGTGAAGTAAAAATTGACGACAAGGGAATAAAGGATTTAACACGAACAACTCTCTTGGAAATTATTGAAAGGGGTTCTTGTATCTGCGGAACAGATTTGTCTAAGGGTAGTGAAGCTCTGGAAAAAATAAAAGCTGAAATGGAATATGTTCCTCCAGCGCACGTCGGGACGACGGTTCGGAATTACAGAGATGCACTGAACGCTTTCAGTCGCAATGCCGCCAAAGCATTTTCAGGAATTACGTCTCGTTACGGGGATATAGTCAGCTCAAGGCTTCGCATTCAAGAATGGAATGAAGAACTTGCGGACGCAAGTGAGAAAATTCGTGGTAAGGAGAATATGGCGAAATATGAAAAGGAAATTCTTGATGTCAAAGCTCGACTTCGAGAGTTGCAAACGAAACACGATAGATTAATTCGCGAAGATGAATCGAAAAAAAGCGACATTGAGCGTTACCAAAAATTATATGACAACATTATAGATGTTTCTGGCAAAAACAGAACAACTATGACCTATATTAGATATGCCGAAGAAATACTTGGCTGGTTGGCTGAAACTTATAAAGAAAAAGAAACCTACATCCGTGAGGAACTTGAGGGTCAAGTCAACATAATATTTGAAAAAATGTATCATGGGCGTAGGCGTGTGTCACTTGATTCCAAATATCAAGTGACGTTGCTCACGACCGTTGCTGACCAAGAAATCGCATCAGGCGAATCAGAGGGTCTTAACCGCGTAAAAAACTTTGCTTTCATTGCAGGGCTTGTGGCACTGGCAAAGAATCGGATTGTCACTCAAAGTGGCGAAAAAGAAATTGATTTGTCTTCTGAGCCATATCCGCTCGTAATGGACGCGCCATTTTCTAATGCTGACGAAACGCATACGGGCAATATTTCAAAGGTTCTTCCCGAAATCGCCGAGCAAGTCATTATGTTTGTTATGCAAAAAGACTGGCGTTACGCAGAACCAGTGATTGAAAACCGTGTAGGCGCAATGTATTCGTTGAACAAACTAAGCGAACAGCATACTGTTCTGAAAGGAGAATCAAGCCATGTTTGATAAAGCATACGATATCACTGGTAAACACGCTATCTACGCCCGTTTTTTATCAAGAGATATGCAGCACAAGGAACGAGGTGGCGTTTTTGGTAGCTACGGAATTTTCGAGCGGTATCTTGATGTTTATCTAAATGGAGCAGTATTTGGGCTACTTTACAATCGAACAGCGCAGAAAGATGTGTCAACTGAACATGCGCAAATTCCTACAACTGCATTTGACACCTCGCGGACTGACTGCATCTTTCTCTATCGTTTAGTCATGCTCTTGGAGCAGACAACAGGCGTATCACCCGAAGAAAGAATCGAGCGAGCCTTCAAAGATGATGCGGATGAGAGCAAGAACGAAAAAATCGTAGCTAACATGAACCTCTTTCATTCCTACGTTCTTGGCGGCATTGAAGTTTTGTATGAAAAATTTTCAGACAGATGCAATACACCTGATGATTATTTAGAAAGAGTACACACGTTGATGAAGGATTTCCAAGAAGAACTGCAGAAAACAACAGAGGAGCATTACAAAGAAAAGATAGCTCAGTTAATGGGATAACATCATGAGCATAATTGGAGGCAGGCGGTGATTAAATGGATGAGTCTCTACATTTTAATGGGAGTGGCTTGTTTTTTGGTTATGATTTTTCGAGCGAAGCATTGGGATTCTTTCGTGCCGCAGGACACACAACAGCATCAGAACCTTTAATCGTTGCCAATGATATCCTTCATTGCATATATAGTGAATTGAAGTTTACAGCGTACTATAATGGAGGTGAGCGTTTAGCCTTTCAACAAATCGACTCGTTATCGCATTTGTTCACATTAGGAGGCGATGTATTTCACAATGCTCAATCAACAGCCGTGAGATATTATGCAGTTTCACTAAACACGTCAAAAAGCGACCGCACTACAACAGCAAATGTGATTTTGAACGCATTTGTGAAAAACGCGAAAGATTTTTTTGTGCTTCTATTTCGTCACGAAGAAATGTGTATGCTTGCTTTTGCGATGAGGACTTACTTCTGTATTGCTTATTTTTCCAAATGGTTTGACGAAGCAGATGTTGATGAGTTTATACGCAAGGCTGATAGTGGAAATATTTCATTTGATAATGGATGTGAGCTGTTTTCTGATTTTGTATACATGACAGCTCGCTCGTACTATGTACATCCATTATCAAGGGATTACATCCATGCAGAATGGTACTTGCTAGATGAAGATGAACGTCCATCGTGGAATGATTATGCTATAGCTCGCATGAGTGAAAACAGCATGAAGTATGGTGATGACTACATTGATGTAATTATCACAAAAGACTACCAAGTTGACAACATTGACAGTAAGGATTTTGAATTTGATTTATTGACATTAGAGTTAGAGCTTGCGAGAATGGAGGAATCTAATGCGTTTGAGCTAGATAAATTGGGTTGCGACGACTTCGAGGATGATGAAGAATACGATTCAGAACGGATAAAAATTGAGGATATTCCTGTTGAAATAGTGGACGACCCTGTAAAATTATTAGAGTGGTTGCGGAAAAATGAGCTGGCTGTCAATGTAGGCGATGACGAAAATGATGAATATTGGTGAACATAAAATGATAAGAAGAAACCTGCATATAATAAATATCAAACGCAAAATTAACGAAAAAGCAAGAGGGGCGTGGATATAGATTTTGATGAGTTTGGCAAAAAATCAAGACCAGAAACCATGAGGAATGATAGCATATGATATACTGCTTCCCGTCTAAAGCATGAGGCAATTGAGGACATTCGTATACGCTTGCTGTGTCATGCTCTCTTAACTTACCTTTTGGCAAGGGTCGTCTGGCTTTATGTACATTCGTACAATAACTCACGCAACTTAGCATACATTTCAGACTGGGAGTAGTATGAAACTGTAGTCAATCGCAGTAGTGGAAGTGGTTTGACTCAGAGCAGACCGCGAGGTTAGCGCAGGAGTGTGGCTTATGCCTTTTAATAAATCTTATGAAGGTTGAGTTCCAACTTTTGAAAAAAGGTTTTGCTGTGGTGTTCTACTGTCCTGATGAAAACTTTAATTCGACAAAAAATCTTCCGATGACGTAATAAATGTTGTATTAAAAAATCTAAGCAATCAGTGATCGCAATTATTAAAGAAACATCAGCTATACCAGCGGAGCAACTGACTGTACTCTTGTCAAAATCTGAAAGGACAGTGGGTGTGCGACGATATCTTGATACTTTGCAAAAAAAGAAAGTCATTCACCTTATTGGTTCAAAAATAAATGAGAATTGGAAAATTTTGCGTGGCGATGAATAAAGATGTCGGAGTCAAATAATCATTACTTTTCGCAGAGTAATTAGCATCTTTCACAGTCACTCTTAGTAGCGGGAATATCGCAGTTTTCGTAAAAGGCAAGCAGGGGAAGGTGCGCGCACCTTCCAGCTTGTTGGTGGCGTTGCCCCCAAGCCCCCTATAAGGACGAGTGGCTAGCCACTCGTCCCTTAGCCGCCGTTGGCGGTCTGCTGTTTTTGCGTTTGGTGATTACCGTTTGCGGGAATCGTTTCGTTGAGGACTTCGTGAATAACTTTGCTCTGGGGTATTTTTGTCGATGCCAAGTATGCGGTCTGCATTATTTCTAACAGTAAGCAACTCCTTGCGTCGTTCGTTGAGTTCTTTATAATCAACATATAACTTTTTCTTCTCTGCCAGTAGAGTTGCATACTCTTGTTTTAGAGATTGCATTGGAGGAAGTTTATTGTTTTTCCCATAACCAAGTGAATCAAAATATTTTCGTGCTGCCTC
>Ga0123355_10007426_pt1 | contig 16422 bp, 12 predicted proteins | sample TergutEmb28metaG_3_FD_89872 | JGI IMG/M metagenome (GOLD analysis project Ga0123355, IMG submission 89872) | Embiratermes neotenicus P1 segment gut microbial communities from Petit-Saut dam, French Guiana - Emb289 P1 | ecosystem: Host-associated > Arthropoda: Insects > Digestive system > Gut ...
ATATATATATATATATATAATGTATAAGTTTGTGAAACACTTATAATATTTTTGTACCATCTCAGTCAGGCACGCACCCAGAATTTTTTATTGGGGAAGGGGAGGGAGGGGGAGGCTGACAGTGAGGCTATATATAATTTGTTTCATCTTAAACACAATGTTATAAATATCATGTCATCAGTATATATAACATACCATTATTTGCAACTGAATTTTTATACATACCAATACATCTACATGTTCCATGAGTCATTCCATTAATTTAAATCATGACAAGGTCTAATATCATTGTTTTTTAAGTTCATCTGAGGCTTCCTAAGTTCTTCAAAATTCCAATGTGTTAGTCACCAGCCTATTTCAGCAGCTCATTTCGGCTGAAGAGTAAGTCATACCAAACTTCTGATATAAATGTGTCTAAACAAATATATTTTTTTTTTCATTTAGAATTGTGTGGGGGTGGGTGGGCTGCAGCTCGTCACCTTCCCCCTAGGTGAGCGCCTGGTTCTACTTCTGTATATTTTGTATTTTTAGACTTATTCTACATTCTATTCTCTATGTGGCAAAATTTTGGATCCATGGAATGTATTATATACGCATGCCACTGAGAAGATCCCACATAAATATATCCATGGAGGAAAAACCTTAGGCAGTTGGGTATGAAAGAAGTTTTCTGCCATCCAAGGAATCTGAAAATCCATAACAGTATTGCTTGTATTCAGCTACTGATCGCTATCCAGAAGTAGACAATTTTTTTTTTCCAAGGACATTTTAAGGGTAGTTTCTTCCATTTATTTTCCAAGTACAATTTAGTATACATTTCTCATCTCTTCAATCCTAATGTCTGTGCCTTGTGCCTTTATGTCTGATGGTGTCACATGCCTTGTATTCATAATAGAATTCAAATTAGTTTAGAATTCTGAGGTGCAATAAGCACTTAATCCTTTAAAAATCAAGGAAGTAGTCTCCTTTGTTTTGGAAGACAGGACTTGAATTTGGGCATACCTCAATTAGAATTTTTTTATTTAACTTTCAGATCAAATGACAGCCCCAAACAAATTGTCTGGACATTGCGTTCCACATAAACCACTTTTTTTAAACATACGTTTTTCGTTTCTGTGAGTACACACAGAAAGATTTGTCCACGTTGTAAAGTACACACTTCGCACATGGTTGCAGCAATCCATATATTCGAATTGTATGACTAAGCTGCCTGTGATGATTCGTTGTGCAGTCGAACGCTCGCCATTTTCTGTCTGACGCTAGCTATATAGCCATCCCGACAAATCAAATATGGCGGTCCAAACCGAGGTGAATATTTTATGCCTGTTAGGTTTTTAAAAATGCTCTGTTCAGAATGAGAATGCATAGTTCCTGGCAGTATTATGGCTGAACCTTATAAGACATCTAAATAATGTTGCATTTAAGAAGACTACCAGGCATTCTTTACCAACGGCGGTATGTGACAGCAACTTTAATAATACTCATACTAACAGTTATATATTACCTCATACACTGGGGAATTATGTGCACTAATCTCGAGACTTGGCAACATGTCAGTCATCTAGTAAGTATTGCTTTCTTTATATTAACATATTCCGTTTTCCAAATTTTAATACAACACCATTTTCAGATCCCATTTTAGGCACTTCCAGGACGGTGTAACGTATATAGTAAGGCTCGCGTTTCCTAGTGCACTGTATGAATGGATAAGGTATAGATTACGACTGAAGTTCCCTCCCCGTCGACCGGACAGTATTTTGACACAGCTTTTCCCTGATTTTATGTCACGTCAGATTAACTTGATGTAGGGGCATGCAACGCATATTTCTCAGTTTCATTGAGGAAGCTGCCTACTTTTCTTTAGAGTACCACTGTTATAAGTTGCGTATTATACAGGGTAAACAAGTTTATGCATTTTAATGACTAGTTATTGCAAACTAATTCTAATGAAAACTGGTTTGTTCTGGTTTGCATACCCTTATGTGTCACTTGGTCTGTGCAACTTAGTCTTGTGATTACCATCGTCATCGTCATTGTTTAAAGGATTATGGACCACCGTTACACTACATTCCCTGTGTGATGTGCCTTTCACCATACAGAGAGCAGTTTTTGGTGTTACAATGTAGGACCATAGGTGTAATATTACTAGGTGATCTAATTTACTGAAATTCAAGAATATGAGAAGTCAATACAGTTAAAGGCCCCTCCAAGGTAGCCAAAGGACACTGCCTGAACCAAATGTATTAAACTAAAACAAACATAATCAGAAAGTAAAACTTTGATCTCAAAAATTAGTGTGGAACATGCTGTAATTTGGGACTCAAAATGTATTGTGCATTTACCTCAAATGAACCTAATGTAACTTAATATTGTCTTCAAGTTCTGTAAAGTTTAGTATAATAAACCAATAGCAAACCAAATCAAATTTAAACTGCATTGCATGCATAAGCAATGTCAACTGCTGCCTGTCACCCGCTTCTTTATCCCTTTCGATTCTTAGCTGCATGGTCTGTAAGTGGTCACATCTTTGCCCCTTAAGAGCAATCCCAGTCTACTGTTAGCACTAGCCTTCACCTCACCAGCTGCATGGTTAAGTGGGTCACACAGTAGCATGCCTTATGAGTGATGTGGGAAAAGTGACTAATTTGTAACTGGTTAATTAAGTTGTCCTTCCTGAGGTACACACTGTAGCTGTTCTTGAGCCTTTACTTGTATTTGGTATAGGTTTCAGCATAATAATATAACACAAGATATGTTTCTTCGAAATCTCTCAGGAATTTCAAAATGGGATGTATGCTTCCTGTCTATATTCACAAAAAATTTATTATAGGAAATAAATGACCCAATAACCATTTGAGGATTGGTACCTCAAGTGCTGTTTATCTTTGTTGCAGTGTCATCTTTACAGGAAAGGTGAAGCCATGGGAAGTCTCTGCAAGCCACTCTGTGCTGACAAGCAAATACATTCATTGACATGTCATGCATTCCATGCTGGTAAGGAAGCCGTCTTCTCTGCAGAGTGGGAAGGCATTCGAATGGTATTCAAAGCCTCAAAAAAATCCAGCGGTGAAAATATGGACCCTGTGTTTTGGCTTGACAGTGATGGAGCAAAACACTATCCAACAGAGGATGAGTTCGATACAATGGTTCGTAATGTTGTGGTATCAAAATTGAACCTCACAATTTCTAATGATCAGCTGAGTCGATTAAGCCGTCTTGGATTCTCAAGAGCAAAGGAGAAGTCACTGATGCGACAGGTTGAGATGCAGAATCTGTGGTTTCTACTTCAAGACAATGAATATTTATGTTCCATTTTATATGCAGACAGAGATATCTTTCCACAGCTGCTTGGTACTTGTGGCCCATTTTTTGCTGTTGAGTATGTAGATCCTATGGAGATGTCTTCTAGCGTGATGTCGATGGGAGAGACCCGTGAGGAATGGGCCACAAGACTGAAACTTGCAGTTCTTATTATGGACCTGCTAGATGAGTTAGAGACAAACCTTGCTGAACCATTCCACCTATGTGACATCAAGATGAGCCATTTTGGCCTCACAAAGGGTAGCCAGCGTTTGAAGTTTCTTGACCTTGATTCCGTCCTACCACGAACAGTAGCTGGACATGTGACCGCTGATGGTCATCACTGTACCCGACATGAAGACTGCGACTTTTTTGATTGCCGTTCTAAATGCAATGCTGTTACTTCTCGCTGTGATTTGCCGGTCACAAACAATAATTTCCAGGTAAGACAGTCTCTTAAACAGCCTTCTGGACAGGAAGCTAAACAAGTCTTGGTAAATCATTCCGAGCATCACTAACCAATTAATATTCATTACGTCTGGATGGGCTGCATAAAACAGCCATAACAACCTAAAGAACTAATATTCTTGTTTTACTTGAGATTTTTCCCTTTTCATAAGTTTTCCTATCTCATACTTAATGTTGTATTGTCCTTATGGTGTTTAAATTCCATCCTTCAGTATCTCTTTAGTTGCTTTTAGCTGCAGACTTTTTAGCATACTTTCCTTCCTTCAGACAAAAAAGAAGGTAGGCTTAATGAGTTTGCCAGGCAGCCCATGTGTCCACTGATTTCATCATTTAAACAAGCAGACCAAACTTTACTAAACTTGGTATCAGCACTGCCATCTTCTAGTTTCCTCCATTCAGTAATAAGAACATGAAGGACATGTAAACTTGAGAGACAGGGGTGACTGCACTGTAGTTGAAGGTGCAGAAATGATGTGTGGTAACAGACCTTGGAAAAATATGCAGCTTTTTGAAGGTAATTTTTTTTGTAGAATGTAAAATAACATAGTACATATGTGAACATTTTCTTTAGCTTTTGGCTTTGTGGTGATAACTGGAGAACCACTGGAGCTAGGGATCTGAAATTTGGTTCAAAGATTGACCATAAACATTCCTACATACAGTAGAATTCCTGTTCAAAGTCTGTCCATAAGACAAGGATTTTATATCGTAAATCGAAAGAAATCTAAAATCAAGTTCATGTCAGCATGAAACAATATTACTACTATGGTTGCATAGACATCATATTCACTCACATTTAAACTTAATGATATTTTTTTACAATCCATTGTATATTTATACTTTTACATGCTTTATGGGATATGAAAGGCCTTGAACAATAAACTAGAGTTTCATTCCACATGACATTCTGTGAGTCCATTCTTCTATCAGTATGGTGTATGGTGACCAATCATAAGATAGCTTACATCCACAATGCGTGATCAACCAATAAGTGTTCAGCCAGAAATGCTGTTATGTGTAAATAGCTTCTGCCATACGCTTTTTGACCAAATGCAAGTGCACTAATGGTTTAGAATCAATTGTACACAACTGTAATAGTTCACAGTTGATTCTAATATTGCTTCATGTCCATTACAAATGATCATGGCATAATTTACACAACCCCAACTGCAAAGCTCTAAACAAGAAACCTGACTCGACATTCCAACCCTTTGTAGGGACTGAATTTTCATGTCTTATATGTGGGGAAATTGAGAAACCATAAATTGCAAAAAGTGTGCATTATATATATATATATAAAAAAGGGGTTCTGGTCAGGACTACAAAAAGGGAACCTTACAATCCTAATCTTAAAGCAAGAAATCTTAGACTGTGATATGGATGCAGATAATAAGATATGCCTTTCAGAAAAAGGAAAAGAGAGAAGGAATGACAACAAACAATGTTATCACAGCTACAGGAATTTTTTAATTTCAGACATGTCAAAAAAAATAAAGATCCACTGCAGTATTATGTCCCAAAGTGAGTCTTTCACACTAAAATCTTTATACAGTTGTTTCACTGTCCATGCTACTAGACTTCTAGATTTACTCATCAGAACAGTACAGTGGTAGACAAAGAATACAAACTTTCATATTCTTCACATTCCTTCTCCCTTTGGTTCTAATATTCTCCTCAGCCCTTTGTTTTCGAACATCCTCTATCTCTGTTCTTCCTCAGAGTGAGATGAAATTTCTCATTCATGTGAAGCAAGCAGATGAAACTGTGAACTTTAAAACTGTTAACTCACATGCATTTCTACAGGTGGTGTGTGAAAAGATCTTCCTGGGCTGGACACTGTCAGGCACAGTGATTGTACCAGGATTGCTCATGTCGCAACACACGCCATCATCTTTGGCAGCATTGCTTCGCCTGTGTGCAAACCCTGACACAGACCTCAACAGTCCAAGGGCAGCTGTTTCTGAAGATATAAAACGTCGTCTTTATGCTACGCTTATCGAGATGGAACAGGCCTTAGCAAATGATGTTGTATGAAATTCTAGTCACAAGTACAAATTAACTAGAAAATAGTGGAATAATTTTTATGTTAAGTTTCTTATTCCTTTTGTGATGGATGTTGAATCTGTGAATAGTCATAGGAATTATTTAGATCTGGAAGTGTTACATCTGATAAGAATTTTTACTACAGTCACTTCTACACTTCCACAATGCAGCTGTTTATGCTGTCATAACAGAAACAGACACACAAGTTTATTATTACTTTGTTTGCTGTGATTATGTACAAAGAGATAGAAGCAAGAGAAGCAGCACTGCAAAGAGCAATTGTAACTGGTATGGTGGCACATGTGAAATGCCAAATATATATGTATACTATTTTTACTTCAATTGGCATGAAAGAATGCTGCCAAAGATTTGTTTTATTTACCACTCTAATTTATAAGTAGAAATGTTATGGTATTCAGAGCTTCTTTAGTGTTTACAAAAAAAGAAGTTAATTATAAATAATAATTTGAAATTAAAAAAATATACCCATCATTCCTTTCCAAGTAAAAGAAATATCACCACTTAAATGTAATCACCATCACCATTAAACTCAGTAGTCCCTGACATTAAAGTGAACATGGCGCTGTGCCATTGCTCAGTCACCAGCTTCACACCAAAGGACTGGGTTTGATCACAGGCCACTCCATGTGGTATTTGTGGTAGGCAAAATGGCACTCACTTTTTTCCTCCAAGTACTTCAGTTTCGTCCCTTCATTACAATCCCACCAACACTTCATACTCATTCATTCATCTGTTACTGATACTACATAATCTTAGTAACTGACAGCATCATTAAACATACTGAAGTGAACATACAGTGCATATGAAATCTTTCTACTGAACATTATACACAGTCTGACAATTATGTAATGAGACTGAGGTTATAGAATAAAACTGGAACAAAAGACTTGAGTACTATCTGTATTTTATTCAAAGTACATCCCTTCTGCATCGATACAGCAAGTGGCACAATCTAGCAAATACTAGAAGGACCTCTGCACGTCTTCTTGTGGTATGGCCTGAAGACTCGATGTCATCGCTGCTTGGATGTCTTGAACAACTTCAAGCAGGCGCCCTTTCAATGGTAACTTCAGTTTGGGGAACAGAAAATAATCACAGGGGGCTAAATCAGGGGAGTAGGGTCGATGATGGAGCACGCACACTTGTTTTCGGGCCAAAAATTCTTGTACAGCAACTGCCTGGTGAACCGGTACATTGTCGTGAAGAAGAAACCAACTGCCTGGTGCTGAGTACTCGGGCTGGACACAGTGAATCCTCTTCCATAGGCGTTCCAGAACACTCAAATAAAAACTTCCAGTGACAGTTTGTCCCTCAGGGACAAACTCGTGGTGAATAATTCCCTTGCTGTCGTAGAAACACACAAGCATTTTCTTCACTTTTGACTTTTGAAGACAAACTTTTTTGCCTTTAGGTGATGCTGGTGAATTCCAATCAGCACTGTGGCATTTAGTTGTGGGATCATAGCGAAAACACCAAGTTTCATCCTCTGCTACAATCGAATTCAAGAAATTTTTATTTCTTCGAACAGTTTTAATGATGTCTTTTGCGTACTGAACACGCTCATGTCTTTGTTCATCAGACAATGCATGCAGCACAAACCAGGAAGCGACCTTTCTCTTGCCCAAGTCTTCCACTACGATTTGACGAATCGTCTCCCTGTTAACACCAAACTCATCAGTCATCACTCTCACAGTCACAAACGTTCTTCTTGTATTCGTTTTCTCACTTTCGCAATGAGTCCCGCATTACGAGCAGAAAATGGACGCCCAGGCCTGGCTTCATCTTCAATCATTTCCACACCACTTTTGAATCATGCATATCACCTGAATATCTGTGCACAAGATAAACAATTATCTCCGTACACTTGTCTCATCAATGCCACAGTCTCTGCTGCAGTTTTCCCGAGTTTAAAACAGAATTTAATGTTCGCTGTCTACTCCATGCCACTACTGTGACCATGTCCTCTCACTACCTGCACAACATGGTGCCGTATTTCTCGTCATGCTCAGCGTGGGGCGTTGCGGTGTTGCCAGATTACAGATGAAGGTCAGTCACATGGATGGCATGCATTGCTTCATAGATAGCACTTCTATCTTGGTCAAAATAAAATCAGTCTCATTATAATATTGTCGGACTGTGTAGGTCTGTAAGTGAGATTTGCTTGTGTCTATGCTGCACACTATGGCAGTGATAGGGCCATAGAGGTAAAGTGGTACTCAGTCAAACCCTGATATAGCACCACCCTCACTTGTCTGTGTACAGAAATTCGTTGTTGTAGAGTATTCCATATTATCGCCACAAATTGCAGCGTACAAACAGTGGCACTATATTGGGGTTTGGCTGTGCCTCACACACCTTGGCACTCGACAGATGCAAGTGGTCAAATATTTGCTTTCATTCGTTCACTCTAGGGAAAGAGTTTCTGGTTCTTTCACTAAGTAGTAGTTAAAGGTACATAATTTTCAAAAACCTATCATAATTTGTAATAAATCATAGTACTTATATGTACAATAAATGTTATGAATATGGGTACATACTGTGGCAGGTTGTTGCGATTTCTTGTGTGTCTTCTACAGCTACCACCTCTACATTCTCTAATGAACTTTCATCCATGAAGTCAACTGGGACACCTACAAACTGTTGCGAACAGCTGGACGATATTGGAGTGTGTGCAGGATGTGGTAGGCAAGGCAGAAGGTTAGGCACACATGGGACTGTTTTAACACTGCTGCAACGGACATCTCTGCCAGGTACCTTGCAGCAGAAAGTGACATTGAACAGATTTTATGAATTAACAGTTCTGTTTTCACATTCTTACTAATCAGACACTAACAGTATGATTGTTATAGTGCCACTAGGATAGACTTACAGAACTTTTTCTTTCACTCTATTCTGAATAAAACTGCAGCCACACAGGATCACAGAATAAAGAATCTGAGGGTACTGTAATATGTCACAGTAATAATTAGAACAAGCATGTCATTCATAAGCATTATTTACTTTTAAAATGTTATTAGGTCAGGTTCCTCCACATTTGAACTCCCAAACTACTATGTAACAGATTTGCAAGAAATTTGGCATTGGTGGGTTTACATTACAGGTTATAATAGTGCATTTCATTCCCCTCCATATGAGTTCACATTAACTCCTGCTTTACACACATCACAAACTGGAATTATATTGAAATTCCCCCCACCCCCACCCAAAAAAGGCTTGTTATGCACAAAGCAGATAGTGACAAAATATACACATCTCTTTTTAAGGTCTGCAGCTTCTATTTGGAACATTTCTTTGTATGGTTTAGATTCAACAAAATACAAGGATAAAAATTGTTTCGCACAGCTAACGCATTTGAAAACTGTACGAAGTTAACCCTAAGACTGGGTTTTCCTGTTTACTTCACCCATTTTGGGAGATCTATGAGAAAATTACAGGATTCATAATCACTCTAGATGCATGGGAATAAATAAATCAAAAGGCAAGCCATCCCCAAAATAACAAGAAAATGTAAAATAATTATTATTGCAATGTTTTCTAACAGTGCTTTGGGACAAACACACGCAGAAAGCTATTGTATGTTGGTATACTTAATACAAAGTAATGCCTCCCTTTTAAATTGTGGCATCATATTAAAAAAAAAAAAAGTATATTTTAAAAACGGTCAAAAAGTAAAATGAATACCAGTCACAGAGGGTACATACAGGAACATGGCCTAGGAATCACAGACCAATAACATTTAAATGTGGCCAAAATCTTTATTTCTCTAGCTTACCATTAATGAAAAGTGACATTAAATTTACACACATATGTCTGCACAGATGGGTGTAATAGTAAGTGTTCCATGTGAAACAAAACTGCATTCTTCCTTCTATCAATGTGATACTGCAGTTCTAATTACAAAATACCATAAATGCCTTATGTAAACATGAATGCTACAGTTAAAATTCTGCAGAGCTTTTTGAGTAAAAGAACAAACTAATCTGTAGCAGATCCCCCAATCTCCTGCAGTTAATTGTTCCCATGTTATCAGAATTGTTGTATCGCATTACGACGCAATGCCAGTTCTGCCAACACACAGTCATGCAAAATTTGAAGTTCTCACAGCAGTGTTGATGGAGACAAAAATCTTCTGTGACATTACACCATGTTCACTGGTAAATGCTTACCTGTTTACCAGCTGACATAGCATAATGTTCCAGCAGACTTGAATTCTCATACAGAGTGCTGTCAATATTAATATTCAACTATAATCTATCTACCAAAATAATAAAATAAATACGTATACATTTCATGTAATTAACTCTTAATATATCGAAGGTGGCATCAATAAAAATTGACACCAAACGGTGTAAGAGATAACTGAAGAATAAAAAACCAACTAGATGCCACTTATTATTTTATTGTACTTCTTATAGGCTCAACATGTTTCGGGCATTACTATGCCCATCATCAGAAGCTCGCAACTATGATGTTGATTACCACAGTGTAAGAGATAGTGGTAGGTATTACATCTAAAGCCAAAAGGTGGGTAGATGGAGCAAACAGGGAGATTCTGTATTGAGCACAGATCAGGAATACCAGTGCTGTCATTGCCACATGTCAGGTGACATGTAACCTTGCAGTCATGTGGGTGTGACATACAAAATTCTATACTGTACCAAAGAAGTGTGCAATCTGGATTCCTCTATCCATGATTCACTTTCAAGTAGGGTCACTGGTATTTTCCATGATGAAATATTTTCATAAACCGTACACACAAATTTCTGATCACAAAATGTGTCTTAACATGTTATGTTCTTGTTTTACTCTGCAACCTTCGTCCAAAACACTTTTCTCAGTGTACATATTTAGTGAGTTATGCTCAACATGCACATGGAAAAACATGCAGGTCTTTATGTAAACTTATTGTAACCAGATATGAGTTAAAACTGTGTTGACAAAGCTGACAGGGAACTTCCAATTAAATTTCAAGAGGATCTGTTCAGCGGTTTGTTACCTGCAGACAGACAGGCATGGCAAACTTAACAGGTATATTCTACAACTTTTCATTTTGAACACACTAAAGAACATGCATGAACTATGCAATGAATTACAGTATCATATATTCATATGTGCAAGAATGAAATAATGTCAAAATTGCAAGGACTAATAACACAACTCAAACAATTACCTCATAAAATTATTAAACTGATGAACCATGTCACTTCAGCACTACAGTACTTTAAATTGTGAAACAAGTATTCTGTCTTCAAATTTTATGGCACAAACCAAGTAAAAGTTGTCTCTGTACCCCAAGCATAATATCATGCAATCTAGTGCTTGGTACTTGAAACCGAGTGGTCAAGTTCCTGCTCCAGCTGCTTATGGAAACGGGACAGGACATGGTGATGAAGACAGAAAAACCTCAACTTCACACATCCAGAAATTTATCAGTGCTACTGAAGCTATCCCACCACACACACACACGGTGTTGACCAACAAGCACAATGAGTAAAAAGTTGATAAAATGTCTTCTCATCCCTTCCTGAACATAATGGATTTTGTGGTATAACAACATTAAAAAATTCCTTACATATACGAAGATAAGTATATTCATGCAGTATATAATGTGGATGCCCCCTACTCTGAAAAATGATGCAGTATGATCTTTGCAGACATCTGCAAACGCCTATCAGACTACACTGTCATACCCCGTAAGCTTATAACATACTTACAAAGAAAGCCTACCTTTTATGTAACAAGGAGTCAGTATTTTCCTTTTGTTTAAATTGTAGAACACTCTTCTATTGACAATTTTGCTTTCTCTAATTCAGTGAAGGAATGCATTGCTGTTTTATTCCACATGAAAATTAAATATGTAGATCTTAACACATACAGCAACATGAAACTCACTTGCCATAAACCTTATCTCTCATTCTTCTCTGCTGCTAAAGCTTCCAGTTTCCTGATTACTGGTCCCATGTCTGCATTCTTAGACAATTTCAGGTAATTGGTCTTCCGTATGTAATGAGTTTCCAACCAACCAGGGACAGACTTTTTGAGAAGGTGTATATGTTCTTCCAGTTCCACTACAAAAATAACCAACACCAAATTAAACTGAACCCTTCTGATAAAGTTAATAAAATGCATATCACTTTTTTCCAGCAAACCATCCAAAAACTTCCAGATTGCCAATTTAGGGACAATGGTCTATAGACAATGCCTATAATACGTGGAACACTGTATCTCATATATACTGTGGTACCTAGACTGGAATTGTTGCTACTTTAACTCCATGCCTCACATATGCTGTGGTATCTAGTCTAAAGATGTTGCTACTTTAACTCCAGCCTGGAGATGTTGCCACTTTAACTCCATGCCTCATATACGCGTGGTATCTAGACTGGAGATACTGCTACTTTAAGTCCATGCCTCACTTATACTGTGGCACCTAGATTGGAGTTGTTGCCACTTTAACTATGCCTCATATATGCTGCAGTATCAGACTGAAGATGTTGCTACTTTAACTCCATGCCTCACTTATACTGTGGCACCTAGACTGGAGTTGTTGCCACTTTAACTCCATGCCTCATACATGATGTCATATCTAGGCTGGAGATACTGCTACTTTAACTCCAAGCCTCACTTATACTGTGACACCTAGACTGCAGTTGTTGCCACTTTAACTCCATGCCTCATATATGCTGCAGTATCAGACTGAAGATGTTGCTACTTTAACTCCATGCCTATACTGTGGCACCTAGACTGGAGTTGTTGCCACTTTAACTCCATGCCTCATATATAATGTTGTATCTAGACTGGAGATACTGCTACTTTAACTCCAAGCCTCACTGATACTGTGGCACCTTGACTGCAGTTGTTGCCACTTTAACTCCATGCCTCATATATGCTGTGGTATATAGACTGGAGATGTTGCTACTTTAACTCTGTGCCTCATATACACTATACCATGGTACCTACAATGGAATTGTTGCTACATTAACCCCCTGCCTCACATATGCTGTGTTACATAAACTGGAGATGTTGTTACTTTACCTCTTGGCAGTTTCTCTCTGTAACTGTTCCCCAGTTTTTCAAGAGTGAAGTCCAAGGACAAAATACTTTTCTTCTCAGTCACAAAGAGATTTCTCAAGATGCGTGCCAGCTCTGGGAGACGTATGTACTGGGTTGCGACACGGTGCTGCGCTGGTGATTGTGTCATGGCCTGCAAAGCCTTAGCTGCCTGTTTTGCTCGTATCTAACACACCAAGAGAAACGCTTGTAAGGACTTCTGATTTTCATCTCATGAGACCCAGTGCAGCTGGTATGAAATCTTATCATATCAGCTCTCTTCATGGTGAAAGCTTCTTTATCATACTACATGTCAGTAAAGAAAAAGTTTTACCGATTTGGATTCAGCTTTTTTACACATCATAGAGAACCTGTAAAAAGTGAAAACTGACAGGGTCCCAAAAATACATTCAATATAACCCTGAGGAAAAAGACAATTAAGAATCATCTAAAAAGATGGAGGTATTGTTTAGGAATATTAATAACAGAGCAGCTAGACCCAGCACTGGGAAGGATGTAGAAAATGACCGAGAGGAATAAGAGGTCACTTCCAAAACCACTCTTACTGTATTAGTCTCCAGCAAGCACTTGGCTGTTAATCCAGTGCTCTCCTAATTTCGCTTGGCAACATTTTACCATCACACTTGCATGAGTGATAACATTGCACTGAAACTAATACTATGTTGCATGCAAACACAGGTAAATTAAACTACTTATGGAACTACTTGCCATAAACATTTCTAATGATTCTATTTCTGACAGTTTCTCAATCTATTTTATGGACATTTGTGTACTGTTATTGATGTCATAGCATTTGGCATCAACATTAAACAAAAGAAAAGGGGAAGTCCATAAAGTCAATGTGATGATTGTCAGAATGTTAGAGAACCGAATTTCTGAACTGCACATTCTAACACCAGTGCATACTGTTCCTTGTGTTAGCTGACAGTCACTCAGTTGAAACTTGCATAACACCGTATATTCTCGAATGTAATCTGCACCCTTTTTACAGGTTTTAGAAGGCTAAAAAATCAGAAGCGGATTAGAATCACGTGTGGATTAGATTCGCGGTCGTGAGCTGAGTTTGGAAAAATGATAGAGCCACTGTACATGCTGTAAGAACAATACAATACAATAATTTATCTTTTTATTTATTATTTATATTATATATTACATAATATTTATAATTTATTATTCATCATACTCGTCGCCATCACTCATAACTGAATCGTTATCCGTCACCCAGTCACTATCATCTTTATCGTCACCATCGTCCTCCCATAGAATGTCATCTTTGGATCTGTCCAAAGCATTGCTTATGCAACACTTCTTGAAAGATCTGACGATAATGCTCTCCGGGCTGGCTTTCCATATAGCCAACACCCACCGCACGACTTCTGAAGGCAGTTGAAGGAAAGGTGCGGTTTAGAACCGTGAATTAACTTGTTTTTTTCATTTAAGAAATCGGCAAAAACTAGTGTGGATTAGAATTGAGAATATACAGTATTACACATAGATGAGAAGTGCAAACTGCATAACTCCTTGTCATGAGGTTTTCTGCACTCCCATTCCAATGGCTTCATACTTTATATCCCAATATTTTCAGTAGCCAAACACAAGCTATGTGTTTACATCAGACTAAGAGGCAAATCTGCACATCTAAAACAACTGGTAAAGTTAATATATGGGAGTCAGTGATGGCACATAAAATTGTCATTACAGCCACTTTTGCATTTGGCACCATAAAATTCACATCCAGATTCAAATGGCATATTTTTATAAAGTGTAACTAGTTTTGTACAAAACTGTAAAGATTTTAAGAGTTACTGCTCAAGACTGAGACTGTGAGTAAATCAGGGTCTCAGTACAGCAATGAGAAAAAAAAAGCATATAGGTTTCACAGCAGATAATTCCTGCATAGTATATCACAAATATGATAGAGTACAACGAACCTCACCTGGTGGCATGTCAGTATACCACTGAGAAAACATGGCTGTAAGTATGAAACAAGTGTGACTGCATTCATATGAGTGTACTATTGCTGCCAAATAGCATATCATCTACCACTTTCAAAATCTTGAAATGAGACTTTCTTCCTCGGAAACAACTCACTGTCACATGTACCACATGAAGACAATGCTGGAAAAACAATGTCGGTAAATAGCTTTGACATAGTGGTGGTGGTGGTGGTGGTGGTGGTGGTGGTGGTAGTAGTAGTAGCAGTAGCAGAAACAGTAATAGTAGGGATAAATTACTGATATAATGACAATGCCAGTGATGCTGAAACCTTGAAAATCTCCACTACTGACAGACTTGCCTTCCACCACAGTCATTTGACTTTGTATGAGACACAGAAACTGCAGCTAACACAAGGAGGTGAGGATGAGGGTATGCCAACAGCAGTAAAATACAAATAAAGGCTTCCAAATGGACCATTACAATGGGAGGGTTAACAGAACCACTTTTACCAAACAACTTTATGACACACAGCATACAGAAGTTGATGTGGCATTGTTAAACTATTACTGCAATGCACTTCTCACTACAAGTCATATTCATGATGCCAGACATTCAATGTATTTTTAAAAAGATGCAGAAATACAATATCCTGAACTAAATAGCAGATACAAGAAAAGCCTTTTACAAACTCCAGTACAATGCACCAAATATGCTGAACTGTACAAACCTTCTCCAGAAGAGCCTTAGGAATGCCTGCAAGCATTGTTGAAATGGGTGATGATGGAGGATCAGAAATATTGTGAAGTGATTTTGTTGGGGTGGTTGGTACCTCCGACTGACTGGATTCACTCACTGCCTGCAGTGCCTTCTCCATCCGCAGGTTACAGCTGAACAGATTCCTGGATTTTTCTGCGAACAAAAAATTTTTAAATATGTGAAAAGGTATCATTCACATGCCTTTAATATTATTACCTTCAAGAAGTATGTCTGAGATGACAGCAAAGTAAGTTCCTGAAGCTGTCACAAGTCATATTTAAGGCTCTGGATACACAAGAGATGCTTGTGTTTTAGAAGTTTTGACTGCATTGAGAAAAGTGAAGATAGCAAGACACTGAATAATTGAATGCATATCCTTATGCCCAAACAGTGTGTTCTAATCCAGTAGTTTACAGCAAAACCTTGCCATTTGAGGGAGTTGTGTTACTGAAAAACCACAGTGTGGGAAGTTACGATCTTATGGAAAAACTAGAGTTAAGGGAACAAACACACATGAAACTAGATAGCATTTATAACTAATGATAAATGAATTTGAATACATTTGTGATATGCATAATGGAAAGATGTCAATGCTTCTTGCTGAAGGACATCAGGATGATTAAACAATGTAGAAATCATAACAGGGGTAGACAAAGACTTAGTGGAGAAAAGAGCACCCTGCGATGGCTTTGCATATGGTAAGTCCTCGTACAAATACCTGTATGCTGCCATGCAGTCCCTCCACCTTGTGCTTAAATGAAAAGAAGGAACAAATTGGGAACTGCACACTACGGTGTTGGCACACACACGCACACACACACACAC
>Ga0123355_10007427_pt1 | contig 16421 bp, 9 predicted proteins | sample TergutEmb28metaG_3_FD_89872 | JGI IMG/M metagenome (GOLD analysis project Ga0123355, IMG submission 89872) | Embiratermes neotenicus P1 segment gut microbial communities from Petit-Saut dam, French Guiana - Emb289 P1 | ecosystem: Host-associated > Arthropoda: Insects > Digestive system > Gut ...
ATGTCACTTGCTTTATTATTTCTTTATTTAATGCTCAACATGTTTCGGATGTTAATACATCCATCCTCAGGAGCTTGCGAATTATTTGTTGAGTTATTTCATGGGTTGTATTGTTCTGGTTCGGTGTGTGTTGGTGTTACGTTGTGGTTTGGCTGGGGTGGTGTGGTATCCGTATGCAGGCTGAGGCACAACCCATGAAATAACTCAACAAACAATTCGCAAGCTCCTGAGGATGGATGTATTAACATCCGAAACATGTTGAGCATTAAATAAAGAAATAATAAAGCAAGTGACATCAAGTTGGTCTCTCTTTACTCAACTATCAAATTTAATTGTTACATTACACATATTCTTACTTACTGACACATTCAAACTATATTCAGTATTCTTTTCCCAGTGATCCCATTTATGCATCTCTCAACATGGGAGGACAGACTTACTGATAACTCGCAGCGACGTAATATTTAGACGAACTTTGGAGTATACAGTGAACTGAGCCTTCCCATTGCCATCTACCACACAAGAACAGTTGTCACGACGTTGGCCATTATACGGACATGTGTCTGGGGCGACCAACCTGTTACAATGCAAGTAAAGTAATTATGGATCTAGCAGTGGTATATGCAAGAGGGGGTCAGTCATAGGTAAACTATGGCATTATGAGTTTTAAAAACATTCAAGCTATAATTATAAATGATTAGTAACATAAGACTCGCATCTTCTAGAATGTGACGCTGCATTGCTGGGCAAGAAGCTGTTCTGTTCGGACAGTTTGATCCTAAAGATGAAGGCATTATGATCCTTAAAACCTTCACATACTACCTGCCCTTCCACACAGTATCACATCCCAGAAGACCTGCAACTAGGGACACCACTGTGAGAACCTCAAATCTTGCAAGCTTGTATTCATAACCAGATAAAATATATGTAATTCACTCACTTATGCATTCATTTTTTTTCCTGAGATTATGAGTACAGTGTCTAATGATAAAATGATTAATGAATCATGAATTGGAAAGGATATGGAAGGGAGCAGTCATGGTATGACACACCTACTGCCCACAATTTACCTGGAGGGACTGAGGAGAACAAGAAACCTCAGTCAGGAGAGCCAGTTTGTAAGCAAAGATCTGAACCCAGGCAAAACTAGATGAGACACAGCTGTACCACCCAGTTCACAGCGGTATTCACTAATGTCAACCCTAATTTAGGAGCGAAACACTAATATAAAGATAGTAAGTATAGAGAATTCAATCACAAACTCAAGTTTTTTGTCATAAGAATCATATTTGGTTTGACAAGGAATCTTTCGTATCATAAAGTAAGCTCTCAGTACGCAAAAGTAAACTGAGTGACATGAGGACTAGCATTTTAATGTCAATATTATTAATATTCACACGGAATTCTTGTAACAATTCTATTGTGATATTGTGATGGCCGTTGAGAGCTGAAAGATGTACATCGTAAATATATGATAGTCGAAATAAAAGGCTTAAGAACAGAAAAGGAAAGTGCTTGTAGTCTCAGAAGCAAAGGGCACAAATCAAATGACAATGATATACAATAACTTCACATTTGTACACTTAAAATTGAACAAATCAGAAAACTGGGGGCCAATAGAAATGCATGTAACACTGAAGGATTCCAGTCTTCTGGATGTGATGCTACATCAATGGGCTCATCTTCAAGGGTTGAGTGGTTCATGAAGAATGCCAATATGTGGTAGGGATATACAGGCAAGATCGGACCAGTCAGTGCCTCAATGGAAATGACTGCAAGTGAGGTGTAAGAGGGGACTGGTATACAAATTCCTGACTCATGGACCACTAGACCCTTGAAGATCAAGGAAATATCTTGTTTCGTAACACTGAGGAACACCTACCCAGCAATGCAGCATCACATCACAAAAGACCAGAACCCTTGAACACACTGCCACAAAAACTCACACATAACAGTAACACATATGAAACAGAACAAATCAGCAAGTACACCTCCTGCTGCATTTGTTTTCTCCCTACTGGGGATTTTAAGCATACCTTCGATCATATATTTCAGAGAAATTCTCATCTTCACCTGCAGGTAAGCTGAGATATTCTTGAGGGCTGTCTGTTGACATCCCATGGCAGTATATTAAGACACTAATACCCATAATTTGCAGAGTGTATTCTTTGTCCTCTGTAACTTTTAATTTCTGTTGGACATCAAGACATGAAGTAAAGTGACCTGGAATAAGTAGAAACAGGATTTCTAGTTTCATAAAACGCAATTACATTGCACCAACAATCTGTAATGGATACTCAAAACTGTGACAATGAAGCAATACAAACTAAATAAGCAATGATTCTTTTAAAAATGTCCAAAACTTACTAAAGTGTTATTGCTAAATAAGGAAATGGCCACTCAAAACTTTCATTGGATTTTCAGTTCAATAGTGAGAACTAACAAACCATTTCAGGCAGAAATACAATTTTTTTTTTATCTACCTAATTTACTCTTGGCAGGGGGAAAAAAGTTCCTCAGCTAGTCAAGAAATTCCCTATACTTGACTGAACATGAACGTTCATGCCACACTCACAACAGCCTACCATGTGTCCCCTCTTCTGAGTTAATAATCCAGTCCACACATTTTCACTGCATATCTTTAACCTTTTGGCGTCAGAATTAATTTTTTTAAAGTTTAGCACACCCTGTATATAAAATGTGAATAAAACAGGAACCAAATATGTTAGAATTATGAAACAAACTGCATTTTGAAGAGAAAAAACCGGAGACTATATACCATGTTTAAAATTTTCAGTACCTATATTTGTTGAATAAATATATAAAATGCAACGTTAGAGGTTAGCGGTGCAGTACGACCCCTATAGGGGTCGTTAGGCATCAAAAGGTTAATATCCATTTCATAATAACCCAGACAATAAATCACAGACCAGTTAGCAGAAGAGACATCAGCAGTCCATGTTAAAGATGGAGCTGAAACTGGGAATAGGGTGAAGGCTATGAACACTGCATTTAGTAGATGATAATGTCTGGTAGTAAACTTTTGTTTCAGAAGTGAATTATCATATTCTTAGTCAGCAAAGGTTAAATAACTATTCCAGTTAAAGGCAAGAAAAACTATAAAACTTATGTTAAAAGACAGTTCCAATGAAGTTATGAATCTTGTAAACATGAAGAAACAGCAGTAACCCCTTCATAACAGCACCCAGTCTTATTATCTGCCACTGACCAGCTGATTCTCCATTACTATGATGTATATTGCACTCACCCAACAAATTATAACTTACATCTGTACTGGTTACATTTGCGCTTCCGAAGTGGCCTTGGGGCTTGTACGCAATTATTCCTTGTAACCTTCTTCCCACTACGATGATAACAATACAGATGGCGCTGCTGACGGCCCTTTCTGCCGCAAGCATGTGAGCACTGCAAAACAATGTTGGAGGAAGAAGAAAATACAGTTTTGTAATAGATATGCTTCCAGTTACTATAAATGAAGTAACAATTGTTTGGAGCCTTTCTATGAAATTAGACTCAACTACTAACAAAGATGAACATCTTATACAACATTACCTAACCACCAGAGCACACAAGAATCCACATCAATCATTTGTTTATTAAATTATATTTATGGTGTATGTTGCCATGTCCACAACAGCCTGTATCTCTACTCTAAGCCAGATGAACCTGGTCCATAACCTCCTATCCTATACCTTCCAGATCCACCTTCATCTTGTGCCCCCTTCTATGCCTAGGTTTTCCAAGTGGTCTCTTTCTTCCATGTAACACTACCAAACCCACATAAGCATTTCTTTTCTACTCCACACATGCCACATGCACTGCCCACCTTGTCCTCTCTGATTTGCTCAGGTGAATAATATTTTGTAGGATGCACAAACCATGAAGCTCCTTATTACACAGTTTTCCCCAGTCTCCTGTTACTTCCTCCCCCTTAGGCCCACATATTTTCCTCTATACTCAAACACCCTAAGCCTGTTGTACCTTTAACTTGTAATGGAAGAGCAGTAGACTTGTAACTGTAGTCCAGAAAATATGGAAAACTGAGATGATGTGCTCAACGTACCTACATGGAAACATTATAACAATGCTTTTATAAAGCAGCATGCATTACACAATATTCACAAACATAATATGACAAAATCTTACATCTTGCCATTCTCCTGGGACCCAGTAGAACTCATCCTGGCAGTTTGAACTGAAGCAGTCTCTCTGCTCTGATGGGCGTTCAGCAGGGTTGCATTCATCTGCTGAGACCACTAAACCAAGATGGTGACACTGAACGGATCTCTGTTGGATGCCACGTCCACATGACTGAGAGCACTAGACACAAACATTTCATTCTGCACGTGGACAAACACCATACTACCTTATTGAGTTACAGTTTGCTCTGACTGAGTAAATCACACGTGTGTATTCTGGTCTGGAGTACCTTCCAAGATATGAGTCTTGACATCCATTTGTAAATACAACGGAAAGGCTAAGCAACAGAAATACTGTATGACAGGAAGGACTTTCTCTCCACTTAGACTAACCAAATATGAATTAAAAGTCATCATGTTACTGTTTATTTTTATGATAATTTGCTTTTGAGAAATTTGGTCAATTTGGAACAAGCTTCATATCAATTTGGTATTGGAACAATTTCACATGATCAAAAAGGGATTATTATAGTAAGAAACTCTGTTTTGAAAAGTACAGTATGGTATTCTGTGGAGAGCTAACAAAATCGGGTTTATAACTACTACACCGAAAAAATCTAATGTTAACCTTCTCCTCTCAATTTGAACTTTTGAGGTATGAAAAATTCACATTTTCAGCCACAGGTGGCATTATTTTCGCTCTTATTGCACTGGGTCCAAGCAGCCATTGTGCTTTAATAAGATACCTTCACAAATAAAGCTTATGAGGACATAAACAGAGGTGGAAGGACTCACTGACTTCAGAATTATGAGGTCATTATTTTACTTGACAAATACAGTTCATCACTTCCCACTGTTACTTCCTGTGCACGTGGGCTACATTAACGTGATAAACAAGACAGGAAATGTATGTATAAGGTAACAGTGAGGCTAGTTCATGCAACCTTTGTTGCTGTGGAAAAGCAATGAGTATTAAACAACCTGTGTGTATGTGTGTACTTTACAGCCTTAGGTATCCAGCATGCAATGTGCATGCGCCATACTGTCATGTGTGGCCTGCCCCTCTCTACAATATTTTTCTACATTTTCCCAGAAGTGGCACAATTTTCAGGGGGGGGGGGAAGTCATTGAACACAAAAAGTCTGTTTTGATTTTCTCTACAACTTTTGTCTGAAACATTTCTCATTCTAAGAAGAAATTAGTGAGCTATGATAAATAATGTATATTGGTCTTCACAAATTACCCTTTATTCTTGTCCGATTTTAATGAAACTTGAATTTTTTCAATAAATTTTTGAAAAACCTCAAACATCAAATTTCATGAAAATCCATCTAGTGGGGGCCGAGTTGTTCCATAAGGACAAAGACGGACAAACATGACGAAGCTCATGGTCGCTCTTCGCAATTTTGCGAATGCGCCTAACAAGCCAACAGTAAATGGCAACCAACAGCTGTAACAACACAAATAATGACCACATACAACTTCATGAACAAACAACATTACTAAGTACCATGATGTACCTCAGACCACTCTCCTTCAAACCAAGAGAACGGACAATGTTTTATGCAACCACGAACAGATTTAGGCATCCGTTTGCGATCACACTTGGCTGAAGAAACAACCACCTCGGTCTCATTCAAAAGCTTAGGCTTTAACCTTGGCTGTCTCCCCAATGATCGCCACTCCTCGTAGTGTCTTGGATACTGTCCTGTCCATTGATGAACAGCACTTCCTTGGTAAGGATATGTGTTTACTGGCACCTCTACACACACAACTTGCCGGTTACGTTCGCCTTTACCACATGTCTTGGAACACTGCAAAACAGATATGACAATGTGCTGTCTTAAGTTGCTTTGCCACAACTAGTATATATAGCAAACATTTGTCGTCTGGCTGTGACACAAATCACAGGAATCTGTTTATTTATGTATCAAGTCAAGACTTGTTACACTTCCACAACTCATTTTTGTCTGACAAGCGGACGAGTGACGTGTGTGTTGCCAATCAGTGTCATTTGTTACGTTGAGTGACCAGTTACATGAATTGTGGTAAACCCACCACAATGGCTGTGAAAATATCTGGCAAGTGTGCCCAAATGTGGATGTTTACCAAATAAACCACTCACAGAAAGAATATAACTACTTGTTACACTGAGTGACCAATTGTACATATTGTGGGAAATCCACCACAATGACCACGAAAATATCTGTCAAGTATGCCCAAATGTGAATGTTTGTCAAATAAAGCACTTATAGAAACAGTGTAACTATTAGACACTTGCCTCCTTGTACAATGCACACTTATTGGTGCATTTGTCAAAAACACCCATCATGGTAATGTGACTGATACACACATACCAATGCAGTAGAGGGAAGAAACCTGCTGCCCCCATCTGCAGGAGAGTAATAAACACATTCTACGGCAGGAAAAATGTAAGGGAATATAACGTGTCCCAGGTAACACTCATTTAAATGTAGCTATAAGCCATCCCATTACAGGCCCAGACAGACCCTCAGGGCTCCAGGAGGTGGGGGCTACCAGAATTTCTAAGACAAATGGCACAAGAAGTTGGTAAGGTTGTCAGCCCTACCCACCAGCTGCCTTTACCCCCTCATTTCTATTACAGACCTTTAACCCTAGGGCCAGAGAGCATCTGGAAAGAATACATCAAAGGAAAATTCAAATGCTCCCCCCACCCCCCATAAATCAAATCCACAACCTTCTTGCTTGTAGCACAGTGTCTCAACCAACTGCGCCACATATTGAATTGCGTATGTAAAATTAATATTAAACAGATCAATAAGATAGAAGGATTAAGTAAGGAAATGGTTGTTGAACTTTGTGTTAGTATTCCATTGTGTACCTGGAGAGACTCAAGGAAAGCACAACAATATATCAATCAGAATATTCAGTTTTTGGGCTAAAAATTAACAAGGGATTTCAAGTACAACATAGGACTGTTAACCTCTCTGTTAATGATATTGGATAACTGGACCAATATAGAGGAAGAAACATTAATAATGATAAGAACAATCAAGAATAAAATAAATTATGCTACATACAGCTGTCAGTACCGTAATGGAAGAAGACTGCAATAAACTCTGTGGCATGAATGACTAACTACATCAGCCACTGCATGTATGCCAAGTGCTACTGTGCACAATTCAAAAAGTCTACTCATTCAGGTATAAATTTCCCATAATTTTCCTCAAAAACTCACCTTGCTCCACATGCCTGCCCGCCACTGATATTCCTTAGCAAGAGGTATGAGACTGGAGCCGCTACTATTATTTGGGCAGTGAGGTAAATCACATTTATTGTGCTCATTTGGTCTCTCAACAGCCGAACAAAGGGTGTCGGCTAGCACCTCTCCAGTGTGTGACTGACACTTAACCTGTCTGTGTTGGTAGCCTCCTTCACCACACAATTTACTGCACTGCAATGACAGAACAACACATGCTAATTTGCTGGGAAAGTGCAATTCCCATTTCCTTAGAAATTCTTCTTGGTGCAAAAATTTGAAAACACTTGTGCACCCATTTCATGACTACAGCACAAAACTATTTGTTTCACTTAAAACTGTTTTTCCTTTTCCCAGATTTTCTTCACACATAATTTTGTAGGTTTTGATGTTGTCTACACATACACACACACACACAATGTGCGTGCATGTGTGTGTGCGTGCGCACAGCACTTTATGGCCTGTATAGAACTTTATTAACAAACCCTGCACTAAGTCAATTTAAGATGTAAGTCCTGAAGCTTTCACAGTGAAAGAATTCAGTAAACCTATCCAGGGCTGACATCTGCAACAGGTGGGTAGCTTGTGTCTCACAAGTCCAGCCATGTGAGAGTTATATGCTGGGCAGACTGGGTAGCAGGTCACATCACAACCCTGATGACAGAGACAGATTTAGTCTCTGAAATGCTGGTGTATTCCGACTGTCACATGTGGGTGTCAGCCCAGGAAGACTGTACTGAATTTGTACATCCGAGGCAGTCTACCTTTCTGTCTACATGTTTTGTCCGTATATCGTCATTACATCCAGCACTGTCGCAGTTGGTAGTATACAGAACAGCTTAATACAAAACGTATTGTCTTCCTTTCCAGCTGTTCGTCCTGTCAACATTTCTGATGTGTCTACAAAAGTCTACAACACAAAGAGACTCTAAAACTTATTTTTCACTAAGTGGTGACTGGTCTAGCTTCATCACTTTGCAATGCACAGACCACTGCTGCAATGTCCTTATTAACCCACCTGATAACTAACTTAGATCAAGCGTCTTGCATAGTGACTTAAACTCTACTTAATCACTGCTCCTTCATATCCACAAGAACTGTCTTCAGGTTTACTTTTATGGTTTATGCATTATCAGTCTTCCATGATTTTGGAATATTGCCAGATCTGGAGAATTTGTATAAGCTGATTCAACTATCCTGAGTTGTGACACTGTAGCATAGGGGTGTGTAGTCCCTCAATTTCAAAGGAAGGTAATGCTTTCGTCTGTGAGGGTCAAGCAGACCAAGAAGATGAAGGCATTATAATCCTTCAGAATATCAGGAACCACTCACCCAAGGATGCAGCATAACATCCCAGAAGATTTGAATCCTGAGTGACACCACTATGAAAACCTTGAACTTTTGGCTCATAAAAGCCCTACTTCCATATTGCATACTCTTTATGAAGCAAGGGTCATGCTAATTTCTACACCATGGTATCTTTTTATTCATATTGATACTTCCAGTATTACTGTAACATTCTGTGTTTATAAACTTGCCAGGAACAAAAACAACAACACAAAGCTAGTAACACACGTAACTCAAAGGTTTCTTTTACCAAACACTGAGAACTTCACAGCAAGGTACTACCTTTACACACAATTAGTGGCTCAAATGTGCAGCTGTTCTGGGAAGAAAGGCAGAAGATTTGAAGTGATGTGGCACAGTACAAATTTTGGGAAATTTTGGGAGATCTTCATATTTGACTTTGGTGCTGTTGACTGTGAAATGGAAAAACATGGGTGTACCAGCACATATATCACAGACAACACACAATCCAGTAACAATGGTTGCCATAGCAACCTAAGTGTTAGGGCACATACTTCATGGAGAACACAGAACCTGGTAATGATGATTAAAATGGAAACCTGGGTGTACAGACATGCACATTACACAAAACACACAACCTGGTTACAATGACTGCCATGGCAGGGTGGCTATTAAGGAAATACACCTCAAAGGAAACACACAACCTGGTAAAAATGGTAATCTTGGTGTACAATTATGAACCTCACACAGACAGGTGTGAATCACTCACTCACTCATTCACCCAGACCATGATATAAGGTTGGTAAGACATAAAGGGTAACCAGAAAAAACTATGGCACACTATTTTAGAAATAAAGACTGTAGAGTGATTGACATGAGCAAAGTGTTTACCTCTGACCATCCACCAGTGTTCCAGGCAGGGCAAGGATCTATATTACATGCTATGGTATCAAGAGGCCTGTCAGCTTTGTTGCAATCAGTTCCTTCATTTCCATCTTCAGAAGGACATGCCACCATTCGCCGCATGTAGCCCATTCCACAAGACTTTGAGCACTAGGAAAGACAAGTAGATAACTATGTACGGTGAATCACACTCATTAACTCTTCAGTTGATCTTGATGACAGGGTTAACAAAGGTTGTTATAATGCATGTACAGAATATTCATTGGTAGACAGCGACATCCAGCTTACCTCTCCCCATGGTCCTGTTCGCCACATGTAGCCTGCCTTCCCCATGTCATTTGTCCGCCCATGATTTGGATATTCTACAGATGGATCACCCGGACATTCCCTAACATGGCACTCTTTCTCTCTCTGTGGTTGAGCCAAATTCAGGTCAGAACAAACTCGATCACTCGGCAACACTGCATTGGATACTGAATCAACGCACATCACGTCCCTTGTTGAAGTTCCCTGGAAGGAAAGAAATTGCAACCATTAACAGTTCCATATGCACAGATCTAACACCTACTAACATTAGGTTTACCCTTTCCTTCCACCACAAATTATAAACAAGATGGGAAGGCTACAGTGTGTCCATAAATCACTGGCAGATACACCTGTTCACCAAATGGGCTGTTCTTACTGTATGAACAACAAAAAAAGTCATTAAAATTAAAATACAGTACTAAACTTCGTACCTTGACTGTATGGCTTTCTGTAAAATGTTCATTTTCAGTTAATATATACATTCAGATTTCAGTCTAAAGATTGAATGCAATTCATGTTTATATTTATAAGGAAGAACAGTCACACATGGCTCATGTAGAAGAAACATCCTGCTCTCCTGCAGGGACTGCACAGACTACTGAACACTGTACTGATAACACAGACTTTGATGCTGGTGGGTAGCAGGTGCTGTAACATAACCAGAACTCTTGCAGAAAATACACATCAAGCAACTAAAAAGTCTTCTCATTCACCTTCAATTTTCTATTCTGCTGCTTGATGAAAATTTTGCCTGCATGTTTCATTCAAAAGAGTTGAATGCACAAAATGTTCACACATTGCATAACTTTGTTTTACTGCACAACAAAAACTTAGCATGTAAAAATTAAGCAATGACATATGGTTAACGTTCTCTGATAGAGAAAGCTGTTACAAGAAAATGACCATCAAAAACTTCTGTCAGACTCCTGCTGATTCATTGACAGGAATGTACCATGAGACCTGAGGTCCTCACCACAGTGCTGCTGGAGATGCAAGTCTTCTGGGATATCAAGCTCTGTTGTTTGGTGAGTAGTTCCAACGTGTCAAAGGATTTTAGTCACATCATCTTCAGGATCAAGCAGTACAGGAAGAATACAAGAATGTCAGACATATAAAATGTCAGGAACTGCATGTCAAACGAGACAGTGTCATGCCCAGAAGCCTTCTCTTTGGGAATGTATATATTTGTGCAGAAGGGCAGCTATTACCTTGCCACAGCTAACAGAACATGGCCGCCAGTCCCCAACTCTCCAGGATGCACAGGCTGGTCGTGTGCAGAATTCATCTGTTGCTACATACACAGCTTTAGTGCAGTACTCTTTGCTAACAGGTATGCCCAGAGATGTATCCATACATGTGATGGCCCTCTGCCTGCGTCCAGTTCCACATGTAACAGAACACTGACAACACAACAGTCACTACATATTTTTGTACTTTCTAGGCAATGAGAAAAAGTGACTGTACACTGTACTTCATGGACTCATGAGCTCTGGATTGGTGAGGCTAAGAGTGTGAACCCCTCATCTGCATTGTTAACTGGCAGGTCGGGGCACCACACTGTTGTCCACAACCCCCAAGAGCTCATGCATCAAAATATGATCTATACCAACAAAAAAGAGTTTGTCAGAACTATGGTATTATAAGACTACACTGCTCCTCCTTGTAATAGACCAAATGTTACAACACGCTGCATTCATACTTTGTAACATTTCTGTTTCATACCCAGAAGAAACTTTGTTCAAGCCTAGGCTAAACAGCTGGTTAAGGTTTTTCAGTTTTCTCAGCCAGTCCAAAGGCAAATTTTGAGACAGAACCCCAAATTACAACACAGCAACTTCCTCCATGTTGTTGTTGTTGTTGGTAACTTATTCACTCTATGCATTATTTCAAAGTACCTCACAGTGTCAATGAGATCTTTACTCTTCTGGGATGTTACGCAGCATGGATTGGTAGTTAGTCACCAAGGTTTTAGGACAACCTATCAGTCCCATCTTCAAGTGTCAATCAGTCCAAGAAGTACGCCGGGAACACTAAGGTACTAAGTTATATACGGAATGGTGTGTGCAGTGACTGGTTGACATGGAAAGTGATGCTAGCCAAAAGGGTTAGTGGAGTGTGAAGAAATGAGGAGATGGAAGAAGCCATGTTGCCTATAGGATGCTCTGAGGCACAGCAGCTCTGGAACATGAAGCCACCTCCAGGTGCAGGAAGGTGGATGTAAAGGAAGAAGAAAAATGAAACACAAGGGAAATCAAAAAAGTGAAAAAGGGAGAAAGAGAAAGAAGGGAAAAATGGGAAAACAGAGGTATGGGAAACTCAGAAGGCAGGCATGCCCTCCAGGACTGCAGTGAGCAACTGCCTTCCCTTCTTGCACTTCTTCTCAGCCCTTTGTCCTGGCAGTGGCTTCACACTCCAGCAACGTCTTCCCACAGAGCAACCCTGGTAGCCCTCCTGCCACAACTCACTCCTCCAGGGGGCAGGGGCAACTCTATTTCATCCTCCCCACCCCCCAACCCACCTTCCGAGTATATTATAATTTTTTCACTTCTTCCTGTAGCATATATTCCCCTTTTGATGAAATAACCCTTTGTCTTAAATTGAACTTGATTACATTAATTAAAATAAACAAAATAAATAATTTAAACAAATTAAATAAATTATTTACAGTGCATAACATATATAAATGAAATAACAAAATATGACAAATATTAAATAAATAATGAACTCTAATCTGACCCTAACCAAATCTAATCTTACCTATACTAACCAAACTTAATCTATATGGATACCACCCCAATGTGCTGCTTAATGAAAGTGTTTATACGTTCAGTCTGACAACATTTAAACAGCAACCTAACCTAACCTAACCTAACCTAACTGCATGTAACATAACCCATACTAGCCTAATGGAGCCAAGCCTAACCAAAACCAAACTAAACTAATCTTATACAATATGAAGTAAATTTACCCAGTACTTAACATAAAGTAACATAATTCATTAACTAATTACATTACATAAGTCAATTACAAAATTAAATAACAAGTTAATAAATGAACAAATTACAATACATAAAGGAGATAAAGAACAGTAAATAAATTAAGAGTTTAACACTAAAATATTACATAAAACAAACAAATAATCTGAAGAAATTAATTAAATAAATCAATAAATTTAAAAAATTAAATAAACAATTAATTTATTTAATTTAATAAGTTATAATAATTAAAGGAATTAAATAAAATAAGTACATCAGTAAACAATAATTAACTGGCGTAAATAAATAAATTTCATTGCATTTATAAAAAATAAATTTGCAAATAAATAAAAAATAAACAACTAAACATATACGATATCCCAGCCTACCCTAAACAAACCTAAACTAATCTAATCTTATCCTACCTAATGTAATGAATGAATGAATTAGTCAATTAGTTTGATAAAGTTCATTTTTGTTTTCTGTGGCCCTGCAGCCTAACATGAGCCATGACCTCCTCACGCTTAAAAGTTTCTAGATCACACACAACACACCACAGTCGGTGGACTCCTCTGGACAATCGATCAGCTCATCGCAGAGACCTCTACTTGACAACATGCAGCACTAACAACAGACAAACATCCATACCCCCCCGCAGGATTCAAACCCCCAATCCCAGCAAGCGAGCAGACGCAGACCTACACCTTAGACCGTGCGGCCACTGGGATGGGAAATAGATTTACTTAATTTCATTAATTTCGTTTAAATAATTCATTAAACAAATTTAAAGATTTAAGTTTACTTAAATAGCTAATTAATTAAAACTAAATATGTCTCAATTAAATTAATTACATTAAATATCCTGAATAATAAATAAATGATACAAATTTAACACAATAAATAAATTCAGTAAATTAAATAGCATAATGAAATTTATTATTTTAATAACACAAATAAATTGGATAAATTAAATTACATTAATAAATTAAATTAAAGTAATTTAATTTAATAATAAAAGTAATTATACACTTTATATAGTGAAATAAATTACATACAATAAATCAATAAACAGATAAATTAGCTTAACCTAACTACACAAATGAAACATATTACAATAAATAAACTACTCCTAGCCTAGCCTAATCAAAACTGACTTATCTTAACCCAACCCAACCCAACCCTGCCCAACCTAACCCAACCCAACCAACTGAACTCAAGACAATATAGTCTAACACAATTTAAACTAAAATCTCCCAACCCAAACTTAACCTAACCTAGCCCAAATTAACAAAAACCAACCCAACCTAACCCAACACAAGCTAATGTAATATTTTTAATTACCATAACATAAATATACTATTTATACAAAATAAATAAAATACATGAATAAAATACTGAAAATAGTGCAAATAAATAAATAAACAATAAATTCCCATCCCAACCCAAGCACACCTAAGCCAACACAACCAAATTCAACCTAACCTAATCCAATCAAATTTTATATGACATTATTAATTAATTTATATGAAGTAAATAAATGAATAATAGACATATCCAGCCCACAATCCCATCTATCCAATCCAAAGTAAGGATGAAAATTTGCAGCAAACTTGACTAATATTTTAGACACCATAATCTTTTGTTTACTTACACCACAACATATCATAGACTGGATCTGCTGGTTCCTTCAGATGGGAGGTGGAAAACTGATACTGTGGTGGACCCATTAAAAAATGTTAGCCTATCTAACCAACATGGTCAAAAGTTAGCACAGGACACACAAATATGACAATATTATAAAACTGGTTTAAACAGCAGTGTGTGACAGATGTAAATGATGATACTACAAACGTACTTCAGACATTAGTACAGAACAAATGGACATGATGATACTGGTTCATATATTCATGAAGAACACATGGACATATTACTTTATGCCTGTTTCAATGTTCACACAGGCCATATTAACATTACAATCCATAAACCTACTTTTTCTTATTAAATACAAAAAGTAAAAATTGCATGCTTCCTTGAGAGTGTCGACATACTTACCGGTCCCCATTCTGAGGCTTTCCACACAACTCGTACGTGTGACCGACCAAACGTCCCTGGGTCATCAAGCACATTGTTTGTTATGTCTTCATCCCCATGTGGAATTGAGTTATCTGGAAGTGGCACAGAAGTTGGCAAGATGTTATTGCGATGAAGTCCTAAGTTGCCATCTTCATCCACGGATAAGGATACCGATGTTGTAGAAGATGAAGGAAACAATGATGACTGAAAACAAACATTACTACCATCCATTATTTTATATTCGTGGTTCTACGCATCGTAATTCTAGGTTGAAGAAATCCAACGAGATGCAACAGTATGCAGATATTTATTTACTGCTAAATTACTCTACATGTTTTGGGCGTCCATCAAGCCCATCGTCAGAAGTACATAAAACTGTAGTTGCAGCCTCTGATACAGAACATACTAAGGAGCAAGCTTCCTCAAATGTGACCAAATAAGGACTTATTTGGTTATGTTTGAGGAAGCTTGCTCCACAGATAGTATGATCTGTATCAGAGGCTGCAACTACAGTTTTATGTACTCACGACAACGGGCGCGATGGACACCCAAAACAGGTACAGTAATTTAGCAGTAAATAAATATCTGCATACTGTTGCATCTCGTTAGATTTCTTCAACCTACCATCCATTATGTTCATGAAAAAAGTAAAGGAGACAAAAACACCTCTATGAAATGTAACAATAATGCTTTCCTAGACATTTCTCACACATGCCTCTATTTCTTTTTTTTTAAAACTTCTTATTTTCAGTTAGAATGGGAAACCTGATCACAGGGCTGTCACTGTAAATGCGTCAACAGGAATAATAAAACAGCAATGAATTTGAAGTGTTGATTGTTCAGTAGCATACTGGGCAAACTTCTGAATGTGAGGTAAAATATACCGATGCTTTTCATTACTTGTTCTCTACAAAGTAAAGAAAGAGCAACGCCTTACACACAGGGAAAGATTGGTTTATTAAGTTATGTCTTATAGGATATTATACCAGTTAAGGTGGTAAACGGTCAACTGGTAATTATTTATCACCTAACACAGTGCAACATCCCAGAGACATGAAACTTATTCAACACTGCTGTACAAACGGCAAATGATTTCGCTTCCTATAGAGCAAGGTAAAGTCATGGTAACTAAACACAGTATTATCCAACTAATGCACTATACAGGGTGTCCCAGGAGGAATGTGCCAGACTTCGGGAGGGTGTTCCTTATGTTAAAGTATACTGATATAACCCAAAACACCTATGTCTAAAGTGGATCGGTTACGGAGATAATGGCCAGAGAAAAGTGTGGTCTTCTTGCGGGTCCACGCACTGTACCTGTCGGCTGACAATCTTATCCCTTTCAGCCTTGAGTGTAGTTTCATATGACGCGATTTCAGCTGACGCTGGCCACTGAACTTCACTGCATAAGAAATGCACTGCGTGCACTGCATACGCAGTTCAGTTTAAGGATGC
>Ga0123355_10007428_pt1 | contig 16420 bp, 13 predicted proteins | sample TergutEmb28metaG_3_FD_89872 | JGI IMG/M metagenome (GOLD analysis project Ga0123355, IMG submission 89872) | Embiratermes neotenicus P1 segment gut microbial communities from Petit-Saut dam, French Guiana - Emb289 P1 | ecosystem: Host-associated > Arthropoda: Insects > Digestive system > Gut ...
AGGCGTAATGCTCAGCGACAATTTTGCCATGCGTCGGGTGCTCAAGAGACTTGGGTTCCATTTAAGACTGGTTGATCCGCGTATTGTGCGGGCAACTCTGAGTCTTTGAATCGCCGCTTCTTTCTTGGGTTTACCCCAACCCGCCAACGTGATCACGCTCACACGGCCTGGTGACCATGATTCCCGACAACTCTTCCGCCCGGTTCGACACTGTAGGTGGAGTAGAAAGGCCGAATGATGGCGCGGAAATTCAAGACCCTCGACGCGAACGAAGCGGTAGCGAGTATCGCTTATCGCCTCAATGAAGTCATTGCGCTTTACCCGATCACGCCCTCTTCCCCGATCGGCGAATGGTGCGACCAGTGGGCGTCGGAAGGCGCCAGGAATCTTTGGGGCACCGTCCCTCACCTCATCGAGATGCAGAGTGAAGGCGGCGCAGCAGGGGCGGTGCACGGCGCATTGCAGACCGGCGCGCTGGCAACCACTTTCACGGCATCCCAGGGTCTGCTTTTGATGATTCCGAACATGAACAAGATCGCCGGAGAGCTCACACCGGCAGTGTTTCACGTGACCGCGCGCACCATTGCGGCGCACGCACTGTCCATCTTCGGTGATCACTCGGACGTGATGTCTTGCCGAAGTACGGGATTCGCGATGCTGTGCTCCAACTCCGTCCAGGAGGCCATGGATATGGCGCTCATCGCCCAGGCAGCAACTCTCGAATCCCGTATTCCCTTCCTGCATTTCTTCGACGGCTTCCGCACCTCCCACGAGGTGAACAAGATCGAGATGCTAGGCGAAGACGACCTGCTCGCCATGATCAACATGGAGCGCGTGCTCGAGCATCGCGCGCGGGCCCTCTCGCCAGACCATCCGGTGCTGCGCGGAACGGCACAAAACCCGGACGTTTTCTTTCAGTCACGCGAGGCGGCGAATCCCTTTTACGCGGCGTGTCCGGAAAAGGTACAGGCGGCGATGCTCGAGTTCGCGCGACGGACAGGCCGCGAGTATCACCTTTTCGACTATGTGGGCGCGCCCGATGCCGAGCGCGTCCTGGTAATGATGGGATCGGGCGCCGAGACCGCTGAGGAAACCGTGCGCCATCTGAATGCAGGCGGAGAAAAAGTGGGATTGGTGAAAGTGCGGTTGTTCCGGCCATTCTCGGTAGAGCATTTCGTCGCCGCTTTACCTGCCACCGTGAAGAAACTTGCCGTGCTCGACCGCACGAAGGAATCGGGGGCGGCAGGGGAACCGCTGTACTTGGATGTAGTGAATGCGCTCGTCGAAGGAGCGCCGCTCAAAGTGGATCCGCCGGGCTCGGACCCGTCTTGCGAGAAGATATCCGCCGGAAACAGCGGCGGGCCGACACTCGCCGCTCCCCCCCTGGTCGTAGGCGGCCGCTACGGGCTATCGTCCAAAGAATTTACTCCGGCGATGGTGAAAGCGGCTTATGAGAATCTGGCGGGCACGAGGCCAAAGAATCACTTCACCGTGGGCATCCGCGACGACCTAAGCCACACCAGCCTCGCCTACGATCCCGAATTTTCGATTGAAGCTGAAAACGTGGTACGCGCGATGTTTTACGGGCTTGGCGCAGATGGCACGGTGGGCGCGAACAAAAACTCCATCAAGATCATCGGCGAGAAAACCGACAACTATGCGCAAGGCTACTTCGTTTACGACTCAAAGAAGTCCGGTGCGATGACGGTTTCCCACCTGCGCTTCGGGCCAGAGCCGATTCATTCCGCCTACTTGATTTCGAAGGCCAATTTCATCGCCTGCCACCAGTGGATCTTCCTGGAGCGCTACGACATGCTCAACCCGCTCGTTCCGGGCGGCATCTTCCTGCTCAACAGCCCATTCGGCCGCGAGGAAGTCTGGGGTCATCTGCCACGCCGGGTGCAGGAGCAACTGATCGCCAAGCGAGCCAAGTTCTACGTCATCGACGGTTACCAAGTCGCGCACCAGACGGGCATGGGATCGCGCATGAACACCATCATGCAGGTCTGCTTCTTTGCCATTTCCCAAGTGCTGCCACGCCCAGAGGCGATCGAGGCCATTCGCAAATCGATCCGCGAGACTTATGGCAAGAAGGGCGAAGAGGTTGTCGAGAAGAACCTGTGCGCGGTGGACCAAGCTCTGAGCGGCCTGTTCGAGGTGAAGATTCCGGAAAAGGCAACCAGCCAAATCGAGATTCCGCCGCCGTTTTCGACGGAGGCAAGCGAGTATGAGCGCGACGTGCTCGGCACCATATATGCCGGCCAGGGAGACGAGATTCCCGTGAGCGCTTTCCCCGCCGACGGCACCTATCCGACCGGCACTGCGCAATGGGAAAAACGCAACCTCGCGCTCGAAATTCCTGTGTGGGATGCGAAAACCTGCATTCAATGCGGTAAGTGCGCGATGGTGTGCCCGCACTCGGTAATGCGGATCAAGGTGTACGAGGCGCAGCATCTGGCAAACATGCCTGCAACTTTTAAGTGGACCCACGCCCAGGACCGCGAATGGGCGGGGATGAAATACACAATTCAGGTGGCGCCGGAAGACTGCACCGGGTGTGGCATCTGCGTCGATGTTTGCCCGGCCAAGAACAAGGGCGAAACCCGGTTGAAGGCGATCAACATGTCACCGCAGCCGCCGCTGCGCGACTGCGAACGCGAAAACTGGCAGTTCTTTCTGAGGATTCCGGATCTTGACCGCCGCCGGATCAAGCTGACGACCATTCGTCAGCAGCAGGTCGAGAAGCCGCTATTCGAATTCTCTGGCGCATGCGCGGGGTGCGGCGAGACGCCATACCTGAAGCTGGTTTCGCAGCTGTTCGGCGATCGGGCGGTAATTGCCAATGCAACCGGATGTTCATCGATTTACGGTGGCAATTTGCCCACCACTCCCTGGACCAAGGATGCGGAGGGCCGCGGACCGGCATGGGCCAACTCGCTGTTTGAAGACAATGCCGAGTTTGGGCTCGGCTTCCGCGTATCGATCGACAAGCAAGCAGAATTCGCGCGTGAGCTGGTGAAGCGTCTGGCTCGAGCGCTGGGGGAAGAATTCGCCGAGGGCTTGCTGTCGGCGCCGCAGATGGACGAAGCCGACATCCACCTCCAGCGCCAGCGTGTGGCCCAGCTCAAAACCAGGCTCTTGAAGTTGGACTCACCCGACGCGAGGCAACTCCTGGCTGTCGCCGATATGCTGGTCAAAAAGAGCGTGTGGATCGTAGGCGGCGACGGCTGGGCCTACGACATTGGCTACGGCGGGCTGGACCACGTTCTGGCAAGCGGACGCAATGTGAACCTGCTCGTGCTCGACACCGAGGTTTACTCCAACACCGGAGGGCAAGCCTCCAAGTCGACTCCCCGCGGCGCCGTAGCCAAATTCGCTGCCGGTGGAAAGCCCGCGCCGAAAAAGGACCTCGGGCTCATGGCGATGAGCTATGGCAATGTTTATGTTGCCGCCGTCGCCATGGGAGCAAAGGACGAACACACGCTGAAAGCGTTTCTCGAAGCCGAAGCCTACGACGGACCCAGCCTTATCATCGCCTACTCGCACTGCATTGCGCATGGCGTCAACATGACGACGGCGATGTCGGACCAGAAGCTTGCAGTCGAATCGGGCCAGTGGCTGCTCTATCGCTATAACCCGGCGCGGGCGCTAACCGGCGAGAATCCACTCTCGCTCGATTCGCGTACACCCACTCGCAAGGTCAGCGAATTCCTGGAACATCAAACGCGCTTCAAGATGCTGACCAAGACCAGGCCGGAAGACGCGAGGTATTTGTGGCAGCTAGCACAACAGGACGCTGACCTGCGCTTCCACCTTTATGAGTACCTGGCGCAGGGGAAGCTCAATAACAGAGAGGATCGAGCGGAAGAAACTCCGATGGGGCGCCGTCGCCCCTTCGCTGAAGGAGCAAACCCATGATTGACCTCAGCACAAGCTACCTCGGATTGGATCTGCGAACGCCCTTGGTGGTGTCAGCCTCTCCACTGTCTCAGCAGATTGACACCATAAGACATCTGGAAGATGCCGGCGCCTCCGCCATTGTTCTTTATTCCCTCTTTGAAGAGCAGCTGCGGCGGGAAGCCATGGAACTCGAGTATCACCTCTCGGCAGGCACGGAGAGTTTCGCCGAATCACTGACGTATCTGCCCGGGCGCAGCGAGTTTCGCACCGGCCCGGAGGGATACTTGTGTCACATCGAGGCTGCCAAGAGAGCGGTCCGCATTCCGATTATTGCCAGCTTGAACGGCGCAACTCTCGACGGCTGGACGAAGTACGCGAGGGCGCTAGAAGAGGCAGGCGCCGACGCTATTGAGTGCAATATCTATTTCATTCCCACCGACATGGATGTCACCGGGCTGGAAGTGGAACAGAGATATGTAGGCATCGTTCGCGCGGTCAAATCGTCGGTCCGTATTCCGGTTGCGGTGAAGCTCGGTCCCTTTTTTAGCAACACCGCGCATATGGCCAAATGGCTGGTGGAGGCTGGAGCTCAGGGGCTAGTGCTTTTCAATCGCTTCTATCAGCCGGACATCGACCTTAACGAACTCGAGGTGAGGCCCAGCATCCTGCTGAGCACGCCGCAGGCGCTGCGGCTGCCACTCACGTGGATAGGAATACTGTACGGAAGAATTCCCGCAAGCCTGGCCGCTACGAGCGGGGTTCATAGCGCCGAAGACGTAATCAAGCTGCTGATGGCCGGCGCCGACGTGACCATGTTATGTTCCGCACTCCTGAGGAGGGGTCCAGACCATCTGCGCGTGATCGAACGCGGCCTCCGCGAATGGATGGAAGAACATGGTTATGAATCGGTTCGCCAGATGCAAGGCAGCATGAGTCGGCTCCGCTCATCAGATCCAAGCGCATTCGAACGTGCGCAATACATGCGGGGCGTAAAGGACGCAACCTACATCGAGAGGGTGCCGGTTGCTGCGGTGAGAAGAGTTGAGGACTACGGACCGCAGTAGCCGGCTGGTGAAATTCGCAGCAACCAGGTCAACCGTCCAACAACCGCCTGCGAACCCGGACGTTCACGGTCCAGGTTTCGAAAGATCATTTCGAGTTAACCACGGTTTGGCCCCTGTCTCGCTCCAGCTGCCGAATGCGCTGCTCGATCCAGAAGCGCAGGGTTCGTTCCGTTTCTACTGGCGTACTATGTCGGCACAGCCAATCAACACTCACTCCACTTGTCGTCAGCTGCACGAATCGGCAAGGAATCTCCTCTTCTCGGTGTTCGGGTGCTATGAATTGCATCAAGGCACACTCTTGACACACGTCGGCTCTGACGACAGTTGGAACACTCTGGCAGGTTGAATACTCATTGAAATTGTGGGGAGCACACCACGGCGAACGCGGGCAGTGTTTGAAGCCACCACTGTTGACGAATTCGAGTTCACCTTTAAGGAGCTCTACAAGTGTGAAGCGTCCTTCCATGGCAACACCTCGGATACAGCATCCCGAATTTGCCAAATCTGGAATATGCGCCGAATCACGAAGGATTGTGACCACGATCACAGTGCGTTTCGAAAGCGAAACAGAACCTGTCCGCCGCGTTTTGATAAGGGCGCGACTCTCAAACGTTCGTGAGCCGTTTGCAATCGTGAACGGACTGACCGCTTTTCAACCCGGCGCCCAGAGAAGGCTGGTCGTGTGCCAGCCACGATCCAGTTCCACAGACGGAGCTTCGGGCGCAGGTCGTCACTCCGGCATGGGCACCATGGCAGGGCTGCATGTGTTGGGCTCTGGTCCGATTTGGAAGCAAATGTTCTTGGCTCGGCCCCTCTACCAGAGAATTCCACGCCGACGCTTTTTACCTGGTTCCGTCTTTGTGGCCGAAGTCTAACCCGAAGTGTGGCGCCGATTTCGTACCGGTGACTTTGACGGGCAGTTCAGTTCCGGCTCCATGTTTGCTGAAGAACGGATCGGCCGGCTTGACGGCAGCGGCAACCAGTTCGCGCACGCGGCCTGCCAGGCAGTCGCGCAGCGTCCATCGAAGGCCTACAACCCACTCTTCCTCTATGGCGGCGTAGGCATGGGCAAGAGAACCGATTTCCAGCCCCTCACCAGGTGGGAGAGCTTAGCTTCCATGCGGATTTTACCGTGAAAATCGAATTGATTTCCGTCCAGGCTGTATTTACCCCTAAAATAAACGTTGGCTCCGGGCAACTCGTAGTGCAGGTTTGAAAAGGAAAGAAGCCCGCCGGCCAACTTGAAGGTGCCGTTCATCTGGGACACAACGTCGTCGGCAGTGCCATCTTTCGCCCCTTTCGGCCTGCCTTGGCTGCGCATGCTCAGAGCATCCACCTTGGATTGAACCTTCTCGTTGGTGAAATGTGCCCCAGAAATGCGAAACGTTCCAGCGAGTCGAAGCCGGTGTGCGACCTCCGCCTCGCCGGGCGGAAGATCGAACCTGGTTTTCAGCGCCGCAGCTCCGGTCATCACGGGTGGGTCAGTCCACACTCCGAGCCTTAGCAGATCCTCAATTCTTGCGGGCCCAACATCCACGTCGAGGACTACTCTATGGCCGTTCGGATTCTTGACCCGCAATACCGAACCTTCAGCGCTGAGAGAAGAATGGAGAAAGTTGGCCTTTACGGACTCAAGATATGTATCACCACTGGTTCCATCGACGATGGCATGAAAATCGGTATGCAAAAACACTGGATGGCCGCTGATGCGGATTCGAAAATCGGGCGTATCGGTTACCCCATCAACCACGACATTCCCCAGCGTTCCTGAATATTCCCCATTTGACGAAAGGATGCCACTGATGCCCCGAATTGTACTCAGATCGGCGTGGGTAAAGGAGTACTTGCCTTTCACTGGCGAACTTCGCGGATCGTCCGCGTTCCACGGCCCGAACAGCCCTGTAGATTGAATGTCTCCGACCGGCTTCGGATTAACCAGTGTGGCATGGAACTGCAGCGGCTGGCCTGGACCAATCCTTTGCAGCCGAAGATTGCTGATGTCGAAGTCGATCGGCAGCTTCCCGGACCTGAGGGTGGCAATGATGACGCGCGCCTCATCACTGACAAATTCGTCTACGTAAATCTTGATCTTTCCTGCCCTAAGGCCTCCACGCCTCTCCTCCTTCGGGGGGATATTCAGATCCAAGCCCTTCAAGTAAACACGACGAACATGCATCGGCGTATGGAACAGGTTCAGAATGTCGGCGCTGAACCGAAATTCTCGAATCGCAATCAGTGGCTGTACCCCAGGCTCACGAGGGTTCGGGTCGCTCGGCCCGAAGATTTTCAGACCAGTGCCCCAGACCTCAAAACCATTTCTGATGGAAACGTGGAACTCCAGGAGTTCGACAGGTCCGTGAAAGCGCGCGGAAAGCGTCTCTAGAATCCTGCTTTTCAGAATAGGCTCAGCGTGATAGACGATGCCGATAGTTACGAAAACCACAACTGCGGCGACAGCTAGTGTCACGGTCAGAATCCACCAAGCGATAGACCGTGTGGCGTGCTTCCTTCCCCTGAGTTCGGCTGGCTCGGCCATTATCACCGATCTCCTTGGCTTCCCCGGTTCGACACTCGATCATATCCCGGCCGTGAAAAGACGTCGGAAAATGAATCTTGAAAACCGTTAGTCAATTGCGTTTCTTTGACCGGCGGCCAGCACGGACTTGGATGAACCCCAGTCCGGGCATGTGCTGACGTCATGTAACCTGCGCACTCTTACGGCACCCGGTGGACCCGCTTCCGGACCGCCATCTCATTTCCTTCCCGAGCCGCTCACATGATGTTCAACTTTGCTTAGAGGGCTTTTCAGCGGGTAGTTAGTTAGGAATTTTTAGCCTCCGTCTCAGCTTAATTGGTGCCCGCGCAGTTCGAGCGCTGCTCAATAATGGATCTCCAGTCACTTCCTAATGTCTGCTCGAAGCATCCCGGATCTGTGATTTCAATCACAGGCGCGTGTGGCCTCAATCATCGACCGATTCTCTTTCCAAACGGACACTAGATACATTAATGCGGAAACACGGAGGAGATCGCCATGATGACACTTTATCGGCTTGTCCGCTTGATCGAAATGCATTCGAATGAACTCGCTTCCCTCCTGATCGAAAGAGTCCACAACTCCGATGCCACGTCCGGCTACGAATTCGTCCCCGACGAAGAACTCAAGGACCGAGTTTACGAAATTTATCGTCACCTGGGCGAATGGCTGACGACGAAAGACGAATTCGAGCTTGAGCAGCGCTATCTTCGCATCGGAGCAAGGCGCGCAAAACAAGGCGTGCCCTTCAGCCAGGTGGCGTGGGCAATCGCACTGACGAAAGAGAACCTGTGGGCATTCCTGAAAGGCCAATCGGCAATGGACCGCCCGGTCGAAGCCTTTGGCGAGTTGGAGTTCCTCGAACTGCTCGACAACTTCTTCGATCGTGCCGTTTACTTCGCCGCGATTGGGCACGAAAAAGCGCGTACTGAAGTCGAAACGGAACTTGCGAGAGCAACGGCTTAGGAGACGAACGTGACCTGGGAATCCGAGTATTTGCAGAAGCTTCGGACAGCCGACACGGCCCTGCGTTTGGTTGAGTCCGGCATGAGAGTCTATATTCAGCCGGGATGCGCCGAACCGGAAACGTTGGTGGAGGCGCTGATCCGCCGGGCTCCGGCAGTGCGCGACGTAGAAATCGTTCACATGATGACGATGGGCGCTGCGCCCTACGTTGCGCCGGAGATGGCAGGGTACTTTCGCCACAATGCGGTCTTTATTGGCCCAAACGTGCGCGAGGCCATCAACGACGGTCGCGCTGACTACACGCCCATCTATCTCAGTGAAATCGAAGAACTGTTTGAAAGCGGCGCAATGCCGATCGACGTTGCGCTGGTCGAAGTCTCTCCCCCCGATTCTCACGGCTATTGCAGTTTTGGCGTCGGCGTCGATACGACGCTTACCGCCGCCAAGTGTGCCCGCTACGTGGTCGCGCAGGTCAACAACTATATGCCCCGAACGTTTGGCGATAGTTTCATTCATATGAGTGACATAGATGCGGTGGTGGAATCGTCTCGGCCGCTATGCGAACTAAAGAAGCCAGCAGTCACCCATATGCATGTGGCCATCGCGCGCCACGTAGCCGGGCTGATCGAGGACGGATCGGTGCTCCAGACTGGAATCGGCGGCATTCCCGATGCCGTCTTGCCTCTTCTCCTGGACCGAAAAGATCTGGGCGTTCATAGCGAACTGGTTTCAGACGGTGTAATGCCGCTGATCGAAGCCGGAGTCATCACCGGCGTGCGGAAAAATTACAAGCCCCGCAAGATCATCGCCGGATTCGTCCTCGGCACGAAAAAGATCTTCGACTTCGTCGATAACAATCCCATTTTCGAATTTCACCCCACCGCTTATACCAACGACCCCGAACTGATTGCGCGCAACGACAACATGATCGCGATCAACTCCGCATTGCAAGTGGACCTCACCGGCCAGGTATGCTCCGACTCCATCGGAAATCAGTTCTATAGCGGAATCGGCGGCCAAGTGGACTTCCTGCGCGGAGCTTCGCGCTCGAAGGGCGGCAAACCAATAATCGCGATCTCCTCCACCGCAAAGCAAGGCACGATCTCGCGCATTGTTCCCATGCTAAGCCCCGGAGCGGGTGTGGTCACTTCACGCGGGCTGGTTCGCTATGTAGTAACCGAACACGGGGTCGCATACCTGCACGGAAAATCCATTCGCGAACGGGCCAAGGCATTAATTGAGATTGCCGACCCCAAATTCAAAGATGAACTCTACGAATACTGCGAACAAACCAAATGGCTGCAACGCCCGGAAAAGCTGGGGCGTTCAGGCGAAATTGAGGGTTGCTGCTCAGACTTAGACAGCCCCAGGAACAGGGGCCGCCTATGAATCGGAAAGGACTTATTTGCGAAAGACTGAGGAAGTTCGGATATGCGAGTGAACGCCGAATTCGCCTCTACGGAGAGGATCTGCAGTTAATTTCCAACCCAATCGCCGATGGCGCAGGATACAGTGTAGTTGCCCAGACCGTTCGAACCGGCAGTCTACGCCACCTGCGACTTCCCCTGTCGATCGTGAGTATACTGGAGCGCGAACTAGAGCACGAAGAGGCGGCCGAGCTCGCCGCTTGATTTTTGTTCTGGTTACGGTCCCTTATCGTTATGTGTTTGGCCATTCCAGGCAAGATTCTTTCCGCTGAAGATAACGATGGAATGCGCGTTGGCAGAGTCCAGTTTGGAGGAATCGTCCGCTCCGCGCGTTTAGACTTCGTGCCCGAGGCCGCCGTAGGCGATTATGTGATGGTGCACGTGGGTTTCGCCATCAGCAAGGTGAACGAAACCGAGGCGCAGCGCACATACGCGATACTCGAGGAGATGGGCGCGCTTGAAGCCGAACTTCCTCCCGAGGAGGACGACCCGTCGTGAAGTACCTCGACGAGTACCGCGATGGCAAGATTGCACGCGCCCTCGCGGCCGAGATTGCCGCGGCCGCAACCAAGCCATGGGTGTTGATGGAGATTTGCGGCGGACAGACTCATACCATCATGCGATATGGGCTGGATGAGCTCCTGCCGACGACGATAGAGCTCGTGCACGGACCGGGCTGTCCGGTGTGCGTGACTCCGCTTGAAACCATTGACAAGGCCATCGCCCTGGCAATGCGGCCGGAAGTGATCCTGGTTTCCTACGGCGACATGCTGCGGGTGCCGGGATCGGATTCTGACCTCTTCCTTGCGAAAGCCCGAGGCGCGGATGTACGGATCGCTTACTCGCCGGTCGAAGCCTTGAAGATTGCTGGCGCGAATCCCCGCCGCAGAGTGGTGTTCCTGGCAATTGGTTTTGAAACCACCGCCCCTGCGAATGCCATGGCGGCATACCAGGCAAAGCGTGAGGGGTTGACTAACTTTTCCCTGCTGGCTTCTCACGTTCTCGTGCCGCCGGCCATTCGCGCGCTGCTCGCCTCGCCCGGCAATCGCGTCGAGGGGTTCATCGCGCCCGGCCATGTCTGCACGGTAATGGGCTGCCAGGAATACCAGGGGTTGGTGCACGACTTCAACATTCCCATTGTGGTGGGCGGTTTTGAGCCGGTTGATCTGTTACAGGCGATCTTGATGCTGGTCGAGCAATTAGAAAATGGCGGGTCGCGTGTCGAAAACCAGTACGCGCGCTCGGTGAGCTATCAAGGGAGCTTGCCGGCTCAGCAGATTCTGAGGGAGGTATTTGAAATCGCCGACCAAAAGTGGCGTGGGATTGGGATGATCCCGCGCAGTGGATTACGCCTTCGCGAGTCATACGCCGCTTATGATGCCGGCAAGATCTTTGATCTGGAGCTGATCTCGGCTGACGAGCCGGCAGAGTGCATCAGCGCACAGGTCCTGCAGGGACGGAAGAGGCCGACCGACTGCGCCGCATTCGCCGTCCGCTGCACGCCTGAAAATCCTTTGGGGGCGCCTATGGTTTCCGCCGAAGGGGCCTGTGCCGCCTACTATCACTACCGCCGCCATCGAGTGGCCGGCTGAGGAGGTTGACTTTGGGTCAGTTGAAAACCATCGCCGAGTTGGCTTGCCCCACTCCTTTGAGAAAACAGGACACCATTCTTCTGGGTCACGGCAGCGGCGGCAAACTCAGCGCCGAATTGGTACGGGATGTATTTCTTCCGGTATTTTCCAGCCCTGCCTTGGCCAAGCTCAATGATCAGGCAATAGTAAGCATCCATGGTTCGCGACTGGCCCTAACCACGGATTCCTTTGTCGTCTCGCCTTTGTTCTTCCCTGGCGGTGACATAGGTTCGCTGGCGGTGCACGGCACCATCAATGATCTTGCCATGGGCGGAGCCCAACCACTCTTTCTGAGCGTGGCCTTCATCATCGAGGAAGGCCTCGCGTTCGACGTCCTCAAAAAGGTGGTCGCGTCGATGCAACGCGCGGCCTCGGCTGCTGGCGTCGAGATCATCGCTGGCGATACCAAGGTCGTCGAGAAGGGCCATGGCGACGGCCTGTTTATCAATACGACTGGAATTGGTGTGGTTCCCGCGGGGATAGACATGTCCGCCGACCGAGCTCGGCCCGGCGATAAGGTTCTGTTGAGCGGAACCATCGGCGACCACGGTATCGCTATCCTGGCGCGACGTGAAGGGATGGAGTTTGAAAGCACCATTGAGAGCGATAGCGCCCCCCTAAACAGCTTGACCACTGAGATTCTCAAGGTAGCTTCCGGAATCCGGTGCATGCGTGACCCGACGCGCGGCGGACTTTCGAGCGCGCTCAACGAAATCGGCGCCAAGTCACAGGTGGGAATTGAGTTGAACGAAGCCGCCATTCCGATACGCGAAGGGGTAAGGGGCGCTTGCGAAATGCTGGGCCTGGATCCGCTTTACGTGGCCAACGAAGGAAAGCTCATTGCGATCATTGAACCCGAGAGCGCCGATACCGTGCTGGCAGCCATGCACGCGCATCCTCTGGGCCGAGAGGCGCAGGTAATCGGGACGGTCACCAGCTCACATGCGGCTCTGGTGACGATGAGAACCGCACTTGGGACCACCCGCATTGTGGACATGCTTGCCGGCGATCAACTGCCGAGAATCTGCTGATCTATCCTATGCACGAAATTGGAATCGCCAACTCGATCCTGGATGCAGTGAAGGCGGAGATGGGCAAGAGGCCAGGGTCGGTTCCCCGCAGTGTCGGCGTGAGGGTCGGCGAGCTCTCGGCAGTGGATCCCGACGCCTTGCGCTTTGCCTTTGATGTGCTGCGCAAGGGAACCAACCTCGAATGCCTAGAGTTCGAAATCGAAACGTGTCCCAGGCGCCATCTCTGCCCGAAGTGCAACTGCGAGTTCATCGTGGTTGAGCTCGACTCACGCTGTCCGCAATGCGGGCGCGAACCCACGAAATGCATCAGCGGAGACCAGTTGGAAATCGCCTATCTCGAATTGGAGGAATATGACCCGAGTACCGATTGAGAAGAGAATTCTGAGCGAGAACGACCGGATTGCCGCGGATTTGCGAGCGCGCTTTCGCGAGAATGAAACCCTGTGCCTGAATTTCATCAGCTCTCCCGGCTCCGGAAAAACTACGCTACTCGAGAAGACGCTGGAGTCGTTTTCCCCAACCCGGCGTGTGGCAGTGCTTGCCGGAGATATTCAGACGGAAAATGATGCCCATCGCCTCGAGCGGTTTGGCTTTCCCGTGAAACAGATCACGACGGGCGGCACTTGTCATTTGGATGCGCGCATGATTGAGCGCCACCTGGCCGATTGGCCTCGCCACCCACTCGATCTCCTGTTTATCGAGAATGTGGGCAATCTGGTTTGTCCGGCCAGCTACGATCTGGGAGAGGCTGCAAAAATTGTTCTTTTGAGCGTCACCGAGGGCGAAGACAAGCCGCTCAAATATCCCTCCGTCTTCTTCAAATCGGCATTGGCAATCATCACCAAAACCGATCTGCTGCCTTATGTTCCCTTTCATCTCGCCACCGCAGAAGAAAACGCCCGGCGTGTGCACCCGGGAATGGAAGTCGTGAAGCTCTCTTGCGCTAGCGGCCAAGGGATTCATGACTGGCTGACCTGGGTCGAGAGCCGAAGGCACGCCAGAAGCGAAGCGGCGGCCGGCGCGTGAACATCCGCCGCCACGTCGACGTGAGTGGGATCGTACAGGGGGTCGGCTTCCGCCCCTACATTTACCGCTTGGCTCGGGAGCGTCGTCTCGCGGGCACAATTCACAATACGTCGTCCGGCGTGGCGGTCGAAATCGAGGGATCACCTGAGTTGGTTGACGATTTCATTCTCCGAATTCGGAACGAGGCGCCGCCGCTCGCGCGCATTACCGGAGTTTCCGTTCACGAGGTGCCTTGTGTGGGCGAGCGGGAGTTCCGCATCCTTGCTACCCGGGCTGGCGAAGCGGTTCGCACCCTGATCTCTCCCGATATTGCCACCTGCACCGATTGCCTGCGCGAATTGCTCGATCCGAGTGACCGGCGCTACGCCTATCCCTTTATCAATTGCACTAACTGCGGCCCTCGCTTCACGATAACGCGGAATATTCCCTATGACCGCCTCGGCACCTCGATGTCAGTGTTTTCGATGTGCTCCGCGTGCCAGGCGGAGTACGACGATCCCCTGAACCGGCGCTTTCACGCGCAACCAAACGCTTGCTGGGAGTGCGGACCGAAGCTAGAAGTGTGGAACCCGAACGGAGCCAAGATAGAGAATGTCGACCCCATTTTGCACGCGATATCCGCGCTTAGGGCCGGGCGGATCGTCGCCGTAAAGGGATTAGGCGGCTTTCATCTGGCCGCCGACGCTACCAATCGAGCTGCGGTCGCTGATTTGCGGGATCGCAAACGGCGGGTCGAGAAGCCATTCGCCATCATGGTCGCGAATCTCCTCGAGGCTCAGGAATTCTGCGAGATCAGCCCGAGCGAAGCCGAAACCCTTAAATCCATTGAGCGGCCCATTGTCCTGGTTCGACGAAAAGACAACCGCGTCATCCCGGACCAGGTCGCACCATTCAGTCGGGATTTAGGAATTTTTCTACCGTATACGCCGGTGCACCACCTCCTCTTCGCCGAGGGTAAATTCCCGGCATTAGTCATGACTAGCGGCAATCTCAGCGAAGAGCCGATTGCCATAGATAACCGCGAGGCGCTGCGACGACTGGGCAGGCTAGCCGATTGCTTTCTCGTCCACAACCGCGAAATTTTGTTGCGCTGCGACGATTCGGTGGTACGGGTTGTAGGAGACGCGGGATTCGGCACTTCGGCTGCAGTTTCTCTCAATGGCGCTGGTTCAAAAGCCCCCGACCGGGGAACTCCTGTCGCGCCTCCCGGGCGCTGGGGGGCGCTCCAGCAACTCCGGCGTTCGCGCGGTTTTGTTCCCGTCCCCATCTTCCTGCACAAAGAGATGCCGAGCATCCTCGCAGTGGGCGGCCAGCTGAAAAACACGGTCTGCCTTACGAAGAACGATCACGCGTTTTTGAGCCAGCACATCGGCGACCTGGAGAACTTTGAAAGTTATCAGTTCTTCGCAGCGGCGATCGAGCATCTCGAGAACATTCTCGAGATCGAGCCCAAGATAATTGCCTATGACCTGCACCCCGACTACTTCTCCACAAAGTGGGCGCTCGAGCAGCAGGGCTCACAGCGGCTGGGAGTGCAACATCACCATGCCCACGTCGCCAGTTGCATGGCGGAAAACCATCTCGATGGCGAGGTCCTGGGGATTGCGCTGGATGGTACCGGATACGGCACGGACGGCAATATCTGGGGCGGCGAGGTATTGATTGCGGATTATCAGAACTTCAAACGTGCGGCGCACTTGGAGTACATCCCCATGCCGGGCGGCGAAGCCGCTATTCGCGAACCCTGGCGCATGGCCGTGAGCTACCTTGCTCACAACTTTCGCGGTGACCTGCCGGAGCTGAACCTGGCCTTTTTCGATGCCATCGGCAGAGACAAAGTTGGGCTTGTGCTGCAGATGATCGACCGCAGCGTGAACTCGCCGCTCACCTCGAGCTGCGGACGGCTCTTCGATGCGGTTGCTGCTTTGGCGGGAATTCGCCAGAGGGTAAACTATGAGGCGCAGGCTGCAATCGAGTTGGAGATGGCAATCGGCGGTTCCTATGACGAACTAGCCTATCCATTCGACTTATGCAGCGATGGCGACAACTACATTATCGGGGCTCGTCCGCTACTAGAAGCCCTGCTCCGTGATCTTGGCAAGCAAACTCCGAACGCCGTCATCAGCGCACGCTTTCACAATGGGCTGGTAGAGCTGTTCCGTCGACTTGCCCAAATCCTGCGCGAGCGCACCGGACTCGACCGCGTCTGCTTGAGCGGCGGGACGTTCAACAACCGATACTTGATGGACAATCTTTGCCGGCGTTTACGCTGGGAAGGGTTCGAGGTATTCACCCAAAGGCAAGTACCTGCTGGAGACGGCGGCATCAGCCTGGGGCAAGCGATGATCGCCGGCCATCGCCTCCTCGGGTAAAACTCAAAACAACCCGAGGGCTAATCTCAGGGTCAATCCGAATTTCGCATGGTGAGCACCGGGCACCCTGCCTCTGCTATCACTCTGTGAGCGATCGCACTCGACAAATGAGTCGCCGCTCTCAGGTGCGGGCCGGCTGAACGTACTCCGAGGACGATCAGGTCGGCCTTGCGTTCAGCAGCGGCTAACAAAATGCATTCCGCCGGGGGCCCGAATTTGATAATCAATCCCGGCTCCGACCACAACTTAGATTCCCCCGGGACGAGTTTCTCCAGCTCCCGGAGCGCCCACTCAGCCGGGATCGTTCGCCCACGTTCGCGTTCCGGCATCACGTGCAGCACGCCAAGCCGTGCTTGAAATTCCTGGGCCAACGAAACTGCCAAATCCGCCACATTCGTTGATTCCGGGGGCAAACTCGTTGCCCAGAGGATCTCCTCAAAGTCGACTTCCTCACGAGCGAAGTCTTTGCC
>Ga0123355_10007429_pt1 | contig 16419 bp, 12 predicted proteins | sample TergutEmb28metaG_3_FD_89872 | JGI IMG/M metagenome (GOLD analysis project Ga0123355, IMG submission 89872) | Embiratermes neotenicus P1 segment gut microbial communities from Petit-Saut dam, French Guiana - Emb289 P1 | ecosystem: Host-associated > Arthropoda: Insects > Digestive system > Gut ...
CATCCCTATACAACATGTTTATCATGTTTACTTCTTTGGACATCGGAACTCAATTACGCCTGTTGCAATTTTGTTGCTTACCATTTGTGCCATTTATTATCATATTCAAAAAAAGCGATTATCCTTGTGGATGCTGATAGTTGTAACCAGCACCATACTTGGGATGTTATTTATTTGGTCGGCCACAGGCGTTGCCGTTATGTTTATCTTTATATTGCTAATCCTTTTCATCAATAATGGAGTATTGTTCAAATTCATGAATTTTGCAGCATTCGCACCCATTACTATTGGCTCGTTTTTCTTTGTTGTTGTTTTCCGATTGCAGGAACATATCAGTTTCCTTATTGAACAAATTTTGGATAGGTCGCTCACTTTTACGGGTAGGACAATTATTTGGGATTTTTCAATTATGATGATTTCGCAAGCTCCATTCCTTGGCTACGGCGTAAGACAGTCTAGCGACCCTACATGGCTTGGCTGGAGCAGTACTTACTTGTGGTTTTCTCATAATGGTGTACTTGAAATATTGCTTCGCGGTGGATTTATAGGCTTAATAACTTATATCGTGTTGGTTGTTTATGTCATAGTGTCCTTATTGAAACATCGTGCGAATCCTATTGCGGCCTTGTTGAGTGCGGGTATATTTGCATTTTTCATTTCAATGTTAATGGAATCAAGCTTCAAAAGTGTTTATTTGTTCGCTACTTTTGCATTTGCATTCTATGTTGACAAAATTATTGAAACAACTGAAGAAGCCCCTCTTGTTGAAGAACTACAGGAAAGTAAATACATCATCTCTAAAATGCACAATAAGTCTATCTACATTCGGTGAAAGGTTTTGTAGAAGTTGAAAAATAATTTCGCTAAATCATCTATTATACTTGGAATAGCTTTGGTTCTTGCAAAAATGACTGGATTTGTGCGCGAAATTATTTTGGCCGCATTTTTTGGCGCAGATGTTGTTTCCGACGCATTTGTTTTGGCTAACACTATTTTTGATACTTTTATTGCGGTTTTGGGAGCTTCGTTTGCCGCATGTTTTATTCCCGTTTACCAACGCGCTAAAGGTGATAAAATTTTGCTTACCAGAAGCGTTATGTCTGTTGCAATTATTATGGGTTTGGCGATTACTTTGGTTCTTGCCATTTTTCCTAATGTGGTTTTGCGGCTTATTGCATTTCAAATTGACCCTGAAACTTTTGAAATAGCTGTTTTTTTTGTTAGATACATGGCTTGGTCTGTTGTTTTTATTATTTTGACTGATATTTTTAATGCACACCTTGAAATAGAAAGTGCGTTTTTTTCTTCGGGAATGCGGTATGTTTGGCGAAATTTAACCGTGGCTTTGGGGCTTGTTCTTGGTGCAATGTTTGGGTTTAATTTAGTTATCGCGCTTGCCCCTGTTGTTGGGAATATTTTTAGTATGGTAATAATATCTTTAGTAAGCAGAAAGCACGGATATGTTTATCGTCCATATTTTGCAAAGTCGCTAGAACTTAAAGAAATGCTGGTTTTGGGTATTCCTATATACATTACGGCAATTATTGGGTATATGAATCTTATTATCAGCAGAAGTTTTGCCACTACTTTGCCCGTTGGGAATATCTCATTCCTTAATTACTCGTATCGTATTGTTATGTTGTTTACTATGCTTTTGGGCAAAACTCTTTTTACTGTGTTGTACCCTCATATGTCTAAGCTTGCCGCAGATGGCGATTTGGTAAAATTAAAAACTACGCTTACTAAAAGCGTTGTATATGTGATGCTTGTAATGATACCGTTTTGTGTTGGCTTGATTATTTTGGCGCAACCAGGCGTGCGCATCTTGTTTGAACGCGGCTACTTCACAACGGAGCATACATTTTATACTGCCGCTGCGTTGCGAATGTATGCGTTTGTATTGATTTCTGGAAGCCTTACGCCGCTTATGCTTCGCGCGTTCTATGTGCTTCAAGATGCTAAAACTACTATAGTTGTTGCAAGTATTTCGGTTATTGCGGGCATTGGGTTTAATTTTTTGTTTCTGTCTATAGGCGTGGAAGGGTTGGCTCTTTCTGCTTCGCTTTCGGGATTTTTGGCGGTGGTTTTATGGCTTATTCTTCTTCGCAGAAGGCTAGGATGTTTGAATTTTATTAGCTACGTACCCGATTTAATTAAAATTGTGGCGGCAACAATTGTCATGGGTGTGTTCGTATGGTTTGCGGCTGGTATGTTGCCGCTTATGACTGTTACTATTTGGCAAAGCGCGCTTATGTGTGTTATACTCACCATGCTTGCGATGTTGATTTACTGTGCTTTACTGGCTTCGCTAAAATGCAAGATTTTTCTGGAAATTATTTCTCAAGTTAGGAAATTTAAAAAGGGGTAGTCAATATGTATGAACACGATAAATTTACTCTGGTGAAACGAGGCTATGACCCTGTTTCCGTTGACGCTTATGTTGATTCTGTTCAACTAACCATGCGTTCCTATTCCGATAAAGAGGCCACAATCAACAAGGCTATAATAAGGGCGCAAGAATCCGCCGACGCAATAATAGCCGAGGCAAGGCAAGAGGCTGCCGATATTATCTCACGGGCAAAATCAGAGGCTTCCGACATGCGAAAGACCTACGGCAATCAAATGTACGAAATAACAAACCTATTAAACACCCAGAAGCAACTACTACAAAGCATACAACAAGATTACGACACCACCGTAACCCGTTTCCTACGCACCATAGAAGAAAACAATCTCTCAACAATAATGGACAAAATAACAGCAATGGAAAACAGCGTTGCAGAATTTATGTCTTAGAGATTAAAAGATTTAAGGTCAAGAGATTTAAAGTCAAAAGATTTTAAGACCTTGGGACGCTGTCCCAAACCCTGCAAGGGGACGCAGTCCCCTTGACCCCGCTTTTTTGGATTTTGCATTGAGTGGAATTGGTGTTTTTTTGTTGTAAGCTAGATAGACCTTTTGGGAAATTATCCGAATTGGTCTGTTTTTTTTGGGGCTAAGTTGTGCGGTTGGTTTGTTTCGGGCATAATGGAAGGGAATTACATCATGGAAGGACGATTTCTTGCTATGAAAAAATATGTGGTATGTTGTGTGATAATTTTAATGGTGGTGATAATTTCTGCTTGTGGGCGCGGTGAGGTTGACATTGGGGAAGCGCGAACAACTCGAATATTGCCACCTGCTACATTGGGCGTGTATTATGCTGAACGGGCGGAAGAACTTGCCATACAAGCCGCGCTTGCGGCGGAACGAGCGGAAAGACATCCACTGACTGCGTTATATTCTATGCGTGAAAGATTTCCTACGGCTTCGAGTTCAACCGACATGCCAATTGAAGGTGGGCATTTGCGTGTGGCGATTCCAGCAGATATGCCGTTTGCGGGAATTTTAAATCCCGTATTTCAGTCAGACCCACGAGATGGGGGGATTATAGATTGGTTTGGTGGTGGTAGTTTGTTTAGTTCCCAGCCGAATCGAACATTTGGGCAGGATGGAATTGTTACATGGACTCACGATATGTACGAGAAGACCATTACCCTAACCCAAGTTGAAGATGTATATTGGCATGATGGTGTTCCGCTTACATTGGACGATTTAGTTTTTGCAATAGAAACGATTGCAACGTCTGGGTATGTTGCCGCTGGTGGGCAGAGGTTTGGCGAATCAATTCAGCGGATTCGAGGGGTGTGGGATTTTCATAATGGTGATGCCGCTTATATTTCGGGGTTGATTCTTTCGGAGGACAAGCGTGTTTTGACTATTCATTTTACGGATTTTCCGCCGTCGATACTTTATTTTGGTGTGTGGTCAACGCCTTATCCGCGGCATATTTTTGGTAATGTTCCAATTAGCGAGCAGCCTAATCATTATAGGTCGCGGGTCGCGCCTATTGGTTTTGGGCCTTTTGTGGTGCAAAACATTGTTGCTGGCGAAAGTGTTTACCTTGTTGCTAATGAAAATTACTGGCGCGGAAGGCCATATCTGGACTCGGTGACATTGCAAATTATTTCCACGGAAATGTTAGCAACCTTGATGCTTAATGGTGAATTTGACATTGCAGAGTGGCGATTGCAAGATTTTGAAAAACTTCCTGAGCCAAGTAATTTTCACTATCTTGGTGATGTTGCTAATTCCTTTGGGGTGTTTGCGTTTAATTTGGGTTATTTTGATGCCGACACAAACCGAATTGTTTCCTTTGAAAATCCGCGTATGGGAGATGTTCGCTTGCGGCGTGCAATGGCTTATGCTATTGATGTTGAAACGGTTGCGGAAACTATTTTTGGTGGAATGCGTTTCCCTGCGACATCAGTAATTCCACCAGGACATGCGGATTTTCTGCATTCGGAGCTTCGCGGATTTCCCTTTAATCCTGCTCGCGCAATGGAGCTTCTGGACGAAGCAGGTTTTATAGATATAGACGGCGACGGCTATCGCGAAGACCCCGAAGGTAATGCGTTTGAAATTTACTTCGCAGTGGGTTCTAGCCATCAAAATGAAATGCTTGCAATGCATTATCGGCAAAACTGGGCAGATGTAGGTTTGAATGTGCGTATAAGTTTACGCGATTTTCAAAACGACCTTACCGAAAATATTTTTCGTCCAACAGGTATTCGCGAACCTTTCGACCTCGTTTATCTAAACTGGAGCGCGGGTTTTGACCCTAACCCGAACGTATTGTGGGGGCATAACACCAGCAATATTCCGCGCTACATGAATCCCCACTTAGAAACTTCGTTAGAGGGTTTTAACTCTCCCGACGCATGGGAGATGTCATGGTTAATCAACCACTATCATCAGTGGCAGGAATATTTTAATGAATATGTACCCGCCATAATCACAGATTGGCGCGTAAATCTAACCGCCGTAAACAATCGCGTAACGGGATACAGCCCATTTAATCTGTACGAAGACGGCAAACGCACTCGCGGCGGAGTGCATAGAATCCAAGTGACAAACGAAAACCGCAGTAAGCGGTGATTTATACTTTTTCCGCTAAAAAAGTATTAGATTGACGTAGCCCCACCACTAATGTAAAGTGTACCTATGAAAAAAGAAAGGCGGGGATTACTATATTAGTCCTATACGATTTACAGCAGGCACTTAGGCGAGTGTATCAAGGATATTTTACAAAGGGAGCAAACATAAAGCCTTACGGTGGCGAGAAATTGCCGTCACTAATGATTGAGATTATGAACGACAGGAAAAGTGTAAAAGTAACAAACCGCCGCATAAGGAACGACGGAATATCGGTGTTGTTGCCAGAAATTGCTGGGATAAAGCCTGGTGATAGAATCACTGTAACTGGAAGCGTTGGTGCAAATGTTCCCGAAGGTAATGAATGGGGCATGTGTTTGCGAAGCAAGTCTGGCGGGTATAATCAAGTGGCGCAGGCTATCGCGCCCAAAGATGTTTTTGGTTTATCCTATATGTTAGACAAGTCGGACTTGAAAGAACCAGTGCATATTGTAAGCAATTCATGGGGGAATAATGCCGAGCCGCTTATGGATTTTTATGTAGATAGTATTTCAATTTCCCGCCACGAGCAGGGCATGAACGAACGCAAAGACAGTCGCCAAATGGTATACAGCCTAGAAACTGATGACTTTATGGCAGGCTTTAGGTCGGGTGAACGGCTTATTGTAGACCCAGATTCGCCTGTGATACCGTCGGGTTCGCCTGTTTGCACAATTCGCGGGCATGGTAACAGTAAGGTAATTCAAGTGGGCAAGCGCGTCAACGATTGGGACGGCATTGATATTCGGCTAGACATGCTTGGTTTGATGTCTGGCAACTCGTATAACATACATGTTTTTGGCAAAGTAGAAGGAAATTGCCCACCAGATGCAGAAATCATGTTCCAAATCATACCAGGTTACGCGTGGCGCGATAACCACAAAATTCTGCCATACCAAGATTTCGCGCTAGGTCATACTTTGACAGTAATGGAACTGGAAACCGCCGACACTTTGAGAATAACCACCAACACCGCAGGTGCAAAGGTAGATTTCTCAATCCACGGCATAGAAATTACTACGGAAAACTGGTCGCCATTCCTGTTCTAAACATTTCTAAATCTTTATGATTAGGTAAAAACTTTGTCTTGAAGTAATCTTACGAGTCGTGCTAAAATAGATAATCTAAGTATACGAAGCGGCGGAAGTTTCTGTTGCTAAGAAAGGCGGTTGTTTTCTGTTTTATTTCAGGGGACAGCCGCTTTGTGTTAATTTGGGAGGAGTTTTTTATGTTGGTGTACATTGTTGGGTTTTTCTTGTTTGTAGCTATTGTGTTAGCGGTGGTGTTTTTTTGTTATGCCCTTAGTTTGAAAGCGAGTTTGAGCCGATATATACTGGCGTTAAACACGGTTGATGTGCCTGTAGCTTTATTTGGTGATGGCGGTAAATGCTTTTATGGAAATGATTCTGCCCAACGGTTTGCTGGTGGGGCGGAAAGTTATTCGCAGCTTTCTGCGAAGTTTGAGAAGGCAGGGTTTAGCGTTTCTTCTGGAAGAATGGGCAATGCAGGGCATCAAGCTTTAATTGGCGTTGATTCTGCCAAAATTGAAGAGGCCAACGCTTCTTACAAAAAAGAAATTCATTGGCTTACTTCCATTTTGGACGCGCTTCCTATTCCTTTGTCGGTGACTGACAAAGACATGAATTGGACGTTTATAAACAAGGTGGTAGAGGACATGCTTGGCGTTGAGGTTAAAGACATAGCTGGCAAGCATTGCAGTAGTTGGGGTGCGGGTATATGCAACACAGACGATTGCGGAATTAAGCGTTTGCGCAACGGTTTTAATGAAACTTTGTTTTCTCAATTTGGGAAAGATTTTCAAGTTACAACCCATTATTTGTATGATGAAAACGGTGCCATTGCGGGTCATGTTGAAGCTGTACGCGATATTTCGGATTTAACTGCAAAAACACGCGAAGCTGATGAGTTATCACTATGGTATAAATCTATTTTGGACGCAGTGCCTTTCCCGATTTCGGTGACTGACGAAAACATGAATTGGACGTTTGTAAACAAAGCAACAGAAACGGCGTTGGGCAAATCCATTGAACAGATAAAGGGCAAACATTGCAGTAGCTGGGGTGCAAACATTTGCAAAACCCCAAATTGCGGCATAACAATGTTTAATCAAGGAACACCAAGCACCTCTTTCAGCCAAGCGGGAATGGACTTCAAGGTGCAAGTGGAATCGTTGAAAAACTCCAAAGGACAGCTTAAAGGTTATGTAGAGATTGTTCAAGATGTTACAGAGGTAAACATTCTGGCGAAAAAAATAGAAGATACAGCAACTGCTATGGTTGAAAGCCTACGTTCAACCAGTGATAAACTAACAGCCGATTCAAGACATATTGCCGAAAGCACTCAAACTCTTGCCGCAGGTTATCAAGAACAATCCGCACAAATTCAAATTCTTAACAACAATGTGGACACCATAAATGTTAAAATTTCTGACAACGCACTAAGTTCGGCGAGTGCGAACGAGCTTTCAGAAAAAGCAGGGCAAAACGCACTCAAGGGAAATGCCGACATGAAAGAAATGCTTTCGTCAATGGAAGGAATCAAAGAGGCATCAACCAACATATCAAAAATAATTAAGACGATTGAGGACATAGCCTTCCAAACAAATTTATTAGCACTTAACGCCGCAGTAGAAGCCGCTCGCGCTGGCGAACATGGCTAAAGGTTTTGCGGTGGTTGCAGAAGAGGTACGGACGCTTGCAAGCCGTTCATCCGAAGCCGCAAAAATGACGAATGAGTTAATCTCAGACTCGCTGACCAGAGTCGAAAACGGCACAAAAACAGCAAAAGGCACAGCGGAATCTCTAAACACAATAGTTTCAGATTTTGAACAAGTTTCCCAACTAATAGAACAAATCGCTTCCGCGTCAAAAGAGCAGTCGGAGTTGGCAAGCGAACTAAGCAGTGGCATAAGCCAATTCGCAAGCGTTGCCCAAGAAAGTTCCGCCACAATTCAAGAACTAGCCACATCTTCCGAGGAGTTAGCCAACTACGCGGAATCGCTAAATAACATGACTGTTTAGACGGACGGGCGGCAAAGCCGCATTTCGCCGATTGCATGTATTGGCAAGTCACGCATACGTCACGAAGCCGTGAACAATATAAAAAACGAGAGTTGGGCTTGCGTCCAATGCCTTAACTTAATGGCATTGGGCTTGCGTCTCTCTCGTTTTTTTGTTGCTTTAGGAAACTGTTTATGGCTTCGAGCCGTATGCGTTAGCTTGCAACGCAGGTTATCGGCGAAATGCGGCTGTGCCGCTGGTCTGATGTTTTTACTGCTGCGGTCTTACTTGCACTAAGCACACTCACGTCAACTACAGGGAATGTTTCGTCGCCTACTGTGATGTATTCTGGTACTTCTGCACCTTCGTAGCCTTCTACCCTGCCTATTACGGTGGCTTCTTCTTCTGCCATGTCTACGTAGAAGTAGAAGCCTTCTGTTGTTACATATTTTCCTGTGATTTCGTAGGTGGGCTGTAGGTATGCGCCCATTAGCAGAGTAATAAGGCCAAAATAGATAAACAGCCCAGAAATATCTTTTATAGAAGTGATTATTGGAGAAGCCCCCGCCGCTTGGTCAACTTTGAATTTAATAAGCAGGAAAGGAACTATAAATCCCAAAACAGCCGCCAAAGTCATTGTGGCAATGAGCGAAATACCAACAGCAAGCCCAAGAACGGGTATACCTATCCAGAAGGAAATAATAACACCAGCAACCACACCAACCATAGAACCCATGGAAACACCGACAAGCAACTCTTTAAGGAAGGGGCGAAGGAAGCGTTTAATATCAATATGCCCAAGCACAACACCACGAGCAAACACGGTTGAAGATTGAGTACCAACATTACCGCCCATATCCATAATCAGCGGAATGAAAAACGCAACAATAACAACGCTTTCCAGAATCGCCTCAAAACCTTCGATAATTAACCCAGCCGCCATACCTGCGGCAAGAGTAATCACCAAAAACGGCAAGCGTACCGCCCATATTTTCCAAATGCGGCCTTTTGTTAGAACTTCACTGCGGTCTGATTCTTTGCCCGCAACATCTGCAAAACCCGCCGCGTCGAAAATGTCCTCGGTGGTTTCTTCTTCTAAGATGTCTATTGCGTCGTCGATGGTTACGATACCTACTACGCGTCCTTCCTTGTCAACAACAGGAATCGCCAGCAAGTCCAAGTCTTGCAGAATGCGGGCTACTTCTTCTTGGTCGGTGTCGGTGGTTACGCTTATGGCTTTTTTCGACATTAGTTCTTCTACTTTTGTGTCACCACTGGAACATACCAATTCTTTTAGCGAGATTGCACCCTCTAGTTTTTTCGCGCTGTCTGTTATATACAGCAGATAAACCGTTTCCATTTCTTGCGCACGTTTACGCACTTTTTCCAAAGCTTCCGACGCTGTCATGTCTCTGCTTAGACGAATAAATTCGGGAGTCATTATGCGCCCTGCGGTTTTTGGCGCGTAGCCCATTAGCACATTGGTGGCCTCGCGTTCTGCCGACGAAATGGAGTTTAACAGTTTTTTGGCTACGCTTGCGGGTAGTTCGTCCAGAAGTCTTACTCTGTCGTCTGGGGCTAGTTCGTTTACAAATTCTACAGCCTTTTCGTCTGTGAACGAACGTAATAGATTTTGTTGTTCGTCTGTATCTAGTTCCTCGAAAATGCGTAATGCATGGTCTTTGGAAAGCAGTCTAAACACTTTTAATTGTTCTTCTGGTGTTAAATCGTGAAACGCGTGCAAAATTTCTATTTCTTCTGCTGTTGCAAGCATGGCCTTTAAGGCTTCCATGTCTTTGTTGTTGATATGTGTCAAAATCAATTCTTGCATATTGCACCTCCATGTCGTTTAGAAAAAGAACCAAATTAGCACCACAAGCGCGAAAATATAGTAGAGAGCAAAATACTTCAACTTGGCCGTTTTGATAACCGCAAGCATAAAATTAATTGCAAAATAACCAGTAATAGCGGCGGTTATAAAACCCGCACCAAGATTTAAAAAATTTAAGCCTTCAAGCATTTCGGGGTCACGTAAAATTCTGCTAAAGCGAAAAATCATAGCCCCAAAAGCCGTAGGAATGGACATCAAAAACGAAAACTTAGCGGCACTTTCGCGATTAACGCCCCGTGCCATAGTAGCCGTAAGGGTACTCCCCGAACGAGAAATCCCAGGGAAAACCGCACAAGCTTGCGCGCAACCAACCAGCAGCGCGTCAAGATAGCTGATGTCCTCTATATTCTTATCTTTAGATTTTAGTCTATCCGAAATCAACAGAACCACGCCAGTAATAATAAATCCAACGGGCAAAAGACGCGTCACTTGAAATGTTGATTCAATAAAATCCTCAAAAAGCAGCGTAATAATAATCAGCGGAATAGTAGCAATAATTAACAACGCCGTGGTCTTCTGAAAGGGTTTTTTAATCAACTCCCAAACATCCTTGCGAAATACGAACAGAAGTGGAATTAAACTCCCCATGTTAAGCACAATTATAAAGGTGAGATTATCTTCCTGCTCAATTCCTAAGATATGATGGAACACCAATAAATGTCCCGAACTGGACACGGGCAAAAATTCCGATATGCCCTGTATTATTCCCAAAATAATGGCTTGAAATAAGTTCATGCGTCATCTCCATGTTTATAATTCGGTATCGACTACTGCCATCAGAATCCATCATATCACCTTCCTTCATGCGCCGCGGCGGCATAGCCGCTTTTCGCCGCCTACGTATATGCAAACTTGAGCATACGTCTCGAAGCCAGATACGCTTCTTCGACAATCTCGGCAATAAAAAAGACCACCAAGAGGGGTCGCAGTCAGTTGCATATCACTTGCGCGCTAAAACGTAGCACGTAGGTAATTTGACAAAACACCCCTCGTATGAGCTTTAGCACTAAAAGACGTAGACCTTCTAGGTCAGCTACGTTAAGCAAGCCTTAATCCGACTATGCCTGTTATACCCCGTGGCTGTCTCTCGACATTGCGGGGCAGTAGCCTATGTTCTTTTAGGAGCCTCACCTAACAAGTTTGCAATTTATGTATACACCCTTCCTAAGATTATGTCAACAGTTTTTGAAAATTTTCGCCAAAGATTTTCGGATTATGACTATTTCGTTTGAAATTGGGCGTGTTCCCAGATTATCCAACATCAGTTTTGTTGCCTATGAACGCAGTGATTAATTGAATAGATTTTTGAGCGGCTTCATGCAGAAACTTGGTAAAGTCGGAAGCGGAGTCCCCGTCGGCGTTATCGGAAATTGTTCTCACTATGCCGAATGGGATTTTGTTTAGAGCGCATACTTGCGCTATGCTTGCGCCTTCCATTTCGCAAGCTAGGGCATTAAAGTTTTCAAAGATTTCGTTTTTGGTTTTTTTACAGCTTATGAACTGGTCGCCAGTGGCGATTACTCCTGTGTGGCAAGTGCAGTCGATATTTTCCGCCGCGCCTTTTAAGCCTATGGTAATGTCGGGCGTGCATGGAATAAAAATCGTGTTCATCTCTTGGATAAAGCCCCTCTTTAGCCCAATTGGACTTAAATCCAAATCATGCTGAACAGCCTCTTTCCCAATTACAATATCACCAACTTTTACAGTTGGCGAAATAGAACCCGCCACGCCTATGTTTATAACCACAGTTGGCGAGTACATAAGAATCATAGTTTGGGCGCAAATTGCAGAGTTCACCTTACCCATGCCACACTTTGCAACAACAACATCTACACCACTAAACCGACCTTTAACATAAGTTATCCCGCTATATATTTTCGTGCTAGTATCGCTCATTGCCCGAATAAAAGCCGTAACCTCAATATCCATTGCACCAATAATCCCAATCACGAAAATTCTCCATTCCCTATTCCCTATAATCTTTTTGACAAAGTTTTGGTCAAGCTTTTTTAAAAGCTTGCAGGGGTTTGGGGACAGCGTCCCCAAGGTCTTAAATCTTTTAATCTTTAAATCTTTTAATCTTTTTGCCCTAGCGCGTAACCAATGCTAGTACGCAATAGCAAATTAACTCGTGCGTCGAAAGATGTTTCCGAGTTGTTTATTAAAATTAGTTTGTCTCCGCCGTAATAGTAAATTAGCGACGCGGCAGGATATACACTCAAAGATGTTCCCCCAATAATAAGAACATCAGCTTGAGAAATATAATGCACGGCTTGCGCTAACACCGCTTGATTTAGCGATTCCTCATACAAAACCACATCGGGCTTGACTAAACCGCCGCATTCGCATAACGGAATTTCCATCTCTAAAATGATGCTGATGTCGTATGGTCTATTGCATTCTGTGCAAAAATTGCGGTGAACAGAACCGTGTAGTTCCAGTACATTTTCACTGCCTGCCGCTTGGTGCAACCCGTCTATATTTTGAGTGATTATTGCTTTTAGCTTTTTTTCGCGTTCCAGTTTTGCTAGTGCAAAATGCGCGGCATTTGGTTTTATTCCGTCGATAATCATTTTATTTCTGTAGAACTTATAAAAATCCGCAGTCTTGTGCTGGAAGAAAGTTGCAGACAATATCACCTCTGGTGGGTAATCGTATTGCTGGTTATATAACCCGTCAACGCTTCGGAAATCTGGAATGCCACTTTCAGTGGAAACACCCGCGCCACCAAAGAAAACTATATTGTCGCTTGCGTCGATTATTTCTTTTAGGGTTTGCATTTCTGCGGGTGTAACCCAGTATTTGCCGCTTGGTTTTTCGCCATTTAATGCGGCTTGAACATCATGTAATGCTTGCAGATACCCGTTTGCATATTCTTCTGTTGCGGGTCGTTTGCCGTATTCTACATGCTCTATTGTTTTGTTTATGGCTTGTTTTGTATTTTGCAAACATCTGATTTCTTTGCGGCTTTTTCGCAAGCTTGGTTTGACTTCGCAACGTTTCCTATTCATTTTCGACTACCCCCTAAAATGGAAAAATTAATGGTAACAGTAGCATTATTACCAGCCCAACAATTACCTGCAACGGAATCCCGACCTTCATGTAATCAAGGAATCTATACTTACCCGCGACCATAACCATTGCATTTGGCGGAGTGGACACAGGCGTAGCAAATGACATGCTAGAAGCATATGTCACCGCCATAACAAACGGCAACGGGCTAACCCCAACATGTTGAGCCGCTAAAATCGCCACGGGCAAGAATAAAACCGCCGTAGCAGTATTACTAATAAACACCCCAAAAACAGAGGTCGCTATATAAAGCCCCGCCATTACTGCAATTGGGCCTGCGCCGCCCAAAGCCGCGGTAATTCCGTCGGCAATAAGTGCGACACCGCCTGTGTTTTCCAACGCCGTTGCCATAGGCAACATACATGCAATAAGCATAACAATCTGCCAATTAACCGCACGATAAGCCTTTTCGGTGCTGCGAACGCTGCCTGTTAAAATCATCAGCAAACCAGCAATTGCCACGCTCATTACTGCTGGAATCCATTCAAAAACCAGCATCACAACCATAAGCAACAAAACCGCACCCGCCAAAATTGCACGAACAGGATTAAACGCCGTTTCTGGCGCGGTTGTTTCGCGGCAAATTACAACGGTGTCGCTTTTTTCGTGCGCCAGAAGGTCTATGTCTTTCCATTTACCATAAACCAACAACGCGTCGCCAAAATGAAGCTCGTCTTGCCCAGATGGCAGTCTGGTACTTTGATTCCGACATTTTACCGCCAAAATGGTAAGCCCATACTTATCCCGAAAATGAATATCCCTTATCGACTGATTAATCAAATTCGACTGGGGCGTTAAAATAACTTCGGCAATATTAGCATCTTGAATTTGAAGCCCTTCCACCGATTCACGCGGAATTGTTTCCAGTTTCATTTCCGCCAAAAGTTTTTCCACCGAAGGCGCGAAAAGCAATAACACGTCCTCCGCTTCTAGCACATGAGAAGGCTCGGCCAATATTTGCGAAAACCCACCACTAGGCAAAAATGGAAAACCCTTTGCCCCCGCTTTTTTCCGCACTTTTAACACAGTTACGCCAAACTTACTTGGCCATTGTAATTCCTTTAGCGTTTTGCCAATAATTTCATGGTCTTCTGGAATTTGTACATAGTGCAGATTTTCGTCAATTTTGTACTGCAATAGAAGTTCAGATACATTCACGGTATCTGCAATTTTCGATTTCTTTTCATACGGCTTATCAAGCATTCGCCGACCAATAAACCACATGTAGGCCGTTCCCACAACAATAATTACCAGTCCGATAGGCGTAAAATCAAAAAACGATAACCCTTCAAACCCATGGTTAATTAGCGCGTCTCGTGCAAGCAAGTTTGGCGCAGTTCCGATTAACGTCAACGCGCCGCCCATGCTTGCGCCAAAGGCAAGCGGCATCAAAAGTTTCCCAGGGTGTACGTTCATTTTTATGCTTAGGCTAACCACCACGGGCATCAAAATAGCCACCGTCCCCGTGTTGCTGATAAAACTACCAATTACCGCAACCAACAGTTTTACAAAAACCAGCATTCTAAACTCGCTTTTGCCCGTTAGTTTCACAAGCAAATTGCCAGCCTTACCAGCCAAACCTGTTTGCGAAATCCCTTCACCAACAACAAACAACACCGCCAACATAACAACAACCGTACTAGAAAACCCCGCCAACGCTTCGGGCACAGTAAGCACGCCCGACAAAAATAATGCCAACAGCGAACACAACGCCACAATATCCGAACGAAACTTAGGTATAGCAAAGCACACAGTAGTAACAAGCAGTATGATAAAAACAATTTCCATTTGACCTAACATAATGTTCCTCTCTCTTTCGCGTAGTTCATTTGATTCCCTCTAAGATAACGAAATAATATATCACATGGCAATTATAGTCAAACAAACAAATTATTTCTAACGTCGCACACCTCTTGACAATGCACTATCAAGTATTTATACTGTGCAAAGGATTTTTACTTGAAGGCTTTTAAGGGACGTGCAAACATGAATGAACACCTTCGAGATTTACCAGAATCCCGCCAACGAAAGAATTTGTTATACGATTTTTACGAGACTTTATTAACAGAACGCCAGCGCGAAATTTTTGTAATGCACCACATGGAAGATTGTTCGTTGGTGGAAATTGGCAATGTTATGGGCATTACGCCGCAAGCGGTGGCGGATATATTGAAGCGTACAAACGGGCGATTAAATCATTACGACAAGCTTCTGGGCTTGATAGAAAAATTTGAAACGCAACAAGCAACAGCCGCAAAAATTAAACTTGCACTAGATGAATTTGAAAAGAATCCAGTATCGCAGAATATTACAGAAATACGTAACTTGGTTGAGAATTTTATTTCGTAGGGGCAAGTGTGAAAGATTGCAAAGAAAGGAACGCGGGCGACCAATTTTCATTAGGGATTTGTGTGCTCAGCGAATGGCGAAAATATGGCTTTTGAAAATTTAGGCGAGAAACTGCAAAATGCTTTCAAGAAACTTCGTGGCAAAGGCAAGCTTTCCGAGGCTGATGTTAAGGAGGCCATGCGTGATGTAAGGCTCGCGCTATTGGAAGCCGACGTAAACTTCCGCGTGGTAAAGGACTTTGTGGCAAGCGTAACAGAAAGAGCTGTTGGGCATGAGATTTTGGAAAGCCTTAATGCAGGCCAGCAGGTAATAAAACTGGTTCACGAAGAAATGATTGCGCTTATGGGTTCGTCGCAAAGTCAGTTGACGTTTTCGTCGAAGCCGCCTACGGTTTACATGATGGTTGGGCTGCAAGGCGCGGGAAAAACCACAAGTAGCGGAAAACTTGCGGGGCTTTTGCGAAAGCAAGGCAAACGCCCGTTATTGGTGGCCTGTGACATTTATCGTCCAGCGGCAATCAAGCAGTTGCAAGTGGTTGGAAACACTTACAATATTCCCGTTTTTGAAATGGGCGACAAAGAAGACCCTGTAAAAATTGCGGAGAAGAGTTTAGAATTTGCAAATGCAAACAGTCACGACGTAGTGCTAATAGACACCGCAGGACGGCTTCACATAGACGACGCATTAATGGACGAACTTGGACGCATTCGTGCAGTATCAAGACCGCAGGAAATTCTTCTGGTAGTAGACGCAATGACGGGGCAGGACGCAGTAAACGTAGCAAAAACTTTTGACGAAAAACTAGGGCTTGACGGCATTATTGTCACCAAGCTTGACAGTGACACACGCGGCGGTGCGGTGCTTTCCGTAAAAAAAGTAACGGGCAAGCCCGTAAAATATGTAGGCATGGGCGAAAAACTTGACGATATGGAAGCATTCCATCCAGACCGCATGGCTTCGCGAATCCTAGGCATGGGCGACGTTCTAAGCCTAATAGACAAGGCGCAACAGGCATTCGACGAAAAACAGGCCGCAGACCTAGAAAAAAAGATGCGTGAAAACACCCTAGACTTA
>Ga0123355_10007430_pt1 | contig 16419 bp, 7 predicted proteins | sample TergutEmb28metaG_3_FD_89872 | JGI IMG/M metagenome (GOLD analysis project Ga0123355, IMG submission 89872) | Embiratermes neotenicus P1 segment gut microbial communities from Petit-Saut dam, French Guiana - Emb289 P1 | ecosystem: Host-associated > Arthropoda: Insects > Digestive system > Gut ...
AGCCCAATCCAGTCCACATACCCACATCCCACCTCATGGAGATCCATCCTAATATTATTCACGTTGCATACAGTATCTCCAATCTGTTCATAAGGCGCAGTTAAAACGAACTGTACCAAGAATGCAAAATTACGGTTGCGGGGTTCTTTAATTTCTGCTTAGAAAAGCAACGTTTATGGACCAATTGAAGAGTTTTCAACATTTTTGGGTAGTGACGGACAAGTTTCCAGAACAATCAATTTTTTCCGACTCGCAATGTCTTACTGATTAGTGGCGTGGGGTAGCGGTCAGAACTAGTGATTCGTTTTAGGCACACACCCACACACACACACACACACACACACACACACACACACACACACACACGCATACCTATACACATACACACATATGTTTCAAATCCCACCCAATAAGAAAATCACCGTTATTTTTAACAATATTTTCCTAACTTCCTTCAGGCAACCGGATAAATATCTCAGCAATAAAAAAAAAAAAAAAGTTTTCAAATATTTTCTGTCTCAGAATTCATAATGATTCGGTTCCGCTCACAACACTATTTAACCCAACCCTGGTCTTCTTCATCCCTTTGTGTTTGAGGTAAATTGTATTTGGACAGAAGGGGCTGTCTAACACAACACGTATCAACACTTTATTGCAGAACGGGCCGCTAAAAATTTCGACCTTATCAATCGGTCGTCATCAAGCCGTTGTGTTATAGGGAAAATGCAGCTGTTTTAAATACATATAGTGGTTTGAGATCTCAACATATTCCAAGCAGTTAACAAGACGTCGTTAAAGTGTTACAGAATGGTCTGTTCTTAGCATGCTGTGCGACGGGCCTGCGCAACGTCTCCTCAGCAGCGCTGTCTGCCAGCGACTGTCTCATTGACCACATCCACTACCAGGAACCTCAACACCGTCCTTCAAGGCAAGTTATAACAATTCCATACATTCGATCCCGTTACGGAATACATCCCCCCTCCCTCTCCTCAGATCCCTTCACCCGCGACCTCTCCCTGCTCTTGTATCTTCAGCAACACTTTCTATTTCATCTAACGACTCCACCCTATTCTTTAGCTTCTCCTCTGTCTTACATTTCTTTCCTCCCTCTTATAGACTTTTGTTTACATCTGTAAGGCCTCCAGGTGGGAGACCAAGTGACCAAATGAGCCGGACAATGACGGTCTCCTGTTGAAGTAACTAGGGCGGAACGAAGTGGTGGAAGTGGCCTGATATCATACGAGGGGAATGAAGACAGGGATGGCGATTGTAGGAGTGGGAGAGACGCCCCTCCCAAGCAGCCGGAGAGCAAGTCCGTCTCATTCTCTCGTCTTCTTCTCCATCTCACCAACAACACAGAGATCTTAGCAATAGGCGGTGCCTGGTGCAGAGACTAAGAGGAAAACCAAAGTGCAGAGTGTCTTATTTCGATAACCTAAATCTTGTCGACACGCGAAGACACTTCAGCCGTTGCCAACAAGACTTACTGTCCGGAGGACGAACCCAGGGTAACAGGATCGACAGTGGGCAACCGAAGTGGGAGGGAGGGAAGCTATGCCTACTAATAGTAAGGTTCGGAGAAGATAATTCAGTTGACGGATAGTCAGTAATATAGGGAAGGGGAAATATTTTTAAAACGAAAGAGAGGGAATAAGAATAGGAGGGAAAGAAAACTGGGTCTCTCTCTCATACGAGATTGGACAAGAGTAAAAGTGAGAGAGAAAGAGTTTAAACTACGGCCCGGATGAAATGGCCAGCTCACTCTTGTCTCGTGCTGGTGAAGTGAGGGGTCGGGCCACGCCATCGGTCAGTCGGTGAAGTCGGAAGGCAAGTGACAGTGTTGAGGATATACAAATGTTGGCTAATTACCATCGGTCCACCATAACTTCTAGAAGAAGGTTCATTTACGCTAACCCCCACAACATCTTAACAACTGTGATATCGACATTACAAGAAGGTTACTTCCTACGTTAATAGCAGTGTCTAGCCAACTAACCTAGACAATTTACGTTCTACATAATTAGTACCTTCAGATAATTTTTTTTTACGTGTGGAGGTGTATCCTACGTGATTTTGACAAATTGTCCTTGTCTGTAAAGTGTTTCATCACCGAGACATGCGATCCTTGTTGACAGTGTTCGGTTGTGGGTGATATTGTGTTCCATTCAGTGCATATGAGTGGAGTTATTTTAAAACATTTTTACGCGCAACGGCGTCCTCGCGAATGTCCTACGGAAGAAGCAACGGGCTGTCTCACCATCGCCAATAAATTCTCCTGCAAACAAGCGACTTTGTGAATGAGGTAAGATTACACACGCTTTTTACAATACCAGACTCTCTCGGGTTCCATTCTTAGCCGAGCTGTCTCACGATTGCAAAACCTAAATAGAATTCTTCCCTGATGTAAAAAGAATTTTTCTCTCTTCATATTTGAGACAATGACACTCTCACATATGGAGATAATATTCAAAAGTACTTCAAGGTTATACAATTACTCGTAAATAGGTTGTCCTTGTGAGGACGATGTGCATGGACTAGGTATATTTACGTCGCAAGTAGCGGATATTTCTCTCATATAAATAGATTTGTCCTTATCGTCTATGAAATAATTGAGCGTTTTGCGTAGGTAGATATAAGATGTCAAGCCTGATTTAATGTTAAGAACACAGAATGCCCATATCAATTACTCATATTTGATATGTTTCCCAAAATACACACAGATAACTTCTCGGAGAAACATTAGGCTGTTGGTCTTCGTAATTCAGAAGTAACATGTTTTCTGTGACAGACAAGTCTGAATGTTTAGATATTATTTAGATGGAAAAAAAAGGTTTCGAATTATTTCGTTACCAGTATGAAGTGAATGAGAGTATTTCAAAGAAGAAAGATTTGTTAGTGTGAAAGGCAGCTGACAGAATAGATTGTAATATTAAATAATATTGTATATTAACATTAGTTGCCGTTACACTTATCAACATTTAATTATCTGAATACAATGTGTGTTAGGAATCTGTTTTATCATAAAGACACCTCGAAACATCACATTTGTAATAAAGTAAGCTGATAGGTAAGGAGACTTTAATGCTAGAGGAGCATACTAACACTTCGATACCTTGCAGAAAAGCAAATTTGATGCCGGAATTTCCTTTCCTTTTTGTATATTTGGACGTAATAAGAAACAACTTAAAGAAGGAATGACAAATACAAAATTTAAGATTTTATATATATATATATATATATATATGTGTGTGTGTGTGTTCAAATAAAAAGAACACATATTCTACTGTAATATTTGCACATCACTTCGATAGCAGTGGTTCTTGTCACAGCGTCGAATGAAGACATGAAAATCCGTAACATTACAGGTGTTCTCCGTTGGGCTCGTAGTAGGAAATAGAAGAAACAAAAAATATTTGTATCCCACGCCATAAGAAAGTTTTAAATTGCGAACACAGCAAGAAATACTTGAACGTGGCCACGGATGACATTTTCAACGAAAGTTTCAAAAGTGTTGAGAAACGATTTAAAGCGTTGTGTTTTACACTACTCTTAACCATAAATGTTGGCTTGAAAGCTGCAGCTGAATGCATGACAAAACACAGTGTTACAGCACGCTGATAACTTGCCCCTCGGTAAATCTGTCAGGAATTGTTTAATTTCGTATTACTACGACATACCATTTGCCGGAATACCTAAGGGCTCTGCATTTTCTCCAGACAATGTATTTCTGTGATTCAAATAAAACTTACAATAAACGGTAATTTACTCACAGATAAATGACTTTCTGGTCTTTTTAACGGAGAATCGGTGTTTTCTGTTATATCTGAACTGAATTCTTGAAGATCATTATAATGAATTTCGGACCACAAAACGTTAAATAATTAAGATTTTGGAGATGAAATATGGCAAGAATGAGTTTTATTCATTTTATGGCTGATTGAATTTCAGGCCACAAATATTCCAACAAATATAGTTGTAGAAATGAATGTGACAAGATTCAATTTTATTCATTTTGTAGCTCACAGTGCAACACACGTTATATGAAACATCAGAGGATAATATTGGGTCAGCCTCACCATGTAGTCTGAACACAGTATTTGTGATACGGCATCACATTACAAGAAAAAGTATTTCATCAATATATCAGGGGGTTAAATTAATAATTGTGATATATATATATATAAAGAGCAAAAATTTTAACTCTCTACTCTCCAACTACACAATGTTTAAAAATTATATCCTACCTCACAGAAAGTACACAGTGTTTCGTTAACAGATATCTATTTTTAACACTGTTCACGGAAATACTGCCAGTCTTTACCCATTCTGAGAATAGCTTGAAACGCGACAAGACTGTGATGTCAGAATGCAGACATTTAAAATCTACAACATATGGTACTGTACAGTAAACAATATGCCTGATTTCCTTACGTTAATTCGACTTTACTTCAGTACCTGGCCCTTTAGAAACGTAAATATATATTTAAATGATTCTCACTGGAAGAATAACAAGTATGAACATTAATTATTTGTAAGATTTCAGTTTGTGCAAAGTTCTGATAAATATTCTACACATTCTTCTTAAATGTTATGCTGTCTTGAGGCGAATGATAAGTTACTGAGTAAATACAATGCCTTCTTCAGGGTCAAGAAGTCCAAGAAAGACAAAACGTGACCCCAAACTTAAATTCACTAACCTCCTTCCAAGCTTCCGAACATCGGTAGCTATTTACTAATCGACGCAGTCTTGTATCCCAAGAAATGTTAATCTTCATCACAGTTTCTCTCAGAACATGTACCCTTCGGTTTTAAGTCTCTTTCCATTAACTACTTTGTTACATTGCGATTTAATTATTTCGATAACACACGACTCTGACCATAAAGCGAGATGTTAATATAATACAGATCCACGTTTCATTTGAAAACGACTGTTGTTAATACATAAACATGGCTCACTTTCAAGTATATACATTTTATATACCTTGTGAGATTCCAGGCTGCCTCTGCCCCTCTATCTCACTACCAAACGCATTAAATATTACCTAAGGTATCACTAACTATAATTTTTGTTTCCACATTGTTGTATGCAAACTGTCAATTGCTACAATGTCCAGGTAAATATTACCACAAAGAAAAGTGAAAACTGGCGGTTAGTAGAGACCGGATGCTCCTGAGAGCTGCAAAAAGGATATCGCTCAGCGCTACGGGCTGAATTCGGTCCAACTTGTTACGCAGATCGACCGATATTTTCACTTTCTAAATCGCATTATTCAGACCGCAATGATTTCAATTTGCATGCGTCATATCGGAACTGGCGGGTCGTTATACTGCACCAGTATTATTGTCTATTAAGAGAAACAGCGGGGCTACTGCTTGCTGATTACTGACAAACAGCTGACTAAATGGAAACAAAATGAGAAGTAGATGCTCCTACTGCACGATCCAAGCACCGTCAGATATCACAACAGAATAATAACACTTTAACTTTACTCGTGTAAAACAAAGGTAATTTCATTTCGGGTCGATTATTTACCGCTGATATTACCAATAATAATATTCTGATAGTTCGTCTTTTGTAGTCTATGATGAATGAATGACAACATTGATACTAATAATTTATTTCTACACTTCAAACCATTGATTTAATAAAATTATAATCAGTCTATAATTTACATAAAGAACATGAATCTTAATTACATAGTCCAAAGCTTAGATGCTCTTAGAGAAACAACTGATATTTATTTTAAGAACTACTCGAAACAAAAATGCTTTCTGTGAGCAAAATTTAGAGTTGCTGAATATAAAGGCAGATTTATTTGATATTACCACAGTGTTATAAAGGTCAATAAACTATGTTAATAGCTTCTACTTTGCTCTATCGTCCGTATTATGTTTAGAATTTTTGTTTTATTAGCAAAAATTATGGTTTAATAGAGATTGTAATTCATTTTTCCAAGTCAAGCCCAACCCAAGAGGGTAGAAAAAAATAGGATTATAATGCATAAAATTTTGGTTTCTTATTTCCAGTTCTATTAAGAACATTCCAGATGTCATTCTACTTCAGTTTCACTAATTTTCCACATAGTCAGCGCTAAAAGTGAGGCACCTTCCTCATCGTGGGACGATTTTATCTATTGTATGTTGATAGAAGCCCACATCGTGTATTGCGAGCCATCGTGTAACAACCGTTTCCGACTTGTGTTTGTCTGTAAATGTGTGGCAGATAAGATATTGCTTGAGCTCAGGTAACATGATAATCTTTCGTCGATGACTACCCTTGTTGCAACTACAATCAATGTATGTTATTTACTTACGACATTGTACTCCATTGAAAGTCATTTTTAAGTATGCTTGTCTTATTTCTTAAAAAACAAGTAGGCGTGCAATTGTGAAGCTACTCTCTAAGCAATTTGCTCTATCCTGCTGTTAATTCCTCTCTCTCAGTAAGAAATATTCAGACAGTTCTCTTCTATGCAATGGATAGAAATTGTGTTTTGTGGTGTTTATCATTCATTCTGTTGTCTGTCTTACGACAGATCCACAGCATCTTCCATAACAAGTTCTCCACAGAGTGTGATCTAGTGCTTCCTCTTTCAATTTCCAGCATCCTCTGTTTTCCTTAAAGTCATCCAGTAGCTGTTTAGGCCTTCTTCTTCGTCTTCCCGTAACTTTATCATCCCTTCTATCTTTTCTCTAATGTCGTATTTCAGAAGGCAGTTCGTACTCAAAATGTGGCAAATCCATTTATTTTCCTTTTTTATTGTTTGTAGGACATTTTGCTCCTCTGTCACTCTTCGTAACGCTCTTTAATTTCTCACATGATCTATTTCATCTTCTCCATTCTTCTCCAGCACTATATTCTAAAACATTCAAGGTATTTCTGATCTACTTTCCGAAGTGTTTTATGGGGTAAGAACCAAATATTTAAATATAATTTAGAAGACTTCCAGGCTAGCAGCAAAGAAACTTGATTATGGAAGAGGAATGGGTATTTCAAAATGTCTGACCTAGTTATGTAAAAAAAGTTGTCATCGGACTGATATTAGCGTCACACTAAGATCGATTCGATTCGATTCTGTTTTTTCGCCGACCAATAGATTAACAGATATTCAACACACACGGAGTGATACAATCACATTCAAGGTGGACTAGTTTAGACAGCAAGATCATCAAGATGGCTAGCTGCTAGACATGTGCGCAACATGTTCATAAATACGTTTTTCTTAATCTGCCTCTTAAACTCCTCCTACTTTACCCTACAGCGTAAGTCAAAGGGAACAACAAAAAGTAACAAATTAAGCTTTTGTTGTATAGAAACCCTACGAAGACCTTCATTCTCAGAAAATAATATTCTATTTTAAAAACTTGTAGGATTTAAATACGTCAGAGAACAGCATACTGAGGCAGCAGTTCTCAAGCAACTGCTTATGTAATATCTGTCTATAGCAAGAGACGCCTCATGACACGCTATCCACGTGAACTTCAGAAAAAAGTGTAAGTACTTAAATATTTTAAACGCCGTCCAACATATGAAGAAAATATTCAGGACAACGCACTTAAAATCTTACATTAAAAGAAAACGAAATTTACTCATATTTCCTTCTACGACCGCGGCATTTTGGGGATGTAACAAAGCTTAGTACCCTATACTAGCAGCCCCCAAAAGTGTAGGTCGATATTCAAGAAAACCTGTGCCAGAACATTCCTGGAAAATCAAAGCAAACATAAACATATAATCGATAGTGTCACAGTGGAGACTCGTATAGATGCATCACGAAAAATTCCAACGAGTCCAACGGAAAAAATTGGAGGACACCTTCAGCATTCCGGGTAAGCAGTAATTTGGGTTTTATGCTTAACAACATATAAATACAGTGTTTTCTATCTTACGTGCGGTTTTAACTGGTTTTCTCCAACATTGCCTCAGCAACTAGCCATGTCTGCCTTCTCACATTGACACTAAATGAATAAAAATGGACAGAAGACAGACAAAGGCCGATCCTGGTGGCCGCGAGGTCTAAGGCGTACGTCTGAGGCCGCTCTCTTACTGGGATTGCGGGTTCGAATCCCGCCGTCGTCATGGATGTCTGCCGCTTGTGAATGTTATGTGTTGAGAGATAGAGGTTCCTGCGACGGGCCGATCCCCCGTCCAAAGGAGCTCTACTGTGTGTGGTGTATCTGAATGTGATAGTGAAGCCTCGACAATGAGGCAACCTAGGCACGAATAGGGCAGTTGCCCCACAGGAAAGAAAATATGAAAGACAAATATCTTCTCGTCCCTAACGCCATTTTAAAAATTTATTCCTTACCATTAGTTTCAAAGGGCTATAATTTTATCCAAAATATGAACAACATGCACAGAAATTTCTCTTTGTACGATGAGAGAGAACTGTTTTTGCTAGTTTATAAATCACATAGAGATTCAGTTAGAAACTTGGACTACGGTGTATCGAATGGCAGAAAAATAACTGAATAATAACCTAGGAATAACACGGGGAAATCATCGTGGCGTAATTCACGGTGCTGTCCCGAAATTCAGAGATAAAATATTTCGAAATCAATAATCGGTCTTCGGATCGAAATTTGATTCTGGAGACTTCTGAGTACGAAGTAAGAATACTACACACTTTGGCGCGACGTCGGATACTACGAGCGAATTTTCGAAGGTAATCCGAGCGATGTGAGCAGAATATTTTGTTCCTGCGATGCTAAAATCCGCTACTATTCTTCACACTAAGCCACGGAGGAAAAATTCAGTTAACATTCTTGTTCTTACCAGTGATAGAGGCGTCACGCTGCACAGCAGCACAGACTCCTGTCTCCCGGCTCTACGTTCAAGACAAAAAGACAATGGAATAGAAACTAAGATCTTAAAGTGAATGGTATCTCATGTACTGTTAGGACTTTGCACGATCGACGGCTTTTCAGACTGACAGAGAGCTGTCTTTCTTACGACGTTCAGGTATTCAAGATATTCCTCACATTTTACGGGACATCATTATTTAACTTCCACCTTAACAGGATCCCAAAATTGGACCGTATCATGTGACAAATCAAACCAGTTTTCCGCCTCCTGCAACATTTCCTTAAATTAATTGTATTATTACTCTCCCTTCTACATCCGGTTATCCTACGTCTTATCTTGTTTTCAGCTTCCTCCGCAACAAATCTGTATGCATTTCTCATTTTCTTAAGCATTTTATGTACTCCGCGAATCTCCAACATAATTTTCTCAGTTCAAATGCTTCAAGGTAAAAGTGCTTAACTCTTGCTTTGCTTATTATCCAGACCCACAAATGCACCACACACACACACACACATATTAACAATATTTTATATACCGTAAGTACTCCATCTTCAGGGAGTGTTATCCATGCATCGAGACATGTAGGTATATTTGCGACATATAAAATATCGTATATATATATATATATATATATATATATATATTGCAGGTGTTGGTCTGGATAAGAAACTGTACGAGATGCACGGTACATACGTCAAAATGTTGCTTTGTTGTTGTTGTTGTTGTTGTTGTTGTTGTTGTTGTTGTTGTTGTTGTTATAGTTCATCTTTTATCAGAAAGAGTAATGGCCTGAGAAAAACTGGGAACAATACGTGAAAGGTAAACTTAGCACATATGATTGAGGGATAAAAATTCCAACTGAAAAGAATTCTGGGCCCCTCTAATTAAACCGCCTCTAATGACAATACCGTATCCAGATTATCAAGTTATCTTACACAGAACTCCAAATGAATGTTGTTGGGATGCTTTTACAAGAATCTTATATTAATTGTATTCGGTCGAACTTGAACGTGGATACAGATTCCTTCTATGTGCACTGTTTTAACCACATTATATATATATATATATATTATGGTAACTATTTGTAACAGAATTTCAGGTTTATTTCACTTATGTAATTTTGAACAGAATTTCAGGAGTTTTTTCACTGAGATGTATGAGGAAGATCAAAACACGCCTAGTTCAAAGATCAGGGCGTGGTCGCTACTACTGTTGTCGTGCCGTAACCACTTGCAAAAGTTGATTGGATAGAAACACGAGCAGATGTTCTTTTTATGTTTATTTATGGACCGCTCTCTTAATAACACTAGAATCTTGTGGAAGCGTGCGACATGATGTGCGTGCATGCGTGCATACGTGTGTTCGCGCGCGCGAGAACAACATCGGATAATGTAATGAGAAAATTTACACCCAATGGTAGTAAACACTTGAAACTAAAAATATTAAGTGACGGATATAACAATATATAAAGGAGCAAGTAAATGAAAGACGAGTCTTCATTGTTCAAAACCGTAAAATTTCAGAATACATATAAGCATAATTTACACACATATACATTTTATTTCCCCCAGAGTTCTCATGTAATTTGTTCCACAGATTTCAGTGCTGTTAACACTGTACTCCTTGGCAGATTATCACACAAATTTCTACAAGAGACGTCTGTTTCTATTTTAAGAGTAGGAAATATAGAATGGTGAAAATATTAGTACAAATGGATTCGATTCGTAACTCCGTAAAGTCGGTAATCACGTACTTAACTATATGAGAGTTAAAAAAAAAAGACATCTTAATTTTTACCACTCTACGGGCTGCCGTGCCTAAATGCCGGTGAGTCGTCAGTTGTAATTTGGACTTACTTATTTGTCTACACATCTCATGCTTTTAGCGACAAAAACTACTGCAGCCTACTCCTTTTACAGGAAAAAAAATACAAATTACAATTTTGACATTGTCGCATACGTGCAAATATACGTTGTGTTCTTCTATGACATAAATGCACTTATGTAGTTGGTCACAAAAGTTTGAAGTTTTCCATGCCGAAGTGTTACCACACACAATGAAAATACTACACTTCAGTCGTAAACACAACATTTTATTCATATACAAAGGTATATATGTCATATGGCATATATATCTTTCTATATGAAGTGTGAAGTGTTACCACTTGCAACTAAAATACTACACGTCAGTCATTAGCACAAAATTGTATTCATATACAAAAGTTTATATGTCATATGACGTATATACCTTTTCATATGAAGTGTGAAGCGTTACCACATACAACTAAAATACTACACGTCAGTCATTAATACAACATTTTATTCATATACAAAAGTATATACGTCGTATGACATATATACCTTTGTATATGAATAAAATGTTGTGTTAGTGACTGACTTGTAAGATTTAAATTGTATGTGGTAACACTTCGGGACGGAAAACTTCAAATTTATAGCTGGTCAGGCTAGTTCCATCAATCAGTACAAGAATACAAGATCTAGGCTTTTAAAATGTTGTGCAAATATCTATTTCAATAAGCAATGCCTTGCAAAAAAAAATCATCCCCAATTATGCCAAAATAAAAGTCCAGAACACCTATCCTGGAGCAAAGTTCACATTTAAAAAAGCACAAACTACCCTTATAAAAGACGAGAACCCCTGACACTTACATTTGTATATGAATAAAGCGTTGTGTTGAGGACTGACGTGTAGTATTTTAAATGTATGGTCACAAAAAGCTTAAAAAAGACATATTTCCTCCACCTATAGGGTGGGAAATAAAGAAAGAATATTCTTCCGAGAATCTGGCAAAAACCTAGGGGGCTGCACTACGTCACAAGCTGCAAGATCATACCAGGATTCTTAAAGGTTTAACAGACTATAAAAGATATGCCAGATAATTTAGGTTCATCGCGTAAATATTGTATTTTGAAGAAATTTAATTCCGTTATAAATACAACTAGTTGTCTCAGCATTTTATATAGGCAATGTGTCAGTTGTGAGACAGAGTGGAGATTCTGAGGGTTCTTATTCACAGTAACGAAGAAAATAGCGTATGGAGGAAGATGACGTTATGATATAATGAAGAAGGAATCACGGAAAGACCTAACTAAGTATAGAAATCAAAGAAGTAAAAGTAAGTGATAAAGAAATAAAATGTATTGAAAGGAAAGTGATGAACAGGGAAACAAATTAACACAGCAACAGAGTAATGAAGAAATTCAGTATAAAAAAAAGAGTAATCAAACAAACTTACATAGAAAAGAACAAATTTTTAAAGAAAAGAACTAACAATAAAACAATAAAACACCCAAAGAGTGACAGAATTGACCAGTACGTCATTCTACGTTGTATATTCTGTGACGCGTTGTTGCTTTCTTTTGGCCCACTTTCGCTGTTTCACAAAGACACATTACATTCCTCTCTTCTTCAGAATCAGACAGTTCATCACAATGTGAGATAACAAATATCAGCCGATCACCATTCAATAAATTGCGCATGCGTAAGAAATTTTTCAAGCGGACTCATCGGTGTGTGAAAAAATAAAGAACGGTTGTTCCATGCTATAAAAGAAATAGATGGTGTGCCTGAAGCACTAAACCAACAGGGAGACCAATGTTTTTCTGAAACTGAGAATGCAATGAAAGAAGAAATGTAGTCTGTCAAGAATAATAGATTATTGCGCATCTCAGAGATAAACGACATTGCAAATGTAAGTCTGGAAGCTTGTGACTATGGGATTTTACATACAAATTAAAAATGCAGACCCTGTCTGCAGGATCAGAGTAGGTTCCTGCCATAACCTGATGGCTGACAGAATCCGTTGGAGAAGCACTCTGATTCTAAAACAAAAATCAGACTAGGATAAATGTTCTACACGTGCGTCAGTTTACTTTTTTGAAGCAGGGTTAAATTACTGTAACTGTTTTAGGGTGGCCTGATCCGTCTTCAATAGCTTCTCGCATGATATGATCTGCATAGATTTATACTGTAAAGAGGGCTTTAGAACCAGTAATATGTATCTGGTCAGCTAAAAAGGAGTTATTTCCAAAAACTACGATTGGCAAAATTTAGTATTTTTGCTCATGGTGCCTGGAGGTGAAGCTCCATTTACTTTATTTTCATCGCCAAATGAATGTTCAGTGCGAAACGCATCACACCTGCAGGTTTAGGGCTATGGATACACTCAAAATTGCACCTTGAATTGTAGGCGGGCCACAGAAGCGGTCTAGGCACGGTAAGGAGAAGAAAAATCCTCCTTCCTTCCGATGATCGTAGCTTGGTGTTCTAACTCGTAGCCAGTCGGGAAATACACTGAGCTGTTAAGGCCAAAATCCATTTGAGAGGGCAACAGAGTGGGAAATATCCTTGAAAATACTGGGAAAGCTGGACTTACATCAACTTTCTACGAAGATTCAGACATATCCACTGCTTTAAAACTAGATGTTCGATAAGCATCTAAGTGACATTTAACATTCAGTTCCCACACCAAAGAAATGTAACGCATTTTGTAAAGAAATGCAACGCATTTCTTTACAAAATTCAGCAGTTAATGGTCAAGGGAAATATTCGTTATTTACCGAGAGGTGTAGATGGAATACATAAAAATCGTCTGTAGGTAAAACGCAATGGAACCGGTGTTAAAACAGCTGTTGTTAAGGTTCAAATGATAAATCAACGGATCTCCTTCTATGTGTGTAAACCCTTGCCCAACCTGTAGGCAAATACATGCGTGTTGTCAAGACAAAGTCTAGTGACAGGAAGATGCAAGAGAAGATGCATGTTTAACTTGTAGAAAATACAAATAGGATTCCATCTGTTACAATCAACAAAAGTCACACGCACAGCATTAAAGGATTTGTGATGAAAGACCTAATTTGTTGCCTTTTTTAATGCAAATTTCACACGTTAACAACCGTTTGGTGTAACTTCCGTCTGAGGCCTCAATTTCATCTAATAATACGAAAAAATTAATTTACCAACTTGATGTCACTTGCTATTTTATTTCATTTCTTATGTGCTCAACATGTTTCGGACATTAATATATACATCATCAGGAGCTTGCGACTATTCTGTTGAATTACCACATTGGTCTTATTGTTTTTGGTTCGATGTGTGTTGGAGTTTCGGTGTGGTTGGGTTGGAGTGGTATCCGTGTTGCAGTCTTCAGCCTGAAGCCTGCAACACGGATACCACTCCAACCCAACCACACCGAAACTCCAACACACATCGAACCAAAAACAATACGACCAATGTGGTAATTCAATAGAATAGTCGCAAGCTCCTGATGATGTATATATTAATGTCCGAAACATGTTGAGCACATAAGAAATGAAATAAAATAGCAAGTGACATCAAGTTGGTCTTTTATTCTTCAACTATCACAATGATGCACGGTCCAATAAATATAAAATTTAATTTACACCTGACAGAAAACACACGGTGCTTCCTTCGTAAAGGAAAAATTGCTAATTTTGTTTAGGCAGACACGACAGCTACATAATAAGACAGGTGGGGAAAATGCAGATATTCCAAGGTTCAGATAGGCGGTAAAATACAAGGTGGTTCAAATATGACCGGGACTGTTTGTGTGTAAATCTGGCGACATCAGTCCCGGTCATATTTGAACCACCTTGTACATGTAGTGACAGCTGTGCCCTGAGGAACTAAGAAAAGAATTAAAGATTTTGTTGATATCCCGATCAGTATCTAGGAAGGAATATACAAAATGGGTCCGTGGAAAACACGTTGAATACGAGAGAGTATGGAGAGGAACTGTACCTGACATTACAGTGGAATGTTAATCTCCAATACCTGTATAGCACAGATTGTACAACAAACACACACACATACACACACGCGTGTGTTTGTGTGTGTGTGTGTGTGTGTGTGTGTGTGTGTGGACAGAGTAGGAGGGTATAAAATGAATGCAAATGCCGAGATTAACTTCTCTGTTCCTGTTGTTTGTGAATCCTTCTTTCTGAACACATTCTGTTGCATTATAATAGAGGTCCGTGTCGCGAAAGGCTAACGCCTAGTCACACGTGTGCACTTTCTATTACAAAGCGTCCCTTTCTTTGTCGACTAATTCATTAAGAGGCGTTACTTTTATACGATAGAAAAACAAGAACTCAGTCTCAGTAAGGCGATAGGAGGCATGACTATTTCTATTGTAACTCAACACCTCTGACGTAATAATAATGAAATCCAGGCACGGGGATCATGAAGAATTTTACACGAGCCAGGTGGCTCAACTTTAAACTGTATTTGCTAACGGACCGTTTCGAAAGTAGGTCAGTGCACCTTGCACCATGAACTAGATCCATTATTAATTTAACAAAAATGATTCAAGTCTTTGGATTCAGCGTCATTTTGACTGGCCTTTCACAGGAGCGTATTCACTTATTTTAGAGGGCCAAGCATCCACGGTTTCTGACTCTTTGACCCTGAAGATGGAAGTAACACGCCTTTGTGAATTGTCAAAAACTATTTACCAGTCGATACGGCGTAACATCCTGCAAGATCAATTCTCAAAAATACCGCTATCAGCCTCTCTCATTTCTCAACCCCACAAAAAGTTTGAACTAAAAGTTTCAATTAAGCTTTTAAATGTTAACCGTTGAAAGCACAGCGGTAGCTACATATAACACTTCGCTTTAGCTTTCAGAATGCTTGTATTGTACTCACATAAAGCATTTATTTGCGTCATTTAATAAAATAAACAGCGACTACTGCCTTAAACAGCCGCAACAAAATTTATATTTGTAACGGAGACATCCAAGTCACTCGTGTTCCTCAGGTCCATGCGTGAAACTGAAGAACGAAGCTGTCATTCTTGTATGTCCGCACAAATTCTTTGTGTGCTTAAGTATGAATTTTCTGGCTAATTACTAATTTTTTGATAGTTGAAGAATAAGAGACCAACTTGATGTCACAGTTTATTAAGTTTTATTTCACTTCTTCTGTGCTCAACATGTTTCGGACATTAATACTCCATCATCAGGAGCCTGCGACTTTTCTGTTGTATCATCACATTGGTCGTGTGTTCTTGTTTCTATGTGTGTTGGAGTATCGGTGTGGCTGGGTTGGGGTGGTATCCGTGTAGTAGGCTTCAGCCTGCTACACCGATACCACCAACTTAATATATTGCGACATCGAGTTGGTCTCTTATTCTTCTACTATCACAATGATGCACGGTCCAATATACATAAGATTTACGAATTTTTTGTTCCATTTCTCATGAAGAATAGAAAAAAATGGTTAGAGTTAAACGAAAAAATACAAATATTTACTGGCAAGTAACAGTTATGTACTCACAGATTAAACTTACGTCAGATATAGTTCTTTTCCACGTAGTCATGCGCAACTCAAAATGCAAGGTAAAATATTCCACACATTACGGCTTATAAAAATCATCATATAGTAAAACATTAGATAGAAGGACCTCACTTACTTACTTACTTAATCCATGAAGCAGAGTCCTTCTTGAGAAGCTAACTGGTTCTGCAGCTAGTCAAGAAATTCCCCGCACTTTATGGAACCCGAAAGCTCATCACCGTATTCACAAGTGCCCGCCATCTGTCCCTATCCTGAGTCAACTCCATTCAGTCTCC
>Ga0123355_10007432_pt1 | contig 16417 bp, 16 predicted proteins | sample TergutEmb28metaG_3_FD_89872 | JGI IMG/M metagenome (GOLD analysis project Ga0123355, IMG submission 89872) | Embiratermes neotenicus P1 segment gut microbial communities from Petit-Saut dam, French Guiana - Emb289 P1 | ecosystem: Host-associated > Arthropoda: Insects > Digestive system > Gut ...
AGGTGGCGGACGCTTGTGAGTGCGGTAATGAACCTTCGGGTTCCGTGAAATGCGGGGAATTTCCTGACTAGCTGCAAACCAGTTAGCTTCTCAAGAAGGACTCTGCACCATGGAGTAAGTATTTGATTCTCATTGAATAGCATTTTAACAGTTTTTGACTCTTACTGGCTGTACATTCAAGTTGTCTAATGTCTGTGGTATACCGTCATCTCCCAGGTATTCTGCCATATGTGATTTGCAAGCACTTTTTTTTTTTCTCTCTCTCTCCCCCAGTTCCGTCTGTGTCATCGTGGGTTGGAACAGGTCATTTAGAGACATTCATTTTTGGAAGGCAGTTGATTTAATCTTGTTATATGACAACTCTGTAATCTGGAACTAATCCCAGTCGCAGATTATTGTTATTAAGTTTCCCATCCAAACAGCAGTGGCAGTTGTAATATCTTTGCTGTTACATTGTTTATCCTTGTTATCATCACATCAAAGAACATAATAACTAATGTGTTGATGTAATTTGTCACATGTAAAAACACAAAACAAACTATCATGGATGATCCACGGTTTTCAGTTATTTATGCAGCTGATTCCATTTATTAGCCTGTGTAATTGAGTGCTGGATTCTATTCACTTACCAAAGCTATATTGTTGTGTTGCAACTGAGGTCTCAAATTTGCCAGCGTATTTGTCACTACTGGTGCACTACTTCCTTTCAAAGAAAAGTAGTCATTTTTTCCATGCCAAGGAGAAATATTACATTTTATATAGTTCCAAAGTTACACTCTTAAGAAAGCTTATGTAAAACATAAATAAATTTTGCACAAAGACCATGATACTACATACTCATGTGCATGAGGAAGCACACATGTCCTGTACACTACACTGACATGTTGCTTTATGCAGTTTCTGTGTGTAATATCTTTCAAAACATATTTACACAAAGACTGAACATTTCTTGGCCACAGGGAGCTCAGTAGTGAAAGTCTGAAATAACATAGATGTATGTACAAAACTTGATTCATTGTGTAAGTAATATAGTTAAATTGGAATTCCAGCATTTGGATTTCATAATAAAACTTCAGGAGCAAGTGCGTATGACCACTAAACTGTAGAATATCTCAACATAGAATAAATTTTGACAGTGACATTATTGACTTGCAGTAATGAAATTGAACATCAAGTGCATAAAAACCATAAGCCAAAGAACATAAGAAATACATGTTCCACCCTTGATATGCATGCTTCTGTGTGTGACAAGGTGCAGCATATCTGGAAAAATGCGTCATGAGTAAAACATTGGTCACATGCTCCATTTGTAGTACTCTTTCATCCCTTCATGCAGTTGAGTGAAATTATTTTTCAATTTGTGTGTTTAAAATTTCATTAGTACCATAAGAAGAATTTAATGCCTTCTGTAAGATTTAAATTTATGGATTTAGCCCCCAGGGGGTCCACAACATGGAATGCATAGTCCAGCAGGACAAGGTGGTGGCCCACCTGGGTCATCACCAGCACCCACAAATGATATTCCACCCGGTTCTCAGGGAGCCATGGGTTCCTTTGGGCAACAGCAGGGAGGTTACAGAGGTCAGATGATGCCTGGACAACAGAGCATGCCACAGCGTAAGTGCTGAGTTAAATAATGTTTATGAATATTTTTGACAGTTTAACCAGCAATTAAAATATATTTTTATTTGTGTGACAGTAGGTTTATCTGCAGTGCTAAGATTAGGTATATTTGCATCCAGAGAAAAAGGGCAAATGTCTAAGATTGCATACTGTGTCACAAAATTAACAAACATTTACAGCTTGAAATTTATTTCTCCATTGTTCAGCGCATAGACTAGTCACTGTACGAGTATTCATGAAACTGGGTGTCCACAAATTTTCCAAAAATCTAGGCACCACCTCAAAATGTAAGGCACCAGAAAGATGACATGGAGCAAGGACCCACAAATATTAGGTGCCACCAAATAAAATTCAGTCACCTGGGCGAGCTGGCATTAAGGATTGATGCATTCCTGAACTAAACTATCAAACTCATCCTTGTTTCAGTTGAAAAGTCTTAATTATTGTAACTTTGTATACACCCTTTTCTGGCAGAATTAATATGCTGTGAATAATAATCTGTGTAATAAAGAATATATCTGTTTGTGGCGGCAGTATCTCACCAGGAAGTAGAGATACTACCGTAAGCTTGAAATTTTGGAAGTAGTTTAAGGATACAAAAGAATGTACCATGCCAAATATAATATAAATTAGCCTGTGGGAAAGGGGTCAAGCTGTTGACAGCTGGCACCTTTGGTGTAAGTGACTTACACATTGTTGCCATGATTGCCATTGTTGATGTGTAGAGTGTGAGATATTAGCTGAGGCAGAAGAAATAGTTGACCATTGACAGTCAACAACATTTGGTATAATACAACAGAGTATCACCAGCTGGCAGCAGTACAATGTATGAGACTGACATGTGGTTTGCTTTAAGAATAATGAAATGACCAATTTAAGAGGCTGTAGAAAACCCTGTGGCAAAAATAGTGGGCAGTAATTGATCTTAATTGATAATAAACAACTGATGAAAGAAGCCATGGAGTTGTGGCTGGTAATAATAATAAACATTAATTAATGTTAATAAGTAGATGAAATTAATGCTGGCCTTGCTGTAGGAATGAAGCATAGGCTCATCAGGAAATAGAGTTTGAAACTTTGATAGTAGTTTTAGGATGGTTGTGGGATATGCTGTACCAAATACTATCAAAATTATTCACAGTAAGAGATTATCCTAATGCTTGGTCATAGAATGAAGCCTATTTTCAGAGTTTTTTTACAGTTAAGTCTGTCCATGTTACACAGACACAGGGTAGCTGAAGAGGTTATACCTACAACAGCACACTATTAAAATACAAAAATAATCGAATAACCATTTGAAAATGATGAAGCAGTGCCTTTTCAAGAAGTTAGGGGCAGCAGAATATGAAATTCTCTGCTACACATCAATTCACTGGCTTCCCAAAGCACAAGCCTTGAAGCACTGGATTGAACTCGAGTGCAAGGTTTCACTTTTTTGAGAGAAAAGGAAACCCCATTCTCAGAGCATTGTGACAGGGAAGAGTTCATTTGCTGCCTCATGTAGCAGATATTTTTGGCCATGTAAATGCGGTGAATTTTTCTGATGTGAAGCCCTGCAGTCACGTTATTAATGATGCTGAAGAACTTAAAAGCTCATTTGGACAAGCTGTAACTCCAGGAGAGGAGACTAGAGGTGGAAAACAACATGAACTTTCCTGTGCTGAAGGAAGTGCTTGTGCAGGCTGTAGTCAAGAGTGACAAAAGCCTTGTTAGTTTCTCTAAAGGCAGCAATCTTCAAATACCTGGCAACATTACAGAGAACTCTTTTCAAGGTTACTGCTGCTCATAGAGTCTGAAAATTGAAATGTGGATCCAAAACCCTTTCTGTGCAGACAGAGCATCTTACCATCACATTGGCTGTAATTTTTATGTGAGGGAGGGGGGTGGGGACAAAACAAAACAATGAATGGGATATAGTTCTTTGTGAGATTGTTTTCATATTCCATTTGTGTGAAGGAAATCAATTTTGAATGCACTAAAGTAAAGTGTATGCAAAATTTATGTATGTGTGTTTACATGCAGTTTTCTGGACAGGGGGCAGTAGCTTTCATAAGATACTCAGGGGGTCCATGACTTGAGGTTACACACCATTTCTTCGCCTGGACTAAAATAATTCCACATGAACACAGGAAATCTGTATAACAGTGGTGGAAGAGTATTGTTAGTCCAATGTGACATAACAATGGCACATGTGTATGTGAAATTCAGTTCATACCAGTTTATAATATTTATGGCACAGGCAAATCCACACAGCTGTTTTAAAATGTGTGCACTATTTTGTCAGTAGGATGTGCAAAAAACTCTACATACCTCTATTTTTAGTACTGTTGCTTCAGAATGTTTGTATAACTTGCTTGCTTATTTTTTTAAGTCATACTTTTCTTTCAAATATGTTAGTTAAATAGTTCAGAAATGATGCTACTTCCTTTGTTGTGGAAAATGTCATTTCCAGAGTCATGCATTGAATAAAATCTGATATGCCAGAGAAATAATGAACTAATGATTCATACTGAAAGATTTATCTTTCAATAGTTATACAAGCCTACTTTGCACGTAAAAATTTTTGTTGCACTGCATTGATTGCAGGTCCTGGACCTGGTGCAGTTTCAGGAAACCAGCAATACAGAGGTGGCCCGCAGAATTATCCACAACAGGGACCTCAGCAGGGTTACCCTGGACAGTATCCCAGTCAGAACCAGACTTCAGCACAGGTAATGCATCATCCACCATTTCAGTATCTCTTTAACAGATGCACGGCTAAACACTTAAGTGGTACCCCATGTTGAACAGCAGGCATGGGGTTTTTCAGTGCCTTAAGAGAAAAGAATCATATTTTGCAAATTTTGGTAAAGTAAAAAAAAAATTCACTCGTACCAATACCTGTATTATACCTTGGGGTATTATGGTGTGTATTCAGATTCAGGATACAGAGGATAAATAAAAATGCCTTCTCTTTTGATGTTATTCTTGACATTCTGCAATGTCTTGTAGTGTATTAATTACCTTTAGTGATGGAAATTTGAAATGTTTGTGGTTTTTAATTAGCCATTCCACTCAACCCTTCCAGTACTTTCTTTGGCATCAGAGTAACCGTTTGTAGAGGACGAGAAATATTTGCAGTTGTTCATTGTGTGGTCAGTATCAGCGCTCACAAATCTGGTACATACTTATCATCAACTACCATTTCACCATTCTCACTTTCCACTTTATCAATAGCTGATAGTGTATTAACATAGTTTATATACATGTATATGTATGTATCAATTTTATTACAGGATCAAAATTTACCTCATGTATCTCCTGTGTACCTCATTCAACAGTATGATACACTGTACAACAACTTCTTGATTTGTGATATTTTATATATGTTAATATCATACTATGTAAATTGTGATTTTTAACCAAAAAAGTATGCTTTTTTTTACCATGTAGTGATTTGGACACATGATAATTGTAATTGTATTCTTGTTCTCACCACCATGAGCATGGACACGAGTGGCTGAAATATATTGGTGATTGCTGTGTAATAAAATTACCTTCATACATCCAAGTGCATTTTCTGGTATTTTTAAAAAATATGCTACGTGTACAAGCAGTTTGACTACAGCCGCTAATCACTTGACTCTGAAAAGATTAAGCATGTGGTTTGCTCAGATGCTGCTGTGATGGATAGCAACATAACACTTATTCTTACACTTGCATAGTGGCCCAGCCAAATTTCCCCCAAGCTGCAATTCTTTAAATAACTGTAAGACAACAGAGAGGAGAGGAACATGTTGTTAGCTCAATAACAAGGACTATCTTTATTGAACAGACCCATTTGTGTGGGTTTTCCTCCCTGTTGTTTGCTTGAAGTCACAGGTAATTTCCAAAATGTTGTAAACATAATCTCACCTACAGACAGTGGACAGTTTAGAGCAAACATCTTTACATTATTATATTTCACTCATGTGAAGGAAGATTCTCATTTATTATGACACTTCTGGTTGCAATGATTGCAACACATTTTTGCAGCACGATGTGTTACAAGTCACTCCTATTTAATGCGCATAAGCTGCTAAGACCTGCAAGATTTGAAGTTTCCACCACATTGATGTTGATGCTTCTGGTCTTCTGCTGTATTACACTGTGCAGTGGGTAATTTAATGTAACCCACCGTGCCAGTAATGTAGTGCATACATCTCCTTCGAGGACCTACCAGCCTGAGAAGATTAACATGCTATGTTCCTTTGAATTGTCAGGGTGTATTAAATTATCCACTACACAGCATAACATCCCAGAAGACCAGCTTCCTCATTAAGACTGTCATTCCAGTTCTTTCTGAATTGGAATGACAGGTCTTATAAGGATGCTGGTCTTCTGGGATGTTATGCTATGTTTATGTAACTGCATGAAGTTTCATAGTGTCCTTTATATGTTCCTTGTTTCATGCATTAGATGTATAATTTTTTTTAAACAACCAGCAACTACATTCATTCTGTACTTTACAGACATATGTTCCCCCAGTCCAGCAGCAACCAAACCAACAGCAAGTCCCAGCACAGCAACAGAGTGGTTACCCAAACTCAGCTCAACCAGGTAACTATGGTGGACCTCCATCTACCCAACCTCAGGGCTATGGTGGGCCACCTCCATCACAACCAAACTATGGTCCACCTCCAAATGCAGCTTCACAGGTTGGCTCAGGTGCTGTGTTTGGTGGTCCAGGCCCCACTCAACAGGCAGGTGGGTATGGTAGTGGGCCGACAGGTCCAGCTCAACAACCTGGCTATGGACCACCTCCCCCGGCACAACAGTCAGGCTACCCTCCACCTGCCACAGGACCACAGCAAGGTAGCTATGGTCCAGGGACTGGTCAGCCTGGCTATGGCTCCTCTGGATCACAGACAAATTATGGAACAGTGGCTCAGTCTTCTACACAGACTGGACAAGGTGTGGGTTACAATACTAATGCCAGCAGTGGACCTGGAAGTAATAGTTACCCACCCCCACAGCAGCAGCAACCAGGATATGGAGGTACAAATGCAGTAAGTGGTGGAAATGGTTCCAGTGCTGCTACCACTACTACCAGTGGAGGTGGTGGTGGCAGCAGTGGAGGACCGGGAGGACCACCCAGTACTGGATCTCAACCTGGTGGATATGTGCCTTCAACAACACAAGCACAACAACAACAACAACCACCATCACAACAAAATCAGAGCAGTTACAACAACCAGACAAGCCCTGGACCAGGACCTGGTGTCTATGGACCTGCAAGTGCTGCATCACCACCTTTCCCTGGAGGTCCACCCCAGCCCAGTCCTCAGAACTCATACTCACAGACAGGAGTTTCTACCAGCATGGCACCATCAGCATCAACACAGACATATCCACAGGGACCAGGCGGTGCTCCACCACAACAGAATTATCCTCCATCTACACAGGCAAGTGGGGGTTATCCACCCCAACCACAGCCACAACAGCAGCAATTGCCACAACCACCACCACAGTCCACTGCAGCAGCTCAAACAGGATTTCAGCCTCCGCAGGGCCAGCCAGGCCCTCAAGGACCTCCATCAGCTGGTCCTCAGCCACAGCAGCCAGGTGCTTATGGACTCCCACCACCTCAGTCTCTTCCTGCCACAACCCAGACATATGTGCCACCTCCTCCTGGAGGTCCACAAGGTCAGCCTCAGGCCTATCCTCCACATCCCCCTGGATCACAGCATTCTTATCCTGGACATACTCAACAAGGCTATGGACCTCAAACTTATCCTCCCCCACCTCCACAAGGTGGATATCAATATCCAAGACCTCCAGCTTCTCAGATGCCACCTCCTGGACCACAGGGTCCTCCACATCAAGGTCAGTATGGTGCTTATGACCAGAGTCGGTTTCCTGGATATCAGCCGCCACCACAGTAATCTCAAAAGTAGGACATGAAAGTCAGTCTTTCCATTCATCCTGACTTTAGACATTAAAAACTGAATGACACAGCAAGGAGCACTGTCTGAGCAAAGGGTAGAACTTTCATAATCTCTTAATTTAAAAAGTCACAAAATATGTACTTTAATCTTTGAACAGTGCTACTGTGGCCTCTGGGTGTTACATATGTCCCTGCCTCATATATCTGATCTGTGTGCATGCACACACACACACTTCATCAAATAAGAATGACCACATTTTAAGAGAGGTTATGTTTCGTAAAATACAACCAACAGTGCTATATCTGATACTGGTGTTACTATAGGTGGCATTGATCCTAAAATTTAGGGTCCCACTATCTTCTTCCTTAGTGCTGTGTTGACTGTTGATGAGAAAATGTAGTGTGCTCTCTGGCTGATGAGAGTGCAGCAGAAACTAACAGACTGAAGAACTAAATTGTTCTACATTTGAATGATTTGGTACATATTTGTAGTCATATGATAGTACCAGAATAAATGCACACAGAAGGAATGATAAGTTTACCAGCAAATGAGAAGTGTACAAAGTTAATAGTCTTGGTTGCTGATGTTTATTATGTGGACAGCATCTTTTTAACCTTTCTGTCTTTGTTGGTAATGCTTTATTGTATAATATCAAAGAATAAGTAACTGTAAAAATGATTTCTTTCCCTGCCTTTAACTTTAATTGTATGTACTGTGACTGTAGACTCACAGATTTTACATTTCTCTGGAAAATGTGACAGCCTGACATGGCTGATAGAATGTGTGAGAGACTGGAAACTGAGAACAATTTTTGATATGTTGAATAATTCTTTGCAAAGTGTTATAACCTTTTTGAACACATGGCAATGGATGAAGTAATCATGAAATTTAGAAAGAGGGTGATTTTCATGGAGTTATACCTTGGAAGCATGAATTTTTTAGCATTAAAATTTGCAAGCTTAGTGATACCAGAGGCTATGCATATGGTAAGAGTGTGTGCCAAAGAAAAGACAGTGATACATACAACTATGATGAATCTTATCAGAAGGATGGGAGGCATCAAGACATTTTATTTTGTTGTTCTTGTATACTTGATGATATGTTAGAAAAATGAACTGTTGTTGTATTATTCACCCAAACCATAAAGGCATGCCATTTTACTTTGGACATAACCTGAAGTGAAACAGGTTGACATAAGAGATAAGCCAGAGAAGACTTGACTGCCATGGTATGGAAGGACACAAAGAGAATACGCACTGACTTCATATGCACCAGCCACCATAGGAAGGAAGTGTTAAAGTTAAACATATGACAAACATGAAACCAGTCATTGCATATCTTGTAAAGGACAGCTTTTAAATTGAAATAATAAGGTTTGCACTGTGGTGTTTCTGGGGAGGGGGGTTAAGTTTTAGTGCGTTATATACAAAAAGCAGATAAAGTAATAAAACAAATGGCATTTTTGGGGAAATAAAACAGGTATTGCAACTTGTCTTAAAAATTCAATAAATATCCTTATGGCCTAAATACAAACACTAAATTTCTGGAAGTTTCCAAAGTTTCCAAGTTTCTTTTATTTGCAATTCAGTTTCAGGCATCAATTTTGTGTGGGGTGGTTGCACTTGAAGTTTTAGAGTTGTATGCTGGTGTGATACTCCTCAAATAAACTTTTATTCACACAATCCCACCTCACATTTAGAACACTTGACATTTACTTCACACACCACTTCTAGCTGAACACATCACATTGCAGTTTCTTAGATGGAGCAAGCCAGTGCTTATTATCACTACAGTCCACTCAGCTGGCTTTAGTGGCAGTATTTGGTGGTGTTCTTAACAGGCCTCTTTATGCACCATTCTTGCCTGCCAGTAAGTGCTAGCATCATCATCATCTTCCTCCATGGATTAGGTCATTTGACCTGTTCTGGCATCGACGCATATTCCTCAAATAGGAGATTCAAAAATCTCTGTGTGAAATTTTCTTCCCAGAAAGTATAACGAACTGTTCAGAATGGCTAGATCTAACAGATGGAAGAATAGTTTCTCTGTCCTCTGTCATGTGCGACAGCTTACAGAGTAGCTGTTGGCCATCTTGTTTCTCTTATCCACATAATTTGTGTGGTGGTTATAATCTGCCACAATGAATAATTTTACAGGGTTCCCTTGTTCATCACAGATATTACCTTCTGCTGGGGCAGTGTGAATTTTCAACGTATAATTGTCTCACTTGTTCCTGCACAGTATTGCCCCAACTCAGTCCTGGTCTTACTTGACTTTCACCACATTTGTTTCATTTTCTTAGGTCCTGTGTCCTGTGGCATGCCCCACAACATTTACTACTTTTCTACATTAGGTCATGAAATAAGTCAGAGGAGGAGAATAAATTGTCCATGTACAATTTGTGACCACAACATTCTACTTCCTATTCAGTTCTGTCACTGTGGCATGCTTTGCTGCAAAGTGTTATTCTGTATGTGTTAGTCCATTCTCTCAGTACACTTTATGTCATGTCCACTGGAATCATGTAGTTTTGTATATTTTTATGCCACAAAATTTCTGTTTCTTGGGGACATTGCTTGAAAATTACCTTACTTTGAATGGGATGGTGACGTCATCTGCTGCCAGCTGTGTGGAATAGTTGTAAAATTTTGAACATGTCCTGTTTAGAATTTAAGATAGGTTTCTTATATTACATTGTCTGTCAAAATTTTCATCTATCCTAAGAGCTTCATTCCTGTTGCCTGTGAAGTGTAGGAACCAAAGGATGTGTAAACATTTGCTTGCTGCACCATGTAAGTATAGAAAGGGATGTAAAACTCCTCCATTTTTGCCCAGTTGTCTGCCAGTTGGTCTCATAAGCAATGTCCCATTTGTATTCTTATTGCCAGGAACACAGCCTTTTGGGTTCCGTTATGTAAGGTACAGGAGAAGGTCCCCTATCAAGAGTGTCTGAGGAACAATGATAATAGTAGTCTGTCTCCACTACAAGCAGCATGATAATTTGTGAAGAAACAACAAGGAAATGCCAATTATGTGTCACACTGCATTTTTCTTTCATGTACAACTCCTTTAACAGGTTTATACTATGCTCCTTCGAGCGCAAGAAGGCAATGTCCTAAGTGAGTAACTGATTTTGTTGGCTGAGTATTTTGGTTGAGAAATATGACATAAGAAGGTGGAAAATTAGAGCATGTTCACCCTGTATGAGATTCATGGCTTTCACCAGTCTAGGTAAGGTCCTTGGTCTTCTAGGATATTGTGCAGTATCAATGTGTAGTTTGTTACCAACACTGTCGGACCATGATGCTGTCCCAGTTCATCAGTAACAAACTGCTGACACTACATATCCTCCCAGCAGATCCAAGACCTCACACTCATCCTGTTATGAAGGAAAAACCAAGATGAAGTCCCTGTTCATGCCATGACAGCAGACAGGGGAGTTCTTAATCTGAATGCTTTGAAGAAAAGAAAAATCTCATGCTTCTCTCACAAATTGAACCATTGTTCTGTCATCCAGTCTTTATTCTAGTCAGTATGCCAACTACACCTATTACAGCTCACAACCAAATTGTGATGTATAAAATTAGGTGCCATAAATTGAGGCATAACCAGCACTGTTCAGCATTCAGGGAAAGAGATCATGTTATATTTTGCAATTTGTCATGAGTGTACAACATGATACGTATCCTGTGAATTGTTGAAGGCAGCATAAACGTAAAACTGTTAATAGTATTTGAGTGGAAACATTGAGGATACATATGTATCAGTGAGTAAAAAACAGCTTTTGTATCTATCAATATGAACCACATTATGCTTCAGCTTTTTATTTCATTCTGACAGTAGTTCCTGAGATGACAGTTCTAGTGTAGAAAGTTGCATGAGACATTTAAATGTTTGAAAATAAACTGTGTCTCGATGCACCTTTTATGGGTGATTTAAGTTTGTACCCTGACTGAAAATTATGTAGTGGTCAAGAACAGAACTTAGCACTATAAGTGAACATAACTTTTTTTTAAATATGGGAATTATTTTCTGATGAACTTACTGTATATAATGTATCCATACAAAGTTTCTCTAAACATTATGAAAATTAAATGAGAAAAGTGATAATTTAATGTGAAACAGAAATTGAGGTGAAATGGTGGTGATTCAGTACAAGAATTAGCACACACCAATAAGAATTACTGCATAAGTCAAAAAGTTCACCATGTCCAGAAGTGCACAAAGTCATCTCTGGTTGTGTAAACATCAGCTTTTGTATCTTTGTTGGCTCATGCTTTATTCTTTAATATCAAGGAATAAGGAAATAGGAAAATAAAAGTTCCTGTTCCTGCCTTTACTCTTCTTTTTGTGTGTACTGTGATTTTGCTATTACATAGCAGTGAATATTTGCACTTCTGATAATGCTAACTTACATACAATGCTATTAGTTCCATTTCTGTTTCCGGCATTCATCACATATACAGTATAAATTGACAGTGCAGAAATATTTTTGAAATTCATATTAAAAGATTTCCTATGTAATTATATAATACTTAACAACGTAGTGTTTAAAATATTGTAGTTTGTTATCATTTTCTGTGATTTGAGATATGTTTCAAGAAAACAGATACAAAATTTGAGGCTGATAGAAACATTGTACATAGCAGATAACTATTATGAAAAATAACTTACTTGCCTTTAGCATGGAGGATAATGTGAACAAATTCTTGTCAGCAGGTTTCTTTGCAGAATCTTGAAACAATCTTTTTGACAGTTGAAAATATGTAGGCCTATAAGTGAGAAGTTTCCTAACATGCAACGAAATGAAGATAGAGCAATCTTAGCTTCAGTTTTTAGCAATATAACATAAGAATAGGCAACTAGAATGTAGAATTAGCAGTTTATATTTTTTTTATGTGTTTATTCATATCAGTGTTTGAATGTATAACTGTGTGTCTATTGTAATGTATGTAACAATGCCATGTTTTCAAATGGAAGATGAATTTTCTCTTGGTGTAAACTGTGGTAAAGCAAGGGGTTTTTATGAAGGTAAGTAAATAATTGAAGTAAGTTTTAGCATGGCTTTGAAACCATTTATCACAGAAACTTTGAATATTAGGGACAACCCAGCCCCCTTTTGTGCCTAGTCGGAGAAGCAGCTAGAGCATGAAACAGACCACTGACTTGTATTAGTGCCAGAACTGAAGAATGTGTGCAGCTGTAGCTCCACTCTTCAAGACATGTTCACGTTGTGCTGTTCAAGCACACACATCCTTACTATCAGTATCAACAGTGTATCAGTGTCACAACCACATGAGCAATAGGATCATGTTTCAGTATGTATTACAAATTTCTTGCTGCAGTAGCCACCTTGATACCACAGTAGATGTTAGAATATTTACAGTAAAATATTTGGTGTAGATGAGAGGGTAATATTAAAATGGATCTTAAAACATGGAGATGTGAACATGATTCAGCTGTTCGAAGACTGGGCCCACCGATGGGCTTCTGGAACATGGCAGTGACATTCTTGGTTTTATACAGTCGGAAATTTCTTAAATTCTTTAAGGAAGACCTGTACCAGACACATCCATTTGCTGAAAATCATTTACACATTATTAAAACACAATATACATGTAAACATAGCCCATGTAAAGATGGGGTGCAGAGGAAAGAAAGGCTTCATAGCTTGGCGTATGTTATGTTCAGCCTTTGGTGTTAAAGCTACTGATCTTTGATTTATTCTGACTTGTGTAATCATCATAAATTTGCACTGTCAACTAATGTGAGACTATTTGTATCCTTAGACCTCTATATCAAAAAGGTGTTTCATTCCTTGTAAACATTACAGTTCTGGTGCTTTTTATGTTGGTTCTGTTCTGTGTGAGGACTGTGTGCCTCAAAGCCACTCCTGACATGCTCAGTGGAAAATCGCACCTTCCATGCTGGATCCATGCCAGCCATCACCATATATCTGTAGAATGCAACATTTACTAATGTTCCAAACAGTGTAAGTTATGTACATATTTCTAGTTTTGGGTGACAGCTGCATTATAGAATTCACATTTTTAACTGAAGATTGTTTTACGTTTAAGTTTTCATTCATTAACTTAAATATGGTGACTAAGTCCAAGTTGCAGTCTTGCTCCCAGCAACTATCTGAATAGTAGAGCAAGCATATATACATCAGGTTTAAGTGGAAAAAAAAAAAAAGTATGGACATGGTATGTACAGCAGGTGCTAATCTGTTACTTAAGAGTGTTTCAGTACATGCTGCACCCTACTCCAGTTTAAGTGCACATATGCTGCATATATGTTGTCATATTTCTTGCCTCACTGATGTACATTTGTTTCAGAACCATATAGATCCTTCACTGCACAGATATACTTTTCCATGTACACACATGCTGCATTAAATATTAAACAAATTGAAAAAATGTTTAAAATAAACATCTTGATGAGAACCCAACTGTCATGTTCATAATGTGTTTCAAATACATTAAAACCTGTGTAATGTGAACTTCCACACATTACAGAATCTCTTGGGTACCATAAGACACGGTGTGTATCTTGTATTGTTGACTTCAGCATTGCAGCTGTCGTGGGATGTCTGTGCTATAAAGCTGCCATAGTTGGTGTGGCCACAAAAGGATCTTGGACAATTGTAACAAATTACAAATAACCCCCCATATAATAAAGTTCAAAATGTTGGGTTTCTAAAATTTTATGTGTGTGTGTACAGGTAGAGGGGTATACTGTTCCTGGAGAATTACAGAACTCTACAGTAAATATTGTTCATTGTTAATCCTGTGGTTAGATGTGGTCACCAAATTAAAATTTATGGACATTGTGACACTGGTTATTGTATGCTTACACTGAATAAATGTATGTTGTAATAATCAGGACACAAGACCAAGCATCTCAGATAAAACATTCAATAACATTTTTAGGTAGGAATTTTTACTTGCTCCCTTTATGAATCTGTAATTGTTAGTTAGCATTTCAAATATCAATTACCAACAAAACTTCTGTCTTTGATGTTAGGCATTTTGCTTATGATTACCAAAACAATTCATATAGCATGAAATTATCTCCATTATTTAGGTGGTGTTTGTGTTATGTCACTTGTTTATTTTATACTATGTAGTGTAATTTCAAAAGGTGGAAGGGATAAGGAAGAAGTTATATTTTATTTAGTACTAAGTGTGGATGAAATTGTTGCATGTGAAAGACATGGCATTATGCTGTTTGTGATTAGTGTATTTTTCTTCGTAAGTATCTGTAAACATCTAGTAATGTGGTTTATTATTGGTCTTAAAGAACCTAATTTTATATTACAGCTGTATAAACAAGGAATATTTACAAAAATAAATGATTATTTGACAACTTTGAATTTTATTATGTATTTAAGAATGGCAGTGTTTACACATAAACCAAGGAAAAACAAAATATATGATAGTGGAACAGAAAAACAGTTTAATACAAAATACAATAGGACAATTAACAATAAAAATTATACATTTGAAAGAGTTGAAAATTTTAAATATCTAGGTGTTATACTCCATGAAGATAACAATCACCACATAGATTTATAACAAAGAATTAAAAAATGCTAAAAAACATACTTTATGTTACAAACATTTTTTAGAAATAAAAATATATCTAAAATACTGAAATTAAGTCTAAAGAGCACAATACTGAAATTAAGACTAAAGAGCACAATAATCGACACAACTTTAACATATGCATCAGAAACTTGGACACAAAGAAAGAGAGAGAAAGCAAACATTTCTGAAACAAAAGTGTATAGAAGAATTTTAGGCCCAGTATATGACAATGAAAAAGTAAACTGGGGAATATTAACCAATAAAGAAATTTAATCAATGGTTAAAAAACCCACTGTAACAGAGACAATAAGGTTAAACATATTATGCTGGTTTGGGCATATACAGAGAATGGAAGCAAATATACTTTCCAAAAAATTATTATATATGACTCTGGAAACAACAAGGCTGAGAGGTAGACCAAGGAATAGATGGCAAGAAGAAGTGAAGGAGGGAGGAAAACTAGTTGGTGGAAGAGGGTGGCAGGAAAGGGTATATAACAGACAGAAATGGAAACAGATCCTGAGAACAGCAAGGAATCATCGCTTTCTGCATATGCCAGTGCAATAAATGAATGAATATAATATTGGAAACAAAATACTGAGATAATACAGATATTTGGTAGATGATATCTGCAATGTCGTGGTTTCAAAGTTCATCTCGAACATTCAGATCTTTCTGTATTGTGTTTAAACTGATAACCTTGTCAGTTTTGTAGGATCTATGACAATTGCAGTCCATGTATGGCTTGTCTGGTGCAGGTTGGGCAACATGGTCCATGCCATCTTCCACTTCCACTTTTTCTGTGAGTCGATTACTCCATTCCTTAAAAAAAAGTAAGTGATGCAAATATAAAAAAGTATACAGGTATGTCAGCATCAATTTCTATATGCACCTAAAATTCAATTAAAGGAACAAAAACAAGGACTGGAATAAAAATACGAGGGCTGTTTTTTTTTCAAACTCCGATCGTGCTTCTAAGGAAGTACGAAATACGCGGGAGCCAGATCTGCGCGTCGCGTGATTGCGCAGCTCCCCCACCACAACCTCTGCCGTTGTCGGCTCCAATGCGTCAGTCTTAGCCGAGGTACGGGCACGTGAACATGGCCGCTACCATCGATGCTCCCGCCAATTGTGAGTTACGAAGTGTAATCCGTTTTCTGCAAGCAGATGGACGTAGTGCTGCTGAAATCCATCGCAGAATGAGCAAAGTGTACGGTGAAAACTTTATGAGTGATGGTAGTGTACGGGAATGGTGTAGAAAATTTAAAGAAGGGCGAACCGACGTCCATGATGAAGGTG
>Ga0123355_10007433_pt1 | contig 16417 bp, 9 predicted proteins | sample TergutEmb28metaG_3_FD_89872 | JGI IMG/M metagenome (GOLD analysis project Ga0123355, IMG submission 89872) | Embiratermes neotenicus P1 segment gut microbial communities from Petit-Saut dam, French Guiana - Emb289 P1 | ecosystem: Host-associated > Arthropoda: Insects > Digestive system > Gut ...
CAGTATGGGGCAACTCATACGGTGTTGTGAACCAATCGAATGAGTTTGAGTTCGACTTTGACTTTGGCATAATAGTAGACGAAGACGAAGACGAAGACGAAGATGAAGATGATTATGAGTATGACTACGACAGCGACTATGAGGAAGCAAAAGAGCCTGAGGACAACGAGGACAACGAAGAAGCAAAAGAGCCTGAGGACAACGAGGACAACGAAGAAGCAAAAGAGCCTGAAGAGTTAGATGATGGCAATGCGGATTCGGATGAGCCTACGGACGATGAGTTCGAGGAGCCGTTTGACGAGGCGGAAGTCCTGGAATAGTTTTAAAATAGGCACAGCTCGCAAAAACGGTAATTTCTATAGACTGAAGGTATTGCCTTCAGTCTATAGAAAGCAATGAATTGGTATTTTGTGGGTTTTGCAGTAGATACATGCACAAAGGCACCATGGTCACTTTAACTTGAAAAGCGTACCAATTCACGCGCATTTTATTCTTGCATGATTCAATGAAAGACTGTTTACGCTCCTATAGTTAGCCCCCCATTTTAATACATAGAGTATTCACGACTAGATTCCTCAAATGAATTATTTCCTCTGTTTGAGGACGGGGCGTAAACATTAATTGCTAGAAGCATCATCAAGACAAAGCAATGCAGGAATGGTACGGTTTTCAGGTTAAATGACGATGGCGCATGGCTTACAAAGCTATACTTGTTAGCACATCGTGTCAAACATATAGAGTTTGCCCGGAGTTAGCCTTGCTCTCGCTTGCTGGTGAGAGTGAGGCTTTTTGTGTTGTTTTGGCTTGTTGGAGCGTGTAAGCGTCAGGGCAAATATTGAAGGCATACCTTTTGTCTTTAACAATAAAAAGCCGCCATCAACGCTAGGAAGATGACGGCTTTAGTTAGACAGGGGTAGAAGGATTTGAACCCTCACGGACGGTTTTGGAGACCGGAATGCTACCGTTACATTATACCCCTAAAAACAACCTCTTATTATTATAGCCATTTTTGGGGAAAAGTCAATAGATACGAGAAATTTTCATGGGAAGCTTTTGAAAATATGCGCTTATTGACGCACGAATCGCATTGAATTATACTATTGATAAATCATTATAGCCAGAAAGCAGGGAAACCATGAAGGAAAAAGCACTTAACTATTTGGAGAGGAACAAAACATTGAACATGGCAATGATTGCCCCGATAAAAAAGAATGCTGGCGAGATAGTCTATGCGGATTCGGACGGTGTCTTTATGAAAGAGATGGAAAGCGGCGTCTATATGATTTCGCTGGATGATTTTGATAAGGCAAAGGGCTTGCTGGATAAAATGGGCAAGCTGAACCATATTTGTATTTATCAAAAAGACATTGCGGACTATCTTTTTGGGAAATACTCGCATAAAAAGTATGTGGAAAACGTGCAGGCGGCGTATGTGAAGAGCGAACGTATAAAACTGGAGCCTCACGCGCTAGACATACAACCATTGACGCTTGAAAACTTAGATTGGGTTTATGAAAATTACAGCGACCACCTTGGTTACGACTATTTAAGGCGGCGCATTGAATGTGGCGCGCTATATGGCGGCGTTTTTGATGGTGAACTTTGTGGATTTGCAGGCGTCCATGCGGATGGCTCAGTGGGCATAATGAAAGTTCTCGAGAAGTTTCGAGGGCAAGGCTTTGCGACGATACTTGAGAGCTCGATGGTTAATATCTTGCTGGACAAAGGCGAAGTTCCATTTTCGCAAATTGAGTTTGACAATGAGGCTTCGATTGGTTTGCATAGAAAGCTTGGCTTTGAGATATCGAAAGAAACGTTATATCGGTTGATTGATTGGTAAGAAGCTTTGAATTAAAAAAAGAGCGTGAGGATATCAAAGCTGAATAACATTCCGATCCCAAAAACAATATTCCAAATCCGACTAAAATGACAAAAACACAATGCAACCATCCGGCAATGCCTTTTCTTTCAACCGCATCAGGATATTGCTTATATTGGTAACAATAGTGAAAAGATACAAATTATTAAAAAATGTTAAATATTTCCATAAAAAGCGTGCAATTTCAAAACACATGTGATATATTGTATAGTAAGAATAAATTACAACGAGTTATTACATAATGCGCTGTCAGTATATGCATTATTTTAGTACGTGGATAAATTTGATTTGAATCGGACAACGACAACCCATGAGGGAAATCAATTATAGAGAGGGGTCAATATTTGAGAAAAAGTTATAAAGCCTTCATTGACAAAAGGGAAAAATGTTGAGCACAAATGATTAACGACGAATGAAGTGATTAGGGGGTAATTAAATTGATGAGCAAAATGAAACGTTTGATTGCACTTGCAGTAACTTTCTTTATGGTTTTTAACAATTTAGTAGCCGTGCCTTTGAGTGCGGAGGTGTATTTGCCCGCTTATGATTACGATGCAGCGGTCACGGAAGATGAGTATGATATTAGCGAAGAGTATTCTTATGAAGAGTATGATTATGAAGAAGATACGGAAGAAGACGCAGACGAAGAGTCAGAAGAAGACGTAGAAGAAGATGCAAAAGAAGAGGAAGATGTGGCAATATATGCTGATGTTTATCTCGGCGTAGTTGCTGCAATTAGTGGTGAGCTTGGACTTAATGCTTTTAACAATGGGAACAGTACCCAAAATCCGAATTTAGCGAACCATATGAACGTAGGTCATTCGATAATTCGTATGTGGACACAGGTTAATGGAGTAAACACACCTGTGCCTTTTGACACCGTAACAGCTACTTTCCCAAATGGCGACTGTGCAATGGATTATGTTGTCGTGAACAGGATGTGGGTGCAAGGTGTTGGCCAGACAGATAATGTAAACTTTATTGATGTGTTTAAAGCAACAGCGGGCACTACTAATGCGTGGCATTGGATTGACTTAGTAGCGACTTATGATGGGGAAGAAGCCACTATTAGATTATTCAATAACTACAGGGTTTTCGGTCTGCATATTTTCAATAACGGACCGGGCGGCGCACCAAGCACGCCAAATGTCAGCCTTGCAACGGGTGGAACAATCCGCATGTGGACACAAATTGACGGAGTAAATAGCTTACTACCATACAGCAGCTTAACCGTATCTGCACTAGACCAAGACGGCGCAGATGCGATGCAATTCATTAGAGTAAACAGACCATGGCAAACACCAAACTATATAAACTTCGTAGATGCCAACAAAAATGGCGCATGGCAATGGATTGACCTTACAGTTACGCATATGGATCAAACACATACTTTGAGGTTGGTTAATAGTAGGTTCTTTAGTCTTCATATGTTCAACAATGGACCTTTAGGCTCGCCAAGTACGCCAAATGCTTCATTAGCGGCAGGCGGCACTATTCGCATATGGACACAATTGATGGGCGTAAACGCTCAAGTGCCACGTGCTCAAGTAGTGAGCTATATGACGGCGACAATTAGAGAAAGCGGCGAATGTGCTTTAGATCTAATATTATTACGTCCAATAACCGGCGATTTAGTAGGCAGTATTGACGTAAATAAAAACGCTGCATGGGAGTTTATTGATTTTTCTGTAACAGTTTTTGGTCAGACGATTGAGTTGGAGCTACATAATTCGCGATTCTTCAGCCTCGACATGTTCAACAATGGACCTTTAGGGTCGCCAAGTACGCCAAATGCTGACCTTGCAACGGACGGAACAATCCGCATATGGACGCAATTAGCGCGTACTGGTGCTCCGGTGACGCGTCCGACAGATGAAAATATTACTGCAACGTTCAGAGATAGCGGCGAGTGTGCAATGCATTTATTTACATTGCATCCAGGCAGTAGCGATGTTTTGGCAACTATTGACGTAAATAAAAACGCGCCATGGGAATTTATCGACTTCTCCATAACCGTATATGGTCAGACGATTGAGTTGGAGCTACATAATTCGCGATTCTTCAGCCTCGACATGTTCAACAACGGTCCTCTTGGCTCGCCAAGCAGACCAAATGCTTCATTAGCAAACGGCGGAACAATCCGCATATGGACGCAATTGATGGGCGAAAATGCTCAAGTACCACGTGCTCAAGTAGCGAGCAGCATGACTGCAACTATCCAGGGTAGCGGCGAATGCGCACTGGATTGGATACTGTTACGTCCAATAACCGGCGATTTAGTAGGCAGTATTGACGTAAACAAAAACCAGCCATGGGAGTTTATTGATTTTTCTGTAACCGTTTTTGGTCAGACGATCGAGCTCTTGTTGCATAACGCTAACTACGTACCATATGTACCGGTTGAAGGCCGCGAAATAACTTTTAACTTCCCCGGTATGCAGAACATGATAGTGCAATACTGGAGTGGCGGCACATGGCACACTCTTGCCGGTGGTCCTTTTGATGACTATGCTGAGTTTAGCGCTCCCGGCGCAACAGTTGTGAGAGCAGTTAGAGATGGCTTAGTCTATAGCCGCAATATAACGCCGGATGGTGATTATGTAATTGACGCTCCGGTTATACAGCTCTATGTTAGAGGCGTGCTGGTTGGCGGCAACACTTTAGGAGTTGTAGGCGGCGGCTTCGGCAGCAATTGGGTAGCCAATGGCGTTACTGCTGAAGTCTCTCCGAACGAAAACTCATTTACCGTGTTTAACAACAGGACATACAATGTTGTTTTGAACAGAACCGGATTCTTCCCGCTTACAAGAACGTCGTCTGAAGGTGATGACAATGGATACGAGTATCTATATGTTGACCTTTCGGCATACTTGGTTTACATAAGAGTTCCTGCAGGCGTTAGCAATGTGCGCATGCAGTCTAATGGCTGGATTGTGAACGCGGCTCAAGAAACTGATATAATTTGGCTTGTCGTGGATTATCCAAACAGAGATGCGAGCGTGACATTTGACTTTTGCTGCTTGGTGCAACACCAAGTAGACTTTATTCTTGATGGACACAATCCGCTTTATATTGAGTGTTGCGTTGAGCAACCTCTTTATACACGAACTGTTGAGTTTCGCTTCAATGGCGGCTTGCGCGTCGGAGATGACTATGTCGGACCAGCTTTTGTGACAGTGGAATTTGGCACGGATGTAGACGATGAAGATGTTCCGGAACTTGTGCGTGAAGGATATATATTTAATGGATGGTATCCGGCAAACAGACTGACGAATGTGACATCAGATAGATTTGTAACGGCGCAATGGTCTCCGATTCCACAACCCTATACACGAACTGTTGAGTTCCGCTTCAATGGCGGCTTACGCGTCGGAGATGACTATGCAGGTCCAGTTTTTGTAGCAGTGGAATTTGGCACGGATGTGGACGATGAAGATGTTCCGGAACTTGTGCGTGAAGGATATATATTTAATGGATGGTATCCGGCAAACAGACTGACGAATGTGACATCAGATAGGTTTGTAACAGCACAATGGGTTGCGGAAGATGCATCTTGCGATTGTGATGATGATTGTGAATGCGTATACTGCAACTGCGAAAACTGCGAATGTGTATGTGATATATGTGAAGAAGGTCCATGCGTATGTGAGCTTTCTCTTAGAATCATTAACCCTGTGCTAGGCGTAAATGAAGCACAAGATCGTGTTACTGTGGAGCTTATTGGAACAAGGTTTCTTGTGCCATATGAGTTAAATAACTTTTATGTTGTAATTACACATGCAGGAGGCTACGCCATAATTAATGCGAGCGACTTCGTAGACGACTTTGGTACTTTAAAACCCTATTACTTTTCAAATACAATTAATTCTATTACAGCAACGCTAATACACAATAATGTGGGGATAATGCAAGCTCAATGGACAAGATAATTTCAAAGGAGGCGATTATTAGGTGAAAAATAAATTTATCAGAACAATAGTATCATTGGTAATATGTCTTTCCTTAATGCAACTTAATGTGTTTGCAGAAACATCTACTCCTCAGCCATTATCGCCGCCGAGTGTGGAGATAACTGCTAATTTAGAAGAATGGACTATTTCTGTTGTTGGTAGCAACTTTCCTGATGGGATTGCACACATTTTTTTGAGAGTAGAAGACTCGTGGATTACTATAGCGAGTACAATAAATAGCTATTCAATTAATGGCGGCAACATTGATGTGTTATTTGATTTGTATCGTTCGCCTTCATTTGCGCTAGGGGTTGACTATGAAGTGAGTGTACATATACCAGGCGTTTTACCGCAAGGTGTAGTTTATGATTTCCCATGGTCACTGCCAGCGATAGCAACAACATCGTTGCCTGGCGGAACTGTTGGCATAACATATAGCCAAATGCTTAGTGATGATGGCGGCAGCAATGTAACTTTAGACCCACAATTAGTATGGAGTGTTCCAAGCGGCACATTGCCACCGGGATTAACTCTCAATGAAGAAACAGGTGCTATTACTGGCACACCAACTGCGGCAGGAACGTTCAATTTCGAGATTAGGCTTGGCAATGAGATAGGGCTTGAAAATAGCGCTGAAACGATACAATACACTAGAAACTTTTCAATCACAATTGCCCCTGCGGGAACTACCACCACCCACAACGTAACCATAATAAACGGTGGGACGGGTTCGGAAGTAGTAGGTGGCGGTGCAAATCGCATACCGGGCAGCGCTGTTTCCATTAACGCAGGCACAAGAGTCAATTATGTATTTAACGGATGGACATTTAGCCCGGCGAACATAGTATTTATTGGAGGCATGAATGCTTCATCCGCAAATACGATGTTTGTAATGCCTAACCAAAATGTGGTTGCTACTGCTAACTGGACAGCAACGACCACGCCACCAAATGGCGGCGGAGGTAATGGTGGTGGTAACGGCGGCGTAGGTGGCGACGGTACCGGCAACTGGGCAGGCGGCGGAGGTGGCGGCGGAGCAACGTTTGCAACAACAGCTCCGGGGCCTGCAGCTGATATGATTACGGGACCTATAGCAGATGTTGCACGCGAGCTACATAGGCTCTTCATGATTGGTGATGATATGGGCAATTTCAGACCGGCATCACCTATTACAAGAGCAGAAGCCGCAACGATTCTTGCACGCGTTCATGTGCTTGATTTTGAAACAGGATTCAACGTTCTTCCTGCGGATATGGATGTGTTTGATACATTCGTTGATGTGAATAGTGGCAATTGGTTCTATTACTATGTTGCATGGGCTTATAGCGCGGGTCTTATTCAAGGCGACGCTGTAACTGATGGGGCTCGTACATTTAGGCCGAATGACCCAATTACAAGACAAGAGTTTGCCGCAATTTTAGCAAGAACGGCAGATTCTATCGCGGCAGGCAACTTGCCATTTGCAGACTCTGATGCGATCGCCGGATGGGCTAGGGATTATGTATCGACTACATATACGCTTGGCTGGATGATTGGCGATGAGTTTAACAATGTTAATCCGGCTTCAAACATTAGCCGTGCGGAAGTTGCGACAGCTATTAGCCGTATGCTTGGCAGAATTGCTGATCGCGCAGGATACGATATGGCTGACATAACAAATCTTCACAATGCTATTGATTTTCCTGATGTATCCATGCTGGCATGGTATTACCCGGCTTCTCTTTCAGCAACAAATGATCATTATATAGTGCGAAATGTTAGCGGAGCGGTAATTATGAAAGAATTTGCAGCGACCAGATAAATTTAAACTACAATAAAAAAACGGACGATTTTCGTCCGTTTTTTGTTTTTGCACGCAAGTGGTATGCGAAAGAGCAGGGTATTGGAAGCGATAAGTCTTTTGGCATTTTGCTTAGCATTCCATTGATAGCAAAATATCAATAGCTAAAGACTTGGAGCAAAGGCTTATGGGCTGCTTTTTTAGACAAACGCAAAAAGAATAGAAAAATAAGACCGCCCCGACTAGGAGGAAGCCTTATTTTATCAGGTATTGCAATATCTGGGTGACAGGATTTGAACCTGCGACCTCTAGACCCCCAGTCTAGCGCGCTACCAAACTACGCTACACCCAGGCAGAAATACGTTGCGGCCAAGGATTATTGTATTATATGGGGTTTGTATTTGTCAAGGAGTTTAATTGTCAAGATAGTTGTTTATTTTCTAACAAGCTTGTGTTATACTATAAACATGAACGCAATAGATAAAAAATATAGGAGTGTGGATATGAGCGATAAAAGAAGAGAAAAAAAGAGAATTATTGCCGGGGCTATTGCCATAATATTGGTGCTTGTTATGGTTAGCCCTCTATTAATAAGCTTGATTGCTTTGATATTTAGCTAGGCGAGGAAAGCGCCTTCACAAAATCTTAATAAACATACTTTCGGTCAATGTTTGTGTCAAAATACAAACATTGGCTTTTTTTCGGGCTTTTTTCGACAATTGGCATTACGAAAAAGCTCGACTTTTGACAGGTCGGTAGAAAAACTGTGGATAAATAATATTGCATATTTATCTTGTTAGTGGTAAAATGTGGTTTATAAGGGTGCAAAGTGGTAGAAAGTGGTTTAAAGTGGTGATTATATGTTTTTAGGCGAAAACCATCATATCCTTGATGCAAAGGGAAGGCTCATAATACCGGCGAAGCTTCGTGAGAAGCTTGGTCCTGTTTTCGTTATCACTAAAGGCTTGGGCAATAAGTTCATTTGCATCTATCCGCTAAGCTCGTGGGGCGACATAATGGAAAAACTGAAAGGCATACCTTCTACTGACAAAGATGGGGTGCGTCTTCAGCGATTCCTTATAGGCAGCGCGCACGAATGCGAGATGGACGGGCAAGGCCGCTTCCTTATACCTTTAATTTTAAGGGATTATGCAGGAATAGTCAAGGAAGCAGTATCTGTAGGCATGAATGACCGCATAGAGATATGGGCGAAAGAAGAATGGCTAAGCAGCGTTGATGATGTTATGTCTGTTGATGATGCATTGTTGGAAAAAATGAGCGAAAGAGGAATATAGTCATATGAATTGAAAAATGTCCAAAGAAAACGCCGTAAATTTTGTGCAAGTCAAGGAAACGGGTTCCAAGTGCACCCGTTGGGCAACGCCCGAAGGTGCAGTTGGGTTCCGGTGACGAAGGATTGCGCGAAATTACAAGTTTTATTGGACGGTTTTCAGTTTATATGACTATACAGCGGGAGGATGCTTTAATGGAGTATAAACATACGTCGGTTTTATTGGATGAAACAATAGCAGGGCTGAATATAAATCCGGACGGATGTTATGCAGACGGCACATTGGGTGGAGGCGGACACAGTTTAGAGATTGCAAAAAAGCTCTCGCAAAATGGCAAGCTAATAGCAATAGACCGCGACGATTTCGCTCTTAATTATGCGCAAAAAACATTAGAGGCTTTTGGGAACATCCATTTTGTTAAAAACAACTTTTCAAATATCCACGCTATATTGGACGAGCTTGAGATAGACAAAATAAACGGCATGGTGCTGGATTTAGGCGTGTCGTCGTTTCAGCTTGATGATGGGGAGCGCGGGTTTTCTTATAATCACGACGCAACACTTGATATGAGGATGGACAAGAAGCAAAAACTGAGTGCGTATGATGTTGTAAATACTTATTCGCAAGAAGAACTTGCGGATATCATCTATAAATACGGGGAAGAGAACTGGGCGAAACGCATTGCGCAGTTTATCATAGAAGCCAGACGCGACGATGAGATTGAAACAACATTTCAATTAGTAGAGATAATAAAAAAAGCGATACCCAAAAAAGCGAGAGAAGACGGACCACATCCGGCTAAGCGGACTTTTCAAAGCATACGCATTGAGGTAAACAAAGAGCTGGATGTGCTCGAACAAGCGATTGCCGATATAGTTGACAGGCTTGAGCGCGGCGGAAGGCTTGCAATCATTACATTTCATTCATTGGAAGATAGGATTGTGAAAAATGCGTTTAAAGATTTAGAAAATCCCTGCACATGCCCGAGAGACTTCCCGATATGTATATGCACAAAAAAACCTCAAATAAAAATTATCACAAAAAAACCATTAACGCCTTCGGAAGAGGAGCTTGAGCTAAACCATAGAGCAAGAAGTGCTAAATTGAGAATAGCCCAAAAGATTTAGGAGGACAAACTATGGCCGCAAGAAGACAACAATACTATGACTATTCGCCGAATTATTATAATAACTCATCGTCGGCTTTAGAAGCTCTGCCTATAGAAGAAGTGGTTCGAGTGTCTAAGAAAAAGCCAAAGACACGCTCCAAAAACCGCGGAACCAAAATAATAACTGAAGATGCGACGGATAAATCAGCAAGGCCGTCTTTACTCATAGGCGTCGTAATGCTATTAATTGCGGCAGGGGCGTTTTTGAGCATATTGGTCAACTCGTATGCAGTAGTTCAAAATATGGAGAACAATCAGCTCAGAAGCGAGCTTCAAACCATGCAAATGCGCACGACGGAGCTTGCCACACTAGCCGCTACAAGCATAGACATGGAAGAAGTCGAGCTGATAGCAAGAACAAGGCTTGGAATGGGCGAGCCGCAGATTCATCAAATCAGGCATATATATGTGCCGTGGCAAAACTATGTGCCGAGCTTGCCGGGTTTATATTATGCTAATGAGCCGGCGGCGTATAGTTACTATCTAGCAGAAGCATCTGTTTTGTCCGGTTCGTTTTTTTCTGAGCTAGTGAGAATGTACCGAGAATTAGTGTCGAGATAAAATTTAGTCTTCCCAAAGGATGGTATTTTGTGAGAAAAGATAAAGACTTCGTAAAAAGACACAAAGAAGAGCCGAAGGCACCCGTCGGTAATGTAGCTAACAGCATTAAGCTGAAACTGATGGCGGTTTGCTTTGTTCTTTTGGTGTCTTTTGTTGGTTTGGGCGGCAGAGTTGCGTATTGGCAAGCAGTTCATGGGGACGAGTTTGAAAGAAGGGTAATTGTTCAGCATGTTTTGGACAGCACAAGCACCGAGCGGATGATTACGCCAAACCGCGGAGCTATTGTGGATAGAAACAGAAGCACGCAAGCCTTTGCGATAAGCCATACGGTTTACAATATCTTCATCGACCCGTATAGAATCAATGGGCGCAGCGCCATGGAGCAAGAGGAGATTTTTGCAAACATTTATTTAGTTTTAGGCAAGCCCGAAAGCGAGCTCAGAGCTGTTTTAGACAATCACCCGACAAGCCGTTACAGAGTAATTGCCAGAAGCGTTAATCTAACGACTAAAGAGGCCATGGAAGGCCTTGGCACGAGGCATGTTTATTTCGAAGAAGATACACTCAGGCAGTACCCGGGTGGCAATATGGCGGCGTCTTTAATAGGCTTTATTCGAGGCGATAGCGCTTGGGGGCTTGAGCATAGGTTTAACAACGAGTTAATGGGCGTTCCGGGTCGCGAGCTTCGCATATTGGATGATAACAATAATGCAGTTACGCAACTAATACCCCCGGTTGAGGGGAACACGATAGTTACAACTCTTGATTTATTGATTCAGCACGAGGCGCAAAGGCTTGTAGCTCACTACGGAAGTATACATAGAGCGAGAAACGCTTCGCTCATAATGATGGACGTGAACACGGGGGAGATTATTGCAATGGCGGAATATCCGTCATTTGATTTAAACGACCCGTTTAATGTGGATAGGATAAACTCGCAAACGACAAGGAATAGAATCATGGCTGAGCCGCAAGACAGATGGCTTGAGCTTATGTTTGAAGTGACGCGTAACTTTAGCGTTGGTGATACTTATGAGCCGGGTTCATCATTTAAGCCGTTAGTTTTTGCAGCGGCTCTTGAAGAGGGCGTAGTAAGTGTAAATGACATGTTTTATTGTGGCGGTGGAAGATATATTCATTATGTATGGGTTCAGTGCTGGCTAGGCAGAAACTGCGGGCTTCAAACGCTCACGCAAGCAATCGCAAACTCCTGCAATCCGGCAGTTATGGAAGCCGCCGCGCGTTTAGGGCGCGACAGGTATTACAGGTATCAAAGGGATTTTGGAATAGGCCGACCGACCGGAATAGATATAGGCGGAGAACCGAATACGGAGCACTTAGTGCATTCGCATGCGAGGCTAAATGATGTTGAGCTCGCCGTTGCCGGCATGGGTCAAGGTTTTAATGTTACTTCGATGCAGCTGCTTACATCTTTTGCGAGCCTTGTAAACGGCGGTTATTTAGTGCAGCCTTTTGTTGTGTCACAAATGATAGACGGTCATGGCGATGTTGTATTTGCAGCGCAGCCAACGGTGAGGCGCAAAGTTCTTTCTAACGAAACATCAGAAATAATGCGTTTGGCTATGATAGATGCAATTGAGTGGGGAACCGGAAGGCGCGCGGCTATACCCGGCTATCTAATAGGCGGTAAAACAGGAACAGCCCAGCAAGGCGACAAGGATGACCCATACAATTTTGACGAGGTTCAAACTATAATAACATACTTCCCGGCGAATAATCCGCAATATGTCGTAATGGCAGTAATAAGTCTGCCCGAGATTGTGGAGTTTGGTAACTCGCAAACCTCACCAATGGTAAGAGGCTTGATGAACTTTGTAATAACGCATAGGCAGATTGAAGCAAACGACAGAGAAGCCTTTAACAGAGTTTTGACGGACGACTCGATGCATATTCCTGACTTTGTCGGCAGAAATATCGCGGAAGTTACAAGTAGTCTATACTCGCTTGGGCTTATCTTCGATATATCGGGCAGTGGCGATGTTGTTAGAGGGCAGTTCCCTTCACCGGGCTTTAGGGTGAACCGAGGCAGCATGGTTCATCTAACGATTGAGCTGAGCAATGGCGACTCGGAGCTAAGCCAGATTCCAAGCGTGGTTGGTTTGCATTATACTCAGGCGGTTCAGATTATCGAAAACGCCGGTCTTGTGCCGATTATTATGCAAAATGCGTTATCGACACAGCTGGCGGACGATTATGAGGACGCGGATTACAATGCGGCAAGCGGGCGAATTAATGTAGTCATGAGCCAGTTTCCTCGTAACGAAGCAAGGGTTGAAATCGGCACTCATATTTTGCTTTATGTTGAGTAGGAGTTCTGCATAGTAGCGCGCTTTTCATAATACAATTAAAGTATCCTTAAAATCAGAGGAACTGATTGTATGAAAAGCTCAAATATAAATATAAATGTCAAAAAAAAGTTGGTAGTTATACTTTTCGCAATACTGTTTGCTTTAGCTGGACTTGCAGGGCGGATATTTTATATCCAATACTTCCAAGCGGAGTTTTTGCAGTCCTTAGCTTATGCCCAACAGACTAGAGACAGGCTGATTAAGCCGAACCGTGGCACGATTTACGACAGAAACATGGTGGGAATCGCGCTGACAGAAACAGTTGCATCAGTTTCTGTCATACATAGACAAATTAGAGAGCCTGAGCGCGTGGCACAAGTACTAAGCCAAATGTTAGAGCTTGATTATGACTATGTGTATGAAAAAGTCAATCGGCGGGTCGCGCTTGAGCGCATAAAGACAAAGGTCGATCGCGATATCGCCGAGCAAATTGCGCAAATGGAACTCGCGGGAGTAGTAATTGATGAAGACATTCGCAGGATTTACCCGTTTTCGACGCTTGCCTCGCAAGTTATAGGCTTTGTCGGGCGCGACAATCAAGGGATAGTAGGACTTGAAGCTAGGTTTGAATCGTTTTTGGGCGGCGAGAGCGGCAGAATACTTACAGAAACTGACGTAATAGGGCGCGAGCTGCCAGGCAGGCAAAGGGTACGAATCCCGCCCGTGGACGGCTATAATTTAGTAACGACAATAGACACACTTGTTCAGCAATACGCCGAGCAAATTTTAGATAAAGCAGTAGAGTTTAAAGGCGCACAACGTGGCGCGATAATAGTCATGAATCCGCAAAACGGTCAAATTTATGCGATGGCGAATAAGCCGGATTTTGATTTGAACAATCCATTTAGCATAAATGATGATGCGTTGCGACTTGAGTGGGATACTTTTTCGTCAGATGAGCAAAATAGGCTCTTAAACCAAATGTGGCGGAATTTTAGTATAAATGATACGTATGAGCCGGGTTCGACCTTTAAGATTATAACGAGCGCGGCGGGTTTTGAAGAAGGTATAATTACTTCAGAGTCAATGTTTGTATGTACGGGCGCGCACATGGTTGGCGATCGTATGATTAGGTGCTGGCGATATCCGAGAAGCCACGGATCAGTGACTTTTAGGGAAGGCGTGCAAAATTCGTGCAATCCGGTTTTCATGATAATCGCCGAGCGTATGGGCGCGGAGCGATTCTTCGAGTATCTTGATAAGTTTGGGCTAAGATCAAAAACGGGAGTAGACCTTCCGGGCGAAGCTGTTGCGATTATGCATAGCCTTGACAATGTAGGGCCTGTGGAACTTGCGACCATGAGCTTTGGGCAGTCGTTTCAGATAACACCGCTGCAGCTTATGCGCTCGAGTGCGGCAACTGTGAATGGTGGCTATTTAGTTACGCCACATTTCGTCAAAAAAGCCATAGACAATGATGGTAATATAATAGAGGTATTTGAACATCCAAGAAGCGAGCAAGTTATTTCCTATGAAACATCAGCGATGATGGCGGAGATTTTGGAGCAAGTAGTGTACTTGGGTACGGGGCATAGGACTTATGTGCCGGGCTATCGTATAGGCGGCAAGACTGCAACCAGCGAGAAGCTTCCGAGAGGCAATCGCAAATATATCTCGTCATTCCTTACATTTGCCCCGGCAGAGAATCCTACGGTAATGGCTCTGATGCTTATAGACGAGCCGCAGGGCGTTTATTACGGCGGCGCGGTCGTTGGGCCTTTTATGCGCGAGCTTCTTATGAACATCTTGCCGTATTTGGGTGTTGAGCCTATGTATTATCCGGAGGAGATGGAGCTGACGTGGGTAAAGGATGCGGATGTCCCCGATCTTTCAGGCATGACGGTTATGGAAGCCACAAGAGCCATACGCGATGCTGGACTTCGACCTGAGGTTTTGGGCGAAGGAGAAAATGTTAGAGAGCAGTTTCCGAGAGTAGGCTCTGCAGTGAATGCAGGGTCGCGAGTTAAGATATATACTGATTTTTGAAGATGATGGAGGCATTTGGCTATGAAGTTATTCGACTTACTTGCAAGCGCGGATTATAGTGTTTTACAAGGCGCGGATGTAGAGGTTAATAATATTGAAATTGACTCAAGGCAAGTAGGCGCAGGCGATGTGTTTATCTGCATTGAAGGCCTAAAAGTTGATGGGCACAACTTCATAGACGATGTTATAAAAGCAGGCGCGGCCGCGATTATTGTGAGTAAAGATATAGCGCATGAAAATGGCGATGTGACAATTGTTAAGGTAGAAAATACTCGCGCCGCATGGAGTATTATGGCGGGTAATCTATATAACTGGCCGGGCAGGAGTTTCCCACTCATAGGCATAACAGGGACAAATGGCAAAACAAGTGCGGCATACTTTTTAGAAGCGGTGCTGAAAGAAGCGGGTCTAAACACGGGGATAATTGGAACCGTTGCCACAAAAGTAGGGGACACGCCGATAAAGACCGAGTTCGTAACATCGACCACGCCTGATCCGATGCATTTGCAGCAAATTTTTGCTGAAATGAAAGAAGCGGACGCCGAATGCGCGGTCATGGAAGTTACAAGCCACGCGCTTGAGTTTAGGAAGGTGGAAGGGCATAAATTTGCCGTTTCCATGTTTACTAATTTGACGCGTGACCATCTTGACTTGCATGGAACAATGGAAAATTATGCAAGGGCGAAAGCGCGGCTTTTCGAGATGAGCGATATTTCAGTTATTAACATAGACGATGAGTATGGGCGACTTATGGCGAGTTACGCATCGGGCAAGGTTATGACATATAGCGTAAGTGAGCCGAGTGAACTACGGGCCTTGAACGTGGTTTGCACACATGAAGGAGTAAGTTTCTCGGTTCAGCTTGACAAATTGGTTCATTTTGAAATTCCTATACCGGGTCGCTTTACCGTTTACAATGCACTAGGTGTAATTGGCACGGCGCTTGCGTTTAACATTGCCCCGGGTATCATACAAAGGGCGCTTAAAGAACTTGAAGGTGTCCCTGGAAGGATACAAAGCATCGACAATGACAAAGGGGTTGGCGTGTATGTTGACTACTCACATACTCCGGACAGCCTTGAAAATATACTGAAATCCGTACGCGAATTTACAAGCGGCAAAGTCATAGTCGTTTTTGGCTGCGGCGGTGATCGGGACAGGGAGAAACGTCCGATGATGGGAGAAATCGCGGCAAGGCTTGCCGATTTTAGCGTAATAACATCGGATAACCCACGAATGGAAGACCCGGCGGCTATCCTAGACGATGTAGAAGAGGGGATGGGGCTGATAAATTCGGGTTACATCAAGCTCGTTGACAGAAAAGAGGCGATCGCTCACGCAATAAGCATGGCAGCGAAGGGCGACTCCGTTATAATCGCAGGCAAAGGTCATGAGAACTATCAAATATTTGCAGATAAGACGATTCATTTCG
>Ga0123355_10007434_pt1 | contig 16417 bp, 8 predicted proteins | sample TergutEmb28metaG_3_FD_89872 | JGI IMG/M metagenome (GOLD analysis project Ga0123355, IMG submission 89872) | Embiratermes neotenicus P1 segment gut microbial communities from Petit-Saut dam, French Guiana - Emb289 P1 | ecosystem: Host-associated > Arthropoda: Insects > Digestive system > Gut ...
CATATGACTAAGTAATTCTAAGCTCTTCTCTGAAAACACAAAAAGTACACTTGTCGCTTAATTTTCACGGCTACATAGACTTCTTACACACATATATTTACACATAACTAACGCAGTATTTATCTGTTGCAGATAATGAAAGAGACGCTATCCTTCTTCATGTTTCTGCTTCAAGTGAAAGACAAGAATGCGGAAACAAATCAGGACTAAAGAAGAGAACAAAACATGAAATCTTAAAACACCACGATGTCTGTGTATCATTCTGTTTTGTAGTTTTATTTCAAGGAGTATCTGGGTACACTTTCATATTCACATCATGTTTTATGTCCGAATATCACATTAAAATAACAAACGAAAAAATCTAACCCAAAATATTCTCTACCTTCGTCACACCATAAGCATTTCTTGGAAAAATGAAACCTTATGTTTCGGAATGACTGTTCTCTAATACTAAGTATTCAGACTGCATCTAGACACAATATATAAGACGCTCTATATCCCAAAATTCATCCATACAAACGTATTTGTTTCGTAGATGAAGCCCAAAATGAAGGTTGAATCTTTTCGATACTTGTTATAGTGACAATCTCTGCTCAACAGCTGCGCTCCTAGTGACCATCTATGCACTCCGATTTCCTCGCAGGCCACAAGACACTCTCGGTGAAATCCGACCAACTTCGAAGCAGCGTCAAAACCATTTCAATTGTGGACTGCGTAATCAAAATCTCACTCACGCTAACCGCACGATTTTTATAGATAACTGGAAATGTAATGTACGTGTAACGTAACTGTGAGACACGTTTGTGCTGCCATTGTTGCAGTGGAAGAGCATTAATTATTACCTGTATTATCTGCATTAAACACAGAACTGTGATTCTAATGTAAGGGTTTGCTATTGCCATAAATTTTCAACAAAAAAAAAACCGATGTACAAAATATTCAAACACCGATAGTTTGGAAGCCGAAAAATTAAAAATTATAGATATTATAGCTAAAAGCCGGAATGTCACGAGTTCGATTGCCGACGGTGTGACTGGAATTTTTATTGACCCAAATTTCACGGCCACAGTCGACTTAGGTTCCAAAAAAATGAGTCCCAGGAATACTTCCTGAGTCGTTAATGTGGCCGATGCACACTGCCGAAAACCTTGACACTTTCACGTGCCGACAGTCCTGAAATCTAGGAAACTCAATCTTCTCAAAGCAGCTTTTATCCAGGTGTTTACAGGGATTGCTTCACCTGTAATCTGTGTTATTTATTGTTTAATTTCTTTCAATTACAGCTAAGAATCATCACCTTCCTCTAAATACAAGCAGCCTGTATTGCAGTAACCCTGCAGCACTTACAGTTTGAACAACACCAGATTTGTAGTGCTTCCCAATGAAATTGTAGAGCACTGCTACTGTTCATATTGTCACGTGTGTACACGTGCAACAAATCAAGAACCGAGAAAGAGGCTTACTAAAATATACTAACAAAACGGACCCGAAAATACTCCGGATGACAATAACAAATTTTTGCTTGAGTTTCTCTTGTCACCTTCAGCGTTACGTGATAAATATTTAAGAGCGTAGTATGTTGTAATTATTTACGTTTATTTCAAGAAGCCAAAAAAGGAAATTTATACAATACAAAATATCGCCCAAATTCAAACAGATTTTCAGGCCGTTCTACATAGCCTCGCGTAACGGCAGTTCCATAGATGCATACAGCAGAAGTAGAAGCGCTGTGATCCCTGTACGTTCCGAACCGCACAACTGGAAGCTGCCAGTGCCGACCCATAATTAAGGTGCGCCTACAAGTGCAACATCGTCTCAGTCACGAAACATCGGGTTTGTTCAATGTGTGGATGTTATACACAAAAACCTCGCTATAAACACAGGTAAGGTAACTGCACTGTCTTTATGTGCACATGTGTAGCTGTCGCCATGATCGGTAGAAACATCAATTCGACCAACATCCTTCCACCCACACCAGTATGTAATTCTCAAGTAATGTATGTAACTCCACAAACTGCACTCACACAGAAGCCTGTGGTATTGTCAAACAGGAACAATGTGGTCAGAGCATTTGCTTGTAACGTGGTTACAATTAATTGTCTTGCAAGAACAAAGTGAAATAATTTTAAATTTATCGCTATGTGAAATCAAATATGAAAACTGAAAGTCAAATTAAGAAATTGTAGCTAACAATTTTTGTCACCAATAGCGTTTGGTATTCAGAAAAAATAAATACTAAGTTTTGATGGGAAAAACTTATCCTAGAACAGAGCTTGATAACCTAGACATAAGTAAAAGGAAAAAAATTAATTGACTCTTCATATACAGTGTAGTTGTGCGGACTGCAAGGATGGGGCACAATATACAGACTGGTGTTGGGACGTTCTGAACACAGTAGTGACAAGTCTGCTTACACGTAACGCGGAGTAATGCGTTTCCGAGGTAACCACAGTCTTCCTACGACATATTCTGGCCCATGGAGCTAGAGAGTAAACTGTAGGAATTTAGGTGTGTTAAGTGCGTTGGCTTCACTTGTTCTTATTTCAGAAATATGGTTTATTTTACATATGAAATAGATGTCTACATAGCAGAATGTGTGGTTTTTAAAATGAGATATGCTACTGCGTTTAAAAAATTCACTGTAAACTGTGCGGTTCTGTCCTTCATGATATTATTGTCTTGGCACGCAATAATTCAAAAAGGCCATCGAGAAGCGTAAGAAGTGCAGCCTAATTTTAAACAAAAATAATGAACGGATGAAGATAGTGTTTAAACTATTACACAGCACTACATTAATTTCCTGTCAGGCCCACCAATTAGCTTCGTGTTGGACTGATATGTGTAAGGCACAACATGGTTGTGCTTCTTATCCCTTCCCCCTCCCGAAAATTTGTGAACTTTCATTGCACTTTATTTAGAATTTACATTTTTGTTGGTACAACACTTTCGTTCCATTTTGTCAGCAAATATATTTTGGAAATGGAACCTGGGGAAGCCCTGAATGATATGGAGATCTCCCTGAGAAGTGACTGCGGGATGGCACTAGTATTCTGACCTTAACAGCCCGGGACGCAACTGATACACAGTCGTTATATAAAAAATGACCGCTTGACACAACTCTTAAACCTCTGTCGGAGATACACGTAAGTCTGAAGAGTACTGGCGGTGATAAATTTTTATAACATGTTTGGGGTCAAAAGTTGGCAAACACTTGCAACTTTGTTGGCGGCCGCGATGTCGTGCAACAACAAAAACTCTCGACAGCAGAAAGCAGCTGGACGAACCCGTTAAATGAGCTTCAGGACGCGATCCACTACTCCTTTATAACATCTGCATTTACTGTTTTCCTTCTGGTACGGATTTTTGTGCACTACTCTTTGAGAGTCGAAAAAATTATCAGCATGTTCATGATGCGGGACCTTTGGAATTTCAGTTTCTTTGGGAGAGGAGATGTCTCACCAACCCACTCAGAACTCTGTCGCTTTGTTTAGGGGGTCAAAAGCAAAACATCAGGTATCATCTCCCGTAATAATTTTGTTAAAAAAAAGATGTGACTCGATATTCCCTTTGCTTAGGTGTCAAGCAAAGTGGGACAAAACATGCACACAACTTTCTCTTTCCCAAATCCTCTTTCAGAATCCCAAGAACTACAGTCTTGGGGACATTCAAACATTCTGCTATCATTCTTGATGCGATTCGACGGTTATTTTTGACCAAATCAGCAACAGCAGCGATGTTTCCTCCGTTCGAGTCGATTTTGGACGGCCATCTCTCTCGTCATCTTCTACCAGCTCCCTTCGGTATCGAAATCAAGAATACTACCTAGAAACGTTTGATCGGTACAGGGCCTCATTTCCGTAAGCCTTTTGAACCAATACTAGTTTTCCTGTCTCAGGTAAGCCGGCTTTGAAACAAAATTTTATGGCAATTCTATGTTCATTTCCGCCATCCTTGACGTACAAGGAAAACTGACTTCACAAGACAAGTTATGAATCGTACACTGTCGAAGATAAACAAACGGAATTCGGTGTGTGAATGGATGTTGGTTGATAGTGTTTATTTAGTAGGTTGGCCGATAGGTCGCTCTGGTTCCATTATTTAAAAAAAATGTGTCCTAGAACTCATGGATCGCACCGTGTATGATAAAATTTCCGACTACCTTGCTCATTGTAAGCTGCTCTTATCTTCAATGTTCACAAATTGTTTACCGGCAAATAATCACAACACACACACTACATGCAATAAGTATCCTGCCGAGGCGTTGTGAGGAGTTGGGCACTACAGTATAATTTCCTGTCAGCTCAAGGCTGGTGTCCTGTCTTAAATTCATTTAAATCTCTATAAGATTCTATGTACTCCTCTTAATATTTTTGTTTCAAGTTCACTAATTTTACATTCCAATGCACCCTCAGTTGTTCCTGAAATGCCTGCAAACTGTACGTCTTATCTTCTCACCATTATCTGTCGGAATTTACTTGGAAACTGTAATCACTGCAATTTAGCCCTACTTTTAACTACAAATTCTGTAAAATTATCATCAAACCATGGTATAAAAAGTTACTTCATTCTCATGTCACACATAACATCTCTTTAGCTGATATTTTAATATGGTCCCTGACAGTTTCCCAAGCAATAGTCATGTCCCTACTAACATGTAAGTTCTCCGAAACTGCAAACCTGTTTGACACTTTATGGTGTCAACTTCCATCTGTTTAGCTTCTTGAAATGGAACCTGTCCTTATCACACTTTTGTTTTTCTCAACATTAATGCAGTTCCTAACTTTCGCCGCTACCAGGCATCGAACAGTCTGACAGACAACTCCCCTGAAAAGTCAGACATCAAGTACAAAGGAAGATGTCAACAACCTTCCCATCAAAAGTGGTTAAATTGTATTTGTCAAAGTTTCTATGCTGAAACACTGTGATCTTGAAAGAAGAAGAAAAAAAAACCAAACCAATTGGTGTTTTATATAATGCGGCCTGTAATTGAGCATATTCTGTGTACTTTATTCCTTGACATACAGTTCAGACCAATATCCTAAATTTCACTGTAGGTCTCCATCTTCATATGTACTCCACCATTCTTTCCTAGCTTCCTCATTCACGTATTCATTTCCCTAAAACCCGATTTTCTTTTAAAGCAGATTTTAAGGTAGTTATATCGTGAGAGCACAGAGAAAGGTTACCGCAAAAAGGGTACCGCAGAAAGGGTACCGCAGAAAGGGTACCGCAGAAAGGGTACCGCAGAAAGGGTACCGCAGAAAGGGTACCGCAGAAAGGGTACCGCAGAAAGGGTACCGCAGAAAGGGTACCGCTAAAGGCGCTCAACTGTTTTCACCTTCACTACAGGCAGTTGTCTATTCAGTTACATCAAAATGTAACGTCGATTCAATCGATTGTGACCTTAGAGTTCACAAACGAAACACAAAACATGATGGGACTTAAATTCGGCGCGTCCATCTGAATACAAAAATGTAATACTTTATAGACAGTGATGAAAACTGACAGAAGTTTCACTAGAATTACAAAACTGATTCATTTTAACGTACATCTACTTTTAAATATTCCCTTTTACAGTGTTTCATAGCAATGGTAGCGCTGAGCATAACCTGTGGTGTCCCGTGTCTGGTTACCACTCTGATCGCTGTGGCCTGTAGTCAGTTCGAAAAGGTAAAAACGTCCATATTGGATATCAGACAGCAACATATCACGCCTCATCACGGGATGGAAGATAAGAAAATTCATACAATTGCAAACCGTGACTTGCAAACTAAGTTAAATGCCTGCATTAGAGCAAGATAACAATTTCGATGTTTGTCAGTGTCACAATTGATGGATTAGGGAAGGTTTAAAAAAACTGACTTTGTAAACATTGAGAGCTTTTGGGACATCTCAAATATTGCTAGGAAGAATTACAATGCTAGGAACGCTTGGAAAATAAAAGAAATCAGTGAGACGCGTGAAGGAGTTCAAACGGGCGAAGACAATGGAACAACGTTACATAAATGAAAGCCAATGGGGTCAACGTATTCAAAATTCTGACTTTTGGACCTATTAGGGAGCAGAGAAATTTAACATTTGTCCAATCGGGTATAGTGAAAAAACTTTAGGGGGGATGAAATTGAAGCTTACGAGTTTTGGAAAACCTAACGCTAGAGGAGTCTGGTTTATACCTTGGAAGGGACAAGTTGAGAACGCGTACCAAAGCTAGCAGTGAATACATTTTTTTCAGGGGCGCATCCATACATCACACAGATATGTATAAGTCAACAAATGGAAATAATATAAATAATATTAACAGTGACAAGTGTTAATAATATCACTGTTCCATCACTTAGAACACTTAGATTCCCCGAGAGAAAGACATGCCGACTGATGGAATAGCTGTGTGGGTTGTAGCTACAACTGTTAATATGAAGCGGACGGACCCCTAACACGGTCTGCCGTGGAATAGACAGAAATATTATCCTTGACTATATGCGAACCATGTTATCTCGACAGTACGCCCGGTAGCCTACACGCAAATACCAAACCGACTGAGCCATTCCATATAAATGCACTAATCTTGTGCCGTTACCAACAATTATTTTACAAAACCCAAACGGCAGGCACAGAAATGAAAGTTGCTCCACTGTGAGGAGCTATTAGTAAAGCGTTTGGTAACGTAGAGGAGCTCAGTTTGCGTTCGGCTTGGGCTCTGCACACATCGAAACAATGACCAATTTAAGGCCAGAGTTACTAGTACTTCGCGGTAAACTTAAAAAACAAAATTCCTTATTTTGTCAAATAAAGTTTCCAGTGTCACTTGCACTGGCGAAACACAAACATAATGCTTTCAAAAGCCCAAAATCAAGACAGTGAAAGATTTTAGATCCCCAGAAACGAGTGGCAAGTTCATGGTAACCTCTTGGCAGACCAGCGATAATGCAAATTCGTGATTAGGAGCGTTTTGGTCTAACTCAGGTTTGCGGTGTTTCAAGATCTTCTTTCAAAACAAACTCTCTTCCCCCTGCAGCCGCATAGACGCAGACTACGTATACAAACACAAAACATATATATATAAATATATATATATATTCAATTAATGCCAAAAACCAACCACCGAACATTGTTAACTTTACATTCACTCGTGCAACGCCAACTGAACTTGGCTTGTTACATGTAGGTCTACAGCCCGTGCCTTCATATCTTGCGTAGGCAAACTGGAGAACAGGTAATCGCGCGCTGCAGTTATGGACGGGGTATCACTGCTCAGACCCCACATGTATCGCTTCAACAGCTATGGCTGTAGTCCGACACAGTTCAGTGAAACCCAGTGTACTGATAGCGAGCTGGATGATTAATAGTGTCTAATCCAACACGTTTACACATCGGGCGTTAGAGACTGTAGCCTTCCCGGCGAAAGGATGGATGTTATAACTCGAATGAAAGTTGAATGGTTTCAGAAAAAACGTTTGCTGATAATCCAGTTTCATAATACCGTGACCTCTGACACACACACAAGTGCGTGTTGCTGAGTGTTTTTCTGTTGCAGGTAATGCAAGAGACGCTGTCCTTCTTCAGGTTCCTCCTTCAAGTGAAAAACAAGAAAGAGGAAATGAAACAGGGTCAATGAGGAAAAGAACAAAACGCCAAATTCTAAAAATAAATTATGTCTATGGATCTAATTTTATCGGGAGGGATCCAAGTGCTTCTTAAATATTTCGATGGTGTGCGTTTGGAAATCAAACCTTTCTATGTGGCAAAAGGTTCCTACTCTAACAACACTATTGCGACTACCTTCTTTCAGACTGTTACTTTTAAACTGTTGGTTTCAAAATCTCTCCTATCAACAGAGCTGGAATATATTCTTCTAAGGGAACTTTGGTGTGCCACTCAGAATGTGATCAAATACCAGTTCCAGCTGCTCATATAAAATGTCATTTAATTACCAGTTTTAACCTCAGATGACACATGTGCCATCAGAACAATATCACTCCAGCGAACTCTTACCATTCCACATGCCATCTTATCAATAACAAAAAAGCACACTCCAGTGACATACATTCTCTTGCCTCTTGGGCGATCGGAATTGGAAATGGCAAAGTTATGATCAGAAACTCTCATTAAAATTAATGTTCTTGTCATTAAATATGAAATAATAAAAAAAAGATAAATTTGTCCTAGAACAGGCAACAAAAGCCCAGAGTTGAAGGTTATTGTTCAACTCTTTCTTTAACCTCGACGCTATATTTAGGTGTGTGTTATATTCCACGACCCAGCCCGCTTTACCCACTGGAATGTTCGATCCCGTACCCATTGCATAGGAGAATGGGTTGGCCCCAGGGATGGTCTGGATGGCTGCGGAAAATAACGTCCCCACCGGAATTCGATCCCCTGACCACGCAGCCTGCACTAAGTCACTATACCGCCCACGCCACCCCAGTCCACAATACAATCTAGAAGAGAGGGGAAATTCATACAGGGTTTTGGTGAACAAATATAGTAGACGGGCCGATACCCAAGAGAAGAAGAGGACAGGGATTAATTCAAGTCTGTCATAGAGGTATAAAGCGGTAAGTTGTGGACTGGATATATCCGCCTCTTGTGAACACGGCAATGAACTGTCAGTAGCGTTTCTTTTGTAGTTGAAAAACACACACATTCACAAGAGCCATTCTGTTCCGTAGAAGAAGTTGATTAGGGAAATTTGTTCTGCTTCCCATACATGCCTTCTCTGTCATTTATCTCAGAACAACCGCTTTAAGATTTTTTTTGGTTTTGATATTAATACAGATATTTTCCTGTCTTGAATGTCTATATGTCAACAACGGAATGTTTCCTTTCTGAGGCCGATTTACGCTCTGACGGAAATGAGTACCAGGAATAATTAATGGCGAGTAAATGTGGCCGACGGCTAGGGCTGAAAAACTTGACATCTTTACATGTCGACAGTCCTGAAATCTGGAAGCTTCAGATCCCTCGAACCCCCAGGAATTGAACAGGTCTGGTCAGGGATTGCATCACCTCTAATCTGTGTTCCTTATCTTTTAATTTCTTTCAATTGCAGCTTAGAATCACCTTCCTCTATGTATAAGCAAACTGGATTGTTGTAAACCTGCAGCATTTATAGTTTGAACGACATCTGATTTTGTGGTGTTTCGAAATGAAATTGTACAGCACTGCTACTGTTCATATTGCCACGTGTGTTCAAGTGCAATATATCGAGACCCAAGACGAAGGATTTGTAAAACTTGCTAACAAATCGGAAACAAATTCACTTCGGATGACAATAACAAATTTTGCGTTTATTTGCCCTGTAACTTTCAGCTTTAGGTGAAAAAAATTTAACACAGCGTAGAATATTGAAATTATTTACGTTTATTTCAAGACGCCAAAAAAAGGAAATTTATACAATACCAAGCATCATTCAAATTCATTCTGTTTTTCAGGCCGTCCTACAATGCCTCGCGTAATGGCAGTTCCAGAGATGCTTACAGCCGTAGGAGAAGGGCTGTGACCCGAGCAAAAATTCCGAACAGGAATATGTGAAGCAGTCAGTGCCGACAGATAACTAAGTTAAGTCTACGGTGTTCCAATGTCCTAGCCCGGAAACATCAGGCTTGCTCTGTGTGTGTGTGTGTGTGTTGTTATACAGTACAACCTGACTGTAAACACAGGTACGGCAACTACACTCTCTTTCTCTGCACATTTGTAGCTCACGCCGTGATCGGTAGAAACATCAATTCGACCATCATCCATCCACCCACAACAGTATGTAACCCGCAATTTTGTAACAACACAATCTGCACCCACACAGAAGTCTGTGGTGGTGTCAAACCGGCAGACTGCGCAATGGGTTCACAATTCCTCCGTGTAACGTAGTTACAATTAATTGTAATTAAAAGCCGAAGAGAACTAATTTTAATTATACCGCCATGTGCAGTAAAATCTGAAAAATGAAAGTCAATTTAATAAACTGTAGCTAAAAGTTTTGTCAACAATAAGACGTGGTATTCAGAGGAAATAAATACTACGTTTTGATGGGAAAAACGTAACCAAGAAGAGAGCTCGCAAAACTAGATATAATTAAAGGAAAAAATACAAATAAATCTTCAATAAACAGGGAAATTCTGCGGACTGCAAGGATGGGGCACAATATACCGACTGGTGGTGGGACGTTCTGAACAGGGTAATGACAACTCAGCTTACATGTAACGTGGATTAATGCTTTTCCGAGTTAAACTCTGTCTTAACACGGCATATTCTGTCCCATGGAGCTGGACAGTAAACTGTAGAAAGTTTGGTGTCTTAAGTGCGTTGGCTTCACTTGTTCTTGTTTCAGAAACATGGTTTATTTTTACATATGAAATAGATGTCTACATAGCAGAATGTGTGGTTTTTAAAATGAGATATGCTACTGCGTTTAACAAATTCGCTGTAAACAGTGCGGTTCTATCCTACATGATATTATTGTCTTGGCACACAATAATTCAAAAAGGTAATCGCGAAGCGTAATAAGTGCAGCCTTTGTTTAAACAAAAGGAATCAACGGATGAAGAGAATGTTTAAACAATTACAGAGCACTACATTAATTTCCGGTCGGCCCTCCAATTAACTCCGTGCTGGACTGATGTGTGTAAGGCCTTCAGCATATTTAGAGTTTGAGAATGAAAGTTCATCAGCTATTTGCAAACACAGTGTGGAAATTGGAAAGTCAAAATGCGAGACCCAAATCAAACGCCCTCTATTATTCAATTTTGCCATTACAACTCTGTCCACTCCTTCGTCACAGAAAATTCCGTTCTTTGTAAATAACCAACTTGACGTACAAGCCTTTTTCTTGCATTTGTTTATTCCAGTTCTCTACATGTTTCGAACAAGCAAGTATTCATCTTCAGGACGGTAAATTGTATCAATACCACCTCCGGTGTATTTTACTCTGAAAAGAGTTGAATGGTCCAAAATTTCCAGAGTGACATATACCAGAGATCGTATTGATGCAATTGACTCTCCTGATGATGAGCATTTGGTTGCTCGAAACATGTGGAGAATTGGAATAAACAAATATAGTAAAAAGAATTGTGCGTCAAGTTGGTTATTTACAAAGACTGCAATAAGATGCAGGGTCAACAAAATATATAAAAAAAAAGTTTCTTTCGTTAGATAAATGACCTTCTGCTCCATTCCTTATTCCTAAACATTATAAATTCTTTTACTGATTTCCTGTTCTTTACTAGGCAATATCTGTGACGTAAAAGCAAAACAAATGGACGCGGCAGTTACAATATTTGATACGCTGTAAGCAGACGGTAACAATATGCAGTTGGCTGTTTCGAACATCCCGTGGCATGGCTGTCATAACGGTTAGTGTTATTTTCCAGCAATTCCGAAGTTTAGCAACATTGATTGGACAAAGTTGTGTAGAAAATAACGTGCTTTATTTTCCTCTGTGTGGGCCTCTTGCTTTAGACGACTATCTGATTTCAACAGGTCTGGTGAAAAAAATAAAACCAATTAGGTAAAGCTTCATGTTGATCAACATAAAAATGTTACGAGGTCCAAAACTTGTCATTTGAAAACAACAAGTTATGAAATGTGAGTATAAATTACCATATTGGAGAATTTGCGTAATATTAACACATCTTCGCAGTGAAAAAAAAAATACCACTTCTCTCAAGGTGACCGATGTTGTGGTGATATTTTGTCGCCGCTAAAAATGAAAGTACTGAGATATCTAGTACAGTGCGCTATATTACTGCCCTATTTAAAATAATTTAGATTCTCTAGAAATATTTTCATACAAGAATCCAACAAAAAAAAAATACGCAGAAATCTCTCCAATGAAAGCCACGCTGATAAATATGGACAGACAGACGGACAAACTTGAAGCAAATTGGACCCTCTGCGACTACGCAAACGCATATAAAATTCACATTTGATACACGAAACATAAGAATCACAGAGCAATATTTCAGTTGGGCATGAATCAAAGGCGTCAAGAAGCAAAGTCTGTTTTGTTACCTGCCACTAGTTGCCCCTATAGGTATTTGAACTTGTCAATAGCAAGTAATTTTGTATCAACAGACGACACAGTCCACATTCGGTGCAGACAGTCCAGTGACCTCGAACAGAAAATTCTGAGCAGCACTGATATGTACTTCTGTGGCCCCACTTTTCCTAAATCTGCATCTTTGTTATCACTGCGAGTGCTAATGGAAACAGTACAGTCCGTAGCAACAGTTAAATGAGCATTGGATCATTCTATATAAAAGAAAATTAAAAACGGCCATATGATCAAAATGAACCGCCTTGTGCTATCTGGAGTCGAGATGTCAAACGGAAATATCAGATTGTGAAATCCATATATTTCCAATGATGTGCTAATTATATTTTGTACAATACTGTGTTAGAGGAAGTTCGGTCCGTTACGTAAATTTCTGTTTTCTACTTTCAGTATTAACAAGCAACATTCTGTTTCTCTACTTGCGTTTTTCTCATTGATTTGAACGCTTTAGAATGTTTTGCAAGAGGCGAAACAGACAACAAATGAACAGACCTGACAATTCCGAACAGGTAAACTACGGTTCAATAATGGATTCGGTTTCCAGTTCAAGAGCTTCAGTACTTCAGAGGTGTAAGTAACGCTGCTTCTACGCCATTAACGGAGTGTACATTGAATGAAGATTAAAGCCATTTCATTTTCCAGGTTATTTACTAAATAAAAAGAAATTTTTTGTAACTGAATGTAAACTATCATAGCAAACAAACATTAAATTAACAACAAATATCTAATAATTTTATCGTAATTTCGAAAAAAAATTCTATTTTTTTCTAACAAAATTTTTAAGCAGAAATTTTTCTGTCGCATTTCAAAATATTACTTCCGATTACAAAATATTTCTCTGATCTGAAACTGATCATAGTCCAAAAATATATATTCCAAATATACTTTTTCCTGCGGCGCTTCGACCGGAGGGACTTCACACTCTTTGGAAACACCGCACTCAGTACAACTACTATGGACGAGTTATCAGTCCAACGTAGAGAACTATACATGACAACACACAACACTCGTAAGAGAAAAACACACGTTTAACGTCGGCTTTCGAACCCACAAACCCAGCAAGCGAGCGCCGGCAAGCGCATGCCTAAGACGCCGCGGCCTCTAGGATATTCATCCTATACATGAACAGATGAAGAGAAACAAATAACCACTTTGATACAAATAAAAATATTAATATCCTTTGCCTAGATACATGTAGAGACTTAATAAGGAAAATATTAGGGCAAAAACAAAATATATGAAAAAAAAAATTGCTAATATTAGGAATGGGATGTCTTTTTACAAATACAATCTCAATTTTCCAATGTTCATGAGATATAAGTTGTAAAAATATTCACGAGACATAAGTTGTAAAAACTGGATCTCATTCCTGGCATTTGCATTTTTATTGTCTCTTTAAATATCCTACCATTAGGCTGATGATGAACGTACAGGTCGAAAAAATGTAGCTAAGCAAAAATATTAAAATTTATTTGTGTCAACGGTGTTATTTACTTCTATTCATCGATTCACTTTCGATACACAACGGAATGTACATAACTTTACAGCAGTACATATCTTTATTCAATACATAGCGGTAGGACTAGTGACGTCAGCAACTCATCGTCAGCAGTCCTTAAAAAAAGTCGACTGAAGTGTAAAATATTTAACACAGACAATTTCAAAGTTTAAATATTACAAATAACAAATTCAAGGAAACACAAAACTTTGTAACTTCACATTCAGGGCTGTCAAATTTTTCCCTTCGACATGTGACGTGTAATACTTCGAGAAAATAAAGATATCGATCACTGCCGTCTGTGTTGCAACACCGCGTTGTTAGCGGATGTTTAATGACGTAGAACTGGAGGACAATTACTGCTAGAATTCCACTCTGGCGGCGGCTAAATCTGCGGGTCGCACATAGAAGCTGTTAAAAATCCAACAGAATTGCACGGAACATCAACTAAAACAGCCATTTAAATTTATCCTGTTTACCCTCATCTTCGTCCTTCCAACCGACATTTCAAATGCTCTGCTCCCTCACTAACTTATCCGGCCGAAATAAATAAATAACACACATATGTGTGTCCCTCACTGTGTAATGTTTCAATTCCTGCTCCGGTTCATCACCGTACTTTAAGTAAAAACTCTTTACATTCTTATACAGCCTCAACAGACAACGCATTCGAGCTGTTTAGTTATGTAAATTTATATCACAGGTCATGTTACGTTTTCCACGTCTGTCCTTTCGTATCATCTGCAGAACGTTTGCGGAGTTTTACTGAAACCTATCAACAATTTGGAACTGAATTCACTTCGGATGACAATTAGGAAAATTTCGTGCGTTTTTTTTTTCTGGTTCTTTGATCATTACACATTAAATGCTTATCGAACGAAGCATATTTCAGTCACTTGTCTTTTGTTTCGAGACGCTGCCAGGACGACTGTCAATCTAGCGCTGGTGTATTAAATTATTATTAAAAAATACAGCTAACAAATTGTGATTAAAGAGACTACAAAACTTCTATAGTTTGAATTCGAAGATTCTTCAACCATTCTGAGCCAACGTTCAGTCTGGAAAGACAAAATCTAAAACTCATATGAAAATAAAATTATATATTACTGTGTACTATTACAACTTATTTCACTCCTCCGCCACAGAAAAGTTTCGTTCCTTACATAAATGGCCGTGCCCTACTTTCGATCGGAGACATAACCTACACTTTCATTTGTTATATTTAAAAATTACTAGCTTTCTTATTGATTTTATGTTCTTTAGGACGCAATATCCGTGGCGTAACAGTAAAACAAATGGAGGGGCAGTTCCAATATTTGATCTGTTGCTCTATGAGAAATATATTCCTCACAGACTTCTCTAATTTTTCAGAGCCTTGTTCCGTACTTTCCCAAAATCGACGAAGGCAAATGTGTTTTCCCCCGAATATAATGCTGTAAGCAGTCGGTACCAATACGCAGTTTTCTGTGGTGAACTTCGCTTTGGCACAAAAATCACAAATATTTGTGTTTCACTGAAAAACTTCGTAAGGTTGGCAACATCGATTCGGTGATATTGTGTACAAAACCAAATGGTATAGATTCTTTTATGCAGCATTCCATCCAGTGTACCGCTATATGGTGACAAAAATACCGATCAAACAAGGGAAGGTCTGTGTTGATAAATACAGTATACAGATGTTACACGAGTCCCACCACTGATCAGTTTAGTACAAGACGGCAAGGTACGTTATACGTGACATTGTGACGCGTTCGTTAATGTTTATATGGCTTCGGCTGTAAAAACAACCTGATTCAGCTTCTTTGGATGGCAGCGCATTTATGGCCATATAATGTCGCCGAATACATTGAAGCATACTTAGGTCTTCAAGTAAAGAGCGCGATAATTTTGGCACGATTTTAACAAACTGGGTTTTCCCAAAAAGATTTCGATGAAATCCATGAAATGGGAGCCACGCTGAAGCAACAGGCGAACAAATATAAAGAAATTAATAGGCGCTCTTCACGACTATACGAAAGTATTTCATCTGTTTTGATACATAAGATAAAATTTCCGACCACACTGCTAATTGTAGGCTGCTTTTATCTTCTGTGTTTACAGATTGCCTATCGGCAAATAATCACAACCCTCACCACATTACATGCAATAACTATCATACACAGGCTTTGTGTGAAGCGGGGAACTACATTATAGTTCTCTAAGTCAGCTCAAGGTTGGTGTCCTGTCTTAAATTCAATTATATCTCTAAACAATTCTACTCGTATGTACTCCTCTTAATAATATTTGTTTCATGTTCAGAAATTTTACTTTCCAATATACCCTCAGTTGTTCCTGAAATGTCTACAAACTGTAGGTCTTATCTTGTCACCACTGACTGTAGGAATTTAGCTTGGTAATTGTATTCACTGTAATTTATCCCCTTTACTTTGATCTACAAATTCTGAAAAAAGAAAATCATCGAACCAAATTTTAAAATGATTTCATTCACATTTTTACAGTCACCTCACACACCTGATAGCAGTGTAGTATCTGCAGGTGTTACTAGCAATTTATGCGTTTCCTCTGGACAGATACTGAGGGATGTTGCCGAGAGGAGCGATGGGTGACGTTGCTTGGGGTAATTGGTAGTACACTCGTTGTCACGAAACAAAAGAATTTATTAAAAATGACTCCTCTGATGTACCGAATGATCCAGTCGGTTACACTTCCAGATTGAAAATCAAAGCCCACGGCAATCTCCATATATTAATGGTTCAATAATCACTTGAATGTACAAGAGTGTAGTCCAGTTGTGGAGACGAGTGCAGGAGTACCGCTCACTTCTCTGTGACACTTCGTTGCTGCCAAGTCGTCGACCTGGCTGGTCTCGAACG
>Ga0123355_10007436_pt1 | contig 16415 bp, 8 predicted proteins | sample TergutEmb28metaG_3_FD_89872 | JGI IMG/M metagenome (GOLD analysis project Ga0123355, IMG submission 89872) | Embiratermes neotenicus P1 segment gut microbial communities from Petit-Saut dam, French Guiana - Emb289 P1 | ecosystem: Host-associated > Arthropoda: Insects > Digestive system > Gut ...
AAGGAGATTATGTGTAGACAGTACGTGTTACACAGATACTGTCTACGTACCACTCTTCAATTTATAATATATACGTGCATTTAATCTAAATAAACCTTTGCATAAATTTAACAGTCCCACTTTCACTTGGGCACGCCATATATATTTATTTATATAAAAAGGTAAAGTGATCCCGTTACAGGCCCGGTGTGGGTAGAGGTATAGCTATACTCTTCCAAGACCGCGGCACTAGAAGGGGGTGAGTGGTCAGCAGTACGCCCCAGCCGTACTTTACCCCCGGGAAAGACCCGGTACCCATTGTACAGGAGGCTGGGGGGGCCCCAAGGCCGGTCTGGACAGGCGGAAAATCTCGTCCCCACCGGCATTCGATACCGGACCGTCTAGCTCGTAGTGACTCGCTATACCGACTGAGCTACCCCCCCCCCCCCACACACACACATATATATATATATATATATAAAATCAAATGTATTCTGTGAAAGAACGAGGGTTTATGTCCGGCCCTCTAAATGTTAATATTTTCATTAATTGTGTACTTTGAATGGGTACCGTGGTTCTTGCCCGGGGGTAAAGCCGTAAAAGAGTGAAGCTGACCATTTGCCTCCGTCTAGCGCAAAGGTTAAGAATGAATGAAGCTGAACTGGCACTCTTCCATCTGCCTCCCTGGCGTTGACAGGGACAAATTTATTGTTTAATTGATTTTTTATTTAGGAACAGGGGATGGTGAATAAATTTGTTTATTGCGTGATAGCTTCAAATTATCCCGGAATCACTTTATTCCTGAGAAATACAAAGCAGTTCAATCATTTAAGCTATATTTTACTTCAAAATAGTCCTCTTTTGCCATTATGCACTTCTGCCAACGATTGAAAAGGTATTGGAAACATTCTTGGTAGCCATTTTGTGAAAGCCTTCTCAGCCTTTCCATCCCATTCTTAATTATGTCAGTAACATCAATAACGCACCATCCATTCAATGCTGATTTCAATTGAGAGAAAAGGTAAAAATCAGCTGAAGCCAGATCAGGGGAGAGTGGGGGATGCTAGAGTGTCGTCACATTGTTCTTTGCCAAGAAATCCTTGAACAAAACCGACCGGTGTGCTGGAGCATAGTCTTGAAGAAGACACCAGTCGTTGGTTCTTCATTTCTCAGGACGTTTCCTTCCGACCGCATCGCTAAGGTGACGAACCAACTTACGAGACAGAAACTTCCATAATGCAGCAATTACTTTGAATATACCAACGAATTCCGGAAACGTTTCGAAGCTATTTCGTATTTATTCATGGCATTACCAGCCTAGCTACAGATTCCCTACTAGCAGCATTATAAAGTGATTCACAGGTATAGTGATCGACAATGTTTATATCTGGCACCACCAACTGTATCTCATTAACAAGTCCTTTCCTGAAATAAAATACAGTTTTTCTTTCGAAGTCGAAACATATTCCATAAAAATGTTCACCCAAAATTGTGTTTTATCTATCACACGGATGAGTGAATGTGGATATCTGCCTAGAGTGGTGTGTACTTAGTTGCTGACGGAGTGGGATGGAGAACACAGAGCGAGGTGACTCACGTTACATTAGATTACAATAACTATACTTAAATAATCGTGTCGGAATTGCACTGAGCAAGAACACACAAAAGAACGCTTTCCCGAGGAAATAATTCAGGAAGGGGAAACCAGAACATATTTTTCCACAACTATGATTATTGTAACGGAATGCTATAATGCCTTCAGGAATATTTTCTTTAATTTCCCACTGGATACACACAATATCAGACCAAATAGAGCTTTCATTGCGTTCTCTTTTTTTACGCATACTGACAGATAAGTTTCGACTTTTTAAGCTCATCATCAACGTCACCTACCTAAATCAGTTACACTGTTTGGATTGTTAAGTTAAATATTTATTAATATTAACTACAAAATATTTGTCAATAAATTGTTAAAATAATCTTAATAGTACGTATAAAAGAGTGGATACCTTTTTCCTAGTTGTGTATTCAGTCTGGTTATCATACGTCTATATATCAACATGGTCATGTCCTATTTAATTATATATATATATATATATATATTCCCGTTAGAGGTTTATATTCATTAAGTATCTACAACACGTGGTGACATCATCATTTAATACCTACCCAAAGATAAACTAAACAGAATACAGCGGCACCTTCAACATATTCACAGCTCAGTTCACAGCAGTGTGAGACAAAGTACGGTTTAAGCCAAGAACAGGGGATCAGGTTGCTTCTGGAAGACCTCAGGCTGTGCATTGTTTTCCTCCGTGAACATTGAACACATCTCGGTAAAGGGCAGCACGGGACCTTCCTCCATACCCTGCCGTGGCTGGTTGACCTAAGTTTTGCCAGTCATAAAGCCAAGCGGTACGCTTGGACAGACGGAAGTATTGACACCAGGGTATACGAATATTAATAATATTTGACCCAATATGCCGTATCTTCCCCTAGATTAATCAATTACAATTTAGCAGACTTTTTCACCTACCCACTACGTGCTACATGTCCCTCCCACCTCATACTCCTTGATTTTTAGTTTATAATTGTATCTGGCGAATATCAGATATTATTAAGCTCCTCGGCAAACAAACTCCTCCATTCTCTTGCTAATTTCCTCCCCACAGATACAAGTCACGTACTCTCTTAAAGACTCTGAAGTTATCTTCTTTCCTTATGACGAAGCTTGTGATAATAGAATTCGTCATTTTTACAGTGATGGAATCTTAAACCCATTCAAATTACATTTGGAAGCCTGATATTTGCTGGCCGCCCGCAACTGCTTATTCAACATAAAGGATTAGTAGTTGTCCTTTAAATCCAGAAATAGTTCTTTCCGCCCGCAACCTGATGACATGTAGTGCCATTGTTACGAGGGACAGACTTTATGGACTACCTCATTAAAGCGTGACAAAACAGGAACATTTAGATCTCTCCATAGAGTTACTGTAAATAACTTGTACATTCAACTCCAGATACTGCTTACAGTAATGGGCATGATAAAACCACACAGTCGCATCAGTACTACAATGAATTTATAGAAATGTTGCTAAGCGTAACTGTGACAGATGTCAAGGCTTAATTAGCAAGTTTGACAGAGGGTGCGGTCGTTAGTAAAGAGAGAGTACAGCAAAACCAGAACAGAGACACTGAATTGTATCCATTTCGACGAAATCTCTGTTTCCATTTGTGTATCATATAGCTAACAAGTTAGTGGACGTGGTAGAATTCCTGCAGAAATTAATTGCATACCAAACAAACTTGAAGTGGTATTTTGTTGGCGGATTACAAACCTTGTCAGTTACGAGTTACCAGGTGTAAACCAAAATTTTAATTAAACAGGTACTTACATTCTGAATACAAGATCTGCCAGATCTCAGAACTACCGACAGAATTATTCAGTAACACTATCGCTCTAAAGGTACTTAGGATGTTAGACTGTGACGTACCACATCCTTGCCCACCTGCTTCTCTTCGTTACACGACAGTACCTACATAATTATGCAATGCATATAGTTTTATTTCTTAATCTTCCACTGTAAAGTACAGTCAACAATTTTACTGACGTCACACTATATTTCCACATAGTCTCCGCCACAAGTGAGGCATTTGTGGTATCGTGTATCTAGCCTCTTTATTTCCTGTTGACAGAAGTCAGTGCCACGTGTTATCAACCATCGCGTCAAAACAGTTTTTATTTCGCAATCACCTACGTGTAAATTACTGGCATCCAAAATTTTGCTTCAGCGCTGGAAAAGGAAGGTAATTCCTCAGATCAGACCTCTCCAAAGCCTTAAAATATATCTCGTCTCAAAGTTATCCTCCGACCTCCAAATATTTCTAAAGCACACTTTCTTATGTCCTCCACGCACCCCTTGTCTCCCCTCACAGCCATACATCTACACGTAATTTCCTTTCAAAGCACCTTAGGTTTCATTGAACTAACAACAAGTTTTCAACAGGCTGAGTTACGGTTTAGATTTATTTAAAATTAATTTATTCGTCTCAACGATATTGGCTACAAAGTAAGCCTATAAGTTATGAGGCTAATTTTTTAATACTCCTTTCCTCTTGGTCTAACTATCCATGAATCTTTAGTCTTCCTTTCAAATTAAAAAAAGACTGATTCCCTTGTAACATAGGTAAAATTGAAGTAAACTTTTAGAGCGTAGGCTTGAGAAGAAACGATGGAAGGGTGCACCCGTATGACCTGACTATTTACACATATTCTAAGGATCCAGTGCCCGATGAACTTCCTTCTTAACGTAACTTAACTTTCTCACAGACTTCCTAAAAGTTATTTGAACTGTGCTACATTTTAGAAGGATTGACTAGTTACCTTTATATGGTGATCTTGTACAGGTTCACTAGCATTTGTTGTTCTTGCCCACTAAGGTCAAAACTATACAGAATTTTTTTATTATTTCTTAACAGTTCTCTATCGTGTTTATAATTCTCCCTTATTTCAATAAGTTACTCTTATTTTGAAGCAGTAACAATAAAATGCTTTCGGTCCCAGTGGCCGCTTGGTCTAAGGTGTGGGTCTGTGGCTGCTCCCTCGCTGGGATTGCGGGTTCAAATCCCGTCGGTGGCATGGATGTTTGTATCTTGTGAGTGTTGTGTGTTGTCGGGTAGATGTATTTGCGTCGGGCTGGTCACTCATCCAGAGAAGTCTTACCAAGTGTGGTTTGTCTGAGTGTAATCCTCGACAATGAGGAGACCTTGGCCCACTAGGGGCTGTTGCGCCATGGTAAAAAGAACAATAATATTTTATTATTACGGTAATCATTACCTATTCGATTTCAACATCTACGAAGGGACCGGTCATACAGTTACTTAAATTGGTTTGGCTTCCATAAATCCGTGACCGGGATAGCACAGTCAGTACAGCAACTCGCTACGGGTAGAACGGTCTGCGGATCGAATCTTGGCGTGGACGAGATTTTCCGCAACTGTCGAGTCCGGTACTGGGGCCCACCCAGCCTCCTGTATAATACGTTTCGGGTCTGTTTCCCCATGGTAAAATACCAGGGACATGGCGTTGAACACCCACCCCATCTAGCGCCGAGGTTAAAGAAAGAGCAGAGGTACACCCTTACTCCCTCTCCGGGTCTTCATGGTCTGTTTTATCGTTACTCTATCTGCCATAAATCCCTCAGACCGAAGGTCAGAACAGTACCTACAAATAAATGATAACTGCATCTCAGATTTTTCGCATGCGGCAGTGTCAAGCAACTAATGTCGCCAGTGTGTGGTTAGGAAACCAGCTTCTTATTGTGTAATTCGCGAGTTGAAATCTTCCACCCTTAATCTGTTGTCCTAACTTAGACGCCGTATTTTATAGTATTTCGTAGTTCCTCTAGATAAACACGGGATAATAACTTCAAGTAAGCTACTACCATTTCGTTCTGTGTCATTTCGATTTCGCAGTGTTCAGAATTTCCTCCATATTGAAGTTGCATACACTAGGAATGTAGCACGAACATGAATACATTACTACAAATCAGTAAGGCTACAGTACAGGGCCTGAATAATCCCGGCATAGAGAGCTTAGTTAGAGAGAAAAGAATAATAATGCTGCTTCTTTATTTCATAGTAAGAAGTGGGAATAAAACAAAGCGATTCCACCTGAAGTAGGTTACGATATAATGATTATGGATACATGCAGAATGTCGAGGTCTGAGCACTTCAGCTTTTACTTTTGTACAACCATTGATAAAATGCCACAAATTAGAACTGTAGATAAAAAAAACTTCCACTGATAATGTTTGCCACAACGTTGTAAAAGGTTAAAATTTTACACCTAAGTAATTTCAAGCTGGCACGAAGTGTAGGATATTAATCTCGAACCACTTAACTCATTGCAGTTTTACATCTAGCACATCAATAAATAAAAAATTGTATTTTTAAAGTTTATTTCATTGCAACTTTTCTAAAGATGTAGAGGAGACTTTATTATCATAAATTGCAGCAACGAAATGCATACAATATTTTGTAAGTAAAAAAATTAATTGTGTGAATTTTGTTGGTCAAATTTTTAACAATTATATCACAACGCACGAGTAAAAAATGTAAAAAAAAATATACTTTTTTCTCCTTGCTAAATTTCATGCGAAGGGGAAAACTTTGGATCTTTAATGTTATTCATGGTCCGTGCAGTAAGAAAAGTCACCATATGTATCCCAAAAACTGCTTACTTGTGCAGTTTTTGGAATATATGTAGTAATTGTAGATGTCTTCTAACATTATCAGCTATCGTATTGTGTGGAGTGTTTAGGCGCGTTCGCAAAATTACGAAAAGTGACTATTAGCTCCGTCATGCCCATCCATGTGTCCATCTCTCCGTCTGTCCGTAAGTCCGTTGGTCCGCAGTGAACAACTCGGTTTCCACTGGATGGATTTTCAAGAAATTTGATAAAATAACACTTTTCGAAAATACAGAATGACCCACGGGAACCTGACATCTTTAAAACAAACAATACTCAGTTGTTTTTCAAGTAAATTCACATTTATTTATACAGAATTAAAGCTTAAAACATGTTATACTAGATGGTTAAGTTTTAAAAATGATATCGGTAAGATGGCGAACGTCTTCTTGGATGAAGTTTTCAAGCCTTTTTTTTTTTTTTAGATCTTCCATGACACGGGCCAACAACTGACGATCGATTGGACGAATTTCCTGACGGATGGCTACCTTCAAATCATTCAACGTACGGGGTTTATGAGCGTAAACACGCGATTTCGAATATCTCCAACGAAAAAAATCACACGTTTAAAGATCGGGAGGGCGAAGGGGCCACAGCATGTCTCCGAAACGGGAAATGAGGTGCCCGGGAAACATGTTTCGAGCAATGGTCATTGACTCGTTTGCAGTGTGCGCTATGGCACCATCTAGTTGAAACCACACATTGGCACAGTTTATTCTTCTTCGGCGCAGTTGCATCCCCCTCCCCCCTCCCCCCTTCCCTCGGCCTACATACTGAGTACTACCCATTCAAAAGATGTCAGGTTCTCGTGGGTCACCCTGTACGTTGAGAAAATTAAAGTTCAATTAAAATCGGACAACAATGACTTGTACTTTACGTGAAGATCAACATACGTTTTTTGACGTCTCTCTCAGTTCTGAGATTAAGATGTTTCAAATGTGTAGAGAAAATCAAAACATATTTTATGTTCAACGACACTTTGCGAAAATCGTGCCGTTTATGAGAAAACGTGGAAAAGTGTTGTAGGGCCGGGAATGCCACAGATAAGAAAATCGCGCATGCATAATTTATGCTGGGTAACTAAGGGTACAAATACACAAGCTGCCCCAATTACTGTTGTCAATGCACAACTCGATCTACTATATAAATGCTACATAGTGAGGAGTTTCTGGCAGCTACGTGCAGAAAAATTTAAGCAACTGTTTTGTACAATTGGGAGCTTCCTGATGATGGGCCAGTGAGACCCGAAACATGTAGGAGCTTGTATGTTGTAATATTGAGACTTAAAAAAATTGTTTGCTTATTCGTTGTTTCGAATTGCAGTACTTGATTTGTGATGTACGCCTGGAGAATGTGAAATTCGTAAACATGTCACTCCCTTTAAGTAACAGACCACATTTCATCAGATGCGAATCAACTACTACAGAGGTCTGTATATCCTGATCTTCTAAGTTTTAAACAAAGTTCCGAAGACTGATAAATGAAAAGCTTTATTGCGAATATTTCATGTTAAAAACAAAAACTATTTTCCAACTCACCTGTGATGGTACGATCTCGCAAATGGGATTCCCATGTATGAAAGAGACACGGATCATGAAGCAGCAGAAACTTCAAGACAAATGGCGCGGACTTGCTTTTTTCGTATTTTCCACTAACTCTTCTTTCATATTTCCCAGTCACTTCTGCATTTTACTAACACATATGGATATTGTTGAGTTTCTTGACTGATATTACTACAGACAGAGGAACAACTGGGACACACCAGTTGTCCTGTCCATGTTATATGACAACGTGTATAATAAACTGGATAATTAGCCTTTTCCTTACTTGATAAAAGAAAGTCCGCGCCACGATGTAGAAAAAGACTTTCGTTTCCTTGGCAAAACGCTGAACGAGGAGCAACGTAAAATTAGCGTTAATATTTCGAAACTGCACAAGCCCGAATGGATATTCAAGGGTACTGTTATTGGAATACGATATTAATATTCCTAATGCCACTGAATAAAACAAAAAAAAACAATAATTCAGATAATTTAATTAGCAATTAGTAGGAACGTCAATAGACAAGGAATTTCGTAGGGACGTTGGGAACGTTCATACTGATATCAAACGGCCTCATATGTTTAGAACACTTCGAATAGTTCTGAGTAGCTATCGACATTGTCCTGAGCATTGTACGTTTCATATATTTCTTTTAAAATATATGGTACTTAAATAAAATGTCAATGGCAAGTTGCATTTCAAATTATAATTTTGATTAAGTAGTATAATGGAGGTGGGCCGGGTAGCTCAGTCGGTATAGAGACTGACTACGGGCTGGAAGGTCCGGGATCAAATCCCAGTGGGGACGAGATTTTCCGGCCGTCCAGATCGGCCCTGGGACCCACCCAGCTTCCTGTAAAATGGGTATCGGGTCTTTCCCAGGGGTAAAGTGCGGCCGGGGCTTGCTACTAATCACTCACCCCCTTCTACTGCCGCGGTCATGAAAGAGTAGAGCTATACCTTTACCCACCCTCTGGATCACACCGGGCCTGCAAGGGGATCACTTTACCTTTTTTGTTTTTTAGTATAATGGAGGTAAGACAGCTGAGTCGACTATTGAGGTTAAGAGATAGTGAAGTTACACTTCATTCACACAATGTCTTCTTGGTACAGTGCTCAGTTTGACAAAGACATAATTTTAAACTTGATAAATAGCAATACTAAATGTTGAAATTTTCGAGAGTGGCTTAATGCACAGTGAAACAGAATACTTTTCGCCAATATCCTGTGTTCCCTAAAATCTTAAAGTTATCCTTGTCCGTGTCTTAACACACGATTCACACAATACAACCAACAAATGCAGCAATGTAAGAATTACATTTTTACACAAACATTTTCATAACTCCGACATGATTCGATCTAACTTGGTCATCGTCAGGGAGTAACTGAGGATCATTCGCCTATATAAAACACAGATGGATTATTAAACCGTGTTGGCTACCAAAATATAAACCTGATATCATTCTGGAAATGAACCGTTGTAAAAAGCTACGAAACTACAACATCCGGATCTTACGGACCAGTTCTGCACTACTGCAAAAAATGTTATAATATCTAGAAAAGTTTTTGCAAGAATTTTAAAACATTTAATAGTCCATGTGTATAGGTTTTATTGATGTTCAGTAACTCTCTGAAGATGGTAAAGATGGATCGAAACATGTCAGATTTATGACAAATTTTACGTAAAAATGTATTTTTAACTTGGGTGCATTTGTTGGTTTTATTTTGTGAATTGTTCCGTACAAATTTATGTGTAGGCCTGCCAATGTGCGTCCGTAGTTACTAGCGACTGAAATCGTGTTCGAACCACTTTTTTGAAGTCCTGTAACCTGAACGAAAATTACTGAAAGAATACAACCGGGAGTCATCGAGAAAAAATATGGCAGTTATTTACATATCAATGCAGACACACTCACATATCCCAGAACAAAACCCATTGAAATTAAAGTTGGGGATGCTGTTACTCTTATGAAAAGAACTGTTGAATTTAAAGCTCAATGTGTGTTAATGAACAATATTTGTGCGCGTGAAACATTTTCCGTATATATAAAAAAGTAGTTGAAAATATCTAACCACCAAACAATTGTATCACATAGAATAATAAAAGGACACTGCCTGGGATTGTGTGTGTCATCAGAAAAAATTGTCAGCCTCATCAAAGGCTTCTATCGTTTTGCCATGAATATAAAATATTCCACTGGAGCTTGCTAATTAAATGGAACACCAATTTTCAAAGGTATAACAGGCTTCCAAATTGTCACAAATATTTAATATTTCCGTGAATCTCGCCTGGTCAAACACGACTCTCAAATAGAATTCGCAAACACTCAGCGGGTTGTTCTGTTTTTATCCTAGTCTTCTGCGCCGTGTAGAATGAAGAAGGAACTACATTCTTTTAGAATGTATTACAGTTATCACCTCTCAGTTTTAAATTCTTTTCTCGGTAGACGTCCTCACATGTCACGTATACAGTGTCCACACTACCGCGACTCCGAGAAAGGTATCTTTTTTCACAGTTAAAACCTGCACCAGCCGGAACATTTTATTAGCTGTGCCGTGCTCAGAGACGGACATAAGATATAACCTGCTCAATGTCTTAAGCCTGACCAGCCACAATCCATCTTCAGTTGCGGCCTCGCAAGTAACTCGACCTCGCCTTTTACGCCTTAAAAACAAACTTATTACACTTGCGGAGCAAATGCACACTGACAAAAATATACGTGTAGGTTGGTTCCTCCATATTCATTTTAGGCACTTTCGCATAGACGCGAAAAACTTGTGTACCCTTTGTCATATCCGACCATCTGTTCGGCAGTCCATCTGTCAGCATGGATCAGCGCGGCACCCGCTGGGCGGATTCTGTGAAATTTGATATTAGAGACTGTTATGAAAATCTGACGAGAAAACGTTTTTTTTTTAAACCAAGCAAAAATTTCTGGCACTTTACATTGAGACCTAAGTACGGTTTATTGTCGCCAGAAACATTAAATCTCCATCAGAGCGCTCTCCTTGACTATAAGTGTGTCAAGCTGTTAGTGCGTCCGTCCTTCTCTCTGTCTGTCGGTTCGTCCGTCTGTCCGCACATATCAGCGTGGCTTCCACTAGACGGATTTACATGAAATTTGATGTTAGGGGATATATGGAAAACCTGTCGAGAAATTCCAAACTTTATTACCATCAGGAAAAAAAGTCGGGCACTTTACATGGAGACCTAAGCAGGTTTTATTGTTGCCAGCGACACTAAATCCCCATTTTCGACTGAAATTGAATCAGGGTCTTACGATAGCCGAGGAAGAATGAACATTACGCGAACGCGCAACTACATGACATTACAGTACATTTCCTTTCTTGCGTGTCTTGTATGTTTGAAAGTGGCATAACCTACTAACATGACTGTAGTTTTCATCATAGTATTCTGTCCTACCAGGCTAACGTATTGTACAAATCTTCATGCGGTTTAATCATCTCTGTCATCCATAATCGCTTTTAAATTTCATACACCATATACGACAAAACACTCAAAATCTAGAAATCCTTAAATTCAATACGACACAGATACAACTAAATATATCACCACCTCACCACCTTCTCTCCTTCGTTAGTGGAATGTTATAAAATAGATTGCGAATTCAGTTCATCAATGACGGAGCGAGTGTAATATCGGTGCAATTCTATCCCTCCCCTGATAGACAATTAGATACAACCGGAGACAGAAACACGGTACATGCCTTGTGGGAAGTGCACAGACACTTCATCAAAAGTTTAATGCAGTGTGCCTAGACCCCAGACACGGTAGTCTGCTTGGGTTTTCATTAGCGTGAACCTCAACATAACCTAAAATACTAACATAATTAAAATGACAATGACAAGTTGTCCTTGTGCTTATGCGCCATGTCATTGGGTTATCTGGGAGAAGGAGATATAGGTCAAATCTTTCTTGGTTTTAAAATTTTAGGGAGGCGAATAGTGAGTCTCACGCTCCGGCCGCTCTACGTCCGAGAAAACACTTTTTGTTGTCCGCTGTGCAGAAAACTGGGTAAACGTCAGAGCCGGTATCGGCGTGGTGACGAAGTGAGATATACTTGTTCCTCTCGGGAATTTATAATAATTTTTAACCCCAATGTCAGTCGCTGTACTGATTGAACTATCCCAGATCATAAGGTAATTTATGCTTCTCATTAAAACTGTAAGTGACCATAAACTAGAACCGTCTGCTACACAGTGCGTTGGCTCAACAGGTGACCTGTATTGGAAAGGTGCCCACTGCGGTCTACGCCTGGACACCGTATATCCTCAGTAATATTTTCGTGTTGTTTCTCGTTTCCTAATCGAAAATTCCGGTATATATCAAATTAAGCCACAAGTGCGTTCTCTCACATCCTTCTCAATTCATAAATTAATAAGCATGCTATTATTTGATGTTCCATATTCTAGATTAGTGATAGCGATTTTAAATATAGCCTACGTAAAATTAACAAATAAATTGTATTTCATCTAGACCGACCAATGCACAAATATACTATTCACACCACTTTGTGAGCACCGTGTTACTCCTACATGTTTCAGCCCTCAAAGGATCATCCTCAGGAAGTACGACTGATATATTTTCACAGCAATGTCAACAAAATGTGCAGCAGTTATACAATTCAGTTTATAGAGCAGCGAGTATTATATTACGCGGCAAATACTTGTAGTTGCCGCGTAATATAATACGTATGTCGGTGTAACAGGGTACTAATAAAGTGGTGTGAATAGTATAAATGTGCATCAGTCGATATTTATGTGAAATAGTGATATCATTGCAAGAAAATGAGCAAGATCAAATAAACTGTAATTACTTGTGTTTCATTATATGATCTGAGCAGTACAGCGATCTTACATACGGAACAGTATCTTCTTCTGTATGTTTAGAGGGCTACAATTCTGCAAGTAGTAGACTGCATATTAGTCGCATATGTGACATGCACATGCCCCACAAAACCGACACAGACTAGATTAGAGACTGGGTTCGAGACCTTTCTGTCCCGATGCACCTAGGCCTTTAGACTGGTCCTTTGTGCCCCAAAATCTGTTGCCAATTCATGGGAGCCCAGTCCCTTCACCCCCCAGACTTAGACTCTTAACATCCTCTGGGTGCAAGAAACAAGGAACCCAAATACGCGTGTCTGAGTGAAGTCAGAGCTTCGCACTAACACAAAATGTAGGCTCAGGTTCTTCCTTTGCTCCACACCTCCTAAATAATGGGCTATTATTCAGTCCCATCCAACAGACACAAGTTGGGCATCCCCTTGATCTTATTGAAGCTCTATGCCCTAATCCCGTTCCACTCACCCGCAATATGAAGTAACAGACTTCAATGCGGATTTATTCAGTGAATGTGAAGTAACCTCCACCACAGGAAGAGAATAAAATGAAGTCATTGTGATCACTGACGAAGGGAATTTTCGATTGCATGGCCACATTCAGTTTAGCCGAGATCAGTTGAAGATACTTAAGTGCAAAATCATTGCTATAGGAACGTGAACATGATATTTGTTTGCGGTTAGATCAATAGCACTCTGACTCTGTAGTTGATCATACCTTAATTGAGTAATCGAGGGCTAGTATGAAATGCAAAGCAAGTTTGTATCAAAACCTCTAATGAGAATTGACGTGAAGTACCGAAAATTCGTTTGAAATGATATTAACTAAAATGTTGACTAACTCTCAGCAAAATAGTGGGGTTGTGTCATCCCGCAAACAAGGTTGATTAGTATAAACAAGGGTAATAAACGATTTCCAATTTCCTCTTGGTTCTACGTTTGACGCCGAATTTCTGTACCCCTGAAGCGATGCATGAGGCATAATGTTCATTTACGGTCACATAACAACGTCAAAAGGGTTTGAATTAATATTCCATTGTACTCTGCAACAAGTAGACAGCCAATAGGCCAATTACACATATGTACGGTTATTAACAGAATCCAGCTCTGTCGACGGTGGGTTGAGAACCGCAAACACTAAACAACCGCAGATGTTCACTTATATTCTTATAACCTGATTAACGTCTTCAGGCCACCAGATTATACACAATACTAGCAGCGCCCGCATAGAAAACTACTTTCCTAGTTTGGGTGTTCCCGTTTTCATACCAATGGCACTAAGTTCGTGCGTTTTGTTTTCCCCGAGAGAGGGCCTTCACAAGTAGGATTTCTCCGCATTTTATTAGGCCTTTATTTGAGTACCCCTCAAGCGATGGGGTTACCCCAGTTCGGTCTGCCCCATTTACTAACAACGACGCTAGTATGCGTTTTCCGCTAGCGAGGGGTTTTCCCCGAGAGAGAATACCCGTATCGTAGTTTGGCTTCAGTTTGGACTTTCCACGAGGGATGGATTGTCCGCGTATCCTAGCAACGTTTTCAGTTTGGGGATTTCGGTAGTAGGTCTCTCTTGTATCCTAGCAATGGCGCAATTTTGGTTTTCCCCTTACGATGCTCGAAATTGATTTTCCTTGTTTCGAGCAGTGTGTCCGATATTTGAAATGGAAACTCATATAATTTCCTAGGGATATTTATTTAATGCGATCGTTTTTGTTTACATTTTTCGTTATCTTAATTAGTTTCCGTGATACAGAGCGTGATGGAAGGAAAGAAGGACGGGAAGAGTTCCTTTTTCGCAAGCGATAGCAGGAAACAAAATATACAAAGATATGATAAACAAATATTGTCTCAGTTGGAATACGGAAATTTCTCTCATTCGTCGTCGTCGTCATCATCATCATCATCATCATCATCATACGTTAAATTTAATGACCCTGCAGCGTCTATGATTGTTGCACACATACAAGTTTTATACATTTTGTCGTCATATGATTTTGACAGTTACGCAAGGCGGAGGATCTTTCGCAGAAACATCCTTCATCTGAAAGATCGAAAGCGTAGAGTGGAACAGTGGCCTTTTGTTTACCTTTTTCAATATTTTCAAGATTCAGACTCGTTCTACATAACAGGGTAATATGGAACTATTAGTTGATATATCGTAGGCCTATGTGTTTAGACTGAACCAGGCCATAAGAGCCGTTCCTGATTTCGCAGTCCTTGTGATTCTATCATTTTCAATGTAGGCCAAGAAAGACGCTCTTGGATGCAAGGGCCGGTGAACTGAAAGGCGAGCTTCGTGATGCCTCTTACGATTATGAAAAAAAGACGCAAATTTCATTCCATAAAACTTGTTCTACCGGAATGCGTTGCGCTAACTTGATAATCGCAAGGTCAGTTCGATTTTAAGCAGACACTTAGGGACTATTTATAGGCTAATTTCTCTCACAGTCTCCTCATGCTGTGTTTCCTTGTTAAAATATAAGTCGAAAATATTAAACAGGGTTTGGTCCTTCAAATACGCGTCGCCGTAAAATGAGTTAACACCCTTCTCAGCACTTCCATTTGTTATGAAGATAAAGAGCTTTGTTATATGCACCCAAGACAAACAGTGCACAACACAGTCCTTTTGTGATAGAATGGTCATGGAATATGCACGAAATGAATAGAACAATATGGTTAAACACTTTGTTATCCAACTAATGCACAATATATAATATGTAGATACAATTAAAATTATAAAATATTTAAAAGTGCTCCAACGTGTTTCGGATCACAGAGGATCCATCATCAGGGAGCTTTGTAAAGTGCTAGGCTAAAAATTACGAGAATGATTCTATCGTGTCCGTTGACATGGACAAGGTCGGTGTTATGGTAGCATATTCTGACCCGTTGTGTATGTGTGTAGTTCACTCTATATTTAGGCACTCAGTGCCTTCACATGCAGTTAGCTGGATAACAAAATGTTTAATTATCATTGATGAAAGGTGCAAACATGAAGAGAGCAATATGGACTTAAGACCCTCGGGGCAGGTAATAGTAGCGATGGGAATGATGAGCTAGAACTCAAAATAATTACCCTGGACGATATCACCCAAATGTTAACGTGTTTCGGCGACGGCAGCAACGTCTCCGGAAGACATGAAGTAAAAGATCTAGGGCATCTGTAAACACAGATCTCTCACGAACTGCACAGAAAACAACAGATGAGGGTGTCATGTGTTCTGCTGCTGAAATAGAGCCGTTTAGAAGCTTACGCGATAGCGTCCGAGAATACGGACTATTGCAAATGAGAGTTTCTGAAGTACCTCTTGGGAGACAATTTCATCCTTACCACTACAGGCAGAACGCATAACGTCCTCTCCGGATAACAGGTTGCAAATGTCTGTCACATTAACACCTTTCGGATGTACTTTCACATAAGAGCCTGCTGACATATTGTGTTCGACGTCCACCACAGTTACTTCTGGACACGGGTAATACTCATTCTAACCGCGAACATAGGTATCAATTCTTTTCAGTTTGAACGCTTTGGCTGATATCGTCGGGGCATTTTCGTCGACCATTATCTGATGCCTGAGAAGATGACTGCTCAAAGATATAACAGACTTCTGACAACTTATGTTTATTGGACCGTGCATCATCTTGATAGTTGAATCAAGAAAGACCAACTTGATGTCACTTGCTTTATTATTTCATTATTTAATGCTCAACATGTTTCGGATGTTAATTCATCCATCCTCAGGAGCTTGCGACTTATTTGTTGAGTTATTTCATGGGTTGTATT
>Ga0123355_10007438_pt1 | contig 16412 bp, 8 predicted proteins | sample TergutEmb28metaG_3_FD_89872 | JGI IMG/M metagenome (GOLD analysis project Ga0123355, IMG submission 89872) | Embiratermes neotenicus P1 segment gut microbial communities from Petit-Saut dam, French Guiana - Emb289 P1 | ecosystem: Host-associated > Arthropoda: Insects > Digestive system > Gut ...
TAAATGACTTTGAAATAATCCTAGTCACCCCTATTATTACTGGTGTCACCTTTGTTTTTATATTCCACATGAGCTGTATTTCTATTGTAAGATATTTATATTTTAGAATCTTCTTGGCTTCTTTTTAATCACATTTCTGTCTCCTGAGATTGCAACGTCTATTAACATACATGTTCCCTTTTCATTATCATGGATTATAATATCTGGTTTGTTGTTGGGGATAGTTCTGTCAGTTTGTACTTGTTGATTCCACCATATGGTTACCTTGCCTCCTTGACTTGTTTCTACTGATTTTGGCACATGTTCATACCAGTGTTTTTTGTCCAATTGTACCCCTGTTACCTTGCATATGTTGAAGTGTAGTTGTGCACACACTCTATCATGTCTTTTTATGTACGGTTCTTTTGCCAGTATTGGGCATGCTGATATTATGTGGTCTATTATCTCGTCAAATTTTTGGCAAAGTCTGCACTTGCTATCTGTCTCTGTGTTCAATATTTTTGTCGCATAATATTTTGTTTTTAGCGCCTGGTCTTGTGCTGCCACTATTTCACTTTCAGTTTCTGCTTTTAGGTCTCTCTTCGATAGCCAGAGGAACATGTCTTCTTCACTAATAAGCTGTCTGTCTATATTTCTAATGTACTGCCCATGCATTACTTTGTTTTTCCATTTTTTCTTTAGGGACTCTCCCAATCTTGCCATTGTGTGTTGTATTCCATCCTGTTTTCCGTCACTCTTCTCATTTGGTTGACTTAATTCTTCTGTAATCTTTGCTACTATCTTAATTGTTGAGTTCATATTTGGTTGAGTGCTTTCGTGGCTTTTAACAATATTTACAAACTGATCTTTATAATTTGTGTTAAGGTATTCTGCAATATTAATTATTTCTGCTTTATTTGCCGCTCCAATTTGCACCAGTCCTCTCCCTCCTTCTTTCCTCTTTACATATAACGTGTCTATGTCAGCTTTTGGGTGATGCATTTTATATATTGTTAGCATCTTTCTAGTTTTCCTGTGAATCTTTATTATTATTATTATTATTATTATTATTATTATTATAATATTTGTTATCACCACTATGCATGGTATTTACAATTATATACTTGAAATAAACCATGTTTATAGAGTATATGCAGCTGTCCTTTATTTACAGTTTGTGCTACATGTAATATTTTTTCATACATGCAGTATGTTTTGTACTTTTATATTAGTACTTTCTGAAGTATGTGTGCAGTGCCCTATTTGGCTGTTTTTGTAGTTCCCTGATTTTGTGCTTTCATGGTATGTTGCTCATCATCATCATCATCGTCATGATTTGGGTAATATGTATTTTGTAAAACAAATTCACGTATGATTTGAATTGTAAATAATATTCAGTGAGAAGATAAGCTTGCCTTGCACTGCATTTTTTAATCCTGCGTTTTATCTCTGATACAGTCACTCACATTTCACATTCCACATTTATATGTGATTAGTATTTGCTCTTCATTGCAGAAACTTAGTATTTTCCTAGCTTTTTCACTTCATTAACTGTACTTGGTTTTCACTCTGATCAACAATCCAGCAAGATACATATAGAACTGTTACAAATCTCATTTTCAGAGAGGTGTCAGAGGAGATATCAGTCAGGTGCTTCTCTTCAGTAGTAGTGAGGGCACTCCCTATTGGTTAAGCATTATCCACCATTAAATCATAATTTTGCCTGTCTAGATGAGGACAGCAATTAAATAAAGTGGGATTTTAGTGGAGAAGTCATTCAGTGTATAAATTTTCATATCTTCTGTAATTTGTGTGGCACTATTCTCAATAAAATTGTTTTTGTAAACACTGCAAGGATTTATCTCTGCCAAGTGCTGATAAAGTTCACCGCACTTCAAACACCCATGTTGAAATATTCCAGTGCAACAACAATTTTGATTGAACAGTTCTATAATGTGTTATTAAGGTGGGAGAAATTCCACAGTTTAATTAATGCATGAAGTTGTGTCCCATACACATTCTGGATCTTAATATTTTTTCTTCTTAACTAGAGGATATGATCCCTAGTAATTTTTCTTACTCTTAATTATACAGGTTATGAAATTAATGCGTCCTTCAAAGAAGTGCTGTTTCTGCAGAATTGTCAGTTCTGAACCTTCAGTTCAGTTGCTGTATCTAAGCCACTGTGATGAACAGACTACTGTATTGAATAATAACATTTGAAATGAAATGTATTCTGTATGTCTCATATTTATCAGTGCAGTTAAATTTTATATAAAATACATGCCAATTACATACTATGTACATTATCTCAAACTCAGTGCATTTATTTTTCTGGAGGAACATTTATGAGTGTTAGCAAAATTATCACAGCCTGGACATTGTATAAGCATCTGCCAACTTTTGTCAAAGTTCAAACATTTTAAAACTGCTAATATAATAATTTATTCATACATTTCACACGAAAGTTGCATGAACACATCCAATGTTCTGCTCATCATATGTTACAGTATTGATAAATTCTGTTAACTGAAAGGGTGTAATTGTGCCTTCTTAGCAAATTTATTGCCTTCAACCCATGCATTTTGCTGCTATATTTTGTTTGTTATAACAGCACTGGCTTTATTACATGAAAACATATTGCATATATTGAGACCACAGAGAGAAATCGCAAAGACTGACCCTGTTCACACCCATGTCAAACACATTACGCTTCCCCTGCAGTGTAATCCCATATATTCCCCTCCACTCATGTAGTCATTCTGTTTGTAGGAATGTTAGTAATAATAGCCTGTGCTAGCAACAAGCACTGTGGGGCAGACTGGAATACAACAGTGGGCAGAAATGGGGAAGACTGACCACAATTGATGAGACTTCTTTCTGTGGCTTCATTATAATTCAGATAACTGTAAAATTTTTAGGTAGACTGTATTTAATCACCTTCTGCACCAGTGTAGAATGTTTTAGTGAGAAAAAACATTTCTGTTACAAGAATTTCCCATATGCATTCAAGTATGTATTCACATTGACAAGTTTCAACATTTTTTTCCCTTGCATTTTATTGTAGTATTTAACTTGATCAGTGGTCTGCACACTGTCATTTATGTCCATTAAAAATGTCGTATTTCAGAAACTGGATTTCTTTCTTTTTACAGGTGGAGGAGGGATGGGAATCCTACTGTACTGGGCCTGTTAGAAAGTGGTAGCCTATATCACTACATGTGTCACTGTTCCATCTGGTGAAATATAAGGATCATTTATGTGCTTTTTTATTTCCTGACCACAACATGACAAAAGACAAGATTACTGCTGTGTCACATATCCAGGGCTGCTGTCAAATAAATGTTGATACTGGGATGTGTTACAAAAACTCTTACACGGCACATGGTGGATTATATGGCACAGCTAGATACTTGTTATTTCTTAATGAATGCACTGAAACTAAAGCACAACAGTTTGTACATCATACTTATGAAATGATGCACAGTTCACTTCACATGAGGGTACAGCAGTAGCAGTAGCAGTCACCCTGTTGCTTTCCTGCCTTATTTGTTTGACTGTTCGTCCCAGAGCTGTTCTTGTCCTTCCACGTTGACGTCTTACTGTTAATGTTACCAGCATCATCATTGCTACCCTGGCCATTGCTGTGGCAGTCCTCTCCGTTTTGTGATGGGTCACAGGGATTATCATAGCAACATGAGTCACGGTGATCTGGGCTATCAGGAGCACCACTATCACATCCACCACCTCCACTGTCACCCCCGCCATGGTCTCCATCATCACTCATTTTCGTTCTGAGAATATAAACCAAGATTCGTAACCAACAACTGCAACTTCCCATTACCCATATTCCTCCACTTATTTTACTCAAGTCCATTTTTCAGCGTTTTCCTTCCAATTTTTTAATTTAATTTTCATGCTTTAATTACATGTACAGGTTAATGGAGATGTTTTCACTGTGTTTGTACATATTCTTACTTTCCAGTTTTCTATACATTTATTCTGCACGTGTTTCAATACAAATTTTCAAATGCAGTGCAACACCCAGGCCATAGCCACATACACAGAAAATCTGAATAGTAATTATTTAAAATTATAAGTAAATCTGATTAATATGATGTAAATGTTTTGGAAATATGCATAATATGAACAGGCATTGGTTTACACTAACACACCGAGGGCAACTACCAAGAACCTTTGCAAGGTTTTGTATGGAATTGTTTAGTTACGTGCTTTCAAACAGGAATGGTATGAAGAAGATAATGACCCAGTTAAAAGAACAGGACTATACACTGTATTTAGGGGCATTTAAATGTTTAAGAAATAATTTTAGTTTTACTGTTCATTAATTTCTGAATGCTTGTAGTACATGTGTACAGTAGATGGTGAAGTTTCAATAGATAAATGCAATCAAATAGCACGACCTATCCCCTCTCCCCTTCATATTCTGATTGGCCACATTCCTTGCACCATTCCTGTATAGTCAACCTAATTGCTCCTCCCTAATCAGTCGAGCAGTGACTTCCTGAATTGTACCTTGAAGATGGAGGCAGTATTCCCACATGGTGTCACAACCCAGAACACTATCACTTTGAGAAATATCAGACAAGACTGAATATAGAAGTAATAATAATAAAATACTTTTCATTTATATTCATTAATGAACATACGTGGGTAGTATTTGCTATATTACATTGTATTCCAGTTTGGTGATTGCAAAAACTACTACTTCTGTGGCGCCTCAGAGTAACTATATGGAGCAGGCTTTTTATGCAAAGTTATTAGTTCCTCAGATAGTCAAGAAATTCCTCCCATTTTATGGAACCCAAAGGTTCATTACCATGTTCCAAAGATCTCGCCACTTGACCCTATTCTGTGTCAGATGATTTCATTCCACACCCATCCTTTGTATGTAAGGTCCATTTAGTGGTATTCTTTCTGTGCTTAGGACCTAGGCCATTCTTAGTATGTTTATTACTTTTCTCTACATGTTTCAGGCAACTATGTGCCCTTCATCAGGGGAAACAACTGTATTTATGTGACACTTGGTACTTGTTATTCTGAAACAAGTGGATAGTTTAAAATTACAAGGGCATATGTCATAAAATGAAGTGTGCTGCTTACAGGCAAGTGATAATATCTGAGTAACGTTCTTACGTAAATTTTACTATTATTCGAGTGACTTGTTTTAGGTTTGTATGTGTGCATAACTTAATGGTTAATAGTTTCGTTTACATTTATGTTGATGTAGAGGTTTTCAGTAGGTTCAAAGTTAAAAGTTTCTTAAAAGGTTATCATTAAAGTTAAAAGCTATATGACTGTGTTAAATTAACAATGAAAAGAGCTATGGAAAATGCAATAAAATTATGGTTGATGTATTGGCAGATGTACCTGTATGGATGATTGTCTGGTATGCAGGGTGGAATGAAACTGGTTGGACTGGGTTGAGGTGGAGGTATTGATTAAGATGTAAGGTGGGGTGTGGCATATGATATCGATTGTGAAGTAGTTGGAACATAGGATTTTGTTCATTTGCGCGTTGTTCTGGAATAAATTGATTGTTAGGATAAAATAATTGTATGTAAATCTGTTCTTACGGTAGGAGGAGTGATGGTTTGTTGATGTGGTCAGTGATGGTGCTGTATTCATGTTTGCAGTTCAAGATGTGTAGGGCATAGGCTGACACAATGAACCTCAGTCAGCCTATGCCCTACACATCTTGAACTGCAAACATGAATACAGCACCATCACTGACCACATCAACAAATCATCACTCCTCCTTTGAACCTACTGAAAACCTCTACATCAACATAAATGTAAACAAAACTATTAACCATTAAGTTATGCACACATACAAACCTAAAACAAGTCACTCAAATAATATTACAATTTACGTAAGAATTTTATTGAGATTTTATCACTTGCCGGGGACTGCTGTGGCACAGTGGTTAAGGTGCTGTGTTACAAATCGGAAGGTCGCTGGTTCGATCCCAGCTGGTGTCATTGGAATTTTTCATTGACATAAAATCCTTCTGATTGCACTATAACCCTGGGGTCGACTCAGCCTCTAACAGAAATGAGTACCAGGAGCATTTCCTGGGGGTAAAGGCAGCCGGTGCATAAGGCTGACAACCTTACCACCATCCTGTGCCTTTGTCATGAAATCTGGGAACCTTAACTTCCTGGAACCCTCTGGGCCACTCCATGCCTGTAACAGGACTGCTTTACTTATCACTTGCCTGTAAGCAATACACTTCATTTTATGACGTACGCTATTAATTTGTTTCAGAATAACAAGTACCAAGTGTCACATAAATACAGTTGTTTCTCCTGATGATGGGCACATAGTTGCCCAAAACATGTAGAGAAAAGAAACATACTAAGAAAAATTGTGCTCCAAGTTGGCTTTATTTTCAAGATACTTGTATAGTATTGTATCTAATTAGAGTGCAGTTGCAGTTGTTGCAATATATATGTATATGATAACTTATTTATCTGCCTGCATGGAACATGGATAATTTTAATCAACATGGCAAATTATAGTTTTGTTTTGGTACACTATGCTAAAGTACAGTGGATGGGAAGACAAAATATCTGGACTAAACAATAGCAAGCATTCACCCATGTAATCTCACTGTTTTATTTCATTGTGATTCTGTTCTTTATTCCCAAATACTTGAACTTGTCACATTTTCAGAGGCTTTCATTACTGCCTTTATGTTGTGACATTGTTCTAAATTTTATGATAAGACTTTAATATATACTTAATTTTTTTTGGCAGTTAATTTCTAGACCAGGGTAGCAAACCTTTTTGAGGGCACCATGTCCAAATTGTTGATAATTTTAGAATAATTCTTTGGTGTGCCCATGAGGATTTTGAGGAATATGATATCAAGAAAACAGTGAAGCAGCTAGCCTGTTACTATTCCCTGTGTCAAAAATCCAAGCCATGAAATGAATTAAATATTATACATATGTATTATTAATACTACTATAAAAATGATTGCCAAGACAAAATTCTTGAAAGTATTCTTAAGAAGCCTGTTTAGGCAACCAGGTCAGTTTCAGAAATTACATGTTATTTGTTACTAATATTTCATAATGAGACAAAACGACTTTGTGACAACAGGAAGGGACCAAAGATACTTTTGTCAGGTGCATTCAATAAAATTCTGCCCAAATGATCATTTGGACGTTTGAATCTGTGACTTAATGTAGGGATTGTAAACATTTTGTCCAAAGTTATGTACTTGCCCAGTAGCAGCCTAACCTGCTGAGAAATCATCTGATGACTTCACACACTGCTCTGCTTTCTAAAAACACTTTATGACTTACATCATCATCTGGTAGTAATATATATATATACCCTGTATACAACCTTCTTAGTAGTGATCAATGCAGCTTGTGTTTTTTATATTAGGGTATAATAATAACTTAATTTATCTTGATGGTTGGAAGTTCCTGATGTTTAAAAGATTCTGTCTCTGCTCGTTGCTCTAAAACATCAGGTCACAGAAGGTTATCCAGATGCATAAGTTGTGGAGCTGTGTGTGATGATATACTTTGGAATACTGAAAGTTACATTGATCCAAAAAGTGACACTTGCTTTATTATGGATAGCAGTGAAGGGTTTTACTGACAGCAGTAGCATTTCCTGATGGTCCCTTTCTCCTCCCATAACAAATGACCAGATGGCACTGACAGCAATTAGAAAAGAATTATATTGTAATATGAAAATTTATTGTGCCACAAGTGGAGATGATAAGTGAACAGATGGCACAGCGGCTCCTGGACAGTAATTGTATTGTAAACTGAAAGGTGGAACAGGTTGTACCCAACTATATTACACTCACTTCAGATACAATACAAACAAGAGATGGGCATGCAATGAATACCACTATTCAAAATAATTCACTATTGACAATCATGAACATCACTGCATCCCACTGAGTGTCTGTGGAAATAATTGTAATTTGTCATAATTTGTGAACCTGTATAAATAAGTAAAGGACAGTTTTTTCATATGTGACATCTAAATTTAAAATGAACCAACCAAATAGTCTCTGTAAGATACTGCTTCTTCTCCTGCCTTACACGGTGCATTCACAATGATAGTGAGTTCCTATTAAGTTTGATGCTAGGAGAAACTTCACTAAAATCTGCCTACAATTTCCATGTTTATTTAAATGTACAAATGAACAACAACTTTCAGTGGAGAAATACGTGATTTTTTTTGCACCTCTTCAGTGAAACTAGCAAAGAATTCTGCAGAGCAGAATTGTGTTGAAGAAATGTAGAGCTCAATGAAGTATTTCATGACCAGTAAACTTTTTGGGGTAAGAAACATGAGGTGCCAATATTTTCAGACTTGTATACATAATCAGTAAGATTTTATGTCCTCATGATGGTGCTGATGAGGACACACGTCTTCTGGGATATGTCATGCAGACCAAATAGCTAGCAAGAGTGCTAGAACCCTGAAGATGGAGGCAGTAAGTTGCTACAAACCGTCGGTAACTATATTTACCAATGGACACTGCGACATATGCAGGAAAATTGTAATCTTAAGTGCAACAATGGTCTTGCCAACATGATACACAAATCACACACTGAATGCAATAGTGGCACAATTAAAGAACTTTGTGTTTGAGAAATTGAGCAAAAGAAAATTTACTTACGAATATACTTTGATCTTAATCTTTTGGAAATACTTTGAGGGCAATGCATTTAATTGTATTTTGTTGTTCGTCTATAGCTGACATTTGTATGGTTTGCTTGCGTTTAACAATTCCCTGCTAAGATTTTAGCTAAATTTACCCGCCCTGTTTCAACTTGTGCCACTATCAAAATTTTACACATAAATCTAAGTTCTCACTTATGACTTAAGCTAGGATACTTAAAAATAAAACCTATTTTTTAAGGAGAAAAAACTTTGTTATCAATCAAATAAACATTTTACTGTCAAACATTGAAACATACATTTTTGTTAAGAATGTAACTAAGTCTGCTGACTTGCAATCATGCTTGTTCCAATTTGAGTCCGTTGTAGAAACTTGAATGGCAGCGTGGTAGAATTATATTATTTATTAAGGATTGAAGATCATCTTACTTTATTTTGGAAATGGGAAAAAAATCAAAATAACCTTTTTTTTTTAGTTGCACATGCTGAAACAGCTGCAACGACTTTATAGTCTTGCTTGATGTGGCATTAACACATTTAAACTCAGACTTCTTTGTGCATTAATATTTCCCAGAGACCAAATCTTTTGAAAACATAACTCTTACCGGCTTGGAGAACTTAGAAAAATATTTCAGTCTACAAATAGCCCCACAGGGGGGACGATTCTTCCGTTCAGGTACTTCAGTACCCCTTTTCAAGGTTCTTTATGCGTGACCTGTATTTCGTAGCAATTTAGTTTTATTTATTTTCCATTCTGATTGCACGGCTGTTTTTCTTTTTCTGATCTTTGGCCTCCTGTTTTCATTCTGTGTGGTCAAATCTATATTTTGTTGTTCTTTCAATGCAGAAACCTTGACGTCATCAAATGAACTTTTGTTATCAGAAGTGCCTGAATAAGAATCATCACTTAATGAATACGTGGGTTCAGCGTCTGAGTCACCAGTTTCAGATGCTGATTCGTTATTTGGTTAAGCAGTAGCGTCACATTCCTCCGTTTGTTCATCCTCAGCAGAAGGAAGCACAGACAATGAAGCAACTGAAACAACACATTACGTTACTTACGTAGTCTAATCACTTGGCTGTAAGGACCATTTTCACAATCAACTTAACTTGGCTTTGAGTCTGAGTCTCATTTCCCACAGAAATATGAAGGAAAATCACAGTAGTTGGAAGGACATCAAAACGAAGTAGGATTATTAAATTGGGCCCAAATAAAATAATGTGTAGACAATAATAACTGATGGTAAAAATAGTTTTCACTACCTCGATCTTAACTTTCTTCTCGAGTTTCGGGGATCAGCGTGAGAGTTTAGTTATTAATATCTTTGGTAAAGTTCGTATTGGACTTTGTGAAGCATCACAAACTACCTAACATTTCGTCCCGATTTTTTTGTATCCTAAGAAGAATTGAAATTTAAAAAATTCTATGAAATGTAATTGCGAAAAGAGAAACATTCGTTCCCATGGTTAGTTCCTAAGTATCGGAATTACCAAAAATAGCCACACACTGCGGCTTGTGTTTGTGAAGTTTAAAATGCGTAAGCTAAGCGGTTATGATTTCCGTCTAAATTTAATGACTGAAGGTGAGAACGTCGAACGTTCTATCGTTCTATAAAACGCTAATGATAAATATTTAACCTAAAAATTGTTATACATGTAAGTTTGTGAAAGATAAATCTGTAAACAACAGCAAATCAAGCAATGAGTATTCGCATAATTGAAATAGTGATATGTCAACAGTAATTTGAATATAATAATTTTATGACTCCGGTAGTCATTTCCGGTGTTCAAGTCGGTGACGTATATGTCTTAAAAGTACCGAGTCGAAAAATGAAGACGAATAATCCGATCAACTTACCGTATTCCAACATGCGGCAGCATTTCTTCTTCTCTACTTGCTATCCTCGTTTTCCTGTCTATAATGAAAATCAACTAATTTTTAAAGAATGGCAACACAACTTGAATAGTGTAATCAACCAATATTAATGGCATATCTCGGATTGTTACAGAAGTAATAATTCAACAGTGGCCTCAAATCAAAAGGTGCCTTTATTACTGCACATAGCACACCTCTTGGCTTTCACAGTTGGAGGCACACTCTGCAGATTCATTTCATTTCATTTATTTTACATTCCATTAATCTTATATAGACGTGGAATTAGACATGTATACATTTAGCATAATAAATAAAGCAAGTGTACATTCAGCATAAGTTGTGCCTTATTGTAATGCCATAAGGTAGCTACGTTAACAATTAATTATAAGTACAATGATTAGAATAAGCATAAGTAATAATCTGAGTAAAATTAATATCATAGTTAATTATGTATTAAAATATTCCTCCAGACTATAAAAGGAATTATGTAAGAGATATCGTTTTAGAACTAGTTTGGATTTATTTTTATCATAAGATAAATCTTTAATGCGTGTTGGCAGATGATTGTAGATCTTAATTCCTGAGCAATAAAAACCCTTTTGGAATGTTGCCAAGTTTGCTGTCGGTAGGTAGAGATTGGAAGTTTGCCTTATATTGATTTTAGGTACTTGTGAGTTAAACAGAAATTGGTCTTATTTTTAGCAAAAAATAAAAATATTGAAAATATATATTGGGATTGAATTGGAAGGATATGCAATTTTTTGAATAGTTGCCGACAAGAGGCATTCTTACTTGAATTCATAATTATTCTAATTATTCTTTTCTGAATTTTAAATATTTCTTCACTATTAGATGAATTCCCCCACAATATTATTCCATAAGATATAATTGAGTGAACATAAGAAAAATATGTACTTCTCAGTACATCTAGGGACATAAACGGCTTAATCCGTCTGATGGCATAAGAAGCCTTATCCAGTCTAGATATTATTTCACCAATATGATACTTCCAAATCAAGGAAGTGTCGATAGTCAGTCCTAAAAATTTTAAACTTTGAGTAGTAGCAATTTTTCTGTTACCGAACATATTAATTTCATGATCAGTTCTAGTTAGGAATTGAAAAGAAAAGTTTTATTGTAGTTTAACATTAATAAATTACTATGGAACCATTTATTTCATTAACTACCTCATTAGTATTAAACTTAAATTCGGTCTCATCGCAATTTGCAATAATGAAACTTGTGTCATCAGCAAATAAGATTGGGCTGGATTTGTCAGATACACTTTTAGAAAGATCATTAACATATGTTACAAACAATAATGGTCCAAGAACTGAACCCGGTGGGACTCTGTGTCGTACTTTTTCCCATTTAGTAGAACACCCATTTGAATTATTATGAGCATTTATAACTACTCTCTGATATATATCTTAAGTAGGATTCCATTAAATTATTAGCAACACCTGATATACCATAACATTTCATTTTCGATAATAGTATGTCATAATTTACGCAGCTGAAAACTTTTTGTAAATCGCAAAATAACCCACCGACTGTTATTTTGTTACTGAGAGATCATAATATATTATTAATTAATGTATATATAGCTATTTCATTTGAACTTTACACCTGAAGCCAAATTGCTCCTTTACTACTATATTATTTGAGATTAAAGGGTAATATTTTTTTTACATACACTTTTTAAAATTTTTTTTGAACACACAGTAAGTAATGAAATTAATCTGTATTTAGTAATAAGTGTTTTGCCAACTTTTTTATATATATATTTAATTTCTGAATGTTCCAGTTGAAAGCATTCTATTACACATATATGTTAGGGGTGATACAATAAACGGACTGCTAATTTTTAAGAATTTTGTCTTTATTTCTTTTATATCCGCATGACTTTTTACTTTTTAATTCTTTAATAATTTTTTCTTGTTCATTAGTAGTTGTATTTTTTATTTTAATATTTGTGGAAGATTGTTTAAACGCAGAATATAAATAATTTAACGGGTTGACGAACGAACCCACAGTAAACCTCAACGTGTGATAATGGCGTTATCGTCGTCTAGCGTTTTATGTTTCACCTAACAGGTGTGCCAGTAATGTTGGATGTAGTTGTCATATTTTGAGCTCAAATGTGGTATTAACTCCAAATGGGCAATTTTTGAGCTGTGCCTCTATTGCATTCAGTGAGTGATATGATGGGCGTCTCGGACATTTAGTAAACGAAATTTATTCCTACCTGTATTTTACATATAAAAGGCACGTACCGTCTTAGTAGCTAGCAACCAAACGTTGTACCACGGAAATAGTGACTGTGCTGCTTTGACCGTCGCTTTATTGAAATTTAAATGCTGTATTTTGGAAACAATCAAATGAGAGCCGCCACGTCTTTTAAACTCTTCGTCCTGTTAACGCTGTCCTTGACTTGCCTCTGTCGTTTCTTTGTTTCCCGTCTAATCGAATAAATCGCAAGCAGTTTATCTTGCAATCTGGAATTTCCCACTAAGATAGTCAAATTTACAGCAATCGTCCAATGTGCGTGAGCTTGAGGTCGAATGCGCGTGGCCTTTAGCGCGAACTGTCAGCCATTATACTCTCACAGATAACAGATGTCTACTGTTTTTTTCGTGACGTGATGAGAGGAGTGCCGTGCAGGTCGTGGTTATGTCGTCATTTCCGTGTTATTGACAAAAGATAAGTATTATTACTGTATATATTGCGAACGTAGGACGATGTAATAAGAACAGCGTAGTTGTAATAATAATAATAATAATAATAATAATAATAATAACACAACAGCTTAGGCGGTACAAAGAAGCAAATGGAAGAAAGCAACAAAATAGGCTTTTTAACACCAACGATAAAGCCTACTATCGCAACCTAAAAAGTGAAGGAGACCCGACTGCCACGACACACACACACACACACACACACACACACACACACACACACACACACACACACACACACTGCCGGACAAACAGGCTTAACAGCCTTCTGGGCGTCCACTTGAGGAAACGCAGTCAAACATAATCTAAAAGCAAGTTGGATAAGAAGGGAGCAAACAAGAGTGTCTAATGTAACAGCAATGGAACATAGCCCATTAACCACAGGACAAGTATCTCGGCTGATTGCTAAAACATTTAATTGGAAGGCACCGGACCAGATGGAATAAATAACTTCTGGATTAAACGGTTTGCTGCAACTCAGTCATACTTAGCATGCCACTTTAATCAATTCATGGAGGATGCCGAAAACATTCCAGAATTTTTAATTCAAGGAATCACATACCTACTACCGAAAAGTCAAGTCCGTCCAAGTATGGCCAATAACTTGCCTCTGCACAATCTACAAGACATACACGGCGTTTATAGCTGAAAAGGTTTATAAGTATCTAGGCGCAAACAAACTCTTAGCAGAAAAACAGAAATGATGTATGAAAAACTCCCAGGGCTGTAAAGAACAACTAATAATAGATTCGGCAGTACTGGAACAGACGCATAAAGATAACCGAAAATTGTACATAGCATACATCGATTATCGTAAGACCCAGTGCCACACAGTCGGCTTTTACACGTATTACAAATATACAAAATAGACCCACTGATCATTAACTCATTACAATAGTTGATGAAGAAATGGACAACTGCCCTCCAAGTCAAAGCGAAAAATACTCGGATTTAGTGATCCGATCAGTATACAACGAGGAATATACCAAGGGGATAGTCTTAGCCCGTTACGGTTTACCTTGCATTAAACCCCCTTTCTTACCTGCTCAAAAGAACAGACTATTGTTTTGGTACACACTGATAGCAAGAAATGCGACGATTGAACCGTCTTTTATACATGGATGATATTAAATTGTATGCAGCTACAATCAACTACAAGAACTTCTACAGCTCACTCAAACTTTTTTCAAGAGACATTAAAATAGTATTTGGGATTGAAAAGTGCAAAACTTTATGTATTGCAAAGGGGAAACTAGAAATGAGAAACTTCACAACAGAGGATGATGACACAATGGAAGCCATGAACGAGGATGACGTGTATAGGTACTTGGGCCACGTGCAAGCTAAACAAATTAAGCATGCCCGAATGAAACAGAAGCTAGGTGAAGAATACTTAATCGCACAAAAAGCATATTAAAGACAAAGTCGAATGGAATGAAAAAATACGATAAAAACTATCAATACTTATGCGACCCCAGTACTAACTTTTAGCTTCGGAATAATGAAGTGGACACCTACAGACTTAGAGAACCTCCAAACCAAAATGAGAACGTTACTCACGGGATATAGATTTCACCACCCCCGTGGTGCAAAGGAAAGACTTACTGTACCACGGCAAATGAGTGGCAGAGGATTGACTGATATAACTCGACAGCACGATAAACAGGTGAAGCTCCTTCAGACATATTTCTTAAACAAACAGTTCACGTCTTCTCTTCATGCTGCAGTAGTAAAAGTAGATGATAGGTGCACATCACTGGACTTAGTACGCGCGAATGCAAATGAACTCGCCACAGATGAAGAATGTAATAACAAAGTCAAGAGACAATGGTCCCAAAAAGCGTTGCATGACCGCAATCCTTATGACCTCAGACAACAATATGTAGACATAGGAGCGTCGAACAAACGCAGATTTTTTCGCCGAAACAGAGGGCTTTCTAGCAGAAATACGGGACCCAGTCATACTAATAAGAAACTACAAGAAATATATTTTGAACCAGCCAGACACCGATGAGCTTTGAAGAAGATGTGGAAAATAATCGGAGACAATCCAACACATTACTGCAAAATGTGAGCACCTATCACCTACCGAGTATGTAAAGAGACACGATGGAATAGCCGGAATTATCCATCAGAAACTGGGAAAAGCAGCCGAACTGATTGACGATAAAAGTCCATATTATAGATACACACCAGCCAATGTACTGGAGAGTGAAAATTTCAAGTTGTGCTGGAATCGCAGCATACTTACGGACAAAATAATACATCTTAATCGACTGACGTAACTTTTATAAATAAGAAAACAAAGAACATCTTTTTGATAGACGTAGCAGTCCCGAATACACATAATCTCGCTAAAACAATAATCGACAAACAAAATAAGTACCAAGAACTGGCGAATGAAATATGTGCTATGTGGAAGCAAAAGGCAGCACAAGTGATCCCGATAGTAATATCCTCTACGGGAGTAATTCTAAAGTCACTATCACACACTCCAACAAGACTTAACTTACACCCGAATACACACACATATATATATATATATATATATATACACACATACAAATGCAGAAATCTGTAATGCTTGGCACATGTTAAGTTGTAAGAAACTTTTTAAACTACAAATAAGACCACCGAGCCTAATCCTGTTGATTACTACATCCCAGGATAGGTGAATATTTCCCAGCCAAAGCTGAGAAGTGAGAAATTCGGAAATGATGATGATAATAATAATAATAATAATAATATAACATAAAAGCATTACTGCAGCATATGAGCAAATGGCAGCTACCGAGTATGTAAAGAGACATGATGGACTAGCCAAAATTATCCATCAGAAACTGGCAGAAGCAGTCGAATTGATTGACGATAAAAGTACATATTATAAGTACACACCGGCCAATGTACTGGAGAATGAAAATTGCAAGTTGTACTGGAATCGCAGCATACTTACGGATAAAACAATACCTTTTAATCGACCTGACATAACTTTTACGAATAAGAAAACAAAGAACAACTTTTTGATAGACATAGCTGTCCCAAATACACACAATCTCGCCAAAACAATAACCGACAAACAAAACAAGTACCAAGAACTGGCGAATGAAATATGTGCTATGTGGAAGCAAAAGGCAGCACA
>Ga0123355_10007439_pt1 | contig 16409 bp, 17 predicted proteins | sample TergutEmb28metaG_3_FD_89872 | JGI IMG/M metagenome (GOLD analysis project Ga0123355, IMG submission 89872) | Embiratermes neotenicus P1 segment gut microbial communities from Petit-Saut dam, French Guiana - Emb289 P1 | ecosystem: Host-associated > Arthropoda: Insects > Digestive system > Gut ...
GCTCCCCGGCCAGTTGATGATCCGTGCCGGCGTAGCGCTGACCGCCCCCTCTCTGATGACAGCGCTTTTGTCCCGCGTCGATCGCAGCCGCTCGGGTATGGTATCAGCCGTGCTGAACACCTTCCGCGAGGCTGGGAGTGCCATCGGCGTTGCAGTCTTCGGCGCGCTGATGGTTAACGACACGGTCGCCGGAATTCAGATCGCGATGCTGTTGTCCGCGGCGCTGCTTATCCTAGCATCCGCGACTGCTGCCGCCGGCATCGCTCGATGACGACCACGACGCGCTTCGGCAATTTGCGATGTTGAACGGCCGTCCGCGAATCAGGTGACCACCATCGGGCCGGCTTAGAGCAGACGGCGGCACTTTACCGCAAATCGCGTGTCGGCATCACCCTGCTACGCCCAACCAGGTTGGGGCTGTACGCAGGACAACTGGTTCCGACCCATAGGCGACGTAGTTGCGACCTTATAAGACAGGCAACGTGATCAAGTTTGTCGAAGGTAGACCCATGCGAGGGTTCCTGAGGCGGTCTTGAGGATGACTTGGGAACTGGTCCACCACGATCACCCAAGCACGCTCCGGCCCAATCGCTTATTGGCATGATCCCGGAAACATAGGCGGGTTAGCGATCGGCGGCCGCAGCACGCTTCCAAGCACCGTCGTCAGCTATTTGGTTGGATAAGCGTTGCACAACACAAACTATCTCGACCAGTTGGACTCCGCTAATGGCGCGAACGTGCATAGTCGGTCGCCGCGCGGCGATCAGCTTCTGCATATCATGGTCGAACTCGGCATGGTTGATGAACACGTCTCGGAAAACTTCGTTCCAGTTCTTGGTGTTGAGAACGATGCCAGCGAGCTCGCCTAACTCGACGAACTCGATGAGCGGCGCGAATGCCTCGCCGCGCTCCATTGCCGACCTGCGAACGCCTTTTGCCTTGCCGAGCAGGTTCGACGCTCGTAGCTTGAACCAGTCGGGGCCGAACCGTTCCTCCAGAGTGCGACTGACGTAGGCGCGTAGCTCGACCTCGAACCGTTCCAGGATTGCATAGGCATCTTTGCGCGTGCCGTGCGACCGCACCATCATCGACACCTCGCCTAGCGTCACGACCGCTACGGCGCTTGGTTCCGATCGCTGCCTTTCAGCGAAGCTTCTCTCAATCATTACCTCAAGCGCAATGCCAGGCCTGGTGACGACATGTCCGTCGTCTATCTCCGCCTTTTCATATACGTGCTTGCGAACCGGGGCATCGCGCCAGAAACTCTCTGGCAAGTCGGGCCACATACGCCAGTCGCCGAACAGCGAATGTTCCGGGTCGAAGCGCAATTCTATATGTCGGTCGAACGTCTCTCCGATGCTGGAGAGCGCCGATGTATTCAGCTTCGTGGCCACGAAATCTGTGTCGAACGTCTTGCCTGCCTCAGTAAAGTTGCTAGTGAGTTTGAGGTCGAGCAAGCGCATAACATCCGGCATCTGGACAGCGCCGATCGTACTTACCCATTGTCCCGTGCTGGCGATGCCGCCAATGTTGTCGACAAACGACACGGGCAGCAATTTCTGAACCGAGCGTCGCAGTTCATCAAAGGCTATGAATGCCTTCGTGGCACCACCGGTCGTCTGTATCTGCGACACCTCTTCGAGTGCCTTCTGGGCATTCGGGATGGCGCCCGCGAATCCCGTGTGAAACTTGAGTGGCTGAACGCCTCGTACGGCGTCAATGACCGATAGATTGATTCCCTTCGGCACGGTCTCTGGCATTCGCCAGTCGCCGAACAGTGAATGTTCTGGATCGAAGTGCAAATCTCTGTGCCAACCGAACGCCTCTTCGATGCTGGGCAGGACCGACATCTTTAGCTTCGTCGCCATGAAATCTGTGTCGAACGTCTTGCCTGCCTCAGTAAAGTTGCTGTCGAGCTTGCCACCGAACAAATGCATAACATCTGGCATCTGGACAGCGCCGATCGTACTTGCCCATTGCCCCGTACTGGCGATGCCCCCGGTAGGGCCGGCAAGCGATACGGGCGCCAATTTCTGAACAGAGCGTTGCCATTCATCAAAGGCGGTGAAAGCCTTCGTGGCATTACCGAGCGTCTGTATCGGCGTCGGGTCTTTGAGTGCCTTCGGGATGGCGCTCGTGAAGCCTGAATCGATCTTGAGTGGCGGAGCATCTCGTAGGGCTTCAATGACCGATAGATCGATTTCCTTCGGCATGGTCGCACCAAGCGCGTTGAGCGTTCCGTGAGCCATCAGCATCGGCCGCTGCGCGAACCGCTCCGCCAGGAAGTCCGCCGCAGCCATCCCTCCCGCATTTACCGCGCCGCTGGCAAGGTTGGACCCCAGTTTCAATGCGAGCGTCTTCGTTATCTGCTGGGTCGGATCCACAGGTAGCTTATGGGTGAGCTCACTGGCGGGAGGGTCGATCCAATCCTGCGCGACCTCGTGCAAGGGGCAGTGGAGATAGTCGGGGACCCAGCACCCGACCGCTGTGATTTTCAGCCCGCTCGCAGCTTCATCGGCGACCGATGGAGGCTCTCCACGTGCTGGCTTCGAGAGATTGTCACCAGGGAGGAGCTTTCCGCTTTTGTCGTCGTCCATATCCGCCATCACTCCCACGCCACCACTACATGCACCCGCTCTTTACTCCCTGTTTGCCGGCAGGCAGGTCGGAGGCCTTCTGGCTGTCGGAACTGACTGCTGCCCTCACCGCGGCGAAGGCAAACCCGAACATCATTCCGGGTTCGAAATTCGAGAATTCAGCATTCTCCTGCATCGGTTGTGGGTGGTGGACAACGCAGGCTGCCAACGGCTAGACCGTCAGGCACCCGCCGCTAAAGCAAGCCGAGCCTCTGGAGCAGGTGAGCGAACCCGCAAATCCGACGCAAAAGTCGAAGGCTTTCGTGCCATGTTGTCCACCGCAGCTGCCGAGAGTACCATTCCAGCGCGGTCTGCTCTTTGCCCGGGCGGGCACGCATTCGGAAGCGTTCTGCGAGGTCGCCGAGTATGGCTTCCAGGCGATCCGGCGGCACAATCCATTTCAGCAATCGGTGCTCCCGACGAACGATCCCTCGCCCACGAGACGCATAGGCCGTTGTGTCTTTTGTAAAACTGCCGTGATGAGCGGGCCTTCGACCCCCGGAGTCAACCGTATCACTGTAAATGCGTTGGTCGATCAGCGAGTCGAAATTGGTGGTATCGGTGTGATCTTGGTCAGCATGCGAGATGAACACTGTCAGTTCCGCCGAAACATCTCCAGTAAGTCGAACCTTTACGGCCTTGTTCCCATGTCGAAGGTGGGTCCTGCGCTTGCCCATGATTAGGCGACTCCTGGCACGAGGCCTGCACTACGGGACCGAGAGTAAATGGCTTCGGTCTCGCGGACCGCTTGGCGCCCGGACCCTCTGATTTCATAGTAGCGCTTCCGTCGACCGCCGCGCTCTGAGGTCGGCTCGCCCCACCAAGACTTCACCATGTCCTTCTTCTCGAGGCGATCGAGGGCGGTGTAGATGGCGCCAACGCTGTAGTCGCGGCCTGTGGCGATCTCGAGCCGTTCCTGGATGGTGGCGCCGTAGGCATCGCGCGGCTGGTTGAGCAGCACGCGAAGGATCGCGAATTCAAGGTTGCCGAGGATTCGGGTGCGCAAAAATCGTCCCCTATATCTAATACAATGTAGGGGATATAGGGGAGACGCAAATTTGGGAAGGGCCCGGCCAGGCACTTTTCCGTGATGCTTCATCGCACGATTTGCTGCACATCGGCGCCGGGAAAGAGGGGCGAGCACGCGGGCCTTCATCGCGGTGCCGCCCGGGGCGCGGCATCACGTTCGTTCAGGCACCATCAATCCATAGAGGGCTAGGGGTGCTAAGCATCGTGGGCCCGTGCAAAGACATACGCACATCGTTAATTCAAAAATTGTGGAATCAAACCGCAGAAGCCACACCGCGCCATGATCTGCAGAGTAAGCGCCTTGAAGTCCCCGTAGCAGTTCTGAACCGCCTGCTGATGGCCACCAAAAGCACCATCCGCCGGTCGCAGCAGAAACATTGGTTTCCGCACTTCCTGTGCCATCGGCATCAGCGAGCGGTAATCTCTGAGCTGGGCGAGGCAATTCGGATCGGTTGCTACCTCTTCCGGACTACTATCTCTCGAATTCAGAACATACTGTCCATATTGGGCGGGCATACGCGCAATCCATCGGCTGTACGCACGAGCTGGTCGTCCTGCCGTTACCGAGTGACGCATGACGATATACCCAACGGGCTGCATGTTGCCTTCCGGAAGAGCGATCGATCGGTCGGGACTCTTCTCCCGCCGATCGCGCCATGCGTCTCTCCAGTTGCGCAAGGTCGGCCCCATGTTACGCAATCCCTGCAGCGACAACAGGTCCGCACCGAGAGGCACAACGACGAAGTCGCACGCCAGCAGCGCCGACCGATTAAGAGGACCCAAATTCGGACCCACGTCCACAAGCGCTACATCCGCCTGAAACCGTTCTCCCGCCATGTCGATGGCCCGCGCGAATGCGCTCATGACCCTGAACGAGCGCTCATCTCCACCCAGACACTTCGGCCAAGCATAAGAGAGGTCGTCTTCAAACCGGGAGAGGTCGAGATCTCCGACCAGCAGTCCTACTCCGTCGTCGATCCATTCGATGACCGGCGCCTGGACATCTCCGATGCCTCGAAACTGGGGCGACACCGCGCCGTGAAGGGTTGGTCGCGGCGATTGTTCGAAAAGCTCAGTCAATCGGTCCTCGGTCAGAAACAGGGTCGTCAGATTTGCCTGAGGGTCCAGATCCGCAGCGATCACCCGGAAATTAAGCTGCGCCAGCATCCAGGCGACATGGTAAACAAGTGACGTTTTTCCGACCCCTCCCTTGTTGTTAAAGAAACCGATGGTCATCATGGCGCAGCCCACACCGTGACGTTTACGAAGTTTGGCTCGACCCTGAACTCGACGCCTCGATTTCCATTTTCGTGGAGTGCCTTCTTTGCTCGTGGAATGCCGGAGCCGAACCGTTGTACGAATCCCATGGCCTTGGCCGCGCTCGCAACATTCGGATTCCGGGCGTCCGTCAGTCCGGGCTGTCCAAAGGTGGCGGCCGTGACGGAGCCATAAGCGCCGCCAGGACTGGTAATCTCGACCCTGTCGGCGAACCAGGTCAGGGTTACCGGAGCCGCGGTGCCCTCGTAGTTGCGGTGGATCACCGCGTTCCGCACGAATTCCTGCAGCGCTATGGTTGGATAAGTTGGCCTGGTCTGCTGCTGCGTCCCATTCAGGTATGAACGCTGCTCTATGCTCGCGGCGATGACGTCGTCGAGACGGCGGAGCATTTCGGAGAGGGGGCCGCCGATCTCCTTTTGGTCCTGTATGATTTCGCCAATGTCGGACCCAGGATAGCGTACGAATTGCACGTACGCTCCAGGTAACCAACTGCGTGGGTCCTTTCCACAGACCAGCAGCCCGAGTACGGTCACCTGATTGCCAACTCCCAGCAGATGCAGCGACTGCATCTGCTGCTCGTCGCTGCGTCGGTTCTCAGCGAGCACGTCACGATGCACGGTGACCGGCAGATACTCCTCGCGAAACCGGAGGACATCAAGGTCCCGAAGCGTCGCTCCGGTCACTGGCTGCTGGTCGAACGGCAGCGCACCCCACCGCCGCTTCTCGGTGAGTCTCCGCTCCTCCTCGGCTGTGGCGAAGCCGCGTCGCGGCCCAATTCGGATGCAAACCCTCCCATCATATTTGATCGGCGGGTTGTCTGACGGCGTCACCTCGACGATCGCCATCGCACAGCCGTCGAGATCGTGTCGGCGCACTTGCATGACGGGCGGCGGCAGGATCGTCCCGTCCGTCCTGAATCCCATCAATGTCTGCAACAGTTGCTCATCGATCGGTGTGTTTGCGCAGTCACCATTGTCCAGCACACCGACAAAAAGGACGCCGACCTGCCGGCGATCCGGCAGATCGTTGGCAAAGGCGCAAATGGCCTCGCCAAATTTGCGACGATCAGTAGCGTTCCGAGTTCGCTCGACATGGTCGGCTTCCCCATCACGCAACAGTCGGCGAAGTTCATCGTCGGGAAGCATGATGACTCCTGAACGACCGCTCCCTTATACATAAAATCGACGGCCACGTCGAAACCGGGGTGATTAGGCCAGGGTTGATGGCCGGTTCGTCGCTGGCGTGCCTCGTCGGGGAAGGCGAAGCTCTGCCGGACGGACCTGCCACGCCCGCAACGTCCCCGCGGGCAGTCCGGGTCGTCAGGACGCGACCGGCCGAAGCCTGGCAGACGACCGGACATACGCGTCCGCGGTCGGCATCCCGGTGGCTCGAAGTTTCTTATCCGATAACACCAATGCCGGTTTCAGCCGACCTCCCCGGCCTTGGCGTGTCCGTCCACCGGCTGATCGGTGCCCGTTCGGATCAGCCGGACGGTTGCCGACCCCAAATGGACGTTCAGTTGTGCTATCATGCATTTGAATCCGGGAGGAATGTCATTGCGCGGAATCGGCCTAGGCGACGACAGAGCACACAGCGGTGTTTGACTGGGGCGTGCGGTCGACCTGCGCGAGGGCCTTGCCTGGTTGCGTACGGGAGACAACCCATAGAACATGTCGATCGTCGCCATGCCACTCTTCACCTCTCGGCGCAGGCAAACCAACCGCAATCTTGAAAACCGCCGCAAACGCGCCACCATGGGATACCGCCTACCTTACCCAAAGTCCTCAGGCGGACCGCGTGATGGTCGAGTGGTTCGCCTGGGATCGGCCGGACGATGGCCAGGAATTCCGGCGAAAACCGTCACCGGTGGCGGGGCCGCCATCATGCCAAACATACAATTGGCTGTCAGGAACGTGGCGCATCGACATGTCACCGCGTCCGGCTGGGCGGTCTGAGCACGTCCAGCGGCCGCGCCTCCAGCGTGTTGAGTGTTAGTGGTTGGGCTAAGTCCGGGATGCGCGTTTCAGCGCGGGCATCGCGTAGCAGGTTCGAGGCTTGCTGCAACGCCGCTGAATTGCCGGGGCCGCCCTTGTTGGCGACGGACAGCCAGTGATTTGCCGCGGCCCGGTTGAGGTCAAGTTCGGTTTCAGACATTTGCGGCTATTCCCTTGTAAAACCGGCTGCTGGCAACATGGGCGGTCAATTCGGCACGGCGGAAGTAGATGGCACGGCCGCAGCGTATCGGCAGTGTGCTGCGGGCCAGGGCGAATTGCTCATCGGCGCACGTGTCGTGCATGAGTTGGGCCTTGCGGATCAACGCCCGTCGCCACCTACCACCTCACATTCTCGCAGCAGTCGAAACCACGGGTGCCGCGCGTGCGCATATGCGCCCGACGGTGTATGTCCGCGGCCCGGCCGTTCCTTTCTTCGTTGCGGTCTGCGTTGGCGAGATCGTCATCCGTCCGATGTCGCCCGACGGGGGGGTGCGGTCCGCAGCGAGCTGAAAGCCGAGATCTGGCGCCACGCGCTGCCGGCATGAACGGAACGACGCAGACGGCGGGCGTCGGCTCGAGTGCGGCCTCTGGGAAGCGGGCTTCGTGTCCGATTAGGGGATACCCTGCGCTTGGCGCTTGGCTGTCTTCAGCACCTGTGAATTCCTTCCCGCCGCTGCACGACTCTGGCACGCTTGCCTGCGCGGAAGAGCCTTGCAGGGGGTGGATTGGCGCGTATGGGGGGCAGTCGGCGATTAGCTGGCCGGGGACTGCCCCTGGCTCGGGTGCTGATGGTGATCGGCAGCTTCGCGCCCCTCTTTGTGCTGTGGGCGCTACGCGGCGCCTTCTTGCCCGACAGATGGTGGGTGCCACTCTGTCTAACGCTGGCAGTTGCACCGAATCTGGTTCTCGTCTGGCGCTGGCGCATGGCACGCCGCAGGAACGATCACCGGATCATCATCGTTGGCACTGCTCGGGATCAAAGCGAACACCTGCTTGTATATCTGTTCGCGATGCTGCTGCCCCTTTACACAGCGAATCTAACAAGCACCAGAGAACTCGCGTCAGTGGCGGTTGCGTTCATTTTCATAGTCTTCCTTTTCTGGCACATGAACCTTTACTACATAAACATCGCATTCGCCTTGGGCGGCTATCGTGTTTATACGATTGAGATGCGGACGCGGCCAGGACCGGCGCCAGTGTCTGTGGTGCTGATTTCGAAACGGCATAGTCGGCCGCTTCCAGGCGTATCGATCGACGGATTCCGCCTTAGCGATGCGGTGTATGTCGAGAAGGAAATCGGGGATGCGGGATGAATTCGGCTTCGACCGTATCCGCTCGGTCGAATTCTGCGTGAACCTCGGCCATTCAACGACAGGTCCGATCAATTATCTCGTCCCGTCCGACACATCCGTACAGGACGCCTTGAGGGAGGTTTTGGCCACGACTGTCAATGCCCTCCAGCCAGATGGGGATGAGTGGGCCACTTATGAGCTCTCCGAAAAATACGCCGCGACCGAATCGCTTCGGGCGGACTTGAGAAGCGAACCGATGGCTGCGATCAGAGCGCTTCATGGCGAAGAAGGATGGGAGGTGAACGCCGACGCTCTCTCCGATCCCTCGCGGCTTGCTTATTACTTCGGAGTGTTCCGCGACGATCAAGGGCAGAAACTGCTTGGTGTGCGACAGGCAGCGCAGTTCAAGGGCGTAGTCAATGCGCGGTTCCTGTCAATTGTGGACGACACGCTGAGAATGGTTCCGGATCGCGTATTTAAGCTCGATCACCAGTTCGACTTCCTGATCACGGCAAACCATGTGTACGTGCTGCGCCCGGCCGGTTTCGAGAGGGTTGCTGAGGTCGAGGAGCACGCGTCGGCGAAAGCGCGCGAGATGGCGGTGGCGCTCGGCAAGACGATCAAGTTTCTGGATTTCTCAACACTGGCAGATTACGTCGGCCATCACAAGCGTGCGGCACGACTAATTGCCGCACTGCACTCTCGTGGCGACCTAAAGACGGTCAAGCGGTCGATGTTCTGTAAAGCCGGCGCGGAATCGGGCGTCGTTTTACAGGCTGCCGGCCGGAAAATCGCACCAGCCAAGGGTAGCGAGCTCGGCTGCCTTCAACTACTCGACTATAGGCGCTACACCATCGCGCTCGCACCAGGGCAAAAACCCGCCTTCGTTGCAGGCAGCGGGCGCCAAGTGCAACCAGAAACTGCGGTTGCACGCAAGAGATAATCGCGGAACAGATGTCATCGGACGCCCCGGAGTCATACCGGTGCAGCGACCGCATTCCGAAGACCGTCGAGCCGATCGCTGCCTGAACGTCGCGCCAGGTTTCTCCCGAAACTGGCAGATCTCCCCGGTGCCGATTAATGGTCAGCGCGCCACTGGCGCGCAAGCAGCAGCTACATGACGCATTTTTTACCGACTGCGATACTGACTACGACGCGCACACCCCGCCCCGACAATTTCTACCGGGCCATCCGGTGCTGATGGACAAGGAGGTGCAACCAATGACGATGATGCGGACCGCACAAAGGCGCTCGAAAAGCTAAACGCAGCACTTGTCCGCGAGGGCTTCGCAGCCTTCTCAGGTGAAGAAGGACAAGATCGATTTCTCGGGCGGCACCACCGCCAACGTCGCCGAAATCTACAATCAGGCCTCAATGATGCTCGGGCACGAGATTTTCGCTGCGACCTCGAAGCACGCAGCCGCGTGCAAGACGGGAGGAGGAGCAGCCGTGCGAGGGCTCATCGTTCCAGCCTCACACGCAGTCTCCGAGCGCGCTCGCGGAACGCGGCCTCGCCACCTTCTAGGATGTCGCAGACGGCCTTGCGGATGTCCGCGCTCTCAAGCCCGCCCGCCGTGTAAGTGATCGGCGGCAGACCGCCTGCCGGATGCGGGCCCGCGGCCGCTACGATGATCTGGTCGGCATCCGTGTTGATGACGAGGTTGGCGTTATGCGTGACCATGATTACCTGGCGCTTGGCCTTGGCTGCGACGAAAAGGGCCACCAGCTCGTCGAACACGGATTTCGGATCGAGATTCTCCTCAGGCTGATCAATGACCAACGGGCGATCGTCCGAGTCGTCGAGGGCGAGATAGAGCAGCAAGAGCACGATTCCGCGCGTGCCGGGCGAAAGCTTGCGGATATCGACGCCGTCATACGAGATCTCATACCGGACAGAGATATGATCGGTGCCGAAGAGCCAGTGTGCGAACTGCTTCGACCAAGCGCGGAATTCGACCTGCTGGGTCGGCGCATAGGGCGCATGCGCGAGTAAATCCCTCAGGTACTGGCCCACAAAGGCCGTCATCGCGGCCTGAACCTCCGCCGCTGATCCGGTCTCCCAAGCGGATTTAAGCGCCTGCGTCGCGGCTGCGATGAGAGAGCCACGGCCGTAGAAGGGGCCGGCCCTGCGCCGATCGAGGAGGTCTTCCTCGGCGACCGAGCCCCATGATTCGACGTCGGCGATCCGGCGGACCGAGAAGCTGAGCTTCTTGAGCGTGCCCGACGACTCGGCCAGCCGCGCCATCAGCGGTGCGTAGAGGCCCGCCAGCACGTTCTGCTCGTTGATGATCGCCTCGAACGCCCGCCCGTAGGTGTCATCGCGCTCGGTCTGAAGACCCCTCCGCCGCGTTGCCGCGCCTTGCGCGTCGGTGAGCCGGGTCTCCAAGGTCTGGAGCGCGGAATTCTCCTGCGCGATGCGGTTGGTCAACGCCGCGTATTGATCCCGGACCAGCTTGTCAGCGCTGAACAGCGCCTCCAGGCGTGTCATTTCGGCCGCGATCGGTGCGAGCGGAAGGGCCGAAAGGTCGGCATTGTCCGCGATCAGGGCGACGCTCGGATTGCCCGGCGGCGGCGCGACGCCGTTGAGCTTGCGGACCTCGCCGTCCGCCCACGCGATATAGGCTGTGAGGCTCTTGTCGACGTCGCCCTTGTAGATCAGCAGAAATTCGTCCCACTGCTGGGGGCTCATGCCGCTATTGCCGTGTCGCGCCTGGGCTTGGCGGAGCATCTCCGGCGCGCCCGTAGCGCGCATGCTCCGAACCTCGTCCTGGAGGGCGACGAAGGTGCGCCGTTGGTGCCCGTAGGCTTGGATGGTGTTCCGAAGTTTTTGAGCCGCCTCGCTAAGTTGCGTATGTCGGGCGACTTGGGCCTCGGTTCCTTTGACCACCAGCTTGGCTCGGTCCGCAATATAACCGGAAACCAGTTTCTTCTTCTGTACAACCTGGGTGGACAGCGGGCCAACCAGGCTCTCCTTCTCGAACTCGGACGCTATCCGGTTGGAGATGTCGGAAATCGCAGCGGCTTCGCGCTCACGCGCTTGTTTGAACCGCGCGGTTTGCTGGTCTCGCAGTTCCGCGAAATCGATCGCCCATTCGCGATCGTCTTGTGAGTGCGACTCGAAGATCACCCGCTCGATCTCGTCGACGAGACCATTCGAAACGCCCTTTGCCGAGCAAAGCTCCTCAACAAACTGCTGCGACAGGTAACGGGCACGCGGAAACGACATGTGGCCGTTGGCGTCGCGGCCGTCGAGCCAGCGTGTCACCGTCGCGCCGTCGCCCCAGGTCAGCGTCGCGACGGCGTCGCCGATCAGCCTGCGCGCCCGCGCCAGGAAGGATGGGCTGATGTTCTCATCCGCGTCCCATCCCGAGGGCGTGATTGCGTCGCAACCCGCTGCGATCACGTCAGCCAGCGCCGTCTTGCCAGAGCCTCGGGCCCCAATAATCGCGACAAGACCGGGGTTGAGTGGGATGACGGGCGTGGCGGTCCAGCCCGCTTCATCGATCCTGACATGGGAGATGACCTGCGACGGCATCGCCGATCGAGGCGGCCGGTCGCCGACATAGGCGCGTCCCTCGGGATCGATGCACGCTTGGCGGAGCGCATCGAACTCGAGCCCACCTTTGATCCACGAAAAGCGATCCCCAAACGGGGTCGCCACGTCGTCGAGTTTATGAGCATCGCTCCCGTGCAGGCAGGGCTTCAAGCCACCGTAGCGCGCGCGGATTTCATCGCGGCTAAGGTTCCTTTGACCCAGCCAGAACTCACGTTGCGCTGGGCTGCCCGCGAAGATCACATGAGCAAAGCCTTCGATCTCACGCCGGATCGTCTGATCGGCGGCCTCGCGTACGCCCGACGTGCCGTCCGTCGCGCCGCCCGCCACAGCGATCAGGATGTTCTTTTCCGCCCATTCACTCTCAGAAAAGACCTCCCGCAAACCCTGAAAATTGACTTTGAATTGGTTGGCGCCGTATGCGAGCGCGGCCCGATCGTCGGTGATGTTCGGGTCGGCCTTCCTGCCCAGCCGTATGAGATCCGCCCGGGTGCAATCGAAACGGTCCCGCATGACGTTGAATTGCAGGCGTGAGAGCAGGCGCCGCAGCTCTTCGATATGCTGCGGGTCCTCCGGACTCACGAACAGGTGGAGATTGACGAACCCGCCCTTCGTCGTGGCCACGTCGAGCCGCAGCTCCACATTCGGAAATATCAGCTTGGCGTCAGGCAGCCGACCGGCCGCCTTGCGCCGCAACACTTCCTCATAGGTATCGGTGACGTAATAGTCGGTGACGGCGATCGCCTCGATCGTCGGCGTCGCCTGCTCAAGAGCGGTGAGATAATCGCCCCAAGCGTTCGGGCCGCTGAATCGGTTGTTCATCACGGTGCCCGGCGCGTGAATATGCGGCTCCCATCTCCGCCATTCAGATCCTCTGCTGAGTATGACCGCCAATGTCCTCCCCTTTACCACCCGTTAGCCGACCAGCGCGAGCAGACGCTCGACCAGACTCGCGCTGGCGCAGAACGCGCGCCTCGCGCAGCTCGGGATCTTCGCCGTGTTCGAAAAGGGCGCCGGCGCCGGCCCTTCCTTGCGGAAGCCCTCGACGTCTTCGTCGGAGCAGAATCTCCGCCGAAGGATCGTGAGCGATCCAGCCAACACCGCGCCGTGCTTGCCCGTCAGGGCTTCGCGGAACGCGGCCGCGGCCTCGTCCAGGCCCTCTGAGGCATGCTCAATGCAATAGATCAGGTCATGTGCATCTTTGCGCTCAAACCGCTGGTCAAACGCGTAAGCCTTCAAGCAGCTGACGAGATTGGCGTGCCTGACACGTTCGATCGCGACGCCCGCGACGCCGAGAAGCTTGGCCTGGATTTTGATGGTCTGATGCAAATCGAAGACAATTGAGGAATGCGGAACGTTCAGCGCCGATATCCCCCTTCCGTCGGCAAAGGCTGCACCCTGCCGCCGGCGATCTCCGACGCGCCGGCCAGCAATTCGAGGACCATCGGCGCGCCGCGCTCGGTGCGAGTCTGCCATCGCGATGAGAGCTTCTGCCCCTTATCGTTGATCGCCCGCTCGAAGCCGAGCCTCCGCAGGTTCTCCTCTAGCGTATGATAGGCCTCGGTGTCGGCCAGCAGCTGGAGGTCGATGACGATGTCGACGTCCTGCGTGCCGGCATGCGGGACGTCCGGTGGCCGTGCCCTGACGAGATATCGCGGCGTCAGCCCACCGACCAGGAAGACCGAATCCCTCCATGGGCCGAGCCCACGGAGAAGCGTCAGAAGCACCCGTTCACAGTCGGCCGTGTACCTGGACGGGCTGGCGAGCCATGTCCCATCGACCTTTTCGCGGAAACCCGATTTGGCCTCGATCACCGCGAGGTTTGCGCCCTCGGTGACGAGGCGGGCGTCAACGGCGCCAAGCGCCTCTTCCGCGCCGCGCCCTGGCGCGACCCGGCAGCGCACCTGCGAAACGCTGGAGAGAAAGGGCGCGTAACGTTGCGCCGCGGCCTCGTGCGTGACCGCGTATACGTGCTGTTCGAACGCGCGATCCAGCCGTTCCGCCAAGTCCATGGGTTGGACCGCTGACAAATAGTACCGACGGAGCGCCTGCTGGCGACCCAATCCAAGCTGCTTCGACCAGGCGTCGAGCAAGGCGCCGGGTTCCCGCAATAAGAGCTCTTTGCCTGGCCCCTAGCCCCGGGTCTCCAGCCAGTCAAACCGCCGGAGCTCGGTCATTACCTGGGATACCGTCGCGGGGGATGCTTCGGATTGTTCCGCCAGCTCTTTGACGCTTACCCAGGTGTGGTGACAAACAAGAAGCGTATGGAGCACCTGTGTCCGGCGGCCGGAGAACATGACCGCAACGCTCTCGCCACGGGCTTAGGTGGCGGCTTCTCGATGTAGACGTAGGCCCCGCGCGCGGGGATGAATAGACTTCCGCCGCTGTCGGAATATCCGACCAACTCTTCGCGGGGCAGTTCTTTGGCGCCCGGGGAGATCGATTCTGCAACAATGAGGGGCAGCCGCTGCTCGTCCAGCCTTTCCGATGGCGCAAGGTCCATGCAGCGGCGGAGTTGCCATATCACCTCTCGGATGTCCCGTGGATAGAGGGCGCGCTTCGCTTCGATCAGAAGGCTCACGGACTCTCCCGCGATATGTAGATCAATGCGGGTGTCGTAGCCGCGGTCGCGCCCGCTCGGCTGTTCCCGCAGACCGAATTCGGCATGAGCTTGAGGCAGACCGCGGAGGATCTCCAAAACGCTGTCGTCAGGTCCTGGTCATCGTTCATGGGCTCACGATCGCTTTCTTCACTGCGCAGTAAATATGGCCTTTATCCAAAAATATGTAGAGAACTGGCAATATTTACTGCGCAGTGAACTTCGGCCATCGTAGGAGCATAAAGCGCGGCAAGGCACTCAGGCTGCGAAGGTCATTGACTTTTTGACTATGTCCACCAAGTTCCTTTTGCGCTCCGCAATGGGGAACGGGACCTGTACGTCCGAGTGCGGGCCCGCCATTAGCGGGCATCCCAATCCTGAGCTTTTGGGTCCAACGGATTACTCGGCCGCCTTCGGGGCAGTGAACGGCATGCTAGGTGACCGCCCGCGTTAGACCACGACGATGCCGGTCTTTCCCGCGCAGTAGACCCGTTCACGCGCTTGCTTGACCACGCGCCGGTTGTAGCGGCCCAGCATCTCCCGGTTATTCTTCGTCACGGTGACATTGATCGTAGCCTCGGGCCGCTGGCGCCACGCGGCCAGGGCGTTCGCCACGAACGCGGGCGACGCGCGACCCTCCACCAAGCTCGCAGCGTCGGCGAAAATGTAATCGACGAAGGCGTTGGCGCAGAGATTGAAGGACATTGACATGTGCGGCCCATCCGGAAGGGGCTGGCAGAAGCTGCGGTCGGATAGCAGACAGTGATCCTGATGATAGGCCCAAACGAAGGCCGCAGCCTGGGTGTCCCGCGCCTCGAATAGGTTCTTGATCATACCCTCGAATAAATTCGGTCGGTCCTCATCGGTCTGCATGAGCAGGATAAAGATCAGCCTCAACCACGCGACGTATGTCCCATGTGACACGCCAAGTTGCCGACAGAGGTGTGCTTGGTGCGGCTTCTGCCCGGTGATTATTCGTCGGTAAGTAGCAAGTAGCTCCGCATCTGTAGGCTCATAGGCGGCAACACCCGGAAAGCTGTTCAAGACCTTCCGGATACAAAATGGATTACGGACAAAGTTGAGTAGCTTCGCGGCGAACAGGTCGACAAGCTCGTGATGTCCGTGCTGCCGAGGGTGAGCTTCTCCAGAAGGCCCTTAGTGTGAACCTCAATGTTGGCTTCGTACTTGTGGAAGAGCGTCTCGAGGTTCAAGCGGAGGGGGCCGCCTCCAGGTACGTCAAAGCTGAACAGGTCCAACATCGACAGGGTCGATGCTATCGCATGCCCGCGCGGGCTCTCCAGCGCGATTTGTTACGCCTCCCGGTCCGTAATCCGAAACGAATAGATCCGGAAGTTGCCGCTGGTGCTGCCCGGATTGATCGCGTTGAGCTTCTGCTCGACCCGCGGCACGAAGTGCTGATTGCGTGTGTTGTTGCTGCGCATCTAAGTGTCGAGGAAGCTCAACGCTCTAATTTTCTTGATAAATTTGGGAGCGGGCGAAGGGATTCAAATCCTCAACCCCAACGTTAAAGGTTACCGTCACCACGTGCCAAGCAAAATGGCGAACTCCCGAAAGCTTTCTCCGTCGCTGTTGGACACAAGCCTCCCCCATTGGCGGTCACCAGTAAGTCCGCTTGGAGAACCACGCGCCGAATCAAGCACTTGCACGCCAGCTTACGGAAATCAGGCAATTCAGTGCAATAGGCCTTTTATTTCTTCTCGGCGTCTGCTCTGTCGACCGCGTGTCTCATAACCCGTCTTGTGCGGCATCCGCTTATAAGCCCCCTCCCCTGCCCGCCGCTGGCTCGCCTAGCCTCGAACTTTGTCGCCGAATTGCGCTGAATACAGAAAAAGCTGCCTACCGCGGCCAACGACGGGTCATGGCCCTGCTCGGCTGTCCTCGCCCTTTGGCCACCTCTGCAAACGACCGTTTACAGACACTTTGTCGATCTGTACGACGGCTCGTGGAACGGAGGGAAACCGTCGCGGATGCAGGAAAAAAGTCGGCACAGAGTCACTCCGAGACGCC